>Ga0315291_10002645_pt1 | contig 23360 bp, 15 predicted proteins | sample YL17G12_20_MG_FD_203070 | JGI IMG/M metagenome (GOLD analysis project Ga0315291, IMG submission 203070) | Sediment microbial communities from Yellowstone Lake, YNP, Wyoming, USA - YL17G12_20 | ecosystem: Environmental > Aquatic > Freshwater > Lake > Sediment | place: USA: Wyoming | collected... | reverse complement strand
AACGCGCCATGGCCGCGGAGGGCGACAAGATAGTCGAACTCCGCGTGGTGCTGTGGGACACGGAAGCAGAAGCCGTTTACGCCGACCAGATACGCGAGAAAATCATGGAAGAGACCGGCGGCGTCCGCCAGGAAGCGAAAATAAAGCAGATCCTGGAGGACTTCACCGCTTCCAAGATCCTTTTCCGCTACCGCATCCGCGAACAGGCGGTTGAACCCGGGAAGGTGCGGATTATCATAGACGTAGAGGAAAACACGGGCGTCCGGGCCGTGATGTTCTTTGGCCGCAAGAAGATTTCAAACGACAAGTTGATGGGCGTTGTGCACACGCGCGTCGGGCAGCCGCTGAGCCTGCCGGTCATTCACCAGGACGCCCGCCGGATAGAGGCGCTTTACAAGGAGGAAGGCTACCTCTTTGTTAACGTTGGGACGCCGGCCCAGGGCTACAAGAACGGCGTTGTGGTGTTCGAGATTGAGGAAGGGCCTTTGGTTCGCGTGCGGCAAGTGAGTTTCGAGGGGAACTATCACTTTTCCGAGAAGGTGCTCGCCGCCCAGATAAGCACGAAGCCCCGCCGGTTTTTCGGCATACTGTCGAAAGGCATTTACAGCGAAGCGACCCTGGAGGAGGACCTTGACAAGATAGCGAGATTCTACCGCTCCGAGGGCTACCTCAACGTGCTGGTGGGCGTGGGGAAGATAGAGTACAGCGAATCCCGCACCGACATGTACATAACGATTTACATCGAAGAACACGAACTGTTCCATGTCGGCAAGATAGTATTCAACGGCACGCATTACTTCACGGAGTCCGAGATAAAGGCGCGCATGCGGCTCAGGGAAAAAGGGCCTTTCAAGGTGTCGGACTATGTGGCGGATCTCGCAACGATAGAGAACATGTACGCCGAGATGGCGTACATCGACGCGGTGATAGGCGAAACCGAGGAAAAGCCGACGGTCGTTTATCACAAGGACGAGCCGATAGTGGACCTCTACTTCAACGTTACGGAAAACCAGGAGGTTTATATCGGCAACATATACGTCCTTGGGAACACGTACACGCAGGACAAGGTGCTTCGCAGGGAGTTCTCCTTCTACCCCGGCGAGAAGTTCAACATGACGGAGATAGAAGCCAGCAGGTCGCGCCTGCAGAGGCTTGGCGGCTATCAGGACCAATACTTCCAGGAGGTCATGATAGAGCCGGTCCCGAAGAAGGACGAGCGCATTGAGAACGGCCGCCGCGTGCGCGATGTTTACGTTAAAGTTGTGGAAAGCGAGAGTTTTGGGCGCATTCGCTTCGGCGCGGCGATATCCTCGAACGAAGGATTGATGGGCGACATTTCACTCGTTCGCTCGAACTTCGACATCGCCGACCTGCCGAAAAGTTTCAAGGACATGTTTGTGGACAGGACGGCGTTTCTCGGGGCGGGACAGTATTTCGCCATGGAAGCCCAGCCGGGTCTCAAGTTCAGCCGTTACAGCGTGAACTTCTCGGAACCGTACCTCTTCGGCACGCCGACTTCCATGGGGTTGAGCCTGTTCATGTGGGACCGCCTGAGAGAGAAATATACCGAGGGGCGCTCCGGCTTCAATACCGGCTTGAGCAGGCGCCTGCCGGGGCAGTACAGTGTTGGGGTGGACCTCAGGCTGGAAAGCGTGAATATAAAGAGCCTGGACGAGAGCGCGCCTCCAGATGTGGTGGCGGTCAAGGGAACCAACAGCGTGTACGGCGTGAGGTTTGGCCTGACTAAGGATACTTTGGACATTGACCGGTTCTTCAAGCCCTACGGCGGCTACCGGTCGTACGCCTCCATAGAGCCGGTGTTTGGCGATTTCTCGCTGGTGAAATGGATGTTCGGCTCTTCGCGCTACCGCACGATTTATGAAGACGACGCAGGGAACAAGCACATAATAAAACTTGAAGGCGAGATTGGTTTCATCTCCGGCAAGTCGCCGGTTTTCGAGAGATATTATCTCGGCGGCGCGAACAACCTGCGCGGCTTTGGTTACCGTGGCGTGGGGCCGATGCAGAAAGGCGACCCCGTCGGAGGCAATTCGATTCTCTTCGGCACGGTGGAATATTCATTCCCCATTATCGGGGATACGATACGGGGAGTGACGTTCTTCGATTTCGGAACGGTGAACAAGAATACTTTCCAGTACGGCAACATCCGCGCATCCGTGGGTTTCGGGGTGAGGATTTTTAGTCCGCAGATACCCATACCGATTGACTTGAACTTTGGTTTCCCGATCCGCTCCATCAGCGGCGACAAAACGCAGATAGTCTCTTTTACAATAGGAACGGAGTTTTAGCCTGACCGCCGTTTGATGCAATCATTCCCTTTGCGTGGGGTCTCGCGGTGCGGCGAAATTTTGATAAGGAGGACATTGATGGCCCGATATGGAGTCATAGGCCTGATCGTCATCTGCGGCGTTATTGCGGTCGCCGTGATGATCTTCTTTCCGCAGGTCTTGCGTTCCGAGACGAACCAGAAGACGCTTGAGGAGCGCGTGGCGGCGCTCGAGCAGGAAATCGCCTCGCGGCCAAGCGTGGCGGTTGCGGACCTCGAGGTACTTGTTAACAATTACAAGAAGACGGCCGACTTCAAGGCGCGCCGCAAGGAGTTCATCGACGCCCGGCAGTCGGAACTCGACTCCATGAAGGATGCGATTGCGAAGTTGAAGGAGCGCCAGGACAAGGCCCCCAGGGACAGCGAGGAATGGTGGGATTGCGAGGGCAAGATAAACACGAAGAGCCGTCTTATGGATCTGCGCGCCAAGCAGGTGGAGGAAGAGATTAAGAATATGCAGATGAAAGACCTCGAAGAGGTCTATAAGGATATCCTGGTTGTTGTGCGGAAGGTGGCCGCCGAAAAGGGCATCGACCTTGTTTACTGGAAGCACGGCGACATAGACGAGGAAACCTGGAAACTCGCGCGCGAGGAAGGCAATCTGATGTCTCATCGCTACATGCTGGACATAAGGAACATCCTCTACGCGAGCGACAAGGTAACCGACATCACAGAGGACGTCAAGAAGGCGCTTGCGCCGCAATGACGTTTCAAGCATTTTGAGGATATTGAAGTGCAAAGAACCGTAAGCGAACTTGCCTGTCTTGTTAAAGGCGAAGTTGTCGGCGATCCCAATGTCGTCATTACCGGCGTGGCCGATATACGCAACGCGCACCGGGGGGAGATTACGTTCGCGGCGAACAGCAAGTACGAGGCGATTATCGAGATGTCAAACGCCTCGGCGGTGGTCGTCCGCCGCAGTTTTGGGTGCCCCCGCGATTCCAAGGCCTATATCAAGGTCAGCAATCCGGATGTAGGTTTTGCTGAAATAGTCAACGAGTTCGCTCCGGAGCCTGTCTGCCTGGAAGCGGGCGTGCATCCCACCGCGATAATCGGCAAGGATGTGTCATTCGGCAGGAATGTCCGGGTAGGCGCATATTCGGTCGTTGAAAGCAATGCGCGCATCGGGGATAACACGGTAATCTACCCCAATGTTTACGTGGGGCACTTCACGGAAATCGGCTGCGATTGTCTCATCTACCCCAACGTCGTGATACGGGAGCGCTGCAAATTGGGCAACCGCGTGATTCTGCATCCGGGTGTGGTAATCGGTTGCGACGGGTTTGGCTATGCCACCATTGACGGGGTACGCAGAAAAATCCCGCAGACGGGATACGTGGAACTGGAGGACGATGTCGAAATCGGCGCCAACACCACCATAGACCGCGCGCGATTTGACAAGACGATCATCAAGAAGGGCACGAAGATAGACAACCTTGTCCAGATCGCCCACAATGTCTCCATCGGCGAAAACGGCCTGATAAGCGCCCTGACGGGAATATCCGGTTCATGCGAGATCGGCAAGAACGTCCTTATCGCCGGGGAAGTGGGCACGCAGGGACACATAAAGATAGGCGACAACGTGATGATTGCGGGGCGCACGGGAGTAACCAAAGACGTCCCGTCCAACGTCGCCATATCCGGCTTCCCGCATATGCTGCACGAGAAATATCGTCGTTTGCACATATTGCAGAAAAAACTTCCAGAACTTTTCGAGAGGGTGAAAAACCTCGAAGAGACGTTTGAGAGGCTCCATGGAGTATCAAAAGACAATAAGGAATCCCGTTGAGTACGAGGGGATCGGCATCCATAGCGGAGCCAAAGTCAAGGTGCGTTTCAAGCCGGCCGACGCCGATGCGGGCGTCAATTTTGTCCGCGTTGACCTGCCGGAAAAACCGCGCATCCCCGTCAACGCAAATTCCATCTCTTATCGCATGCGCCGCACGTCGCTCAGGCGCGACAGCGGAGAAGTGAACACCGTCGAGCACCTTCTGGCCGCGTTGAGCGGCATGGGCATCGACAATCTCAACATCGAGGTTGACGGCCCGGAGCTTCCCGGCGGAGACGGGAGCGCGCTTACGTATGTGCAACTCCTCAAACAGGCGGAGATTGTCACACAGGAGGCGCAGAAAAAAGTTTTCGAAGTCAAAGCGCCCATCGCGGTGGCGGAAGACGACGTTACGCTCATTGCGCTGCCCAACGAGGGCGGACTGACCATTTCGTATACACTGGACTATGCCGCCCCGTCGGTCGGCTCGCAGTTCCTCTCCGTACGTGTGACCGAGGAAACCTTTGAGCGCGATATCGCGCCCGCAAGAACGTTCTGCCTTAGCAGCGAGGTTGAGGAACTCCAGAGGCAGGAACTCGGTAAAGGGGCGAACTATGAGAACACGCTTATCGTCGGCGATAACGGCGTCATTAACAACACGCTTCGCTTCCCGGACGAATTCGTGCGCCACAAGGTCCTGGACCTCATCGGCGACCTCTTCATACTGAATGCAAAATTGCATGCCCATGTCGTGGCCAACAAGTCCGGCCATCCGATGAACATGAAACTCGTCAAGAAAATCCTTGAGGAGATGCGCCGCCAGGAAGACGAACAGACAACACGCAACGAAACCTCGCTGGGCATCCGCGAAATTCAGAAAATACTGCCTCACCGCTATCCGTTCCTGCTCATCGACCGCGTCATAGAACTGGACGGATACAGGCGCGCCGTGGGGATTAAGAACGTCACATACAATGAAGCGTTTTTCCAGGGACACTTCCCGGGCCAGCCAATCATGCCGGGCGTGCTGATATTCGAGGCGCTTTCGCAACTCGCGGGTGTGTTGCTCCTGCGCAAGATGGAGAACGTAGGCAAGACCGCCGTGTTGCTGAGCATCGACAAGGCGCGCATACGCAAGACGGTCGTGCCGGGCGACCAACTCGTCCTCGAGGCCATTGCCACCAAGGTCAAGAGCCGCACCGGCCAGGTCAGCGCGCGCGCCAAGGTTGACGGCAAGGTCGTGGCGGAGGCGCAGATCCGCTGTATGCTTGTGGACACGTGATTACCTTGCGTCCCATTGTGTTCCGGCGTTTGCCGAAAATGGACGCAGATCCTGTTCAACCCTCTACCGAAGCAAACTATGGCAATACACCCGACAGCACAGATTCACCCCGATGCTAAACTCGGCAAGGATGTCGAGATCGGCGCGCATACCGTCATCGGCCAGTACGTTGAAATAGGCGACGACACGCGCATCGGCCCCAACTGCACCATTTTGGGGCATACCACCATCGGTCGCAACAACACGATTATCGGTAACGCGGCCCTGGGCACTCCGCCGCAGGACCTTTCCTATCGCGGCGAGCCGACCCTCCTTCTCATCGGGGACGACAACACATTTCGCGAATTCGTCAGCGTCAACGTCGGCACGGTCAAGGGCGACGGCGTCACGACAATCGGCAGCAGGTGCCTTTTCATGGCTTGCAGCCACGTTGCCCACGACTGCATCGTAGGCAACAACGTAATCATGGTCAACAACACCCTTCTCGGCGGGCACTGCAAGGTTGAGGACCACGCCATCATCAACGGCGCTGCCGCCGTCACCCAGTTCGCCACGGTCGGGACCGTCGCGTATATAGGCGGGCTTTCGCGCGTCGTGCAGGACGTTCCGCCTTTCATGATCATCGAGGGCCACCCGGCGAAAGTCCGCGGCGTGAACATCATCGGCATGAAACGCAATGGTTTTTCCGAGGACGCAATCAATGCCATTAAGGAAGCGCACAGGATGATTTTCCGCTCCGGCGTTGCCGCGAGCAAGGCATTTGAGGAACTCGATGCCCGCTACGGTTCCGTTCCCGAAGTCCTTTACCTCCTGGAATTCCTGCGGAACAAACAGAAAGGCAAGAATGGCCGCGCAAGAGAAGCACTCAGAAAACCGCATTAAGGCCGCGGTCGTCGGGGTCGGTCACCTGGGCAGGCATCATGCCCGCATTTACGCGGAACTGCCCGGCGTCCAACTCGTGGCGGTGGCGGATACAAACCAGAAGCGCGCCGAGGGGATCGCTCAAACCTGCCACTGTAAACCGTGCGGCGACTACAGAAAACTCATCGGCCGCGTTGACGTGGTGAGCGTGGCCGCGCCGACGGAACTCCATCACGAGATTGCAAAGGAGTTTCTTGAAGCGGGCGTTGCCGTCCTTGTCGAGAAGCCGATGACGAAGACGCTCGAAGAAGGGGAAAGGCTCGTCGCCATCGCGCGCGCGAAGGGCGTGACACTGCAGGTGGGCCACGTGGAGCGCTTCAACCCCGCGGTCATGGCCGTTCAACGGTTCATCAAGCCGCCGAGATTCATCGAGTCGCACCGCCTCAGCCCCTATACCTTCCGCTCGCGCGACATCGGCGTGGTGATGGATTTGATGATACACGACATCGACATCATCCTGCACCTCGCCCAATCCGAACTGGTCAACGTGGAAGCGCTGGGCTTCGGTATTATCAGCAAGACCGAGGACATCGCCAACGCGCGCCTGACTTTCGCGAACGGCTGTGTGGCGAACGTTACAGCGAGCCGCATTTCCAACAAGGCCATGCGCAAGATGCGGCTGTTCAGCGACGATTCCTACGTTTCGCTTGACTACGGCACGCGCGAGGCGTTTATCTACCGCCCGACGGAGAAGATACTTTCCGGCGAGTTCGACGTGGAAGAATTTCTGCGGTCAGTTGACCTTACGAAGGTGGCGGAATTGAAGGACCTCGTCTTCAAAGACCTTGTGCACATCGAGAAGTTGCAGATGGACGAGCACGAGCCGCTCAAGGCCGAGATTGAGTCGTTCATCAACGCGGTGAAAACCGGCAGCGAGCCCGTCGTTACCGGCGAACACGGCCTCCGCGCGATGAAGGCCGCCATGATGATCACGGAAAAAATCCGCACGCACTCCTGGGGCAAAGCATAGGTGTCGAAGTCAACAGTGATCCGGAACCAGCGCAACATCGCAATCCTTGCCGGGGAAAAGTCCGGCGATATCCATGCCGCAAGACTCGTCGCCGAGTTGAGGCGGCTTGATTCCTCGTTCGCCTTTTGGGGCGTCGGCGGGGACGCGATGAAGGAAGCCGGAGTTGACCTCATCACAGACACGACTTATCACGCGCCGATCGGCCTGATGGGCGTCCCGCGCGCCATACGAGAACAGACGGGCCTGATGATGCACATAGTATGGCGCGTGCAGCATGAACGCCCCGCCGCGGTCATCCTTGTGGATTATCCCGATTTCAACCTTCGCGTCGCCGCGCGCATTCACCGGCTGGGCGTGCCCGTCATATATTTCATCTGCCCGCAACTTTGGGCCTGGCGCTCACACCGCATCGGGAGAATCAGAAAATACGTGGACAAGTTGTACGTCCTGTTTGATTTTGAGAAAGCGATGTACGACAAACTCGGCGCGGATTGCGAGTGGATGGGGCACCCGATAATCGACGCGATTTATCCCGCTCCGCAGGCGGACCTGCGCGCGGAGATGGGCATCGCGCCGGACAGATTGCTCGTGGGAATCCTGCCCGGCAGCCGCAAGAGCGAGTTCCGCCTGATTGCGCCGGTGCTTCTTGAAGCGGCGCGAATCGCGCGGGGCAAGTTGGGCGATTTCGCCGCGGTAATGAGCCGCGCGTCAGCGATAACGGACGAGATGATTGCGAAAGTTGATACCGCCGGTATTGCCATTGTACCCGGCCGGACAACCGATATCCTTCGCGCGTGCGATGTGGCGCTCGTCGCCAGCGGCACGACCACGCTGGAAGCCGCCGCACTCATCAAGCCGATGGTTGTGGTGTATGTTGCCTCGCCTTTTACTTACTATCCGCTGATTCACCTCCTTGAGATACCGGACTACGCCCTGCCCAACATCGTGGCCGGGCGGCGCATCGTGCCGGAGTACATCCAGCGCAAGGCCAAGCCCCGGGCGATTGCGACGGAACTGGTCTCGCTCGTAAAAGATAAAGGGAAAAGCGAAGCGATGAAAGAGGAACTGAGGAAAGTCCGCGAGAAACTAGGCCCGCCCGGCGCCGTCAACCGCGCCGCCACCTCCATGCTGAAATTTCTTTCCCAGTAGTTCAAAGCCTCGGCCCGCTCCATTTTCGGAGCGCCCCTGCGCGGTACTATCCGGAACTTTGCGGAACAATGTGCCGGATAATTCCGCTTACGCGATTCTTCCCATTACCCCATGCCGCACATGACCTTACGTGCCATTTTCGGAAACCCCTAGCGGAACTTTCCGGCACATGTTCCGCATATTCCGACGCGCGCGATTTTCTCGTTATACCTTATCGCAGCAGACCTTACGACTTTCGCAAAAAACGCTAAGCGGAACTATCCGGAACATTTTTGCCCTTTGCACTTTTGGCCGCGGACAGCCGCGGAAAAATTCCCACATGCGAAACGTTTCAAACCGTTCCATTACGACACCGTTTTTGTCCATAATCGCACGTATTTTGTTCATAAGCCGCCGCTTTTTGTCCATAAGCGCGCGCATTCCGTTCAGTAGCGGACGCATCCCGCTCGCACATCAATTTTCTCACCACAAAGACATTTATCCGCCTATGGCGGACCAAGACACCAAGATGAGAAATGAGTGGAAACCATCTTTCCCTCATCCCTTACCCCTCATCCCTCATCCCTTGGCACTTCTTGGTGCCTTCGTGTCCGCCCTCATCTCTTATCTAGCATCTCTCATCTCTCACCCCTCACCCCTCATCCCTCATCCCTTCCGCGATACACTGTTCCACGTGGAACAACACACTGAAATATGTGTGCGCATGGCGAAGCATATCCCGCCAGGTTGCGAGCGTCAAGGACTTTTTGAAAATTTTGTAAAAAATCCACAGATTACACAGATTGCACAGATTTTTTTCTTTGACCTTTGACCTTTGACCTGACACCTTTGACCTGAATCTATAACTGCAAAGGCCTGCCCCGATCTATCGGGGACGCAAAGAATTGAACCACGGACGGATTCTCCGCCGCCGGGAGTGCCGCCACTGTGGTCGCAAAGTAACAACTTATGAAACATCGGCAAGATAAGCACTGTATAGTAGAGCATAATCTACCTTGACCTTGAGCCATGGCCCAACGTTATCGCATGCCGTCACGCGACTTCTCCTCATTGACACCGTCGCACCGTTGGACTAAAATGGTTACATTGTGTAGCCTCAAGCATAGGCAATAAATAGAAGCATTGGATTGGCAGGGTTCGCATGCCGAACCCTATCATAAGGCTAAACAAGCCAGTGAAGGATTGTTATCATTCGCGAGTTAATCCAACATGGATAGGTTATGAACGGAATTCCAGGAGAATCACAAGAGATTGTTGAGGCCGTGATCTCAGCCATCGACAAGCTTATGCGCCAATCTTACTGGGCTGGGGATCAAACACCTGATTCGTTAATGTCGGCACTACGGGAAGAGCTGAATGAATTCCGCCGGTCTCTGCTAGTGGGCGACAGGGTTAATGTGCATTTTGAAGCCGCTGATGTCCTAATGCTTCTCCTTTGTGCTGTGCGCCTCCGTTTTCCCGACGCATCCTCAGATTCCCTCGGTACAATACTCTCGGCAATTGTGGACAAACTGCACAGGCGGTTTTCACACCTATATATGGCATCCAAACACAAGCAATTGACCCTTTTTGATGCTGAAGATGGGAAAGACGGGGGCCGCGTGAAGGAAGATAGGATTTGGGAGCAGTCTAAGAGGGCAGAAACGCTGCAGCAATTTTCTTTTTGTCCCAAACCTGCTTGTATAATGTATGCCAAAATAAACAGGAACAATATGATACACATCTCCCCGCGAAAATTTAAGTGCACTGCGTGTTATGAAACATTTTTTATTCATGAATGCATACTATTCCCAACAAGAAACACTAATCGTGGCCAAATTGCAGATAGTATAGCGTCTGTATTTCAGCCCAAAGGAACGAATTTTGAGGCTTCTGTGCCCAACTATGTGCCCCCCCCAAAGAATGTTCGTGCTAGGCTTTTGTCCACGCTGTCAAAGGAAGACGCCCTGTCGAACTTATTGGAAGTTCGTTATGGCATACTACCATCAGAATCCACGCATCTTTTCAATGACGTAATGCGACAGGAGACTTTTCAAATACAGGAATCCTATGCAGACAGCAGTCACTGGCATGCACGTCGATGGGATACCCAACAAGCAGTTCGCTACGTGATGAAAACTAACAAAGGAAGACTAGTGGAAGGCATGGTTGTCTTTCATTACGCCGGTGCTAATCTGGCGGATCTCACAGTGGAGATAAGCAATATGCACGGGTGTCCGCTTCGCTGTTTATTCTGCGCTTCTAGGGATGTAAAACCGCTAGCTAACTTGGAACCACTCGACTATGTAAGACAGGTCAATACTTGTCTAACCGCCCATAACATTCAGCCGAATCAGTACGAGAAGTTTTACGTTAGTTTCGCAGGCATTGGTGAACCCTCTATTGTTGCCGAACAGGTGGCACAAGGTGCGCAATGGGTTCAAAGGCTTTACCCTCACGTTAAATACAATATTGCAACATTTGGGATACGATTGGAGGCGTTTGAGATATGGCACAGATCTGCCTTGCCTCTGCGAACAATACAACTTCCATTTCTCCATTATCGGGGAGATATCCTTCTAAAACTGGTACCCGGACTTTCGGGTTATGTCTTTAGAGACGCAATAAGCAAGGCAATTATTCTGGCAGGCCAAAGCAATGGATGCTGTGTGAAGATTAACTATATCCTCATGCAGGGCATCAATGATTCGGCTGCAGATGTGCGGAGGTTCATCAATATGGTTTCGGAGTTTCGTGATTCGATTACAGTGAAATTGTCATTTCTGAATCCAACCGTACCCGGAAAGAGGGCAGGTTTGAAATCACCACCACTCTCAGGCTTCAAGAAAGCGTTGCGGATGCTGTTAGACCGGGACTTTGACGCGTATATTTTCGGAACTGAACATAACTGCTTGCTGGGGTGTGGACAATTAGTGGGTGGGGAACATAGGACAGATCAAGATTCATGAGCTATACCAAGACACAAAAAAACATCTTCCTGCACTTCCTGAACTATGACACACAAGAAGTATTTTCTCTAACGAAAAGATATACTAAAGCTCAACTGACGGCATCGTTGGTACACGCCCTGAAGATTGCGATACTCCTCTGTAAAGAATATACTTTCATGTCATTGGGGTTTCCTTATGAATCCGAGTTAACCCGCGCTGTGCTTCAACGGGTACGCCCATTTCTAGAAGAGGGACTCATACGCTTTGTATTGCGAGAACGTGATATCGAAGCTTTTCTTTCAAAGAAGCAATCTGGAATGTATTATCGGTACCGCAATCTTCCGAACTATGAGGCATTTTTTAGAAAGTCGGCCAAGGCGATATTCAAAGATTTGGGGGCGACCTTACTCGCAAGGGAGACCAAGATTGGTTCATATTGCATAGAGAAATGGGAGAAAGACAACTTGAATTTCAATGTGCCTGGATGGAAGGCAGTGTATTCATTCATTACAGATCGCCGCGACAGGCGTACATTCCAGAAACTCATGTTGTCCTTGCCCCGAGAATATGAAAACGCGGCTTTTATATGGCCATCCGTTGAAGAAAGTCTGCCGGCAATGTCGGACGAAATGAGATACGCGATTCGACGCATGTTTGAAAGCTACTACTATCAAGCCTATCTTGAGGAGTATGATGCAAGTGTACTTTATGATCTCCCCTTTTCGACCGATAGTTTCGCTCTTGATGAACGTTGGTCTCCGGTATGCAGCTATCGATGTTACGAAGAATGGCTCAAAATGATTGGGGTAGGACCATACGTTAAATGGAGTTCTGTTGATGATGTCGTAGCATTGCGATTTAGGCCGCAGATGATTACTCTAAATGGCACCTATGCTAGAGCTGCGTCATTGTCAGGTGGCATTGACAGTCTCAGGGAGGAGTGTGCCAAGATTGCCTTAGAAGAAAATACACGCGATCTTATGGCATCGCTATGTTCAGACCTTAGAATAAGGAGGTTTGCAATGGACGAGAAAAGAACCACGGAAAGCAAGGATGCAAGAATCAATATTTCAGGACCCATAATCGCCCAGAACGTAATCGTTGGGCAGAGTGGAGGGTCCGCAAATCAAAATGCACAGGGAGCCATCACATCAACGTTTGACCGGTTGCGCACGGAACTGAAAAGCGAAGAATGCAATGATGCAACTATCCGTCAGATTGGGGATATAGTTGATAGTATCGAGAAACTCTTGGTGGAGCAAACGTTGACCCACGATAAAGCTGTTGGATTGCTAGAACGCTTACGTAATGTTTCGCATTCAGCTTTTACAAAGACCGTGGACTTCTTTAAACAAGTGTCTATCGGAGCTTTTGGCACAGTCACTGGTGAGATCATGTTGCGAGCCATTGACAGCATTAGCAATGTCAAATGAATGAGTGTCTCGATATTTTAGGAGCTTTTTCTTAACAAGATATCTGAAATTCTACGGGTCCTAAATCTCGGCAATTGCCCAGCCGCCTTTCAGAAATAAGAATCCGAAACAAATCCCTCGTGAGAGGAACCACATTGCTTCTCACGAGGGGTTATTTTGTCTTCTAATATTCAACGCTTCAAGTGCTACCGGTGTAACAATTTCACCGGTTTTTCATTTTCCGCCAAGATTTTTCAGCAAAACGACCCTTCTGCGGCAAATAAGATCATAGATGAAGGATGAAGGATAAAGGAGGAAGTATGAAGTATGAAGGATAAAGGATGAAGGAGGAAGGGCACCCCGATTTCATCGGGGAGAGAGGTGAACAGCCGCCTCCGGCGAGTGCGCCAAGGGCGGGTTGAGCAGGCGAGTAGGAGAGGAGTAGAACAAGCGAACAGTTGAAAGGCAGGGACAAGCCGGCCCGATTTCATCAGGCAGAGCAGTTGAACAGTGGAACAGGTGAGCAGGTGAATGGCAGGGGCAAGCCAGCCAGAGGCAGGTGAACCCTGCAGGGACAACAGGGGCAGGGAGTGGTCAGTGGTTGGCCGGCATTTTGTCGGCCCAGTATTTCCACGCGCCTTTCTTGGCCGCGCGCGCGGCCTTCTCAATTTTTTGGAAGCGCTCCAGCGTGCCGGAGTCGTTCTGCAACTCGTTCGTGTTGACGTGGGCGTATCCCTCTTCAAGCAGTTTCTCATTCAGCAGCGTGCCGTCCGGCAGATAGACAAGCGCCTCGTCGTAGGTGATTCCCGCATTCGGCGCGCCCGGCTTGTATTCTATCTTGACGACGATCTTCACTTCCTTTCCGGTCAGGCTGTCGCTGAAGAATTTGCGCGCTTCATCCTTGTAATCTTTCTCCCAGGGGAGCGAGATGGGGACGCTGGACGCCTGGACGCCGTAAAGGCCGTAGTTTTTCCCTTCGGTGGTGGTGAAGCAGTCCACGCCGACCGTGCCGTGCACGCGGACGGTCTTGGCGCTGTCCTGTTTCGCTCCGTTGTTGAGTTTGCCGCAGCCGGCGCAGATCGTGATTGCGGCCAGAAGGAGGCAGGAGATTTTGATATATCCTTTCATGACACGTCCTCCGCATCGCATTCAAGGATAAAGGATAAAGGATGAAGGATAAATATTAAGTAGTCATCTTTTTCAGAATTTCTTCATCCTTAATCCTTCATCCTTTATCCTTCCCGTAATTAGTGTATCGGGTCCGAGGCGGCTTATCTTGAGGTCCGTGAGAGACAGCGCGTCGGCGACTTTTGCGATGCCCGCGCCGCCGACCGCGGTGACGGCGGTCTTTCCCGCAAGGATTTTCGGCGCGATGATGGCGCGCACCTCGTCAACGGCCCCTTTCTCGAACGCGTCCGCCAATACCTCGGCGCCTCCTTCGATGAGGACGTTGGTGAATTCGCGCTCCCTGCCGAGATAGCGGAGGAGCGCGATGATGTCCACTTTGTCTTTTGATGAGCCGAACGGCATTACCTCGAGGCCGAGTTTTTGCAGTCTTTTTATTTTTTTGACCGGCGCGGATTTTGAGACGGCCACGAGCGTGTCCGCCCAGCGGGCTGTCTCGGCAATTCTGCTGTTGAGCGGCAGGCGGCAGCGGCTGTCGAGGATGATCCTTGCGGGCTGGTAGTCTTCGGGGGCGGCGCCTTTGGGCTGCCAGCAGCGGACGTTGAGGAGAGGATCGTCTCGGAGCACGGTGTTGATGCCGACGATGACGCCGTCAACCTGCGCGCGGAGGCGATGCGCGTACTTGAGGGCCTCCTCGGAAGAGATGCCGCGCGAATCGCCGGTGTATGCGGCGATTTTCCCGTCGAGAGTCATTGCCCACTTTGCGATGACCCGCGGCATGCCGGTCATGATGCGTTTGAAGTATCCGGGATTCAGGCGGAGCGCTTCGGCGGCGAGAACTCCTTCGACGACTTTGACGCCCGCGGCCTTGAGTTTTCTGATGCCCTTGCCGTGCACTTTCGGGAAGGGGTCGTGGGTGGCGATTACGACTTCGCGGATTCCCGCTTCGATGACCGCGTGAACGCAGGGAGGTGTCTTGCCGAAATGGACGCACGGTTCGAGGGTGACATAGAGGGTTGCGCCGCGAGCGGCTTTGCCTGCGGATTGCAGGGCATATACTTCGGCGTGGGGGCCGCCGTAATACTTGTGCCGGCCGGTTGAGATGATTCTGCCGTTCTTGACGATTACCGCGCCGACCATGGGGTTCGGTTCGACGTCGCCGCGGCCTTTTGCGGCAAGGCGAAGGGCAAGCGACATGTATTTTGCATGGTCAATTGCCATAGGCGCGAACTTGCAATCTTGTCAGCCTGCGCGCAGCACCACGGCCGGGTTGAGCCTTGCGGCCCTGTATGCGGGCCCCACGCCCGCAAAGAGACTTGTGAAAACTCCCAGCCCCAGCGCGCCCAGCCGAATGTACAGCACTTTCGGGAAATCCCACGAAAACAGCGTGTCGATGCCGCGCAGGTTCGTCACGTCGGACAGGAAGTCTCTCAGCGCGATGTCCGATCCCCACATGAAAAGGTGCGCCGCCACTATTCCTATCAAGCATCCTACAAGGCCGATTACGAAGGCCTCTATGAGATATATGGACGAGATGTCGCTTCGGGTCCCGCCCACGGAACGGAGTATTCCGATTCGTGGCGCCTGCTCCATGATTGAAATGGACAAGCCGTTGAAGATGCCTATGGCCGCGACAAGCGCGATGATGAGGCAGAACGTCACCGCCACCGCGAAGAGATATGTTGCGCCGCGTGAGACGATGATGCTCATGTCCTGCACCTCAGTCGGCTGGGGCAAATATCCGGCAAGGACAATGTTTTCCTTGATATTGTCGAGGTCCTTGATTTCGTTTGCTTCAACGACGAAGCGGCTGTAATTCGGCAAGGGTCTATCGGGCCGCTGCTCCTTGTTCCATTCCACGGCGTACTGGTAGGGGACCGCGATGGAGAAACGCGAGACGGAGTTGTCGCGTCCCACAACCTTGCAGCGGTAGGCCTTATTGTCATCGACAACTATGTAAAATGTTGCCCTGCCCTCGACGTATTTTCTGAATTCCTCGACGATCGTATCGTTGCCGCCCCCGCCCCCGAGGGTACTTACGAATTCCATGAATATATTGGGGACGAGGATGGGGACGTAATCCTCCTTTTCCTCTTGTACAATCGGCGGCACCGGGGTGGGGGTAGGGAAGGTGACATCCTTTAAGTTCACGGGCTGTACGTCATTGTGCTTGAACTGTGGATAGGACTTGAACAGGCCGACATCGACCCCAACGACGTCAAACACTTTGAAGGGAGCGGAGGCATCCTTAATTAATATTCCAAGCCGGGGATCAATCGGCAGTTCGCGGTAGATGCCCTTGACGGGCCCTGCGCTGTTTTCGATGGCGCGATAGGCGGAATCGTCCAGCGCCTTTGCCGGGGTCGAATCCTTTTCCTTCATTTTTACCACGAGCAGGTTTTCCCTTATCGCCCCTACGTTCTTGTCAACGTAGGCCTTGGCTCCGAAAATTATGGACACGAGGAATACAAGCGCAGCAGTTCCGACCGACACGCCAAGGGCCAGCATGAATGTGCGGCCCTTCTTGGCCATCACGCCTTCGCACGCCAGCAGCATTTTATTGGTCAGTTTCATGGTTTCCGCCCTTTGTTCCCGTGTCAGATACGATCCGTCCGCCTTCGATGGTAATCATGCGCCGCGCCTGTGAGGCGACTTCCCGGTCGTGAGTAACTATCAGCAGCGTTGTGTTTTGTTCCGCGTTTATCTTACTGAGAAGATTTATGATCTCGGCGCCCGTGTGGATGTCAAGGTTGCCTGTCGGTTCGTCAGCGAGCAGGATGGTGGGATTGTTTATTATTGCTCTCGCTATCGCGACTCGCTGGCACTGACCGGCGGAAAGTTGGTTTGCGCGCTGGTTGAACTTATCAGCCAGTCCGACCAGCGCAAGGCGCGTCTCCGCCATCGCCCGCGCTTCAGCCCAAGAGGCGTTTGCGAAAAGCATCGGCACCATTACATTGGCCGCGGCGGTCTGCAACTGCTGGAGATGGAAAGACTGGAATATGAAACCGATGGACTTGTTGCGGAACTGCGACAATTCCGCGTCGCCTGCGGTCGTAATATCGTGCCCATCGACGATCACCGAGCCTTCGCTTGGCTGATCGAGGCCGCCGATCATGTTGAGCAGCGTGGTCTTGCCGGAGCCGGATTGCCCGATGACGGCGACGAATTCGCCGGCCGGGATATCCAGATTTATGTTATCCAGCGCGGCCAGATGGCTTCCGGTCGCAGTGCGATATATTTTGGAAACGTTTTTGAGCGATATAATTGCCATGGACCAGAAAAAGGTAGTGGTCTTCGTTGACTCCCATCCCGCATTATAGCAAAGCGGGAAACCTCTGCAATCTATTATTGCTTCCTCGTGAACGGTTTTCTGCGTTATTCCGCCTCTTTGTGGGCATTATGGAGGAATGGACTGTTTGGGCCGGGGCGGTTCCCGCGGCTTGATTGCCTTGAAAATTTCAGCAGAAGCATGCGTTTTGTTGTGGATGTAATCTTCACGCGATCCGCGATCCTGTGGCCGACGACCCAGATGATCCCCTTCTTGTCCGCGACAAGGGGGACTTGCGTTCGGTGGTCCGCGGGAACCTTGCGTTCTGCGAGGAACTGAAGCACCTTCTTGTCGCCGGGCGCGCCCAGGGGGCGGAACCTCTCGCCCGGTCGGGTGAAGCGCACAACCAGCGCGCCACGGACGGCGTCCCTGTCGATTATCTCTGACCACCCGTCATGTTTATCGCCATGGTGCTGGCGGCTTGTGCCGCCGCAATATATCACGATACCGTCGTCAATTCTTGCGGAGCCGCCGACAGGGAGTCTTGCGACGTTGTGCGATGGTCTGGCCTTTGGCGCTTTTTCTTTTTGCAGCCGTATAGCATAAGCGTCTCTTACCGCGATCATTCCCGGCAGATGCAACTCTTTTCCCGTGGTTCCGGTGCGTGCCAGTTCCAGCAATGATGAGTAGTGTTTTTTATTCATCTCCTTGAGAGGTATGCAGGCGTTCTTGAGGACGTGTTTCAGGATGAGTTGCGCGCGCGCTTCCGGAACTGTTTCCAGCAGGTTCAGGGGGATGGTTAAGACTCCGCTTTGACTCCACGTCACAGGAATACCGGCATTCTCAACCTTTGCGGTGATGTCCTTCCCGGCGGTCTCGCACCACTGGCGTGCGATATCGGCAAGGCGCAGCAATGCCTCGTCCACGGCGGGATTGTACTCCCGGCGAAGAAGCGGCAACAACTCGTTGCGCAGGCGGTTTCTCATGAACTTCCTGCCCAGATTACTCGTGTCAATCCGAGACGTTTGTCCGATTTCCGTCAGGCAATCCAGAATCTCGGAACGGCGGAGGGCGAGCAAGGGCCTCACTATCATGGCGGTTTTGGCCTTGTGTCCAAGGCCCAGCGGCCTTTTGGCGGGAATTCCGACAAGGCCCTCTATCCCGGTGCCGCGGACGATGCGCTGAAGGATCGTTTCCACCCGGTCGTCAGCATGGTGGCCGAGGGCGATGATGACCGGCGCATGCGGCGCTTTTCTTGTAACGGCCAAGGCCGCTGTCCGGAAGACGCCGTACCGTGTTTCGCGCGCGGCTTCTTCGAGTGACAGTTTACGGCGGCGCGCAAAACTTGGAACGTCAACATGTTTCACGGTAAGCGGTATATCAAGCGTAGCAGCGAGAGCTTTGCAGAATTTCTCGTCGGCATCGGCTTCACCGCCCCGGATCATGTGATTCAGGTGCAATGCATGCAGAGTTACCCTGATTGCCCCGGCGTCGTTAAGCGAGCGAAGTAATCTCAGCAGCGCGACGCTGTCCGGGCCGCCGGAAAGCCCCACCAGGACTTTCGCGCCGTCGGGCAGAAGCGCGTGTTTTCTCACATATTGAAGTACTTTGCGCTCTATGGGAGTCAGGATCATCTTGGAACTCCGTGAGGAATTGCCAAGTTTATGTTTCATCAAATCATACGTCAAGGTTATTTGCTCGACGATTGATGGAAAACTGAACCAAAACGCTGTATCTTGCGTTAACATTAATACCATTGACGGGTGAATGACACTCTGTTACCATCTTGGGGTTGTTTTGTGTCCGCGCTGGCGGGCAAGGCATTTATCAGCAGCAAAGGAGAGTCATCAATGTTATCAGGCACAATTATCAGGAGAGTTGGTCTGGCGGCGGCAATCATTTTTGCGCTTATCTCTATCGTACCCTCTGTGCGACCAACACATGCCGACGAGACTCCCGGCGCAGCGCAGGTTCAAATGGCTGTGGATTCCGCACTTCACGACATGATAAAGGGGCGCTTTGAGTCAGCGCTCACGAAGGTTGAAGATGCCCTGAAGGCGGACCCCAAGAACGTAAGCGCCAATCAACTCCGTGCGGACGTCTGCTCGCTCTGGCAGCCCGAATACAACAAGAGCAAATTGGAAGAAAGCAAGAAGGTCCTTGCCGAACAGAACGCGCCCCTGTCATACGTGACGACGGTTACGGAAAGCATTGGGGGCGGCCAGACTGACGCCGCAATCCAGCAGATGAAGAAAATCATTCAGGAGACACCCGAGAGCGACCGCAGGAGCCTTAACCAGTACATCCTTGCCCTTGCTTACCTTAAGGCCAGCAAGGGAGCGGAGGCGTTCGACGCGTTGAACGAGGCGCTGGGATGGGACGGGGAGTTTGAGGAGGCATATTACGATCTCGCCAACATGTACATGCAATTGGGACGCAGCAACGAAGCCTTGCGAATGACCGAACTCCTGCTGGACCGAAACAAAAGCAACGAAGATTGGCTTCTCCTGAGAGCGGCTATATCCGCAAGTACCGACAGGACCGGTGAGGCGGTATGGATCGCCTCGGGGTTGCTGAAAAAATTTGAGAACATGAAGATCGAAACGGGCAGAAGGGTCGGTCTTGCCCACCATGTGCTTGCGCTTGCCAATTTCCGCAATTTCATAGCAATGCCCGAAAAGGCCAAGATGGACGAACTGATGGCCCCTGCGCTGGCGGAGTGCGCTAACGCGGAAAATGCGCCGGATGTGACAAAGAAACTCTCAGCGCTTGACAACGCCATCTCCAAGGCTGTCCCGATCATAAGCCAGGCCAATTTAGGCGAACAGATCAACCTGATCGGTAAGGCCAAAGCCGAAAAGGATAAGGACAAACAGGCTGCGGCCGCTCAGGATGCCTTGGATAACCTCAAGAAGTTCCTCACCGAATTAGGCGATCGCAAGGAAAAATTCCGAAAAGACATGCTTGACAACGCTGACTTGGCCATTAAGGCCGACTCCACCATGTCCGAGCCGTACAACCTGCGGGCCTCTTACTATATTCGCGAGAACGGCCCGGACCCCGCCAAGGTGGCGGAGAATCTCGCCAAGGCAACGGAGGATTATGATGCATATCTTAAGATTCGCCCGGATTCGACGACTCAGCGTTACTATCTGGGCATTGTTCGCCTGATTCAGGGTGAGGCCGAGGGCAAGTTCGACGAGGCCTCGAAGATTTTCTCGGAAATCAAGGACGCCGACGGCTCGGTCAATGAAATGTCATACATGGGAGCGGGACTTGTGGCCGGGCTGACCGGCAACGCCGACGCCGCAAGAAAGGCCTTTGAAGACCTCCGCGCGGTGCGTGAAAAGAAGCAACTGGGCGAGAACGCGTTTTTCGAACTGATGCTTGCACACGCGTGCCTCGCACAGGGCAAGGGTGATGACGCGAAGCCGCACCTCAAGGTCGGCGCCTCGGCTTTGGGCGGGCTGGCGATCACGCCGGAAACCAACTACGCGGACCTTCTAGGCCCCGCTGATATCACCGCCGCCGATATTGGAAAGCTCAACTTCTCACTCGCGTTGACCGACGCCGGCTTCACCGAGCAGGCCATTGCGGAATGCGACAAGTTCCTCGAAGCAGTTAAGACAAGTGTGGCGGGGCGCTTCTTCCACTTCATGCTGATTCGCAACAAGCCGGAATTGCTGGATGCCGCCAAAAGCGACCTTGAGAGTCTCCGGAGGGACTTCGAGCAGAAGGACCCAAAGAACGTTACTCCGTACCTCGCCACAGCACTCCTTTATAGCGACATGAGAGCGAAGTCGGCGACAGAGAAGGAAGGCAAGGAATATGAAGATAAGATGATTGCCGAGTACGAGGCTGCCATAAAGGCGAACCCTGATTTCGGCAACACGTACGCGATATACGCGCAGTTGCTTGTTTCCCGCGGGCAAATCTATCAGGCGGTGGAGAAAGCCAAAGAGGGCTTTGACAAGGATCCCATCAACCGCGCCCTCATGCAGGCCTATACCCAGGCGGTGCAACTTGGAGGCGAAAAAAAGCCCAAGGACTTCATCCCGAATATTTACAAGCAGTACATCAAGGGCGTCGAAGACTTAACCGAGCCGGGCGTTGATCCTTTGGACGGCATGCTGGCCCTGGCCAGTTATTACCGTCAGATCGGCCAAACGAAGGACGCCTTTGCGGAATTCTCCGCTGTGAGGGACATGATTGAAGGTATCAAAGATGCACAGGAAAAGGAAAACCAGCGCAAGAAGTATCTGCTGGCGTACATGAACCTGCGCGAGTTGAGCCTCGCGGAGAGCAAGACCGATGATGCCAGAAAATACAACAGCGAAGTCAGGGCAATAAGCCCCGAAACTCCGGGTTCCGACCATTTTGAGGGCCTTTGCGCGCTGATAGAGGGCAAGAATGATGAGGCGCAGAAGGCGTTCGAGGCCGAAGTCGCTAAGGGCAGCCTCAGCATGACCACGGCGATGTCGAAGGCGGGTCTGGCGGTCATTGCACTCAAGAGGGCCGCCAGTGCCAAGGATGTCGATGCCGTTCATGCTCTGATTGAATCCGGCCTGAAAATGGAGGACCTGATACTTAAGAGGGAGAAAGAGATTTACGGCAGGGACGCCACCAATGTCCGCACGATGGGCGGGTACCTCTCCTTCGTGAGCGTGTGCGCGTTCCTCGCGCAGAGCAAGTTTGAGCAGGCAGAGAACCCCGGCACGGAATCACACAAAATCGGGTACGCCGCCAAGAGGCTTAACAAGGCGTCCGTGCTGTTCCCCGGCTCCGAGGGCTTGCTTGCTACAGAGACAACGGCGTTTAAGGGCATTAACCTGGCTAACGATGTTCTGGCGAAATGGGACAGTGACAAGGAGAATGGCCCCAACTTCTCGGACCTTGCCATCGGTTCTTTTTTCCTGGGGCAGGGCGTATTCCGGGAGGCCGTCAACCACTTGGAAAACGAAATCGCCAAGAATCCCAACAACTTTATCGCGTTGCTCTTTGAGGCGCGCGCGCAGAAAGCGCTTGGCAACGAACCACGCGCCGTGGAACTGCTGAAAAAGTGCCAGGATGACGCGGAAGGCAAGAAGTTCATCCCTGCCTACACGGAACTATATTTTATTTATATGAGCCGTGACGTGAAGGATCACGCTGCAATCCGTGGCATCCTCGAGGCGATGTGTGGAATCGACCCGATGTTCCGTCACGAGTATGCGCGATACCTGGCGGAGGACTATGTCTCCGCGAAGGAGGGCGAGAACTTCGATCTCGCGATTGAGCAGTACGAAATTCTAATAAAAGAGAAGAACCTGCCCGACCGCTATGTCGCCCTTAACGGCGCGGCTTGGCTGATCGTTCAGCACCACGGCGGTGATAAGGACGCACTGGCGAAGGCCGAACAAGATGCCAGGGAAGCCGTGAAACTGGTCGAAGCCCAGCCGGAAATCCAGCCGGGCGCGCGAAAGATCGTCTTGCTTGCAACGATTAACGACACGCTCGCCTGGATACTCTATAACGAGGGCAAACTCACGAACGACGCGAAGAAGTATCAGGAAGCCGCACCGATATTCGAAAAATGCGTCAGCGACTTGCTGCAGGTAACGCCGAACCAGGAAAGCGTGGCGACGGTGCTCTATCACATGGCACTGGCGCACGATGCGCTGCGCGTTGCTGCTGGTAGTGACAAGGCGAAGGCTGGCGCAAGCACCACAAAGGCTGTCCAGGCCCTCAGGCTCGCGGTTCGTTATCCGAAGTTCACCGAGAAAAAACAAGCCGAGGAACTCCTCAAGACCCTGGAGCCTCTAATGCCTCCTGAGGAAACGGCGACCCCGTCTCCCGCCCCGACTCCTGAGACTCCGTCTCCTGCGCCGAGCCCCGCTCCGGGTACGGGAACCCCGGCTCCGACACCTGAGCCGCCGGTGCCGGCACCCGCGCCGGAACCAACTCCGGCCCCGCCAGCGCCGGGCCCCTCGAGCCCGTAGTTTGTCAGTCATAAGTAATCTTGAATCCGGGCGTCGAAATCGGCGCCCGCTTTTTTTATGGCCCCAATATCGCCGTCCATCCTTGTACGATGATTGGGCGGGAACGCGCGTTGACTTGTTCCGTCCCTTGCAATAGAATCGCGATGATTTCACAGCAATCCCGGAGGATGAGAGTGGATTATTCCAAGATAACGGAAGGGTACGGCGTTT
>Ga0315291_10002644_pt1 | contig 23360 bp, 22 predicted proteins | sample YL17G12_20_MG_FD_203070 | JGI IMG/M metagenome (GOLD analysis project Ga0315291, IMG submission 203070) | Sediment microbial communities from Yellowstone Lake, YNP, Wyoming, USA - YL17G12_20 | ecosystem: Environmental > Aquatic > Freshwater > Lake > Sediment | place: USA: Wyoming | collected... | reverse complement strand
GGCCGTAAAGGTTCCTGCAGGAACCTTGATCGACTCTGTCCCTTTATCAATGGTCTTTCCCCTCTGCCCCTGATCCTTGGAACCCTGCATCATCTGAACAGGCATTTCCATAGCAGGCTCATCGCCCATTTTGACAATCATTCTTTTGATACTCTTTTGATCTTCGGGATTTCCAGATACGAGCATCTTGGAGATCATCCGTCCCTCTTGCTTTGTCTCCATCAGGGTTTCATACCAGTAAGCGTCTCCTTCTTTACCGACGATGGCAATTTTCATCTTAGAGGGTTGTTCCCCCTTTCCCGTCATCTGGTACTCTGACCAACCACCCACGACCGGCTTAAAATCGGAATAAAACTTGGGGCCGCGGCCTTTTCCAAATTGGGCGTAACCAAGCTGAACGAGACACAAAATCGAAAGGACGGAAATGATGAAGACTATTTTTCTCATGGCGATCCTCCCTCAGAAATGGAATTATTGAACCCTTTTACATTTATGAATTGATATTTATATCAGGAGACTTTGATTTAGTCAAACCCATAACTTGATTCGGTTGAAATACGAAAAGACACAAACTAAAATCATCGATTATGAGTTGAAATATGGTATTTTCGAGTGAAATTGAAAAATCGCCATTACAGGAAGGAAGAGTTGAGAAAGGAGGGTGCGAACTCCACCTACAAGCCTTCGGTCCGGGTTAGGTCCAAATGTTAACGATTTGCGGTTGAAATATGGACAGAAAAAACAAGGCCATTCCTGACCTCGCCTCAACTATTTGAAAAATGAATATTCTATAGATTGACGGGATTGCTCTACTATCCTTCTGTTTTTTGAGAGTCCAATAAATAGAACCGTCCCATTTAACCCAAGGTCCAACGACCATTACGATTTTGATTACGCAAAAAGCACCCGAGTTCGGCATTGAAACGATTTGGTTCATCGTGTCTTTGCCCCAATATGTTATTTTGGAGGAGGATTATCAAGGAAAGGTGCGTTTAATGGAAATTTTGAATTTGCTCTATAACATGCCGATAGACAAGAAAGATTTTGAGAGAGCTGCGCGGCAACGTAGCCTAATAAACCAGAAAGTAGAAAAAACACCAGAACTGAAGAATCTCCTTCCTCAACTCGAAACCTTGTACGAAGTTCGAATCAAGAGAAAGGAGGGAGAAGGAATGCCCAAGCTATCGCCTGAAGTAGAGGAAATACTTTGGAAGATCATGGGAAAAGATTTGGGAAAAGCGTAAGGAAAACATGCCAAGAGAGCTTATTGTGTCTTCCGTAATTTCACATGGAGTTGTTACATTGACGCTGGGATAACATTCACACCTAGTCGTCCACCTCCAAAAATCGAAGGAGATAAGCTAAAGCCTTTGTAAAAGGTGATTCGTCAATTTCATTTGAGAGAAAAATATGGGAGGAAGGTTGAGCCCTCCTTTGAAGGAGGTGAAAAAGGTTTTCCTGATGTTTTAACTCAGACCGTTTGCGATATTAAGTAAGGATACCTGACTGAAGTCCTAACGCGGCAGTTTGCCGCCCGCCTTTATAAAATAGGGACAGCCTCCCGTCCCCTTTTTTTCCCTAGGAGAATTTTCTGTGTCCTCTTTCCTCATTTCCAGGACTGACCCCTTATCCAAAGGAAAAAGGAGAAATGCTAATTAAATAGACCTAACCCCAAGTTCTGACCCCAAGTTCGGTAGTTTGTAATAAGTAATAATTTGTATTAGCTCAGATTTAATCTGACGTTGTTCATCTGTTCCCTCTCCAACCTTCACAATACCGCTTAATTCGTATCATATAATTAAGTCCTTTTTCTCCAACAAGCAAATTACAAATGTTTTTAATCCTTTGCTTTCTGGCATTAATTTTCATATGATGCACTTGAGTTCCTCCATTTCTTATTGGATCACTCAACCAATATCTTTTTCTGCTTATAAATATTATCCACTGACTTTTTCCAACTTTTCTAGACCACACAAAAGGAAATCGGTGGAAATCAGCGGGGCTCCAAACTGATTGATGCTCTTCATAAGGATTTCCCTCAACTCCTTCTTGATGATACTCACCTACTGGTGTTATCACCAAAACCCCTAATCGGGCTTTTTGAAAAAGTATATCCAAAAGCTTCTGAGCATCAGACTTTTCGATGTGCTCAATTACATCACCCATATGGATCAAATCGTAATCATGCAGATTAGCTGCAACTTCCTGAGCATATCCTATATGAATCTTATCATATAGATATTCTTGCAAAGGCGTAATATATTTTGAACAAACCTCAATCCCATCGAGTCGAGAATGCCAATGCTCTTTCGAAACATGAGTGATTTTACCTTCCAACATAATGGTTGCCCATTCACAGCTCTCGCGAAATAAAAACCCGAATTTCCCCATGCCAATCCCGATATCAAGGGCTGATGTTGGTGATAGTGAATTAATAATTGCACTTACATAGGGCACTGTAATATTACTGCTGCTTGGCATTCTTTCCTCTAATTATGAATTTAAAAGAGTTAAGACCCGATCTCTCAGGGAAATCATCCCACAGCCTATTCCCTTGATCCGTGAGACGATGACAGCACGATCCGTATTCTCCAAAACGAATCTCCAAAGAACGGCCGCAGATACAATGGTAGCCAACACAGCCACCGACGGTTCTGCCCAATAGCCCCGTCGAACCACAGGGTAACTTAGGAATGCAAGACCTCCCGCCAACACGCTCATTGCCAAAGTTGCCATGAGAATAACCCGGATCCAATATTCTCTTAAGCTGATTGACAAATTACGTGCGACATACCAGGGTTGGATTGTGAGCTTGACGATCGAAATAGGTATTACAATGCCAATCGCAACGCCAAACATACCGTATTTACTTCCCAGCAGAAAGGCTAGCGTGAAGCTGACAACCGCTTCAATGGCTGTCTGAGCCGCAAAGTATCGGTGACGACCAGTTGCGTATAGACTGCCGATGCCACTATTTGTCGCAATATCCAAAAAATATCCTCCTATCAAAATGCGAACAACCATAGCACTGTCCTCATACCCGTCCCCCACCCACAATCGGATCAGCCATGGCGCCAAGCCAATAAATATTCCTGCCAACAAAGAAGCACAAGCAGCCGTGATATGGCTGACTCTTTTGAAAAACTTTTGCAATGCTGGCAGATCTCCCGTTCCCTGAAGTCTGTTCAACCGGGGCCAGGTAACCCCTAACACAGCACCCATTGCGCGGAAGAAATACGAAAACACTGTGAGCGCTACAGCGTAAAGTCCAGCCTGGCCAAGCCCTCCAAAACGGGTCACAAGTATCACATCAAGCTTAGATCGAATGATTTCAGCGACCATCACCACAAACGCTGCTCCCCCAAACCCGATCAGGCTCTGCGCCCTTGCGGTATCAAAATTCAAAAAACCGGTTCGCATTTGCGGAAGTCGCTTTCGGCATCGCAAATAGACAAGGAACTGCTGCAATATTGTAGCAGCCATAGCAACTACTGCAAGGCCCACAACTCCCTTCCCCGCCAGAACCGCCCATAATCCTCCCAGAGAACGGACAACATTTGCACAAAGTTGGATGCCACTCATGAAAACAAAGTCTTCCGAAGCCCGCAATGCTCCACCATATATAGCCGTCGTCATTGAGACAGCTACGCTCGCCGCCGATAACATGACCAGCAAACAAAACTTTGATGCATATACTTCAGGAATTCTGAGAATCGATTGTGCCGGTTTCATCAGGACTAAAGCAGATATAATCACCAAAAAAGAAGCAGCACATAAAAGACATTTACCTGTAGATGCCACGCGGTTAAACTCTCTAATGTCTTTTGCACCGATAGAGTTACCGAGAAAACGCGAAATCGCCTGACTAAGTCCAAAATCAAACAAACCATAGAAACCGACAAAGCTTGCAACAAGTCCCCACAACCCATAGGACTCATTACCGAGGGTCTTAATAATGATAGGCGTCACTATTAAGCCTAACAGAATAGCAATGCCCATCTCTACCCATTGACTAACTGCTCCCAGGTACAGATTGCCCCGCTGAGGTATTTTGAACTCTATGCTGTTTTGCTTTTCAGAATCGATATATGTCATGTGGACTGTTCTGTCTAAAATCGGGGTGACTGTCAATGCAATTGATCATGTTCTTCGCATTGCTCAAATCGCTTTTCAATGATAAGAAATTGCTTTTATTTGAACCCAGCATAAGAGAAGCCTCATAGTACAATAATATTCCCAGATATTGTGTCGCCGGCGCTAGGAGTGTCCACTTGGTATTAGAAATTGTCGATGTCGGCGATTGGGCGTCCCCGGATGGGTTTTCCTTAATCGCATTCCCGCAGACCTTAGCTTTTAGCGCCGCATTTTACGTAGCGTTATCTCGTTATGTACGCCTCCAAAAGGTAGTCGGGATCTTGATAGATGTGTTGATTTCCAAGAAAAAGCGTGGCCAATTTCCATAAACCACATAAAAAGGATTTCAAGGAAGCAATGCAGGGTCGAATCTATATATTTAAAAGTTTGTTTCACCCTGAATCATTTCTCCAAATGCAAAACCTACTAAAAAATACCTTGATGACAATTTGCCGAGGATGATTCCCTCAGTTTTACAGGTTGTTTGAAATGTCGCAGCCGCCGGTTCCCTTGGCCTCGATCAATGCCTCGTGGGTACACAGCTACTAACTACTTACTGAATTTCTCAATTAGCTCCTTGGTCTGTTGAATGTGCGCTTTCGTTGATGCTCCAAACAATATAGCCTTCACCCCATTAAGTTTACATACATATTCTATTGCCTCGACCGGTGGAATTGCCCCAGCAGCTAGTACCTGCATTGCTATATAGCCTTGCATAAAAAAGCGACATGTACTATCCTGGTATCAGGAGGACGATACCATGAACGCCAGAAGGATTCATGGAACAAAAAGGACGATTCAAAGACTCATTCGGTTGTGCAAACAAGCTTCTCAAGAAGGAGCCTACCGGGTGGCGCGGAGACTGCATGCCGTGGTGCTCAATATGGAAGGACGAACAGCCCCTGAAATCGCCAGCTTCCTCAAAGTGCATCGATCCAAAGTCTCTATCTGGTTGCACCACTGGCAATGGTGGGGCATGGACGGGATTTTGGATGGACACCGCCCTGGCGGCCCCAAAGAACTTTCCGATCCGCGACTTCAGACTTTGGGGGACATTGTGGACAGTGGTCCGGTGGCCTATGGATTTCATTCCGGCGCTTGGACCTCCCCCATGGTCTCCAGGGCTATTAAGGAAGAATTTTTGGTTCCCTACCATCCAGCCCATGTTTCCCGTATCCTTCAACAATTGGGATTCTCGGTCCAGCGCCCCAAGAAGGTCCTGGCCCGTGCCGACAATCAACTCCAATCGCGGTGCGTTTCGTTACCATATTCCCTACGACAGTACACGGTAACATCATGCCCCCGCTTGACCAGACGCTTGCCAATTTCGGCAACCGCAGTCTCAAAGCCACCATACAAAGGCGTAACACCCCTTGTTCTAACAACTGCTATTCGCATATGCTTCACGTATCACCGCTATTACCGGGTCTGGTTATGAACACCCCCTGAGAGGCAAACAATATATTATTCTTGCAATAACCTAGACACGTCTCTTATATCCAACTACTTGCCTTAACCTATAAAGTTGTTCATTGCGAAGATATTCGACTACATCCTTCGGCATAACTCGTTCGAATCTGCGGAAATAAGCCCATGAATATCCCCCAATTCTAAGAAGACTGCCGATAATATATGGCCTTTCAAAAGTACGCAAGAAACATTTTGCAATTTCGAAAATGGGGTGATAACCCAACGAGTATTCCATTATTCCTTGGTAATATCTATATGATATAATCCTCCTTCTTGTTGTCCCTGTCCGTCTATGATGAAGCACTTTAATATCGGGAAAAGACTTCACCTCCCAACCGCGCATTCTTGCCTTAAGGTCAGCAACAACATCTAGCGGACCATTCTCGATAGGTACATAACCGCCAATTTCTTCAAAACATTCCCGACGAAACATTTGAATCGGACCACATACACTCACTGATCCACTAATAAATTGGCGTTCGAACTTTTTCCCACGCTTATCAAAGACAATTCCTCCCGCAATTCCCAATTTATTATTTCTAGCGAATTTTAATAGGATATTTTCATAATAATTAGGTCCAAATGAAACATCTGCATCAAGATTTCCGATGAAATCATAATCAAGATTGCTCACTTGCTCATACCCCATATTAAACGCATTGACTTGTGATGCAAAATTCCGGTCTGACCTTATAACATTACGTACAAGCTGGATGAAGCTATGCTTTGATTTATATTTAGCGACAATCTCATCAGTTCGATCAGTTGAGCCGTCGCTAACAATGACCCACCGCTTGGGCGAAATGTTCTGCGAAATAACAGATTGAATTGTTTTTTCAATATAAACTTCTTCATTGCGAGCAGCGGTTATAAGTATATAATCTGTCTTCATAGGCTCATTTTCTATTTTTATATACCCTTATTAATTGTTGTACGCACTGTCTTACCAAAGTTCAGCTATCCCTAAATGGACAAACTCTAATTAGACAACTACTTCTAAGCTAAAAATAAAACTGTATCTCAATAAATTTTATTTTAATATATCGGGATCACCACGTTTGCCATATAATATAATTTTAAATATTGCCCATTGATAATATAGCTTTATCAATTTGTTTTCATTATCATAAAAAGTTAGCAGTGATATTCCCCAAAGGGGAACCTTGACCATTGCCATTGTAAAAATGAGAAAATCGTAGATTCCCGATAGATAAACGTTATGATGTTTATGGTAGATATATCTCTCTGCAAATACCCTTCTATACGCAGAAATTTTACTGCTCTCCTTTGCACTGCCACCTCCATAATGGATAAGCTTTGCATCTGGGAAATAGATAATCCTCCACCCTCTTTTCTTTATCCTAAAGCACCACTCAATTTCTTCTCCAAATATAAAAAGCTTTTCATCCAGTAGTCCTACTTCATGAATTATCTCGTGCCTTACGAGCATGCATGCGCCTACAACCCAATCAACATCTTGGATTTCCTCATGCGACCTATTCGTCAGAAAGTTCTGCCCTGGAAACTTCTTCATTCTAAAAAACCCGGCTAATGCCCTTGGTACGATATTACTACCCAGGAGCGCTGTTGCCAGAGTAGAAAACCACGCAGCTGAGACCTGAAGACTTCCCTCTTTATTGATCAACCTACACCCCAAAACACCTGCGTCTCTATGCTCATCCATATATGCGAGCATCTTATCAAATGCCTGGTCCAAAACCACAGTGTCACTATTGAGCAGTAATATATAGCGACCCCTAGCGTAATACATTGCCTTGTTGTTAGCCCGCGCAAACCCTTCATTCTGCCTATTTTCTATTAATTTGATTTGCGGAAAGTCCCTCTTGACCATTTCAGTACTACCATCGGAGGAGTTGTTATCCACAACGTAGACTTCAAACCTAACATTGGAAGCTATATCATACAGCGACTTGAGGCATTGCCGCAAAAGCTCCTTCGTGTTCCAATTCACTATAATTATTGATACATCTGGATTATCCTGCTTCTCTTTGCAATTAGTGCTTAGCATAAATATTTAAATGTTATTATTTATCGTTAATTGCCATCCGTTCGTCCGAAAAAGCCTACGGTTCGCGGCGTAATCGAGAGCTCCCAAGCCAGCATGTTCACAGGAATGATGGCTCAATTCAACACTGGTTCAAGAGTTTACAGGATTCACACGCAATCGTCGAGCCGTGCCGATAGGACTATAACCTGGATCGCCCGCACATTACCCTCAACAATTTAAGCCCTGCAGAACATGCAGCGACAATATGGTGACAGGGTAGATACAAAACCTATTTAGTTTTAATTATATTAAAAATATCATAATATCCGCATAAAATACCTTTAATCTCGTCAAACCTATTCTTCCTGGGACGCCCTACATAGAAAAGAACTCTGATGCATAACAGTCCGATCATTGCCCAAATAAAACACACATAGTTGATTATAGTTTTGTTCAACATATTCTTCCTAAAAAAACAATAACTATTCCTTACCATTAGCCTACTAACTTGAAGACCCATTAATCTCGAAGAGGGGCTATGGGTATGAAGAATTAGAGCATGAGGTAAAAATATGAGCTCATATTTACCCGATACCCTATATGAGAAATCCGAATCTTCACGATATGAATTTCCTTTGGCATGTTCAAAACATTCATCGTAGGAGTATTCCTTAAAAACTTCTTTACGATAACTACAACAACCAGAAAGATAATCGACTTTTTTGATCTCAGAGAATACGAAAGAAGTGGAACTCTCAAAACTTGATCGTAATATTTTCCCGAACTTCCTCGAGCGGACACAAAATAACATCTCTAGACCAAACCAAATCTTATCTCTTAGCTTAATTTTTGTTTTATTCATATTTTCAATAAAAGGCCCTTGGACACCTCCTATTCTGCCATCGATATCAATTTCATATACCTTGACTATACTATTGATATACTGTTTGTCCAAAATAATAATATCATCATCCACGAAAAATAAAATATCATGGGATGCCAGGCGTGCACCTAGGTTTCTTGATTTGCAAATACCGCAAACGGTTTTCTTACTATATAGAAATGCTATTCCTTTCATCTCAATTCTTGCTTTTAAACCATGAATGAATTCAGAACCTAGATTTCCATCATCAATCACGATTACTTCGTTCGGCAAGAGATCCTGTTGCATTATAGAATCAACACACAGATCTAAATCATGAGGCCTGTCTTTCGTTGGTATAATTAGAGATGCCTTCAAGTCCATAATCTCACCTCTCATTTGATGAGCTACACCTGTTTTATCTGCTCATAAACGACGCTTTAAAAACTTTCCGAAACCGAAAAAATTCTCATCTAACAACCTACATTAAGCCTTCTAACTTAATTTGGTGTTCAAACGAGTTAGCGCCACAATAACTCCGGAAATAACCCAAAAAATAAAGCACAAATGGCTTACTAGATTGACATCTTCAAAAAGAATCTGAACCAAGAAACTTGAAATCCCTGCAAGAAGTCCTACAGTAATAAAACTAATAAATTTATCATTGCAGCTTAATATGAGACTTACTCCCTTTTTATATAACAAAACTACAAACAATAAAAAAAAGAATAAGCCGACGACCCCTATTTCACTGGCAATCAATAAATAGCCGTTATGCACCTCAAATGGAAAACCATACGATATTTGCTCGTTCGTATCGTCATACCCCCTCATAACCTCCGTATAATTGTTGTTCCCAATACCTAATAAGGGATGTGCCTCTATCATATTCATTGCTACTTTCATTAAAGGAATACGAGAATAAGCTCCACCGAAGTCATCGGAAAGAAGCCGGAGCGAAATCTTTCCTTGAAATGCAATTATTATGGCACCCAGCAATATGAACCCAACGAACACGATCCTTAAAAAACGCTTACGCGGGAAGAGCTTTCCCTTAATAACAAAACTAATTAACATAATGATAGAGATTATAAATCCGAGCCATCCTCCACGACTGAGAGTCAGAATTAATGTCGATATAGCCAATAGGCTCACTAATCCACAGAGAACCTTATATTTTATTTTTATTGGAGCAAGAATAACGCTAGCACTTAAGGGAATAAAAAAACCTAAGTAAGTTGCAAAAGAATTAGGATGGCCTAGTGTTCCCATAACCCGAGAGATTGGTGCTTTAAAACCTTCCAAGTTTACTAACTCCTTCGATTCACCTAACAGCGCCATGCCGAATGTTTCGCCTCGCAAGTACTGAATAATTCCGAGTAAACTTTCGCAAAATAATCCAACCAGTAATGTAAATAGGATTATTTTCACATCACGCTTTGAAGTTATGGCATTTGCCATATAAAAAAAACTTAAATACATGATGACTAGACGAAAAATTCCGTAGATACAATAATCCATATTTACGGCATTATAAATCGACAAAAAAGACATCCCAATCAAACCAAGGATACATAAATCAAGTTTAGAAAAGTTAAATTTAGAAGTTTGCGAAATAAAAATATTTGGAATCCATAGGATATAAAGCATAAATAGGGGAAAGTCATAGAAGGTATGATAAAAACCCGCTGGTCCTCCAACATGAAGTGCTCTTGCTGTACCAGCATAGTTCATTGTAATAATTAGTATTCCAAGAAAGAACAATGTCAAGAAATAATGTCTTGCGTTCTTCAGCATCATACTGAAAAATAGAATTAGCAACGCTGCTGTGTAACTAACGATCCATCGAGTGGTATCAGCAGTAAATACAGAAATAAAAATTCCTAACGCTACACCAAAAAAAATGGGTATAAGGGGTCTTGATTTATAGTGGGCAAATGAGATATTCATGGTTATACATAAATTGCGACCCTTCTCGGGATATTGCTACCTATCATTTTCCTATTCCGACGATTTATTACATTGTAGCAAAATAGAAAGGTCTTGAATAAAAAGATTCTTATTGCACCGTCTCCAGTAATCGCTTTTTTCTTATGTAGTCTGCGACCTCTTTCGCAGCTAATGTCGTTCCCAGTTTGTTCCAGTGCGTATTCTCCAAATTGACCCAAAGTTCCGATGGCTTATAGGGGGCAAACAAGTCAAACAGATCAATTACCGGAATATTACTCACCTTGAGAAAGTTTGATATCTTTTTGCGTAACTCAGCATATGGATATCGCTCATCAAGGTTAGTGAGGGTCGGTATCATTACAAAAAGCAGACCCATATTATTTTGGAGGCAATGTTTCTGGATCTGAACGGTCGCATTTCTGAAATCTACCCATCCCGGCTTGGAGTCATCCAAATCAAAATATTCTGGTGCCAAAAAAACCTTGGGCACGCCGATCTTCGAAGATAACCTATCCTTATAGAGATAGTAAAAGTATGCAAAGAACTTTGACTTGACTCTCAAGTATTCTTTGATCCGCTGCCGCATGCTGGCTTTTTTGGGGTCCTGACTCTCTTTGATGACATCGTTCGTGAAGAAGAAAACTGTAACTAGATCTGGATGGCACGCCGGTGTAAGGCGAATCAATTGCTCGAGTTCGTCATTTGTGTTATAGCCACTCACTCCAGCATTTACAACCTCAATATTTTTCATTTCAGTATTCAAAATCTTTTCAATCTTTACCGTAACCAAATCTTCGTAGGGTAAGCCGTATCCAAAGGTGAAGGAATCACCAAGCACAAGGATCCTTCTCACGCCTTTCCTTTTCTCAGGCTGCACTTCTCTGTTCATCCTGAGACCAAGATTATTTGTTCGGTATTCCACCCCTTCGTCAATTATCTGCCGATCTGGTCCCTCGAGTTTGATACCGACAGATTGCCTCCTGACGTCGGAATGCCACAGTAACCTTGTAACTATCTCCGCTATGCAGAAAAAGATAAATAAGGAGGACAGTGCCAGAAGTAGATTTAAACTAATTGACCGTATTGTCATGAAAAGGCCTCGCTTAGAGATTGATATTTTATTTTTGCTAATGTAACGGCATAATCTATATTATGTGTTATTCTATAAAGGAAGGTTTCTCTTATGATTGTAATGAGTAAAATTAAAATAGTAGCTATGCTATATTTCGGGTTCTTTACCATTTAGCAGTGAGGCGAATAATTCCTCATATTTTTGAGTAACTGTTTCCCAAGAATAATGTTTCTCGACTCGCTCTCTGGCTCTCTTCCTATAATCGATCACTGTTTCTGGATTACTGAGCAAATATTCAAGTTTACAATTTAGGCTAAGGGTTCCATTGTGACCATCAAAATATATCCCAGCGTCTCCTATGACCTCGAGATTGGCAGGGGTGTTATTCACAAGCACACAATTACCAAAGCCCATTTGATCGAGAAGTGCCGGTCTGGTTCCATCTACAGCAGAGGGCAGGACAAACAAGTAGCAATTTGAACTCAAGGACTGATATCCTTCACCAAAGAGATAACCTGTAAAAATAACATTATTATTGGCTATTCTTTTTAACTCTTGCTTATATGATTCGGCATAAGGTGCGTCTCCTACGACCACCAATTTATAATTAGTCTTTAGCTGCTTAAACGCCTGAATTAAATGGTGCGCATTGTTCTCTGGAACCAGTCTCCCTACAAAAAGAATGTATTTTTCCTTTTCCAATTCAAATAGTCTTAGATAACTTACATCTGAATTATGGGTAATGTTGGCTCCGTAAGGAATAAATATAGTTTTAGTTTTATATTTCTCGAGATATCTTTTACTAATTACTTTAGAATCAGAGATTATGACTTGTGAAAAAAGAGTGGCTATGCGCTCACAAAATTTCAAATAAGTCTTTGCAAATGCCTTCCATTTCCCTCTTTTCCAATCTTCTCCATTTACATTCAATAATGTCTTCATCCCAAGCAGTCTTGCAAGTATGGTGAGAGGGCTATTGCCTACAATACAAAAGTAAGCGATATCGTATCGCTGGAATGCTGCATGAATTATTGAAATGAATGTATGAAATAAAGTATCTAAATGCTTGCTTTGAATTGTTGGAAGTGTAACAAGTCTTACGCCCTTATAGTACTTTGACGGATAATCCACATACTGCTTTCTGTTATAAACCGTTATATTATGACCTCGTTGAACAAGTCTTACTGAAAGATTTTCATAAAAAGTCTCAAATCCACTATAACAAGCAGGTATGCCCCTACTTCCAAGAAATGCAATTTTCATATTAGCTCACACCTGCGATTGACCTGCCAGAGACAGGTGATCCCGCATATTTTGGGGTCATGTCTTGCTTTTTGCTGTTTGGCTTTAGCGGGTTGGAAATTCTCATAGATTACATATAACTCGTACCATAGGACAAGGTGAAGACACCAGACTCAAAGGGTCTATGCTTAGCCAGCGCACAAAAATATTCTCGGAATTTAAAATATAGCGTAAATAAACGGTGCCAGGGCACTTCCTTCGGTGAGAATCATCAAGGCACCCAAGGCCAGCAGCATGAGAATAATTGGCAACAGCCAATACTTCTTCCTCACCCTCAGAAATTGCCAAAATTCCAGGGCAATTGAAATCTTACTCATTGTAACCCTCCTTTTTACTAAAACATCTTCTCATAACGCTCTTTGACATATACCCTCTGTTCCTTCTTAATCCAATAAGTGGTTGCATTCTTATCAAATTGTTTATGAAGGAAATCTTTGCCAAACAATCTCATTACAACACCTATTGGGGTAAAAACAAGGTAATACATCAGTGACAGTATTAGATGACTCATCAAGAAACCAAGGATTAAAGATAGCCTCATCCATCCTTTATAAGGGTAGGCCAGAAGCTTTGGACTGGTTAGGCCGCATAAAAGAAGGGCCAAGCCCACCCCACACAACACAAGGCCTGAATCGCCTCTCCTCCAGAAAATAAGCAGGCCTAAAATCCCAAAAGCAAAAAATAGGATAATTGAGAACTTTCGAAGTTCCTTTACCCCGTTAGAAATAGTGCGCCGCTGCTCTGCAGCGGGGTTAGATTTTAGAATAATTTCGGGTTCCGCCCTGTAGGGGGTTCCACCCCGGAGGGCGGGGTTTAATGCCCCGCTCGGTTTCGAGTCGCAACGACTGGAATTTCTAACGGGGTTTACGTCAGCTTTCATAGCACTTCCTTTCATGAAGTATCGAGATATCCTTCAGTCTAATCCAAATTCTCTTTTCCAATCACTGTCGTTAATTAATGGTGTCTGTTCTTTTTTGTCGAGGACATAATTTTCCATGACGAGATAGTCCATTTCAGTTCTCATAAAACAGATATAGGCATCCTTTGGCGAACAGACAATAGGTTCTCCACGGACATTAAAGGAGGTGTTGACAATGACGGGACATCCCGTCCTTTTTTTGAAAGCCTTCATCATACGATAATAAAGCGGGTTCGTTTCTTCGTGAGCGGTCTGGAGTCTGGCGGAATAGTCGATATGGGTAATGGCGGGAATCTCCGACCGGACGATGTTCAGTTTATCTATCCCCCAAAGTCTTTCCTCTTCTTCGGTCATTATCCTCCTTCTCTCGGGCTTGACGTAGGTAACAAGGAGCATATAAGGACTTGAGCGGTCGATTTCAAAATAATCCGAAACGTCATCTCCCGGCACGGCAGGGGCAAAAGGGCGAAAGCTCTCGCGGAATTTGATCTTGAGATTCATTATGGCTTGCATTTTGGGAGACCTTGCGTCTCCGATAATACTTCGGGCTCCCAGTGCTCTTGGCCCAAATTCCATACGCCCCTGGAACCATCCGATCACTTTCTCCTGGGAGATCAGATCCGCGACTTTATCGGGAATCTCCTCGTACCCTACTTTGTGATAGGGGAACCCATGAGTATCCAGGAACTGCTTTACCTCATCCCCGGTATAAGACGGGCCCAAAAAAGAGCCGTGTTGCGAATCCGCCTTTCCATACACGATCCGTTCCTTATCGAGATATTGATACCAGGTGAAGAGGGCTGCGCCCAGAGCACCCCCCGCATCACCTGCAGCAGGCTGAATCCAGATATCTTCGAAAGGACCTTCCCTAAGAATTCTCCCATTTCCAACGCAATTCAAGGCAACCCCGCCTGCCAAACAGAGATATTTTTCACCAGTAATCTTATGAATATGACGAGCGGAACGTAGCATAATTTCTTCGGTAACTACCTGAACAGATCTTGCAAGGTCCATCTCTTTCTGTGTAAGTTTGGACTCTGGTTCTCGTGGGGGGCCACCAAACAATTTATCGAATTTCCCATTGGTCATAGTGAGGCCAACACAATAGTTGAAATACTCCATGTTCAACTTGTATGAACCGTCCTCTTTAAGATCAACAAGTTCATTTAAGATAAGGTCCACATACTTTGGTTCGCCATAGGGAGCCAAGCCCATTACTTTGTATTCCCCTGAGTTGACCTTAAATCCCGTGTAGTACGTGATAGCAGAGTAGAGAAGACCCAGAGAATGAGGAAAGTGAATCTCTGAGTCAATCTCCACATGGTTATCATGACCAACTCCAAAGCTCGTAGTGGTCCACTCCCCCACTCCATCCATTGTCAGAAAGCCTGCTCGTTTAAAAGGGGATGGGAAAAAGGCGCTTGCTGCATGAGATTCGTGGTGTTCCGGATAAATAATCTTTCCATTAAAGCCAGTCTCCTTTTTAATTAAGTCCGGTATCCACAGCTTTTGTTTAATCCAGACAGGGATGGCCTTCCAGAAGGATTTTATTCCCACAGGGGCATAAGCAAGGTATGTTTCCAAAAGCCTCTCAAATTTTATAAAGGGCTTATCATAGAAGGCGACATAATCCAAATCCTGGCCTTTGATGTCAGCATACTTAAGGCAGTATCGAATAGCATTGGTGGGAAAATTGAAATCATGCTTCTTGCGGGTGAAACGTTCTTCCTGGGCGGCTGCCATTATCTCTCCGTCCTTGACAAGACATGCAGCACTGTCGTGATAAAATGCCGAGATGCCGAGAATGAACATTTTCAATCACCTCCCGTTTTATCTCATGCTGCACCGGATCCTTTCAGGACCGCAGGGATGGTTCTTACCAAAATCTTTAAATCCAATCCTAAAGACCAATTGTCGATATACTCCATATCGAGTTCCATCCATTTGTCGAAAGAGGTATTGCTACGGCCATCGATCTGCCATAAACAAGTAATTCCTGGACGGACGCTGAAGCGGCGGCGGTGCCAGTCCTGATCGAAGCCCTCATAATCCCTCACCGGTAGGGGTCTTGGTCCTACCAGACTCATGTCACCTTTCAGGACATTAATAAGCTGGGGTAGTTCATCGACACTGGTTTTTCTTAAGAATTTCCCAATCCAAGTAATCCGCGGATCATTTTTTATTTTAAATACCGGACCGCTCACCTCATTGAGATCCTCCAATTCAGGAAGTTTCTTCTCTGCGCCTGGCACCATGGTTCGGAACTTGTACAGACGAAATCTTCTTTTATTGAGCCCTATTCGTTCTTGAACAAAGAAAGCAGTTCCAGGAGAGGTAAGTTTGATTAGTAGAGCGATGACAAAGAAGATGGGTGCGAGAATGGTTAGTAGAATTAAGGAAGCAATGAAGTCCATCGCTCGCTTAACCAGAATAGGAAACCCCTTCATCGCTCCAGTGGTAACCGTAACCACTGAGTCATCTTCGAACTGATCAACTTTTGACAGGCCTAGTTTAAGATTAAACATGTTTGAAAGAAACCTGACAATGACGCCTTGTTCCTCACATAGATTAACAATCCTTGAGGCCTTATCATATAAAGATTTCATTGGTAGGGAGATGACAACTTCATCCACCACATGGTCTCTAAGAAAGGTGGAGAAATCATTAAAACTAGCTACCAATGCATAACCTGACTTTTTGAATTCTCCATTCTCAGCATACCCATCGTCCACAAATCCGATGAGGCGATAGCCAAGTTCTGGTTTAGATTCGATTTTGTGGGCAAATTGAATAGCTCGCGGGTTTGTGCCGACAATCAGCATGTGCCGCAGATTTCGACCTCTAAGCCTGAAGCTTTTCAATGTGTATCTAAGCACGAACCTGCCCAGGATTGTAAGACCGCTGCTTCCAACCCAGAAAGCCAAGATAAGCCCAGGGGTGATCATGACAAGTTTCAAAAGAAGGCTCGCGATGAAAATCACCATAGATCCCAGAGAACTTGCCCTGATAATGTCGCTGACCTCCTCCCAACGGGTGGAGAGACGCCGGGAGTGATAAAGCCTGAAAGCGGAAAAGATGATGTGCCAGACAATGAGGAAACCCATAAAGAGTACAAAATTAATAATTTTGATCCGCATGGAAAGGAACTGTTCAAAGGAAATCAGATCGAACCGGTAGTGAACAACCGCGGTGGCCAGGCCAAAGGCAAAGACCATAACCAGCAAATCAAAAAGTTTGAAACTTTTGAGTAGGATTTTACGGCGAAGTGGAATCATAGCCTTTTATAAGAGTCACAGGTTACAGGTTGCAAGTTACAGGTTACAAGCTACAAACCCAGGTCACATGCTGCAGGTCACAGGTCACAAAGTTGCAAAATCAAAGGTCACAGGTCATAACTCAAAAGTCACAAGTCACAATACAAAGCTTCCAAGGTCATCAGTCTACAGTCCATGGATAAGATTCATTTGCCAAACAGAACCCCCTGGCGATGCGTTCTTTCGTGACTGAGACCGTTTTGCTCATAACCCGAACCCAGCAAATCATCGAAATAGGTGATGGTCTTTAATAGTCCTTCCTCCAGGGGGATCTTCGGAGTCCAACCCAGTCTCTCCCTGGCTAGGGTGATATCCGGCTGACGCTTCTGTGGATCATCCTCGGGCAGGGCCTTGAAGGAAATCCCCGAGCGGGAATTGGTCAGTTCAAGAATCTTTTCTGCCAACTGCAGGACCGTTACTTCCTCGGGGTTCCCCAAATTCAGAGGTCCGGTAAATTCATCAGGAGATTTCATAAACCGGATCATGCCATCTACCATATCGTCGACATAACAGAACGAACGGGTCTGCGACCCATCACCATAAATGGTAATAGGTTTTCCCCTCAGGGCCTGGAGAATGAAATTTGATACCACACGGCCGTCGTTTGGATGCATGCGGGGGCCATAGGTATTGAAGATACGGGCCACCTTGATCTTCAGCCCATGCTGACGATGATAATCGAAGAAGAGAGTCTCCGCGCACCGTTTCCCTTCATCGTAACAGGCCCTTGGACCGATGGGGTTGACGCTTCCCGCGTAGGTCTCTGGCTGGGGATGAACCGTGGGATTACCGTACACCTCTGACGTAGAGGCTTGGAAGATTTTAGCCTTAATTCGTTTCGCCAGTCCCAGCATGTTGATGGAGCCATGGACATTAACCTTGGTGGTTTGAACAGGGGCATTCTGATAGTGGATCGGAGCTGCGGGACAGGCCAGGTTGTAAATCTGGTCGGCTTCCACATAAAGGGGAAAAGTAATGTCATGGCGAACAAGCTCAAAAAAGGGATTATTAAGGAGATGCAGAACATTTCGCTTGGTCCCGGTATAGAAGTTATCCACGCACAGAACATCACAACCCTCATTCAGAAGGCGTTCACAGAGATGGGAACCGATGAATCCCGACCCCCCAGTCACCAATACACGGATGTGGTTTGAATCTCGCATAAGTAGCTCACAGCAACTTGGCAATTTTGCAACCTGGCTCATAATAACTATCAGCAGGCTAACAGCTAAATTGCCGACTCTTACTCTCGGCTAAGAGCGATCAGCCAAATTGCTTTCTTGCTATCAGCTTAGTTGCTATAAGGTTTTATATATCCATTTCGGGATGTGGTAACGCCTCTTATTGAAGACGATGCCCAGGATCTTTCCCCCGCTCCTTGTAATTTTCTCTTTTACGCTTTCCACTACGGGCCAGCGCGTCTTTTCCGCCTCGACAACGAGCACAATGCCATCCACTTTTTGTGAAAGACCCAATCCGTCAGGGGATGTGTTAGCCGGTGAGGAATCGATAAGGACCAGGTCGAATCGTTTTCTCAGCTCTTCCAAAAATGTCAGGATCTTATGAGAATCAAAAGTCTGATAGGCGGGAACCGAAGCCCGGGAAACCGGGGTGACAAAAAGGCTTGTGTTCTCGATTTGATAAAGGGCCTTATCGATAGGGTCTCCCTTCTGGACGACCTCATCCCAACCACAACCGGGGTTCCGGTCGAAGAAAAGGCTCCGGGCAGGCCCATGGCGGTCCGCATCCATCAGAAGGACGGTCTCACCGAATTTGAGGGCTGAGACACGTGCGAACTCCCTCACAATTGTGGAAGTCCCCTCACCCTCTGTGGACCCGATGAACTGGATGATCCTCTTCCTGGGTCCCGGAAGGACGGAGTCGATCGAGTGGCGGAGGCTGATCATTTCTTCTTCCATGTCTAATGAGGCGATGGGGGGATGAAAGGACGGGATCATTGGACCATCAGAAGATGGGACTTCTGGTCTCTCAAATCCCTTCCGGCCCCTCCGCGCATTCTCCAGGGCTTCATAGATTTTTGTCATGTCCAACTCCCTTTCAAGGTTGAGGTTGAGGTTAAGGCTGAGGTCAAGGTTGAGGTTAAGGCTGAGGTCAAGGCGAAGGTTAAGGCTGAGGTCAAGGCTGAGGTTGAGGTTAAGGCCAAGACCAAGACTGAGGTTAAGTTCAAGGTTGAGAGGTTACATAAGGCTATAATCATGACTTTCTTCCTAAAGAACTGATTAACGCATTCAATTGCTTCCATATATTCTCCAGAATAACGACTTGATCATCAAATTTTGGCTTGGCAAAATAACCAACACGGTATCCATAAATCAAATGACTTTTTGTTTCAGCTAATGACCCACGAGCATCATAATAGAAATTCAGTTTATCTTTTGTATGCTTTCTGCCGAAGCCTTCTGCTATATTTCCAGGAACGGACAAAGCGGAACGTCTTATCTGTGAAGTTAAACCATAATCTTCTTTTCGAGGAAGGCCTTCTGTGAGTTTAAAGACCTCTACTGCCATGTCCATTGCTTTTTGCCAAATAGGCATTTCCTCAAAAGAGTTATATGGCATAGTCGCTCCCAGCGTGAATTCAGGTTCAGGTTGAGGTTAAGGTTAAGTTAAAATCTAAGGGTTAAGGTTAAGGTTAAGGTTAAGGTTAAGTTAAAATTTAAGGTTAAGGTTTAGGTTAAGCTAATTACTTGTCCTTAACCTTAGCCTCAACCTTGGCCTTAACTTTAGCCTCGGCCTTATTGTCTGATATTTCTGGGAAAATAATTTTCTGGCCGGCCAGGATCTTATTGACATCCTTGATCCGGGGATTCTTTTGTTTCACTCTCTCAAGCAGTTTATAATCGGTATAGCCGTAAATTTTCTTAGAGAGCCCGAAAAGACTATCTCCATATTCCACCACCTGAGTCAGGGGAAAAGATTTCCTGGGTACCGGTTTTATCTCTTTTTCAACGGGTTCGATCTTCTCTTCGACCGGGACACTCTGTTCGGTCCCGAAAAGGACCGGTTCCCCAGCCGAAGGCCTGACCGCCTCTTCAGGCTCATTTTGTTCCGTGGTCCTGGGAAGGACCGGATTTTCCAGTCCGGACAACACCAGGTCCTTATGTGGATAGACCAGGAAAGCACCGGCCACGAACAGGAGAAGGGCTGCGGGAGCAAGTACCCATCTCAAAAGGGAGGGTTTTGCCCTGCCCTTGAAGTCAGCAATGACTTCCTTCACTATTTTTGAGTTGACCGGTCTTTTCTCATATCCAAATCCGGTTATCAATGCATTGTCACAGAGGATATTGAGGGTGCGGGGTATACCTTTCGCCTGCCTGACGATCTTCTTCATGGCCCCCCTGGTGAACACCCGATCCTTTTCATCCTGACCTGCCTTTGCCAATCGATGCTTGATATAGTCGATGCTCTCCTTTTCGGTAAGAGGCAAAATCCTCGACCGGATGGCGATGCGTTGATTGAGCTGCCTCAACTCATTCTGATTGAGCTTCTCCTCAAATTCGGATTGGCCGATCAGGACGATCTGGATCAGCTTGTCGGTCGACGTTTCCAGGTTGGAGAGCATGCGAAGGTTTTCCAGGGTCTCGACAGGCATGTTCTGGGCCTCGTCGATGATGAGCAAGACGCTCCTCCCCTGTTTGTACTCCTCTATCAGGATCTCGTGGAGATGGTTGACCATCTCAACCATGTCATCCGTCCCTGATTCGAGCCCCAGCTCCTTGTAGAGGGTCTTGAGGAGACCAGGGAAGGAGACATTGGCATTGAACAGGTAGATGATCTTCAACAATTGCCTGTCCACGGTCTCGAGGTAGTAGCGGAGAATGGTTGTCTTACCGACACCCACATCTCCTGTGACGGCAATGAAGCCCTTCTTCTGGGAGACCCCCCAGATGATGGCACCAATGGCCTGCCGATTGCTTTGGCACAGAAAGAGAAATTCCGGATCCGGTGTGATATGAAAGGGTTCTTTCTTGAGGTTGTAAAAGTTAAGATACATCGGTTACTACCAAATAAAAACCAAGGTTAAGGTTTAGGCTAAGGTTAAGGTCAAAATCAAAACCAAGGTTAAGGTCAACCCGAAGGTCAAGGTTGAGGTTAAGGTTTACGTTCGCTTCGCTCACAGGTTTTCGCTCGCTACGTTCGCAGGTTGAGATTGAGGTTAAGAAGTTCTTAACCTAAACCTTAGCCTTAACCTGATTTCCCAAGAGGCCGAGAATTCATCCTGCCCTTATACTTTATGGTCGCAAGAACGGGGATGCCCAGTCGCTTCTCCGCGCTCTCAGGGGCGGAAAGGTCCTGGGCCATGTACTCGGAGAAGAAGGCGAGGCCGAGGCCCCCGAAAATCCCGAGAAACAGCCCCAGGGCCAGGTTCAGGGCTTTTCTGGGCCGGACCGGCTTTGCCGGATAAGTCGCGGGCTGGACCACGCTGATATTCGAGATCTTCTCCATCTCCAGGGCGTTGTCGATCCGGGCCTGTTCCAGCTTCTCATAGTATTTCCTGTAATTGGCCTCCTGGATGTCCTTTCCGCGCTGCGCCTGGGCAAGCAGCATCTCGCTGTCGTTCACCCCCTTGAGCTCACCACGGCTGCGGCTGAGCTGCGCCCTCTGCTCCCTGGCTTTGGCCTCAAGGGAGGAAAAGGTTGCTTCTTCGGTGACCAAAGCCAGCTTCACCTGTTTGTGGGCCTCGTTTAACCCCTTGGTCGTCTGGGTGCGGGTGCGCTCTTCCTTATCCAGGAGACCCTGGGCCTCGGCAATCTGCCTCCGGACCTCCTGCACCTGCTCGCTATTCTCGGTAAACCTGGAAAGAAGCTCCTGCTCTTTTAACTGCAGGTCATAGAGCCTCGCACGCATGAGGTCTGCTCCCTGGTTTGGAGTGCCAACGGTCTCCTGGGTCACCAGTGTTTCGGGGAGGCCCGATAGGGTCTTTCGCAGCACCTTTACCTTTGCTTTAGAGGCAGCCAGGGCAGATTCCGTTCCCTCCAATTCCTGCTCGAGGTCGCCAATCCTCTTGACGAGGACACGGCGCTGCTCGTCGAGGGAGGCAATCCCTGTTTTGTTCTTTATCTCCCTGAGATTTTCTTCAGCCTGGACCAGGCTGTTCCGAAGCTGGTCAGTCTGCTGGTTGAAAAACTCGTACGAGCCGCGGGTGCGGTGGACCTTGATGTGCTTGTCGAGATAGAAACCGATCAGTTTATTGATCGTCTCCTGGGCCAGTTTCCGGCTTTGGGCCTCGAAGGAGATGGTGATGATGTTGCTGTTTTTCAGGGTGTCGATCTCCAGCCCTTTCGTGACGGCAAGGACGGCTTTGTCGCGATCGGTCAACGTACCGGGAATGATGGATTCCTTGAGGCCGGTCACAGATGCCCATGTGGCTCGGAGACCTCTCTTGATTGGGCCGGTGACCGAACTGGCCTGCCCGGAAGCGCCACCTTGTCCTTCCATATCATCCGCAGACCTTAAGAAGGTAGCGGGCCCCATGGCGTCGACCACTTTTTCGACGAGGTCCTGGCTGTTCAGGATCTCCAGCTCTGATTTGATCTCATTCTCCCGCTGCTGACCCAGTGTGATGACCGGACCGGTGGTGGCTGTTGGATCGAGGCTGACACTCTCCTTGCCGACGCGAACCAGGACCTTTGCATCGGACCGGTAGACCTCGGCGGCAAGAAAAGTACCCAGTGTGACCGTTACAAAGACGACGATCAAGAAGGTGATGGCCTTCAGCTTATGCCGGAAGAGGATGTAATAGACGTCCCGCAAGCTCTTCTCAGGCAATCTCTCTTCATTCAACGTGATAGGCATGGAAGTTCTCAGCTCCTATCCTGGATGATGTACAAAATAACGTGTCCGTATCCGTTCTTCGTGTCCGCTCCCTCACCCCCGCCCTCTCCCAACACTCCCAACAGGGGAAAGGGGGGGGTCACTCGACCTTTATGGATAATATCCAAAGCCTGTGCTAATGCTTATTGGAATATTCCTGCGAATGTATTGATCAACCCATTTATTTACATTGGCAATAGCCGATTTAGGTACATAGACAATATCGAAGGGTCGGAGGATAATGTCCTGGCTCATATCGATTCCGCTGATGGTTTTATCCAGGTTCACAGTGATGACGAGGGGTTGATTGTCCGCTCCACGGCGAATGACGATCACTTCTGTGGTCCGGGCTGAATCTTTGACTCCTCCAGCCTGGGAGAGGGCCTGAAGAAGGGTCACCGTCCCGACGAGCGGGACCATCCCGGGCTTCGCCACTTCGCCGTCTACGTAGACCTTCTGTCCCCCGAAAGAACGGACAATCACGGTGATCTCGG
>Ga0315291_10002643_pt1 | contig 23363 bp, 19 predicted proteins | sample YL17G12_20_MG_FD_203070 | JGI IMG/M metagenome (GOLD analysis project Ga0315291, IMG submission 203070) | Sediment microbial communities from Yellowstone Lake, YNP, Wyoming, USA - YL17G12_20 | ecosystem: Environmental > Aquatic > Freshwater > Lake > Sediment | place: USA: Wyoming | collected... | reverse complement strand
AACTGACCCCCTCCAGCACAGCCCGCGTCATGTGGGCCTTACTGTGCCTGAGCGTGAGGCCGAAGAACACGCCGCGCGCGTGGGGGTCGGGATAGGGGGTGCGTTCGCCGCTCAGGTACGGGAGGAACAGCAGCCCTTCGCTGCCGGCCGGCACCCCGGCCGCTGCCTCGGTCAGCAGGTCGTACGGGTCACGCCCGGCCTGCCTGGCCTGGGCGCGCTCCAGGTCACCCAGGGCGTCGCGGTACCAGCGGAAACTCCCCCCCGCCGAGAGCATCACCCCCATCAGGTGCCACGTGCCGGGCACGGCGTGGCAGAAGGCGTGCAGCCGGCCCTGCGGCTCGACGCGGTAGGCATCCGACGCCGCAAAGACCACGCCCGAAGTCCCCAGCGTGGCTGAGACCACTCCCTCGGCCACGATGCCCGTGCCAACCGCCTGGGCCGCCTGGTCACCGCCGCCGCCCACCACCGGCGTACCCTGCAGCAATCCTGTCTCCTGGGCGGCCTGGGCGCTCACCCGCGCGCTCACCACGGGAGACTCGGTCACCTCCGGGAGCCACTCGCGCGGCACCTCCAGCGCTTCCAGCATCTCCGCCGACCAGCGCCGCCGGGCCACGTCGAATAGCGACGTGCCCGAAGCGTCCGACACCTCGCTGAAAAAGCCTCCGGTCAGGCGGTAGCGCACGTAATCCTTGGGCAACAGCACCTTGGCCGCACGCGCGTAGACCTCGGGTTCGTGTTCGCGCACCCACACGATCTTGGGGGCAGTGAACCCCGGCAGCACCGGGTTGCCGGTGAGCCGCAGCACCGCCTCCGCGCCGACCCGGGCGGTAATGGCGGCGCACTGCGCGGCCGTGCGCTGGTCGTTCCACATGATGCACGGGCGCAGCACCTGGCCCTGGGCGTCCAACAACACCAGGCCGTGCATCTGCCCGGTCAGGCCCACGCCAGCCACCTGGCCGGGTTCCACGCCGCTTTTGTCCAACACCTGCCGGATGCTGGCGACGGTGGCCGCCCACCAATCGGCCGGATTCTGCTCCGCCCACAGCGGCTGCGGAATGGACATCGGGTACTCGGTCGTGGCGCTGGCCTTGACCGCACCCTCAGTGCCCACCAGCAGCGCCTTGCTCCCAGTCGTCCCCACGTCTATGCCAAGCATACAAGTCGTCATGAGACCTCCTCACCTCCAGCAATGAAGCCTGTCACAGATTACGCATTACGGATTACGCATTACGCATTACGGATTACGGATTACGCATTACGCATTACGCATTACGCATTCCTATCTTACACCATGGTCGGTTTCTTGACAAAGGCATCACCCCAGTATATACTAAAGAGACATAAAACACCGAACAACTGAAAGTAGATGCGGCGGCTTTGTGTTCACCAGCCGCCTTTTTTGACTACCAGGATGTTTCACAATTCAAGACAGGAGGTTTGAACCATGCGTAGTTTCATGGGCCGTGATATCCTTTCGCTGAAGGAATTTGAGCGCGAGGAGTACTTTTACCTGTTCGACGTCGCCAAATCGCTCGAGCATTACGCCGCCAACCGCCACAACGCGGACTTGTTGCAGGACAAGACCATGGTGACCGCTTTCTACCAGCCCTCGACCCGCACCAGGCTGGCGCACGAAGCCGCCATGCACCGGCTGGGGGGACACGTCACCGGCTTCGCCGACGCCAAGATGACGCGCGCCGGCGACTGGTACCAGGAGTCCATCAAGGACACCGTCCACATGCTGGAATTCTACGGCGACGTCATCGTCATGCGCCACTTCCAGCAGGGCGCACCCGCCGAGGCCGCCCGCTGGGCCAGCATCCCGGTGATCAACGCGGGCGATGGCTGGGGCGAACATCCCACCCAGGTGCTGACCGACCTGTACACGATCTGGAAGGAGGTCGGCCACGTGGATGGGCTGACCTTCCTGTGCGTCGGCGATATGCGTATGCGTACCATGCACTCCATTTCCTACGCGCTGACGCAGTTCGACGTGGAGGTCATGTACGTCGCCCCGCCGGAGATGGCGCTGACCCAGGAGTTCAAGGCCGAACTGGACGAAAAGAACCTGAGGTACGAGGAGGCCGCCCACGTCGCCGACGTGATCCAGCGCGCCGACGTCATCTACATGGAGCCCGTGGTCCAGCCCGATTACACCAAGGCCCGCCAGGAGGCCAGCGCGGACCACGGCCTGACCCCCGCCAACTACAGGGTCACGCGCGAGTTACTGCGCGAGAAAGCCAGGAGCAACGCCATCATTCTGCACTCGCTGCCGCGCATGGATGAACTTCCCTCCGACGTGGACGCCACCCGCCACGCCCGTTACTGGCAGGAGGCCTTTAATGGCGTCGCCCTGCGCATGGGACTGCTGGCGTTAGTTCTGGGAGCGATCGAGTAGTTGAACGGAACACGCGCAGCGTGAAACGTGAAACGTGAAACGTGATGCGTGTTTCGTGTTCCGTGATCATACGGGAGGGATGAGTATATGCAGACGAACCTACGCGGTCGCGATTTGATCGGCGACCTGGATTTTTCCAAGGAAGAGGTGGAGACGGTACTGGACATGGCCTGGGACCTGAAGCGCAAGCGGGCGGTGGGTGAACCCCACCCCTACCTGCGCGACAAGGTGTTGGGCATGTTGTTCTTTTTCAGCAGCACCCGCACGCGTTGCTCCTTCGAGGCCGGGATCGCCCAACTGGGCGGGCACGGGGCGTTCATCGAATCCCGCACCACCCAGATCGCCCACGGCGACACTCCCAAGGAGATTGGCGAGATCCTGGGCCGCTACTTTGACGGCATCGCCATCCGCCACTGCGACTGGGACCTCGGCAACCAGTACATCAACCAGGTGGCCCAGGCCTCCCGCGTGCCGGTATTGAACATGCAGTGCGACCTCTACCACCCCTTCCAGTGCCTGGCGGACCTGATGACGATCATCGAGAAGAAGGGCCGCGACCTGCGCAAGAAGAGGATCGCGGTCTCGTGGGCCTACGCCGCCTCCTACCTCAAGCCCATCTCCGTGCCCCAATCGCTCATCCTGCAGATGCCGCGCTTTGGGATGGACGTGGTCCTGGCCTACCCGCCGGGGTTCCAGTTGCGGGACGACATCGTCGAAGAGGCCAGGGCACAGGCGCACAAGTTCGGCACCGGCTTCGAGATCGTGCACGACATGGACGAGGCGTTCAAAGGTGCCGACGTCGTCTATGCCAAGTCGTGGGGCCCCATGATGACGGCCACCGATCCCGAGGAGGGGAAACGGTTGCAGGATAGTTACCAGAGTTGGATCGCCGACGAACGGCGCATGGCGCTCGCCAAGGAAGACGCGATCTACATGCACCCGCTGCCGGCGGACCGGGACATCGAGGTGACCAGTGCGGTGATGGACGGTCCCCACTCCGTCGTGTATGACCAGGCCGAGAACCGGCTACACGCGCAGAAGGGTGTGATGGCTCTGACGATGTGGTGATCACTGATCACACCGTAAGGAGGGAATTTATGGCAAGAAGACTAGCCGTAGTTGCCATCGGCGGCAACTCATTGGTCAAGGACAAGCAACACCAGACGGTGGAAGACCAGTACCTGGCGGCCAAGGAGACCTGCTACCACATTGCCGACATGATCGAGCAGGGCTGGGACGTGGCGATCGGCCACGGCAACGGCCCGCAGGTGGGCTTTATCCTGCGCCGCTCCGAGATCGCGGCCAAGGTGGCGGGCATGCACGAGGTTCCTCTGGACGTCTGCGGCGCCGACTCGCAGGGCGCCATCGGCTACGCCCTCCAGCAGAACCTGATCAACGAGTTCAAGCGCCGTGGGATACGCAAACAGGCCGCGACCGTCGTGACCCAGGTGGTGGTGGATCGAAATGACCCCTCCTTCCAGAAGCCAAGCAAGCCCATCGGCGGCTTCATGGAGGAAGCCGACGCCAGGGAGCGGGCTGAGAAAGAGGGTTGGACGGTGGTCGAGGACGCCGGCCGGGGCTGGCGGCGGGTCGTCGCCTCCCCGCTCCCCCAGGAGATCATCGAGCTGCAGGCGGTGCGAGAGCTGCTGGACGCCGGCATCATCACCATCACTGTCGGCGGTGGCGGCATCCCGGTCATCCGCACGGAGAATGGCGACGTCCAGGGCGTGGCGGCCGTCATTGACAAGGATTACGCCTCCTCGTTGCTGGCCCGCTCGATCGGGGCCGACCTGTTCCTCATCTCCACCGCCGTGGAAAAAGTCTACCTGAACCTCAATAAGCCTGACCAGAGGACGATTGACAGGATGACCGTGGCGGAGGCGAGACAGTACATGGCGGAGGGTCACTTTGCCAAGGGGAGCATGCTGCCCAAGATCGAGGCCATCTTATGGTTCCTGGAAGCCGGTGGCAAGGAGGCCCTCGTCACCAACCCGGAGAACATTGCCCGGGCACTGCGGGGGGAGACAGGGACTCGTATCGTTCCATGAGTATTGGGGACAGTGAATAGTGATCAGGGAGCAGTGATCAGGGAGCAGTGACCACTGGTCCCTGATCACCGATCACTGGCTCTACGGGGGGTGACTTGTGCAGCACATCCTGGGCCTCAAATGCACCATCTGTGGCGCGGAGTATGGGATGGACGAAGTGGAATACGTCTGTCCACACCATGGCGACGATGGCATCCTGGACGTCGTCTACGACTATGCCTATATCGGCCGTCACCTCACGCCGGACCAACTGGCGGCCAGCGGCGAGCGCTCGATCTGGCGCTACCTGCCGCTCCTGCCGGTAGACCCGCAGGTGGCGCGGCGGCTGGCAGAGGGCACGCTGATGGGTAGCGTCGGCTGGACCCCTGTCTATCCGGCTCCCCGCCTGGCAGATCCGTTAGGCCTGAAGCACCTGTGGGTCAAGGACGATAGCCGCCAGCCCACGGCCTCCTTCAAAGACCGCGCCTCGGCCATCGCTGTGGTCAAGACCCGCGAGCGGGGGGCCGAGATCGTCACGACCGCCAGCACCGGCAACGCCGCCGCTGCGCTCTCCGGCCTGTGTGCGGCCGTCTCCCAGCGCAACGTCATCTTCGTCCCGCGCAGCGCCCCCCAGGCCAAAGTGGCGCAACTGCTGGCCTACGGTTCCACCGTCCTGCTGGTAAATGGCACCTACGACCAGGCCTTCGACCTGTGCCTGGAGGCCGCACGCGCCTTTGGCTGGTACAACCGCAACACCGCCTACAATCCGTACATGTCCGAGGGCAAAAAGACTGCCGCCTACGAAATCTGCGAACAACTGACAATTGGAGATTGGGGATTGGAGATTGGCACTCCCAATCTCCAATCCCCAATCTCTTTCCGGGCTCCTGACGTGATCCTGATCCCCGTCGGTGATGGCTGTATCATCGGCGGCATCCACAAAGGGCTCAAGGACCTGGCGGCGTTGGGCTGGATTGAGCGGATGCCCCGGCTGATCGGCGTGCAGGCCGCAGGCTCCTCGCCGCTGGTGGAGGCCTGGGAGCAGGGGCTAGAGGGGTGGGAGATGAAGCCGGTGGAAGCCCATTCCATCGCGGACAGCATCGTGGCGGGGCTCCCGCGCGACCGGATCAAGGCGCTGCGAGCGGTGCGCGACACGGGCGGGGCCTTCGTCCGCGTGGACGACGAGGAGATCCTGGCCGCCATCCCGGCGCTGGCCAGAGGGTGCGGCGTGTTCGCCGAGCCTGCCGCGGCTGCCGCCTACGCCGGCCTGGTGCGGGCCGTGGAAAAAGGCCTGGTCGCCCCTACCGACCAGATCGTCGTCCTGGCGACCGGCTCCGGGCTCAAGGACGTCGCCAGCGCCATGAAGGCGGTCCAGGCGCAGCCGCCGATAGTGGAGCCGACGTTAGCCGCTGTCAAGCATGCTCTGAGTACTGGAGGGTGGTAGACTGGTAAAATGGTCAACGTGGCGTTCCTTGGAACGGGCGGGGCCTTCTCTGCTGGAAGGCGCAGCAACGTAGCACTGCTGATCAAGGTGGACCACTTCCGGATGCTGGTCGAAGCAGGACCGACCGTCATGCAACAATTGGCCCGCCTCAACCCGGAACCGGCTGAGGTCGAAAATCTGTTCATCTCGCATTCCCACGGCGATCACGCGTTGGGCTTCCCGATGCTGGCACTCAATCGCATCGAGACCCAGGCCCCGCTGCACGTCTATGCTGGCCCCAGCACCATCCACACGCTGGAGGGGCTGTGGACCCTGGCATATCCTGGCCTCGACATTGACCGTATCAATCTCCACTGGCACCCGCTATCGGAACAGGACCCGCAAGTAACGGTCCTGGCCGAGGGCATCGTCCTGCGCACCGTGCCGGTCCCGCACCCACCTCCTGTGCCCACGCTGGCCGCCCGCTGGGACCTGGCGGGTGGCCTGTCCATCGCTTTCGCCACCGACACGGTCCCCAACGTGGCCACCGTAGGGCTGGCCTACGGCTGTGACCTGCTGATCCACGAGGCCTCTTACAGTGCCGTGCTGCAACCCGAAGACGACGCTGGCAAGTATTTTCACAGCACGGCCCAACAGGCAGGTGAGATCGCACGCCTGGCGGGCTGTGTGCGCCTGGCCCTGGTGCACCTGGGCCCCGAGACTGGCGAGCACCCGGACGTGCTGGCCGAAGAAGCACGCGCGGGCACCGACTTGCAGGTGATCGTCCCAGAAGACGGTGAGCGAATTTGCCTGTGATTGGGAAACCTTGCGAAGGTTAACAACCTTCGCAAGGTTGAGTTAGAAACGGAGGACCCCCGATGCACGTGTTGATCTCTGTAGACATGGAAGGCATCGCCGGCGTGGTGTCCGGCGATCACGTCACGTCTACCCACAAGGAATACGAGCGCTTCCGCAAACTGATGACTGCCGAAGCGAACGCCGCCATCGCGGGCGCGCTGGCGGGCGGGGCGACCCCGGTCGTCGTCAACGATAGCCACGGCAGCATGACGAACCTGCTGATCGAGGAACTGAACCCGGCAGCAGAGTTGATCTCCGGCAGCCCCAAGCCCTTCAGCATGATGCAGGGCATCGGCCCGGGCGTGGATGCTGTCTTCTTCGTCGGCTACCACGCCGCGTCTGGCACGGGAGTGGCCGTGCTGGAGCATACCTGGAGCGGGCGCGTGGCGGAAATACGCCTCAACGGCCGGGCGGTGGGGGAGACGGGGCTCAACGCGGCATTGGCGGGGGCATACGGCGTGCCGGTCGTGCTGGTCACGGGCGATCGCGCGGTGACCGAAGAGGCGCGGACGCTCCTGGGTGAGATCGAGACGGTGGCGGTCAAGGATGGCGTGGCCCGCACTGCGGCTCAATGCCTGCATCCGCAGGTCGCGCAGGAGCGCATTCGTCAGGCGGCTGAGCGTGCCCTGAAGTTGAGCATTCCGCCCTTCGTCGTACCGGCACCGGTCACGCTGCGCGTCGCTTTCCAGCGCGCGCAGCACGCCGACCTGGCGGAACTGGTGCCCGGGAGCCAGCGGGTGGACGGCCGCACGGTCGAGTGGACCGGAGAGGACGTGCCGGCCGTGTACAAAGTATTTCGCGCGATGACGGTGCTGGCGTCGGGAGAGTAGTGAATAGTGATCAGGGAGCAGTGAACAGGGAGCAGGGAGCAGGAAGTACCGGCTCACTGCCACCTGATCACTAATCACTGATCACCGATCACTAATCCCTGATCACTAATCCCCGATCCCTGATCCCACCAAACTGGAGGACTGTAAAATGATAGACTTAACCATCCAACCAGATCAACTCAAGCGGGCGGTGCAGCGCGCCCGCGAACGTCGCATCATCATTCCCACCTTCGCACAGATGAAGGACCCGTCGCGGGTCCCACATGCGATCAAAGCGCGGCTCGAGAACGTCGGCCTGTGGGACGTGGACCCGCTCAACCTGTTCCGCATTACCTGGAAGAACGAGCCCACGGCCCGGGGCGGCGGGTTCAACGGCGTCAACTACCTGGAACTCCCGCCGTCGCTCACCGGGGTGCCGGCGCGCATCGTCGCGCTGGTGGGCAAGTGGTTCCCCACCGGCGCGCACAAGGTCGGCGCGGCCTTTGGCTGCCTGGTCCCGCGCCTGGTCACCGGGCAGTTCGACCCGACCGCACAGAAGGCGGTGTGGCCCTCCACCGGCAACTACTGCCGCGGCGGCGCGTACGATTCGGCGCTCCTGGCCTGCGAGTCCATCGCCATCCTGCCCGAAGGGATGAGCCGCGAGCGCTTCGAGTGGCTGGCCAAGGTCTCCGGCGAGGTTATCGCCACCCCCGGCGTCGAGTCCAACGTCAAAGAGATCTTTGACAAGTGCTGGGAATTGCGGCGGACGCGCGGCGACGACATCTTCATCTTCAACCAGTTCGAAGAGTTCGGCAACTATCTGTGGCACTATGAAGTCACCGGCCACGCGATGGAGCAAGTGCTGCGGCAGGCGATGGGCCCGCGCGACGCCTACCGGGGCGTGGTGTTGACCACCGGTTCGGCCGGCACGATCGGCTGCGGAGATTACATGAAGCAAGTCTTCCCCACCAGCAAGGTGGCCGCCAGCGAGGCGCTCCAGTGCCCCACGCTGCTCCTCAACGGCTTCGGGGGGCACCGCATCGAGGGCATCGGCGACAAGCACGTGCCGTGGATCCACAACGTCAAAAACACCGACGTGGTGATGGCGATTGACGACGAGGCCTGCTTGAGCCTGGTGCGCCTGTTCAACGAGCCGGCCGGCCGCGCTCACCTGGTGAAGCAGGGGGTGCCGGAGCAACTGGTGGGGCAACTGGACCTCCTGGGCATCTCTAGCATCGCCAACACCCTCTCTGCGATCAAGTTCGCCCGGTGGTACGAACTGGGCGAGCACGACGTCGTGTTGACCGTCTTCACCGACTCGATGGAGTTGTACGGGAGCCGGCTGCGCGAACTGCACGAGGAGCACGGCGCGTACACCGAACGGGACGCGGCGGCCGACTATCACCGCTATCTCATGGGTTGCACGGTGGATTACGTCGAGGAACTGGGTTACTGGGACCGCCGGCGCATCCACAACCTCAAGTACTTTACCTGGGTCGAGCAGCAGGGCAAGACCTACGAAGAGATCCAGGCCCAGTGGTACGACCCCGACTACTGGACCGGCGTCCAGCGCCAGGTCGGGGAGATTGACGCGCTGATCGAGCAGTTCAACGGGATGACGGGACTGCTCAAGGGACTGTAAAGAGCCGAAAAGACCTCCGAGGTTTCGGAAAACCTCGGAGGTCTTTCTATTGACGGCTGCGTGAGATTACGCTATACTGTCATTCATGGCAATGTCATCCTACGAAGTCGTGCGCCGTGCGATCGAGTTCGAGCGACCCGAGCGCCTGCCCCTGCGCTTCGAGGCGCTCGGGCTGAGCGACGTGCACAACGCCCCGTGGAACCAGATCGGTGTAGGCGACAAAACCAGGCGCCAGACGACCGACGAATGGGGCTGCTTGTGGGTGCGCTCCGAGATGGACAACATGGGCCAGGTGAAGGGCCATCCCCTGGCCGACTGGCGTGCATTGGACCATTTCTGCTGGCTCGACCCCGACGCCCCGGCCTTCTACGAGGGGATGGAAGCGCGCTTGGCCGGTTCCGACGGCAAGTACGTGACCACCGGCATCTTTATGCTCCTGTTCGAGCGCATGCACGCGCTGCACGGCTTCGAGAACACGCTGGCCGACCTGTACCTGGAACGGGAGCGCATTGAGATGCTGGCCGACCGCATCGTCGAGTTTGACTTAGGTCTCATCCAGAACATCGCCCGCCGCTTCCCCGGTTCCATCCACGGGTTCGCTTTCAGCGACGACTGGGGCACGCAGCAGGCCACGTTCGTCAGTCCCCGGCTGTGGGACGAGTTCTTCAAGCCCTGCTACAGGCGCATCTTCGACGCGGCCCACGCAGCGGGGTGGCACGTATGGATGCACTCGTGCGGCAAGGTCAACGCTATCCTGGAAAGCCTGATCGAGATTGGCCTGGACGTCGTCAATCTGCAACAACCCCGCGCGCTGGGGATCGAGGAGATCGGCCAGCAGTTTCGTGGGCGCCTGTGCTTCGAGTCGCTGTGCGACATCCAGCACACGTTGCCGTTCAAGGGGGCCGAGGAGATTCGGGAGGAGGCTGCACTGCTGCTCGAACACTGGGCCACCCCTGAGGGCGGCTTTATCCTCTCGGATTACGGGGACGGGCAGGCCATCGGCGTCGAACTGGAGAAGAAGCAGATCATGCTGGAGGCTTTCCTAAAAGTAGATCCCTGGCGGAAACAGCAGCAAGTCGAGTAAGGGAGCCGTGTATGCGCGAAGTGGCTAACAATGGCCTGGGGGCCGCCCCCAAGAGTGACCTGAACCTCTCATTTGACCCGATTGATTGGCAGCAGCTAGAACTGCTGGCCCGCTTGACCCCTGCGCAGCGCATCCTGCTCGGTATGCAGGCCCAAAACTTTGCCAGGGCCATGCTGCGCGGGACCCTGCGACGCCGCTTCCCAGAATTGTCCCAGGCTGAGCTAAACATGAAAGTCCTGGCTTACTTGACGCCCCTGCGAGGGTACAAACCGTGAGCACCCTGAACTGATGGCGTGGCAGGAAGGGCGCTCAGACAAGCACCCAGGCGACATCCGTGAGATGCTCGCCTTTGCGCTGAGTGGCCTGAGCGACGAACCGCTGGATACCGGCTACATCAGTCTGTGGGCAGCGAGGTTGGGTACAGATGCAGCCCAACTGTGGAACCGGCTCCAGCAACAGGCTGAAGAAGATGTCCAAGGATGATCGAGAGGTGAACCTATAGGAGTAGTTTGCGATGTGGCAGACGTATTACACCCCCACTTCCATTGACGAAGCGCTGCGCCTGCTGGCCGAACACGGCCCCGAGGCCCGCCTCATCGCCGGCGGCACCGACCTGCTGATCGAGTTGCAGCGCGACGTCCGGCAGGCGCACGTGCTGGTAGACGTCACGCGCATCGGCAATCTCGACCGGGTGTGGCAGGACGACGGGTTGGTGCACGTCGGCCCGACGGTGACGCACAACCTGGCCGTGGCGTCGGACCTGCTGGGCGAGCGTGGGTTCCCACTGGCGCTGGCCTGCTGGCGGGTCGGTACCCCCCAACTGCGCAACCGGGGCACGATCGCCGGCAACCTGATCACCGCCTCCCCGGCCAACGACACGATCACTGCGCTGTGGGCGCTGGACGCCCGGCTCACCCTGCACAGCGTGCGCGGCGAACGTACACTCTCCTGCGCCGACTTTTACCAGGGAGTGCGCCAGACTGCGCTGGCCCCTGACGAGATGGTGACCGACATTTCCTTCCCGGCGCTGGGCCCGGACCAGCGCGGGACGTTCGCCAAACTGGCGCTCAGGCGCACCCACGCCATCTCCGTGGTCAACGCCGCCGTTGTCCTCACCTTCTCAAGCCCTCCACACACAAGCCCCCCACGTACTGGGGGGTTCGGTGACGGCTTACCCAGGATCACCGACGCCCACATCACCCTCGGCAGCGTGGCCCCCACGATCATGCGCGCGCCAGAAGCGGAACGCGCCCTGGTAGGCGCACCCCTGAGCCAGGAGCGCATCGCCGAGGCCGCCGACCTGGCCGCCCAGGCCGCCGCGCCGATTGACGATCTCCGCGCTGGCGCCGACTACCGCCGCGAGATGGTGCGCGTACTGGTGCGCCGGGCGCTCACTGCCCTGCAAAGCGGTACCGAACGGGCCGAACTCCCCGCCGCCCCACCGATGCTGTGGGGTCGCACCGACGGCCATTCTCCCCGCCTGGCCGGCAAGACGATATGCCATCACGATGGAGGCCCCGAGACCATCGAGTGTACGGTCAACGGGGAGAACGTCGTCGTGCCAGGGGCGGGCGGCAAAATGCTGCTGGAGATGCTGCGCGACGACCTGGGACTGACCGGCACAAAGGAGGGCTGCGGCGAGGGGGAGTGCGGGGCGTGCACGGTGTGGCTGGACGGCATCACGGTGCTGGCCTGCCTGACGCCCGCCCCCCGCGCCCACGGCACGCATGTGGTCACGGTCGAGGGGCTGGCTCACCCCCCCCAGCCCCCCCTACGAGGGGGGGAGCAGTTGCATCCGGTGCAGCAGGCTTTCATTGACGAGGGGGCGGTGCAGTGCGGCTACTGCACGCCCGGCTTCATCATGGCCAGCGCCAACCTGCTCGAGGAGATTCCCCATCCGACGCACGAGCAGATTGTGGCCGGGCTGACCGGCAACCTGTGCCGCTGCACGGGGTACTATAAGATTGTGAGGGCGGTGGAGGCGGCGGCAGGTAAATGAACAATGAACAATGAGAGAATGAACAATGGCGGAGGTTATAAAGTGCGTAATCTGCCATAGTTCTGATGTTCAGGCGCAGACTGTCAATGAGATGAGATGAAGGTTAAAGCAGATATTGAACGCCAGGCCTTTTGGGCTAGCCACGAACAAAGACTAAACCAACAACGCGCCCTGATTGACGAACTGCTTCAGGAAACCGTCAGCAGTCCAGATACAGTTCCTTCCATTGCTGAGATCCGTGAACTGTTAGGACAGCAAATCCCTTACGACGACTGCTTATCTAACGAGATCATTGCAACGCGTTATGAGGAACGATGAATCACTTTGCTCTGGACGCTAGTGCGTTGGTGAAGCGGTATCACAATGAACCGGGTGCTCAAGTTATGCAAGAGCTGACGGATGAGCTTCTGGCCGATGATCCTCGTCGGGCTATGGTCTCGTGACCTACTCTGGCGGAGACGTTGGCGAGTCTGATCCGGAAGAAGAACGCTGGGACCATCTCCCAAAGCGTATACCAGGCTGTACAGAGCAATACCAATGAGGTGAGGTCGCTCGTGGGTTCAACCTTTCCCGGCGGTATGGCGATACGGAGACACGCAAAGCCGACCGGTCTGAAATCGTTGACCGGTTGAATGCACTTGCATTGTCCGCTCTGGGCATGTCCTTCAAAGAATTGTGCGGCTTGGCCAAATCGGCTACAGGATAAACATGTCATTCCGAGGAGCGAAGCGACGAGGAATCTCGCTCACGGCAGACGACGTGGTACTGGGGCGCGAGATTCTTCCCGCCCTGCGGGCGCTCAGAATGACAGGAACGGAGTGGGTGCTCAGAATGACGGGAACGGAGTGAGCGCTCAGAATGACGGGAACGGAGTGAGCGCTCGGAATGACAGGAACGGAGTGGGTGCTCAGAATGACAGGAACGGAGTGAGCACTCGGAATGACAGGGGCTGAGCGGGCACCAACTGAACATGGATCGGGGTAGTAATATGGAACGCACCATACCGACCACCGGCAGTGAGGAAATCCAACTGTACATGCGCACCTACTACTCCCTCTTGCGCACGACCGACGAGGTGCAGCTCCAGACGCTGGTCGAGACGCACATGGGGATGGACTCGCTCCTGCACATCCAGGCCCGCGACGATGCCCCCGACGTTTCGGCCCTCGTCTACTCCTCCCTGCGGCTGCCCCCTTGCATCCGCCAGGTGCGGCTGGTCGTGATGGGCCAGTCGGAGCGGGTCTTCGCCCGGCGTGGCTACCCCCATGTCGAGCAGTGGCGCGCCGTCACCGCCCCCGGCCGCCGCCGCCGTACCTTCTTCGACGGCCAGGAGACGCTGGCCGTCTACATTGCCAGCCTCTCCGACATTGACGACCTGGTGCCGATGTTGACCGCCTTCCAGATCGAGTGGAACAAGGTGCACCTGCGGCTGCACAGCGCCCCGGTGCTGGCCGACCTGGAGGCTTGTGTGGCCGAGGGCCGGCCGTTGGACGGCGACATTCGCGCCCGGTTGTGCCAGACGCTGGATCTCTCTCCTGACGACCTGGGGCGGTTGGAGGCGATCTGGAAGGACGAATTCCTGCCCTTCCTGCTCGACGTCGGCCGCCGTCGCAAGCGCATCGCCATCCGCCTGCTGGCCGGCTCCCAGGTCGAGTATCGCAAGGCGACGCAGCGCTGGTGGGAGAACGTAGCCGACAATGTCCCCTTCGACCTGGGCGAGCGGCCCATCTACTTCATCTCTAGCAACACCCACAGCGTGGTCAACATGCTCTCCGGCTTCGCGCTCCGGCGGGAGGAGGAACTGGTCCACTTCTTGCGCGAGGGAGGCGACGCCGGTTTGCAGGCCGAGTACGCCGACATCCGGGAGCAGCAGGTGCCCAGCAGCCGCGAGAACTTTTTATACTACGTGCTCAAAAAGTACCTCGAAACGCCTCAGGGCCGGAGGACGTGGGAGGAGCGGGAAGAGGAAGAACCACTGTGTGGCATCCGGCACATTGACAGTCACCACGTGTTCGACGTCGCAGCGCAGATCGTCGAACTGCGCGCGTTGCGCCCCGACTGGCTCGACCCCCGCCTGTGCGTTCCCGGCATCGAGCGCATCGCCGAAAGCAACGCGATCATTCTCAACATTGACTACCCTTTGGGGATGGGGGCCTACCACATCCTCTCGCAGGTCGCCGCCAGCGTGGACTCGTTCCGGGGAGTCTACATCCTGGGCAAGGCAGCCACGCTCAACGGGCGTATGGGCGACGTGATGATCCCCAACGTCGTCCACGACGAGCACTCTCTCAACACCTACCTGTTCAACAATGTGTTCACCGCCACTGACGTGCGCCCCCACCTGGTCTACGGGACGGTGCTCGACAACCAGAAGGCCATCAGCGTGCACGGCACCTTCTTGCAGAACCGGCAGTACATGGACGTCTTTTACCGCGAGGGGTACACCGACATCGAGATGGAGGCCGGGCCGTACCTTTCGGCCGTGTACGAGGCCATGCGCCCGCGCCGCTACCCGACGGAAGAGATCGTCAACCTCTACCCGATTCCATTCGACATCGGCATCGCCCACTACGCCTCCGACACTCCTATCAGCAAAGGGCTCAGCCTGGGGGCGCAGCACCTCTCCTACTTTGGCATGGACGCCACGTACGCCGTCACCGTCGCCACGCTGCGGCGGATTCTGACGCTGGAAAGCACGCGGAGAGACGAGAAGGGGACGTGACGATCGTCCAGAATAACCGATAGATATGCGGTGTGCCGTTTACACAGCGGACGGACGTCGAAGCCCAATATCGGCACATGATCAGACATAGGCGATAAAGGGAGGACCCAGATGACGTTCAGAGCGTTCAGAATTGCTGTGAGCACCTTTGCCCTGGCAAGCGGACTGGTGGCCGTGGCCGCCCTGCTTCTCTTCCTGTCCGTACTGACGACGCCCGCGCAGGCAGAATCACCTGCCCGCCCCCGTTCAGCCCCACATCTCCAGAACGGCTCTCCCCTCACGCGCTACGTCGCCATCACCGGCACCGACGCCTACACCTGTGCCACGCCTATCAGCGCCTGCCGTACGCTCCAGTATGCCGTGGACGTAGCAGACGCAGGGGACGTCATCAAGATCGCCAGCGGCGTCTACACCGGGATCAACCACCATGGCGGGCTCGCCCAGGTGGTCTATGTCAGCAAGACGCTGACCATCCAGGGCGGCTATACTACGACGAATTGGATCACTCCTGATTTCGCAGCCAACCTCGCCATAGTGGATGCTGAAGGCCAGGGACGAGGGCTCTACATCATTGGTGACATTAGTGTCACCATCAGTGTCACCATCGAGGGCCTGCTTGTGACCAATGGCGATGCGACGGGGATAGGTGACTGGTGGTCAGGCGAGAATCAAGGTGGAGGGATGTACGTTATCACCGCCACTATTATGGCCAACCGCATCCTCCTTGCTGATAACACTGCGGACGATGGAGGAGGAGCATACCTGGGTAACAGCGTTGCTGAGATTCGTGACAGTGCCATATTTTCCAACACTACTGATAGTACTGGAGGCGGGCTGTCGGTCTCTGAGAATAGTGCTGTCACACTTACTGGAAACACCGTCAGTCATAATACGTCCAATACGCGTGTGTCCAATCAAGGAGGGGGCCTGTCCTTGGATAGAAGTAAGGCCACATTGATATCGAATACCTTCAGCAGCAATAGGAACAATGGCGGCGGGGGAGTCTGTCTGAACTGGGGCGCGGATGCTGTGCTCATTGGCAATACGTTCATTTCCAATACCGCTATCGAAGGTGGCGGGTTGTACGTCAGCTCAGCGGACGTAGTGCTATCCTCCAATACCTTTATCGCAAACAGCGCGGAACTTGGCGGAGGACTGTGGCTGATTGGCTCCAGCCACCAGGTTACAGTAGCGGATAATCTCATCACAGGTAATACTGCTAGTGTTGTAGGCGGAGGGGTCTACGTGGAGCGGAGCAACGCTGTTCTGGAGAGAAACCTCATCGCGAGAAACACGGCTGATTATGGAGGTGGGCTGGCATTGATTACAAATTGCGATGCTGCCCTGGTCAACAACGTCGTGTCGGAGAACCAAGGCACTCACGAGGGCAGCGGAATAGGGATCTATGACTCACGTCCCCGCCTATCGCACAATACCGTTGCTCGAAACATCGGCGGCAGCGGGATCTACGTTAGTGGTTATTGGGGCTCCAGCGATGTCGTCATAAGCAACACGATCCTGGTGAGTCATACGATGGGGATCACTGTGGCGGCCGGGGACACGGTCAGGATGGAAGCCACACTATGGGGCGACGGAATCTGGGCCAACGGGAGAGATTGGGATGGGGCCGGGACCATTCTCACCGGCACGCACAACTATTGGGGCGATCCAGCGTTTGTGAACCCCGGCGCAGGGGACTATCACATCCGCGCCAGCAGTGCGGCGGTTGACAAGGGCCTGGATGCGGGAGTGAACGAAGACATAGACGGCACGCCGCGCCCTATTGGCTACGGGTATGACATTGGCGCGGACGAGTCAGAAGTCTCATTGGCCGTCGCCAAGTGGGTCACACCTGAAACAGTGCGCCCGGGCACGGCGCTGACCTACACTATCTCCATCACCAACGCCGGCATCGTGACCCTGACCCCCGCTATCACCGACGTGCTGCCATCCCACGTCACCCCCACCGGCGTTCTCACCTGGACACCTGCCGCCCTAGTCCCGGGCGGGGTCTGGACGAAGGTCGTCGTCGTCACTGCAGAGATGGGCTATGCCGGGCTGCTGACCAACGTGGTCAAGGTTACCACTGCCGAGGACGCGACGGGGACCTATACCGCGACCTCCCAAGTTCATGGCACGCCCAGCCTGGCCGTCACCACACAGACCGCCCCTGACCCGGTGGCCGCCGGGGCCCGCCTGACCTACACGATCCGTGTCACCAACACCGGCGACGTACACCTGCACGCCACGGTCACCGATACATTGCCTGCTCACGTCGCTCCCGGCGGCGTGCTCACCTGGACCCCCACCATTTCTGCTCCCGGCGGCGCCTGGGTGAAGGCCGTCGTCGTCACTGTAGAGATGGGCTACGTCGGGCCGCTGACCAACGTGGTCAAGGTTACCACTGCCGAGGGCGCGATGGGGGCCTATACCGCAACCTCCCAGGTCCGGGGCACGCCCAGCCTGGCCGTCACCACACAGGCCGCCCCTGGCCCGGTGGCCGCCGGGGCGCGCTTGACCTACACGATCCGTGTCACCAACACCGGCGACGTACACCTGCACGCCACGGTCACCGATACATTGCCTGCTCACGTCGCTCCCAGCGGCGTGCTTACCTGGACCCCCACCATTCCTGCTCCTGGCGGCGTCTGGGTGAAGGCCGTCGTCGTTACTGTGGAGATGGGCTACACCGGACCGCTGACCAACGTGGTTGACGTCAGGACCCAAGAGGGTGCCACAGGCCGTGCGGAAGCCTCCACCACGGTCATCTGCTGCCGGATTTATCTGCCGGTGGTACTGCGCCAGTACTCCCACGCTTGACTTGGCTTGAATGTGGATTATAATGTTGATTGCAGTCAACATTATGATGAGGGTACCAACAGTGAAAACCATCCAAATGACTATTGACGATCCTCTGCTAGACGAGGTGGATCAGGCCACCCAGACTTTGCACACGACCCGTTCTGCCTTTATTCGCGAGGCGTTACGGCTTGCCTTGCGCCAGCATAGAATCGCCAGGCTGGAACAGCAGCATGCCGAGGGGTACGCCCGGCACCCGGTCGAGCCAGGAGAGTTCGACGTGTGGCAGGCAGAACAGGCTTGGGGCGAACAATGAGACACGGCGAGGTGCGGTGGTACACGTTTAGCCCGCCTGACAAGCGCCGTCCCGTGCTCATTCTGACGCGCAACTCAGCCATCCGGTTCTTGAATGCGCTGACTGTCGCCCCAATCACGACGACGATCCGCGACATCCCAACCGAAGTCCACCTGACCCCCGAAGATGGCCTGCTAACCGACTGCGCGGTGAACCTGGACAATATCCAGACCGTCCCCAAGTCCAATCTTGGCTCTCTGATCACACACCTGTCGGCGGAGAAAATGCGGCGAGTCAAGCGTGCCTTGTGTTTTGCCCTGGACATTGCGGATGAGTACATCCGTGACGGGCTTGATGATTGGTAGCGGAGGGACTATGGCTCACATTGTCGGCCGATCCACCGTCCGCGTGGACGCCCGCGCCAAGGTCACCGGCGAGGCGAAATATCCCGCCGATTTCACCATGCCGGGCATGCTCCACGCCAGGATCCTCTTTACCGGGCGGCCCCACGCCCGCGTTCTGAGCATAGACACGGCCCAGGCGGAGGCGGTGCCGGGCGTCGTTGCGGTCTTCACTGCCAAAGACGTGCCGGTGAACGAATATGGCCTGCAGACACCCGACCAGCCGGTTCTATGCGGCCCCGGCTCGACCAGGCCCGGCGCCGACGTGGTGCGCTTCGCCGGCGACCAGGTGGCGCTCGTCGTGGCTGAGACCGAGCGGGCCGCCGCCCGCGCCCGCGACCTGCTCCACGTCGAGTACGAGGACCTGCCGGTGGTGACCAACCCCTTCGAGGCGCTCAGGCCGGACGCGCCGCAGTTGCATCCCTACCGCGTGCCCAGCCAGTTCCACCCGGAACTCAACCACGTGGAGGGCAACCGCATCTGCCATCACCAGATCCGCAAGGGGGACGTCGAGGCGGCCTGGGCCGAGGCCGACGTGATCGTCGAAGGCCACTATTACACGCCGGCCCAGGAGCACGCCTACCTCCAACCGGAGGCGGGCCTCTCGTACATAGACGACGAGGGCCGGGTGACGGTGGTCGTGGCAGGACAGTGGGTGTGGGAAGACCAGCAGGAGATTGCCCACGCCTTAGGGATTCCGCCTGAACAGGTGCGGGTGGTCTATCCGGCCATCGGCGGGGCCTTTGGCGGGCGGGAGGACATTTCGGTGCAGATCGTGCTGGCGCTGGCGACCTGGAAGCTGCACCGCCCGGTCAAGATCGTGTGGAGCCGGGAGGAGTCTATCGTCGGCCACTGCAAGCGCCACCCGACGTGGATGCACTGTAAGTGGGGTGCGACCCGCGCGGGAAAACTGGTGGCGGCCCAGGTGCGGGTCGTGGCCGACGGCGGAGCCTACTGCTACACGACCAACAAGGTGCTCGGCAACACCACCATCACCTGCACCGGCCCCTACGAGATTCCCAACGTGCAGGTGGACGTGGACGGAGTCTACACCAACAACCCACCCAGCGGGGCCTTCCGGGGCTTTGGCGCGCCGCAGGGGAATTTCGCCGCCGAGATGCAGATGAACAAACTGGCCCAGGCGCTCGGGATGGACCCGGTGGAGATCCGGCTCAAGAATGTGCTGCGCGAGGGGAGCCTGACCGCCATGGGTACCCCCCTGCCCGGCGGCGTCAGCCTGGTAGAGGTGACCGAGCGGTGCGCTCAAGCCGCCGGCTGGACCCAGACCGGCTGGGGCTGGCGGAAGCCTGCAAATCAGCAAATCGGCAAATCCGCAAATCGCAAATCGCAAATCGCAAGTGACGACACGGAACACGCAACACGCAACACGCAACACGGCCTTGGCTTTGCCACCGCCTTCAAAAACGTCGGCTTCTCCTTCGGCTACCAGGAGAACTGCTGGGCGAAGGTCGAACTGCGGGGTGAGACGGAGATCGAAGAAGCGGTGGTTTACGTCGGTAGCGCCGACGTGGGGCAGGGCAGCCACACCGCCATCTGGCAGATGGCGGCCGAGGCGTTGAGTCTACCACCGGAGCGGGTACGGCTGGCCTCCTCTGACACCGCCACCAGCCCCGGCAGTTCTGGCTCCGCCTCCGCCTCGCGCACGACGTTTATGGCCGGCAACGCCGTGCAGGGCGCAGCGCAGGCCGCGCTGAAAGCCTGGCAAGCCGAGGAGCGGCCCGCCATCGGCGAGTACACCTACCTGGCTCCCAGGACTACCCCGTTCGACCCGCAGACCGGCTACGGCCTCCCCAACTTTGCCTACGGCTACGTCGCCGAAGCGGTGGAGGTGGAGGTGGACACCGAGACCGGCCAACTGCGCATCCTGCGCGTGGTGTGTGCCAACGACGTGGGCCAGGCGGTCAACCCGCAGCAGGTCGAAGGGCAGATTGAGGGGGGTATCGTGCAGGCGATGGGCTGGGCGACGTGTGAGAACTTGATCGTCGCGGGCGGGCAGGTACTGACGCCGCATCTCAGCACCTACCTGATCCCCACCGTCGCCGACGTGCCGGAGCGGGTCCAGCCGATCATCGTCGAGCAAGCCGACCCGCGCGGGCCGTGGGGGGCGCGGGGGATGGGCGAGATGCCCTTCATCCCGCTGGCCCCGGCGCTCGTCGCCGCCGTCCACGACGCCACGGGCGTGTGGTTCGACGAACTGCCGCTGACGCCGGAACGAGTGTTGCGGGGGCTAACTCACCACAAACCCGGCACCAGTGCCCTGCGTTCCGGCGGGTAATCGGGAAAGTGCTCGCGATACCAGGCGTGGTGCACCCGCGCCCGGGGAGCCAGGTTGGCCACCGTCCACGCCGCAAACGCCAGCCCCGGCAGGGACCAGGTAGCCACGGCCCACCCGATCCACTCCACGATCTCACCCAGGTAGTTGGGGCACGAAACCCAGCGGTACAACCCGCCGTAGGGGATCTTGTATCCACTTTCACCAGGCGCTCGCAGGTGGCGGAGCACGTGATCGGCCTGGCGGTTGATCGTGAAACCGGCGACGAAGAAGGCCAGCCCGGCCAGAAAGCGCGGGTCCCCCAGCCACCCATTCGCATAGCGGTAGCCGTCGTCGGGCAGGGCAAACAGGTAGCAGCCGTTCAGGCAACCATTCACCGCGTTGAACATAAAGGCCATGCCGGCGACGGCGACCGGCATGCGCTTGTTCACGCCACGCAAGCCCAGGGGGTAAATGAAGGCTCGGTGGAGGTAGTGCGCCACCCACAGGCCAAAGAAGACCCACTCGGCGGTAGTTCCCGTCCTCTCGTCGAGGACGAACCACGCCGCAAATGCCAGTGCCGCTGGCGCCTCCATGACGACCCACCCCGCCCGGTTCCCGATGGTCGGCCCCCAGCCGCTGCGAATGTGGCGCCCATACGGCGCAGAGACGAAGAGCAAGGCGGTGAAGGTCATGGCGGCTATCACGAGCCAGCCAACGACGACGGTGTTGAAGAAAGCATTGATACTCATGCCGCCTCCCGGGCGTGGAGCCTCAGGCGGCGCTCCACAGTCTCATTTTCTGCGAACCAGCGGAAGGTGTCCTCCAGGGTCTCCCGCAGCGGACGCGGGCGATAGCCCAGGTCGCGGGTCGCCCGCTCGTGGCTGACCCCCCGGTTGCCGCGCAGTGCCCGCAGGGACACGGAGGTGTAGAGCGGGTGCTCGCCGTCCAAGCGGGTAAAATGGGTCCCGAACGGTACGCCGAGACGGGCCATCCACATGGGGAAAGCCAGCCGGGGAGCCCTGGCTCCCGTGATCTCCTCGACCAGCGCCGCCAACTCGCGCAGCGACGCCCAATGCCCCGACAGCAGGTACCGGGCACCGGCGGGTGCGCCCTCTCCGGCGCGGATGGCCCCTTCGACGACGTCGCGCACGTCCACCCAATCGAACCCGCCGGCGACCAGGGCCGGCAGCCGGCCGTGGGCAAGCGCCAGCAGGACCTGGCCGAAATGAGAAGGCCGGAAGTCGTACGGTCCGATCATCCCGGTCGGGTAGACGACGACGGCGTCCAGTCCCTGCTCGAGCCCCTTGCGCACCTCCTGCTCGGCCGCGGCCTTGGAGCGATCGTAGGGGGGATAGCGCGGGGATTCGACCAGGGGACGCGCCTCGTCTACCGGCACGTCCAGCGGCTCTTGCACCAGGGCGTGAATCGAACTAAAGTGGACCAGGCGGCGCACGCCGCAACGAAGGCACGCTGCGACCACGTTGCGGGTCCCGACGACGTTGATTGCTTCCACGAGCGGCCACTCTCGCAGCGAGAGCGAGATGGTTGCGGCCACGTGGTAGACCGTTTCCGCACCGTCAAAGGCCCGCTGCAACGAGGCCGGGTCGCCCACGTTCCCCTCCACGACCTCGACGGTGAGCCCCTGGAGCGCCCGTTGGTTGCGGTGGACCAGCGCGCGCACCGCTTGTCCGCGAGCCAGCAGGGCTCGCACGAGGTTCCCGCCCGCGTGCCCGGCAGCACCCGTCACCACGATGCGGATGGGTACATCCGATGTCATTGTACTCCTCCTGGTATCCATCGAACATTCTACGGCGCGGAGGAAGCCTCCGGCCGGAGCTGGCATACGAACTCCGTGGCGCGCTCGTCGCCCAAGGCCGGATAGGGGTAACCCAACCGCCCGGCCGTCTCCAGCGCCACCCAGCGGAACAGGTCCATCGTCACGACGAGCGCACGCCATACGTCGGCCTCGTCGTAGTGGGCAAAGGCGTAGCGCAGTTGCTCCACGGCGCGCTCGTCTGCCCACTCCTCCAGGAATCGCCCGCGCATCCAGGTATCGCAGTCCGGGCCTTTCGTCGCCCGGGCGTGCCACTCCAACATCCTGCGCAGCAAACCCTTGAGGTGGTTGTCACAGCCCCCCTTGGCCCACCACAGTTCGCCACGCCGGAGGTGCTTCGCCGTCCAGACCGCGTGGTACCAAAAGTCGTGGACGGCCTGCAGAAACTCGGCTTGCGTGGGCGGTTGAGGCGCAGGCACGATTGCCTCGGAAGGACGCAACTGCGCTACGAGGCCATCCTTGTCCAACAAGACTCGCGCCCCTCGCCAGAGGATGTCTGCCACGTCGGGCGAGGGAGCCGTGCCCACCATTTGCCGGGCCACGTCGAGCGGCAAGAAGGCGAAATCCACGTCCAGCCCACCGGCAAACAGGACGCGACGCTCCAGGCCCCCGTCGAAGGTTTGTTCGGTGAACGTCTTCGTCCATTTTCACTCTCCTTTCGCCACGCTGGTGGTGGCCTAGTGTACCCAACATCAGCACCAACGTCAAGTGGACTTGCCGATTTGCCGATCTGCTGATATAATGCGCATACTTAATCCTGAGAGGAGGTCTGGACCGATGCCTAACCTGGTCGTTGC
>Ga0315291_10002641_pt1 | contig 23369 bp, 21 predicted proteins | sample YL17G12_20_MG_FD_203070 | JGI IMG/M metagenome (GOLD analysis project Ga0315291, IMG submission 203070) | Sediment microbial communities from Yellowstone Lake, YNP, Wyoming, USA - YL17G12_20 | ecosystem: Environmental > Aquatic > Freshwater > Lake > Sediment | place: USA: Wyoming | collected... | reverse complement strand
CCTCTTCGGCCAGGGACTGTTCATGATCAAGACCAGTGGCAATGGAGACCTCTTCATCAACACATTCGGGGCGATAGACAAGCACGTCCTCGGCGCGGGGGAGACGCTCATCGTGGACAACTTCCACCTCGTCGCCTTCTCAGACTCCTGCCCGTACGAGGTGCACAGGCCCGGGGGCTGGAAGGAGACGATCCTAAGCGGGGAGGGGCTCGTCGTGAACATCCGCGGCCCCGGAGAGGTCTACATTCAGACGAAGAACATAAGGGAGTTCGCGGAGTGGCTCTGGACCCTGATAGAGCCCCACGTGCAGGCTAGGGCGAGGGCTAGGTAGCCAGGCTGCGTACTCCTACCTCGACGACTGGCACAGGCTTGCAATGGGCTGAGCTTGAGCCGAGTCGCCCAGAACACTAATCCCGGGGGAGCGCCCACCATTGTCCTCGGTGAAAGCCTAGTGTCGCCCTGGTTCTACGCCTCGGTCGCGGGGCTCTTCGTCGCCTGCGCGCTTCACATCTTATCGGTTGGGCACTCTAGGCTCGTCGCGGCACACGGCGTCGAGGCGGGGCTGAGGAGGGGGAGGCTCTACGGGGCCGCTTCGGGGGTCTTGGAGTCCGTCTGCTTGGTCGGGCTATGGATATCGCCTCAGCCCGCCCTCCCCGCGCCCCCACTGGATTCGTCGCTGGCGTTCCTCGGCTTAAGGGTCTGGGCCGTGAACCTCCTCGTCTCCTCGCCCTTCCTGGTCGCAGGTGCCTGGCTGGGACTCTCTGGGCTGATGGCCGTGGGGATGAGGGTCGCCGAGACCCACTCGACGCCAGGCGGCCTCGTCACGACAGGCGTCTACTCGCTGGTCAGGCATCCCCAGTACCTCGGGTGGCTGCTCGCCCACGTGGGGGCGTCGATCCTCGCCTCGGCGCAGGCCTCGCTCCTCTTCACCCCTTTCCTCGTCGCAGTCGTCTACGTGATCTCCCGCGCCGAGGAGGCGGACCTCTCTGAGACCTTCGGCGACGAGTACAGGCTCTACCAAGAGAAGGTGCCTATGCTCCTGCCCTGGCCAAGGAAGCAGTGAAGAGGACGCCGACAGGCCCAGAAAAGGATTAAAGCCTAGCCAGACCCCTGAGAGGGCTGGGGCTGGTAGATCAGTGGTATGATCGCCTGACTTGCAATCAGGAGGTCGCGGGTTCAAATCCCGCCCAGTCCACTAAAAACATCGACAGAGATAGTTACAGAGTTATACATTTATAACTGCCTTTTATTTAACGAGAGTAAAACATCGTTTCTGTAGACAGAATTGTAAGGATTGAACTATACCCTCCAAGTTACTCCGTGGTCTTTATTGCTACGACTATTCTTTTCACGATTTCCGCTATTATGAGTGCAATTGGTGCTATTGTATATATGATCACCCATTCGGTCGCTGCTAGCGGGGATGTGCTGAATACCTGTTGTAGTAATGGCAAATAGACTATGATGGCCATCATTGCTATCTGTGCCAAGACGCCGATGACGATCCATCTGTTTCTCAACGGGTTTGAGGAGAGGACGGAGTGCAGCCCAGTGCGGGTCGAGAGCAGGTTGCCGAACTGCCCAGCCATTATGCCCACTAGAACAGTGGTCGTGCCCAGGGCGTATAGGGTTGGGTCGGCTATTGTGCTTTCGCCGAAACGCCACCCGCCCTTTTCCCAGATTCCGAAGGCTATGGACATCGAGGCGACTCCGATGACAACACCTATCAAGGCTGCCCTCGATAAGGTCAAAGCGTCCATGAGTCTGATCCTCCTCGCCCTCGGCGTCCTCTCCATCACGTCAGCCTCGGGTGGCTCGGCAATTAGGGCTAGGGAGACTGGGATCTCGAGGATGAGGTCGATGGCTAAGACCTGAACTACCAGCAGGGGGAGGGGAACGCCTAGAATGATGAAGGCGACGAACGCTGCTAGCTCCGCGAAGTTGTGAGTGTACACGTAGTAGACGAACTTGCGGAGATTGTCAAAGGTCGCCCTTCCTAGCCTGATGCCCTCGACGATGGAGGTGAAGTCGTTGTCGAGGAGGACCATGTCGGCGGACTCCCTGGCGACGTCCGTGCCCCCAGCGCCCATGGCGACGCCGACGTTCGCCTCGATGAGAGCGGGAGAATCGTTCACTCCGTCGCCGGTGACTGCGACGGTCTCTCCCTTGGCCATCAAAGCTCTTACAACCCTTAGCTTGTGTTCCGGCGACGTGCGGGCGAGCACCACCTCAGAGTCTTCAAGGATGCTAAACAGTTCCTCGTCCGTCATCCGGTTCAGCTCGGTGCCTGTTACAGCTCTATGTCCAGCCTCCGTTATGATGCCGATCTTCTCGGCTATGGCCTCAGCGGTCAGCTCATGGTCGCCGGTTATCATTATGACCTTTACTCCCGCGCGCCTCGCTTGGCGAACAGCTGCCTCGGCTTCAGGTCTAGGCGGGTCGTGGAGGGCGGCTAGGCCTAAAAAAGTCATCTCTCTCTCAACCTCCTGGGGGTTCAGTTGGGTCCCGATGGGTAGTTGCCTTGAGGCCATGGCTAGCACTCGGTACCCCTCGGAGGCGAAGGAGTTTACATGGCGCAAGATCTCATCTCTTACTTCTTTTGTCATCGGGATCGCTTCGTTACCCATAAAAATAGCTGTGCAACGGTCGAGCACGTCGTAGCATGATCCCTTTGTGTAAGCCTTCTCGCCGCCTGATGGGTCACTGTGGATGGCTGTCATCATCCGCCTATTGGAGTCGAATGGCAGAAGCCCCGCCCGAGGCCTCTTGGAGAGGGCTGCTGTCGCGTTGAAATCGCCCTTCCCCGCGAAGACGAGAAAAGCACCGTCGGTAGGGTCGCCCAAGATCGACCAGCGGCCGATCCTGTCGGTGGGTGCCACGAGTTTGGCGTTGGTGCAGAACGCCGAGACCTCAAATGAGCTGAGGAGTTGAGACATGTCCTCTTGGTTTATCTTTCTGCCGTTGACCGCTACAAAACCGTCAGGGCTGTACCCATCGCCAGTAACTTCGTAAACCCTCCCCGGTACCCACAGCTTCTCAACCATCATCTCGCCGCTTGTCACGGTCCCTGTCTTGTCTAGGCACAGAACGGTCATCGACCCGATGGTCTCGATGGCGGAAAGGCGCTTGACGACGACGTTTCTTTTCGCCATTCCTAGGGCGGTGATGGCGAGGCTGAGGGAGACGGTGAGCTGGAATCCTTCAGGGACAAGGGAGATCATGACTCCTATGGCGAAGAGGATGCTAGCGATGACTGTTAGATTGGTGAAGGTCTTGGCTATCAAAAAGAAAGAGGCTCCAACGACGAGAGAGAGGACTAGGTTAACCTTGGCGGTGTAGTCGATATCCCTCTGGAGGGGGCTCGGTGGGTCCTCGATCTCGCTGGATAGGGCCACTATCTGCCCGAATCGGGTCTCTCCGCCCGTGCAAAGTACAGCCCCCTTGGCAATGCCTGAGACCATTATGGAACCAGCGAATAGGAGGTCTTGGTACTCTGTTGCGTTGTTCACCGTCATGCCGGGAGTCATGTTCGCGAACCGCCTCTGAGCCTCCGACTCGCCCGTGAGGATGGAGTTGTCGATCGAGACCTCGAAGGCGCTCACTAGCCTAAGGTCAGCCGGAACTCTGTCTCCCTCGTTGAGGACGACGACGTCCCCCGGCACGATATCCGAGATGTCAACCTCGACGTCGGAGCCGCCCCTCAGAACCCTCGCCTTCGCCGGTATCATCCTAGTGATCGTCTCTACCGCATGCTCCGCCCTGTACTCCTGAAAGATGCTGAAGGCTACGTTGATCACGACGACGGCGAATATGGCCCAGCCCATCTGAACCGATCCCAGATCTCCGTAGGCGTAGCCGCTGAAGAAGGAGAGGGCCGCAGCGAAGAGCAGGAGCAGGTTGAAGGCGTTCTTGAGCTGCAGGATGATTCTGCTGGCGAGACCCCTCTTTTTGGCGGAGGGTATCATATTAGGGCCGTAATTCTGGAGCCTCTTGGAGGCCTCTTCCTGAGTAATTCCATCTGGGCTGGTCCCTAGGCGCTCAAATACTTCGTCTACCTTAATTAACGCGTACTCATCGTACTCCATTCCCTCCCACCCTCCCTCCCCAGAAAACTAATATCTCGCCCTTTGCGCCTTCTCTCCCTTTTCCATCATCGGTTTGTAGCTTAACCCATCACTCACGATTATATAAAGTTCATTTTTTTAACGGATTCTGACGAGTCTAACGCTCATTTACGTAACTCATTTGAGATACTCAAGTGAACGATGCAACGCGCGCGAGAGAGGTATCTTGAAGGGCTGGTAGATCAGTGGTATGATCGCCTGACTTGCAATCAGGAGGTCGCGGGTTCAAATCCCGCCCAGTCCACCAACTTTGCTCGCTGATTCTTATAGGCGCCCATGGACTACCCGAATGACGATTTTTTCGTCCATTCGGCGATACCCCCCTACGTTTTTTCACGCCCCGGTCCATGCCCGTCGGCCTATATGCTGCTGGCACGCCTCTCCCTTAGTCTCCACTTGGTTCTCGCCTTATAGTGGCTGGTGTCTGTGGCACGGCGCATATTTTAGGAGGTTTTTTCGTCCTAAAATCGATACCCCCCTACCTTTTTCCACACAGCCTTAAACTGCGAGTTCACATCAGGGAGATCAGGGGTTCAAACCCCCAGTCTACGAAGCTTTCTGGTAAAATATATAACATTCAGTGGGCAGTAACGACTGAGGACGGAAGGGACTCCCTGCTCAGTCACACCGTCGGGCTATGGGGTACAAGATGAATACCTACTTATCATGTTTTAGAAAAGGTGCGACTTCATGCTTGAAGATCCTACTGTAAGTAACCAGAAGAAATTTGTTTTAAAAGTAATTATTATTTTATTCCTTGCAGTTACTTTTGGAGGAGTCATGTACGTCTTTTTTTACGTATCATTGTCCAAGCAGTTATATTATGAGCCAATTTTTTGGATCTGCGCTATCGCATGGGGATATGTAGGCTATTCAATTATTAAGTTGAAATCATGGTTTAAAGAACAAAATATAGTGATTTCCATATTGTTTCTTGCTGTTATTTATTTTATATATCAAACAAGTGAATTAAATAATTATTGGGCTTACATTATTGCCATCACTTCTTGTAGTGCCTACATAGGTTTAACCATTAAAATCTTAAAAGAATTTAATTTAACTAAACTAATAAAAACTATTTATAAAAAACGATTTTTTATGCTTATTCTCTTCGTTTCTTACCCAATAACAAGTCTGCTATTATTCGCTACAGGATTAGGAACTTTAGTGCATCCATTTCTTCTAGTTTTTTTATGGGAATTTTTTACTGCACTTTTTTTCTTTTATTCATTCAAAGAAAAAAAATAGGTGATGTTTTAACGACATTTCCATTATATATGTTGCTAATCTTTTTTTTGATATTAATTGGCATTCCTGAAATTAGATATTATTCCCTACTCGGTATTATTCTCTTTACAATATCTCTAACATATATTATAAGAAATGATAAAATATCAAAAAAAATCGACGAATATTTTATGAAAAATGTAGTTATAGCTTTCCTTACCGTTTGGGCGATATATATTTTCGCAGCCTCAATTTCAACAGCAGCTTACCTTGCTCACATAGAATTTGTTCAAAATATTATCTTAGTATTTGTATTCGGAATTGTTTTTGGGTGGTTCGGACCAGAATTACTTTCAAAATATTTAAATGGTAAATATGGATACCTATTAGCTCTTGTATTCCCCCTATTATTGGGATTATTTTCCATCAGCGTCTTTTTATTCTTAGGCTGGCTTAATTCGTCGATGCAAAAGTACCAATTAGACACAGGATTTGTTATTACCTCATCTTTAATTTCAATACCTTCTATGCTAATGTCGAGATATTTGCTAGAAATTATTAAAAAAACTTCGTTTTAAATTTTTTTCTAATATCACGCGCGTATGGCTAACTCTCTCTACTACTTTGGTGCCCGGTACTACGACCCGTCGCTCGGGAGGTTCATCACTGAGGACCCACACTCAGGGGGCATCTCGGATCAGTAGAGCCTTAATAGGTACGTGTACTGCAGGAACAACCCACACAAGTACACTAATCATAACGAAAAAATCCTATACTAATGGAATAAATTTTTATGTAAATACCCCCAGTCCGCCAATTCTGGGTGCAGGTTATCTAGCTGGTTGGCTGCATCTCTCTACCTTTCCCCTTTGGATAAAACACGTGATCGAAGGATTAACCGGGGCACCCAACGTGCAGTAAACGTAATAAACTCTCCAAAAACCAGTCTACCTGACCAGCGGACATTCAAAAAGAGGGATGATCATGAAGACTGTGGTGCTCCACGGCAGCCCGAGGAGGAACGGGAACTCAGATACCTTGGTCGACCACTTCCTGAAGGGATTGAACGCGGGCGGGGAGAACGAGGTCAGGCACTTCTACACGAACGACATGAGCATCAGGCCGTGTCAAGGATGCCTCTCATGCGAGACGTCTCCGAACCACAGCTGCGCCATCGAAGACGACACGCAGGAGATCTACTCAGCGTACATCGACGCCGACCTGATCGTCTGGGCGACCCCCATGTACTGGGGCTACATGACAGCCCAGCTGAAGACGGTGCTGGACAGAATGGAGGCCCTGGCCTGGAGAGGCTTCGAGGACAAGACGTTCGCCGTCTTCCTCACCTACCGTCACCACGTGGAATCGACGGTCGGGTTCTTCAAGCGGATAGCCCCCCATTTCGGCATAAAGCTCCACATAGTAACCTGCCGCACGATGGAGGACGGAAAAGACGTGCCCGTCACAAGCTTCCCGGCCAAGCTGGAGGAAGCCTACGAACTGGGGAAAAAACTGGGGACATCTGAGCGTGACACCTGAGCCCCCAGAAGATAGCTCCCTAAGCCCTTCAAGGCGTTTTTAGTAAGGTCTAAAAACCGCGGCTTCATTCGATCAGTTGATCAGGTATGACCAAGGTAGCTGAGACTTACATCTGCGAGATATGTGGCAACAAGGTCAAGGTCCTGGAGGCGGGCGCGGGGGAGCTCGTCTGCTGCGGCCAGCCGATGAAGAAGGTCGCCAAGTAGGCTGACTTCTTCAACCTATTTTTTTCCTGAACAAAACCGGGATCTAATCAATAGAGATAGGCGGATCTACTTCCTATCCTTCACGACTATTGTCTGAGCCAGGAAGGTGAAGAGCCTCTGGCTCTTCTCGCCGAGGAAGAACCAGCCTATGATGACGTCGAGTGGGAGCAGGAACGCCTTCCCGAAGACCTCTATGGCTGCCTGCGTCAGGTTTATCCGTCCGCCGTCGAGGTTCGTCACCCTGATCTTCATCACCATCTTGCCGACGCTCTGGCCGAAGCTGAGGTCCATCCAGAGGAAGTAGATGAAGAAGAGGAGGTTGTCTGGGCCAAGGTCCATCCACGGCACCCATCTCAGGCCAGAGTAGCCCATCATCCCCGCCCAGAAGTAACTCGGTAACATGATCAGAGTCTTGACTAGGCTGGCCACCGCGCCTACGATGATAGCGTCTATGATGTAGGCGATGAACCTGTCGCCCCAGCCCGCGAGGTCGATGACACTCCGACTTGGCATTTGCGGTGCCTGCTCTGATCTTGGGGCCTCAGGCTTCGGCGCTTCAGCTGGTGGCGCCTGGGAAACCTCAACCGGCGTCCCGCAGACTTGGCAGAAGGCCGCACCCTCCCCGAGCTCTGCGCCACACTTCTTACAGTACACCATTCAACGTAACTCTCCTATTGTTGGGTTACCACTAAGAGGAACACGCTGTCTTATATTGCTAATTATACGTGGCTCAGAGGTCGACCTCTGCGGACTTCTTCCCGGTCATCTCCCCTATTCTTATGCGGCCGACGATCGTCTTGGCGAGGTCATCCTGCTGTGACTTGAGGTTCACCAGCCTCTTTAGGAGGGGTTCGGGGTTGCTGTCCTGGAACCTAATCATCTCGGCGAGGACCCTCCGCTTCTCCTCGGCGCCCTCGACGAAATCGACGACGCCGTCGAACATGACTGAGGCGTAGAGGTGGCTGCACTGTCCCTCGTGGTAGCCGTGGTCGATGAGGGCCTGCCCCCAGACCCTCGGGTTGGCGCGGAGGAAATCCAGCTTCTTCCCCTCCCCCGCGCAGTGGAAGTAAAGGCAGCCCTCCTCCTCGTCGTAGACGTGGCTCAGCGACACTAGGTAAGGCTCGCTGTCCATGCACATCGCGACCGTGACGTAGTTCGTTGATCTCAGGATCTTCTTCATGGCCTCCTTGTCCACGATCTCCTTGTCGCGGCGCCTGACGTGGTACCTCATGCCGATCGAGAACCACCTAGCCCTCAGCTGTAAGAACCTTTCCACCACGAGGTCATAACTTAAATCAACGGAGCGGCTACCCGCTAAACGATGGAGCTGATTCAGCGCGTACGGACGACCGTGATGGCCCTCATCGGCCTCGCGTTGACGGTCATGATCCGGAGGCAGCTAGACGGATTCCCGGACCCCGGGGTCCTCAACATCTTCAACATAGTCACCCTCTTCATCGTGGCGGTGCTGATGGTCATGATAGTCAAGGCCTGGCTGCCAGGGCGCTGAAGCCGTCACTTCCTGAGGTAGGCGTACCAGTACAGGGTTGCGACGAAGAAGGCGCCGCCGACGATGTTCCCCAGGGTGACTGGCACGAGGTTCCTCGTGACGAAGCCCTCCCAGGTCAGGTTCGCCAGATCCAGCGTGGTCTTGGAGGCTATCGCGGGGACCTCCTTCGCCATGATGCCGATCGGGATAAAGAACATGTTGGCGACGCTGTGCTCGAAGCTTGAGGTGACGAACGCCATGATGGGGAAGAAGCAGGCGAATATCTTCCCCATGGTGTCCGTGGACGAGGTGGCGATCCAGACGGCGAGGCAGACGAGCCAGTTGCAGAGGACGCCCCTGAAGAAGGCCTCGACGAACGGGATGTTCACCTTCGCGTTGGCTATGGCGACCTCCCTGAGGCCGAGGGAGCCGCCGCTTATCCCGTACATGCCTCCGCCGAACACGAGTCCCACTAAGGCGAGGGAGCCCACGAGGTTGCCGACGTAGACGACGGACCAGTTACGGAGCAGCCCCGTGAGCTTCGCCTTCCCCGTGAGGCAGGAGAGGGCCATCAGGCTGTTGCCCGTGAAGAGCTCGGCCCCGCCTAAGACGACCAGCATCAGCCCCACAGGGAAGACGCTGCCCATGAGGAGGCTCGTGAGGCCGGCGCCGAGGATCGGCTGAGAATCTTGGGAGACGACTGTGGCGAGGTGGCAGCCGAAGGCTATATAGGCCCCGGCTAGGATGGCGAGGACGAACATCCTGTCGAGGGGAAGCTCCGCCTTCGCTCCGCCTGATTCGCAGATCGCGTCGGCTATCTCCTTAGGCTTCTTGGACATCCCGTGGTCACTGCCTACGGATACTGGGCGAGGGATGTATGAATCTTTTGAGGAGGGCACGTGAGAAAGGGAGCGCCTACTTCCTCTTCCTCAGGAACCAGGTTTCTCCTTGGGGGCTGGTCTCGATGGTGAACTCGGGGTTGTAGTAGAGCATCTCCTTGACGAACTCGCGCATCGCCGCCTTGGAGCCGTCGGACCTCACTATAACCTCATCCAGGTCGATGGTGACCCTCTTCCCCTTATCAAGCTTCGAGGTCATGTGCATCAAGAATCCAAACACGTCTCAGCCTTTATCATTTACGCAATTTTTTGTCCGCACGATTAGCTACTTCTAAAGATTTGATAATACGAAAAGACGCGGAAAGATCCCTCTGGACCCGGACAAATCCGGAGACGCTCGAAATTGTACGAAATCGTCCCGCTGTTGAGCCAGCCTAGGCCTTCTTCGCCTGAAAGGAGCTTAGTAAAAGGGCTTTTGATCCTGGGGAGAGAGTAGTGTCCGAGAATGGTGGACTGGGGGGGATTTGAACCCCCGACTTCCGCCATGCCAAGGCGGCGATCATACCACTGATCTACCAGCCCAACGCCTACAACAACTCAGGCACCCATCGTAAAAACCTTACCCCGGGGCACGGCATATAAGGGAGAACGCCGGAGTGGACAGCCGTGAAGCTGACTGAGACCTTCCTCGCGAGGGGCCACGGGAACATCCTCGCCCTCCACGGGACGACCGTGATGACCACCAGGGAAGCCCACCTTTCCAGGAGGGGGGACTGCGTGGCCGCCGTCTCAGCCGAGAAAGGCCTATCAGACCTAAGCCATGAGATCAAGGAGGCGGCGAGGCGGCCCGGAGCTATAATAATTCTGACCCTGCGAGTAGGCGGCGAGGCCTTCGAGGTGAAGGGGATGGGACACCCGTCGCTTACATACGCCGACCCGAACGACATGGTCACTAGGAAGAGCGGCTATATCTGCGATAGGACCCTCATGGTACACTCTGACAGGGCGGCCTGTGACATGCCGAGGACGATCGTCGACAAGTTGAGGGATCCAAACGCAATTTTACATGTCACTGTGACCGTCGAGGCTCCAGACGGGTCCACCTAAACCTCGATCACGAGATTATCCGTCCTTAACCGCCGAAATAGGACGCAAAAAATAACATTTTGTGACACATTAACGTTGTTGGCCCGCTGATTCCATAGATATTTTAATATGTTGTGACACCTAGAGGTCACACGTGCCGGTAAGAGTTAAATACTCATCTCTTTTTATTATTTATTGGTTGAGATGAGCGACGAGAAGGGGTTGGTGAGGGCCCCCGGAAGGGTAACGCAGGAGCAGCTCAGGTTCCTTGAGGGGCTCGTCGAGCAGGGGCGCTTCGGCTCGATAAGCGAGGCCGTCAGAGCGTCCATCGACAACTTCAACAAGCCAGGCGCACAGGCGCACGGCACCTACCTGATAGGCGAGGCCCTGATAGGCAAGGGAAACGAGGTCGCCCACGTCGACCTACTGATGGGCGACAAGCTCGGACCCATAGGCGCCTCATTCGCCCAGGCCATCAGTAACCTCTCCATGGGCCACACACCCCTCCTCGCCGTCATAAGGCCGAACCTCCCGCCGAAGCCCCACACCGTCATCGTCCCAAAGGTGACGGTCAAGGACATGTCGGACGCGGGCAAGATCTTCGGCCCGGCCCAGTCCGCCGTCGCGAAGGCCGTCGCAGACGCCGTCGAGGAGGGCATCATCCCCAAGGAAGTCCTAGACGACTGGGTAATCATCGCAAGCGTCTTCATCCACCCCAAGGCCGAGGACGAACGGAAGATCTATCAGTACAACTACAGCGCGACGAAGTTGGCTATCCGTAGGGCGATGACCAACTACCCGCCGTGGGACAAGATACTATACGAGAAGGACAGGGCGAGGCACCCGCTGATGGGCTTCAGGCCGCCCAGGCTCTGGAGGCCACCATACCTGCAGATCGCCCTCGACCTCCCCAGCATAGAGACTGTTAAGGAGGTCGTCGCTCAGATACCGAGGAACGACAACATAATCCTCGAGGCCGGGACGCCCCTCATCAAGAAGATGGGCATCAACGTCATCAGCGCCATGCGCGAGTTCGCCAGGGACAGCTTCATCATCGCAGACCTCAAGACCATGGACGTCGGCAAGGTCGAGGTCGACATGGCGTTCGACGAGACCGCAGACGCCGTCTGCTGCGCCGGCGCCGCCTCCGCGGCGACCATAAACGACTTCGCATACGAGGCAAGGAGGCTGGGAATCTACTCGTTCCTCGACATGATGGAGGTCGAGAACCCGCTGGAGAAGCTGAGGTCGCTCAAGGAGCTGCCGGACGGCGTGATCCTGCACAGGGCGATCGACACCGAGAGGACGGCGGAGCCGAGGTGGAACTGGATACCCGAGATAAAGGAGGCGTTCAAGGAGAGGAAGCTCCTCATCGCTGTGGCCGGAGGCATCGACCCGCGGACGGCCCCGAAGGCCCTCGAGAGCGGCGCGGACGTACTCATCGTAGGCAGGTACATCACACAGTCTCGGGACGTGGAGAGGGCGGTCAAGGACTTCCTACCATACTTCCCGGGCGACATCGACCTCATGAGGGTCCACGTCGAGTAGTCCTCCCTCTTCCCGGCTCCGACCCTGCCCATCCCGTTTTCCCGCGGCACCGTCAAAGTAAAGTAGATAAGCGCCGCATCCCAATCCTCTTCGAAACCCGATTTGAGGAACAAGGCCCTCCCCCTGCTCCTGATCATCATCGTCGCCGCGGTCATACCCGTCACCTCGGCGGCCGAAACATACCGTTACAGGTACGTGATGAGCTACGTATTCGAGAACAGGGGAAGCGCGCCCTTCACCCTTGACCAGGACGACGCCTCGGTCCCGCTCTTCGTGAACAACGGGCACCAGACAGTCACAGTAACCTCGTCGGATCCAGCCCTAGGGGACAGCTACGTCGACGACGACGGGAACAACCTCAGGAATTGTGGCATACCCCTCACGATAAACCCGGGACAGAAGCTCTCCTACGCTGTCGTCTACGAGATCGCGTCGAGCGACGACCCCGACGTCTTCATAAACACGAATGACGCCGAAGGCGTCTCAGATATCCCGCCAAGTCTCGTGGCGCAGTACGTCTTCCCGACCGAGACCTTCACGTCGAACAACACGGTTGTGATGGAGAAGGCCCGGCAGCTGACCGAGAACAGGACGACGGTCCTCGGGAAGGTGATGGCCATGCTCTGGTGGCTCAAGGGGAACGTCACATACGACAGCTCAGAGGTGCCCAGGTACCCGACAGAGACCCTGAAGGGGCTGAAGGGCGACTGCGACGACCAGGCGATCCTCCTCATCTCCATGTGCAGGTGCCTCGGCATCCCGGCATACCTCCAGGTGGGTATAGTCCTGAGCGATGGGATAGACGTCTCCGAGAGCAGCTGGGACGGTCACCTCATTATAGAGGAGAAGGGGATAGGCTGGCACGGCTGGGCGATGGTCTACATGCCGCCTTGGGGCTGGCTCCCCGTGGACCTGACCCTGACGAGCACGAGCAACCCCCTCGAGGTCATCCAGAGCTACCCGGAGAGAAGCCACATAGTCGTCACATGCCTCGACGTCTCGAAGCAGGCTTACATCGGCGACAGCCGTGCGACGAGGGAGAAGATCACAGCCTCGGGCCTCTACGTCACCAGCAAAGACGAGGCAACGGTCATCAAGGAGGAGATCTGGGCATATTCCCCGATGATAGTGCTCGGCGTTGTCCTCGCAGCGTCCGTCATCGTGATGTTCTGGGCCGCTAGGCGTCGTTCAGCCTGATGCCGCGATCAGGTTTTATCTTAGCATCGTAGAGATACCCTAAGTGTTCGATTTGAAGATACCCGACGAGATCCTGAGCCGGAGGAGCGTCAGGGCTTTCACCGATGAGGACCTGCCCGACTCCGAGGTGGAGAAGCTGATAGAAGCCGCCTGCCTGGCGCCCAGCGCCGGAAACAACCAGCCCTGGGGCCTCGTCATCGTCAAGGACGACGGGACGAAGCAGAGGCTAGTCGAAGCGGCCCACGGACAGTCCTTCCTGGGTACCGCCCCCGTCGTCATCGTCGTCTGCGCAGATCCCAAGAGGACGACGCCTAGGTACGGCGACAGAGGCCTGAACCTCTACTGCATTCAGGACACCGCCGCGGCCGTGGAGAACATCCTGCTGACTGCTGCCTACAACGGCCTGGGAACCTGCTGGATAGGCGCCTTCGACGAGGCTGCCGCCGCGGAGGCGGTGGGCCTGCCCGAGGACGTGAGGCCGGTCGCCATTATCCCCGTCGGCTACCCGGCGCAGAGCCCTGATCGGAGGCCGAGGCGGGAGCCCGGCGACGTGATTCACAAGGAGAAGTGGTGAGCCAGCTCACTCATCAGCCCGAGACTCCTCGGGAGCCTGTGTGAAGCCTTTCACATTTTATATAGCGTGCCGGCGTCCTTTTCATCGGTGCTCGGCACGGATAAGTTCCGTTTCATCGACCTGAAGGTGGCGGACGCATACACAAATATGGCCGTCGACGAGGCTCTAGCCCAAGCCAGGGGGGAGGGCAAGTCGCCTGACACCCTCAGGTTCTACATGTGGAAGCCATCAGCGGTCACCCTGGGCTACTTCCAGAGCGTGGAGGACGAGGTCAACCTCGACGCGCTCAAGGAGTACGGGATATACCTCAACAGGAGGATAAGCGGCGGCGGAGCCGTCCTGAACAGCGCGACCGGGGAGATAACCTACAGCGTTGTAATGGACGAGAAGGACCCCAGGGTCTCCTCCGACCCCGTGGAGTCCTACCGTTACCTCTGCCACGGCATCGTGGAGGCCCTCGCCATCCTCGGCATAAAGGCGGACTTCAAGCCGATTAACGACATCGTAGTCAGCGGCAGGAAGATCTCCGGGAACGCCCAGATACGTCGATACGGCGCGGTGCTCCACCACGGCACACTCCTCGTCGACTACAGCGCCCGCGAGATGTTCAGCGTACTCAAGATATCGAAGGAGAAGCTGAGCGACAAGATGATCCAGCAGGCCGAGGATCGCGTGACCACGATACGCCGCGAACTCGGCAGGCAGATAAGCTTCGAGGAGGTGCGCGACGCCTTCGAGGAGGGGTACAGGAGGGCGCTCAACGCTGAGCTCGTCCCAGGGGATCTCACGCCATATGAGGGGGAGCTCGTGAAGAAGTTCAGAGAACGGTACGCGAGCAGGGAGTGGATCTACAGGAGGTAGCGGGTTGAAGAGGTTCGAGTACAAGGTCCCGGGCGGCAAGCTGCTGAGGGCGAAGGTCGAGGACCACGACGGCAGGATCAGCTTCCTCCAGATCACGGGAGACTTCTTCCTCCTCCCAGAGACCGACCTCGAGGAGCTCGAGAAGAGGCTGATCGGCCATCCACTAGACTCTAAGAAGATCTCGGAGACCATCGTCGGCTTCTTTGGCGCTAAGAAGACGACGATAGCTGGAGCGAGTCCCGCGGACTTCGCCCACGTGATTAATTCGGCGCTCGGCCTCACAGCCTGAAACCGGATTTTGGCGTCTTAATTCATGGAAAACCCTCATTATATGTGCCAAGAAATTACATAGTCCAGGGATTCGATAAGTAACTATCAAATACCCCTTCATTCTAATACTTCGTCTATGAAGAAAGTTGCTTTTACCCTGTTTATGCTGGTTCTACTGGTCGGAACAACGGTTTCAGTAGAGGCTAGGACGACCCCCATCCTGGAGAAGCACGTTTTCGTGCACAGGATCAAGCCCGACGACGACATGTACGTGAAGCCGGAAAAGCCCGGTGGCGGGACGAACACGGGGAAGCTCCTGTACAAGTATTCAGGACTCCACTGGGCGAGTCCACCTGTAAACTACGTGATAAACGCCAAAGTCACCGGCCTAACCACGAATGATGTCGTAGATGTCATGTCTTCCAGCTTCAAGACATGGGATGACGAGAGCGCGACCGAAATATTTGGCTCCTGCTCGACCGGCACAGTCACCGCCGGTGCACAGGATGGTGTCAACGGCATCAGCTTCGGACCGACTGGTAAGGGCATCATCGCGCTCACCACCATCTGGTACAACCCGGCCACGGGTGAGGTATCAGAGGTGGATACACTCTTCAGCACCAACTACCAGTGGAGCCTCACCGGCGACCCTAGGAAGATGGACCTCCAGAACATCGCCACGCACGAGTTCGGCCACTGGCTGGTCCTAGACGACCTCTACAACAAGCCGGCGAGCACCCAGACCATGTACGGGTACAGCACATACGGGGAAACTATCAAGAGTAGCCTTGAGAGCGGGGACATAGCCGGCCTCGAAGCCATCTATGGTCCCTAACCCCTTTTTCACGGCAAGATCCACTCAGTTAAAAGGTTAGTCGTTCTAGGCGAAACTGGCTGCAGGTTATTGTAACCGATCTACCTACCTTTCTTGGGTTCTGAAATCTGGGATCGGCGGCACGCAGGCCCTGAGCCTGCTCAGCGCCCTTCTCTTCTCCTCGTCCCGCACATCGGATGAGGCTACACCGGTCCTGAGGACGTCTACCGCCTCGTCCATGGCGCGCCTGTCAACTGGGAAGGGTACGCCGTCCTTCCCGCCGAAGGCGAAGTTGAACCTGACCGGGTCAGACCAGCTCGCCCTCTCCCCGTAGATGAGCTCCGCGACGAGGCTGAGGCCGCGGACCGTGGCCGGTCCCACGCCCTTCAAAGACACCAGCTCCTCGTAGTTCCGGGGCTGGAACTCGTAGACCTCCCTCAGGGTGTCCCAGTCGACCGTCCAGGGCATGACCAGCGTCTCAGCCGCGTCCTCCCTTCCGGCCCACTCGTCGAGCCGAGTCTGAGCCCCCTTCAGGGGCTTGAGCACGATCCTCTTCAGATGTTCAGGGCTCTCCTTGGCTAGGTCGACTGAGGCCCTCCTGTTCGCATCGCTCCCCGCCGAGGTCATGTCGAGGACGGATTCGAGGCGGGTGTCGCAGAGGATCGCCTCGTGGGGCTCCTCAATGAGGCTCCTGTGCTCAGGCGACCAGTGGTATCGGCGAGCATTACAGGCCTCCTCGTTTATCCCCTGCTGGACCACGATCCAGTCGCCGTCCTCGTCGAAGAAGAACGAGTGGTGGTAGAGCTGGTAGCCGTCCTGGACGAGGCTGTTGTCGACCTTAGCCGCCATCCTGCTGCAGTAGATTAAGCGATCTATTCTGCTCCCGGTCAGGCCGAGCCGGGTTCCGAGCTCGTCTATCTCCTGCGGCGCCTTCCTCGATGTCCTCCCCTTGCCTCCGGCGACGGCGAGGCCGAGCTCGTCAGGGTCTATCGCCTCCTTAAGGGCTCCGCAGGTCACGGTCGTGGTGCCGCTGCTGTGCCAGTCGTAGCCGAGTACGCAGCTAAGCGACTGGAAGAACCATGGGTCTGAGAGGCGGCGCATCAGCCCGTCCCTGCCGTACTCGTCGACGATGATCCTGACTATGCAGCCAGCGAGCTTGACCATCCTGCCGAAGAGCCACCTCGGCGCCTTCCCCGGGTGAAGCGGGAGGAGGGCGGCGCCCCTCAGAGACATGTCCGAGTGCCCATCGTCTCCTCCTTGGATAAAAGCGGTTCCAATGTGGATGCAGTGGGGTGGTAGCCGAAAGTGGGCGTCAACCCATATATCCCTGCGCTGGAGGTCTTTATCTATGGTCAAGTTAGGCGCTGAAATGGCTGAGATCGATACGCCGGCCCTCCTAATCGACCTCGATGTCATGGAGAAGAACATCCAGACCATGGCGGATAAATTCAGGGGGATGTCCGCGGACCTGAGGCCCCACACGAAGACCCACAAGACCCCGATCATAGCCCACAAACAGATCGCGGCGGGTGCCATAGGAGTCACCTGCGCGAAGCTCGGGGAGGCAGAGGTGATGGCCGAGGCAGGCATAAGAAGCATCCTCATCGCCAACCAGGTCGTCGGAGAGCCCAAGGTGACGAGGCTCGTCAACCTCGCCAGGCACAGCGACGTCATCGTCGCCGTCGACGACCCGGCGAACGTCAGGCACCTCGCCGAAGCCGCCAGGCGCAAGGACGTTAAACTCAACGTCCTCGTCGAGGTCGACGTCGGCAACAACAGGTGCGGTGTCGACCCGGGCGAGCCAGCCCTCACCCTTGCGAGGGAGGTCACGAAGGAAGCCAGCCTGAGCCTGAGGGGGCTGATGGGATACGAGGGCTTCTGCCAGTTCATCCCACGCCTTGAGGACAGGAGAGCTAAGGCCGAGGCGGCGATGGATAAGCTCGTCGCCTCAAGGGACACGCTCGTCGACGCAGGCGTGGACGTGGAGATCGTCAGCGGAGGCGGCACAGGGACCCACATGATCACGGGCAACTACCCTGGCGTGACGGAGGTAGAGGCCGGCTCGTACGTCTTCATGGACGCCAAGTATAGCACCATAGAAGGCCTCGAAATGTTCGGGAAAGCCCTCACCGTCCTAAGCACCGTCCTGAGCACGCCGCGTCCCGGGGTAGCCGTCTGTGACGCAGGCCTTAAGGCCCTCACAACCGACTTCGGGACCCCGGTCGTCAAGGGCGTCGATGGCGTCGAGTACGTGAGGGCGAACGAGGAGCACGGCCACCTCAGGGTCGAGCCGGGCGCATCCATAAAGGCCGGCGACAAGATAGAGATATTCACTACCCACTGCTGCACCAACACGAACCTCTACGACTACTTCCACTGCGTCAGGGACGGCAGCCTCGAGGCGGTCTGGCGGATAGCCGCGAGGGGCAGAAGCCAGTAGCCTAGCTATAGGTTTGAAGCTAGGTCGTCTACGACGACCTCGAGCGCCCTCGCCGTCGTTTCCAGAGCCATCGAGGGCATCTGCTTGTCATGAACCTGCTCGGGCAGCGGCGGCACGTGGATGAATCCGGCGGGAATATTGAGTCTCTTCCTCGCCGCATAGTCCATCAGGTGGTAGAAGACCTGGTTGCAGCCGAAGGTGCCAGCGCTGTTCGAAATCTCTGCGGGTATCTTCTCCTCCCTCAGCCTTTCGAGGAGCCTTCTGATGGGCAGGCCGGTGAAGTAGGCGGCTGGGCCATCCTCTGCAAGTTTTTGGTCTTGGGGCTTCGCGCCACAGTTGTAGGCGACCCGCCTCGCGTCGGCGACGTTTATCGCGACCCGCTCGAGGGCGATGTAGGCCCCGCCGGACTGCCCAGTGCATATGATGGCTGCAGGCTTGTGCTTCTCGATCATTCCCTCGATGGTCGGCTTTATCTCGACGAACCTGAGGGGTATCTCCTCTACCCTCACCTTGTAGCCGTGAAAAGTTCTTCCGTCGAGTCTCCTGCAGGCGAGGATTGACGGGTTCACGTCGCTTCCGCCGAAGGACTCGAAGCCCGTCAGTAGGATGACCTTCGTCTTCCTCATCGCTCCTGTCTCCTGGATAATTCTCGGGATTTGGGTTAAAGAAGTATCTCGCCGCAGGGCAGCTAATTTGCCAGTTCCTTGGCCAACGCGTAGAAGCCCCTCGCGGCCGCCTTCACGTCGGCTATCGCCACGTGCTCGTTAGGCTGGTGGGCGAGGGCCGGGTCGCCTGAACCGAAGCCGACGGTCGGTATGCCGAGCTCACCAGATGTTGCCACGCCGTCGGTGCTGAACCTCCAGCCGACGACCCCGGGCTCGCCGCCCAGGACGCCACCGAGGGCTTTAAGGCTCTTCCCGACTAGCCAGTGGCGCCTATCCGTGAGCCAGCCGGCGAAGTACTGGGGCAGCCTCGCCTTGACGCCGGTGTAGCAAGTGAACTCGTCGGTCACGAGCTCGACCTCTGCGCCCACGGCGATCCTCCTCAGCTCCTCCGTTACGCCCCCGAGGGTCTCCCCCGGGATGGTCCGCCTGTCGACGAAGACCTCGCAGAGGTCGGGGATTATGGGGCCACCTCCAGGCTGGCACCTGATCTCCGTCACCGCGATGGTCCCGGGCCCGAGGAACAGGTCGGAGGGCAGCCTGGTGTTCAACTCCTTGATGGCGTCGATGACCGGCGTCATCTCGTAGACGGCGTTCCTGCCGAGTTCGGGCATGCTCGCGTGGCTCGTCGCCCCCCTCGTCGTCACCTTGAACACGGCCCTCCCGCGTTGGCCTACGCTCAGCCTCAGGTCCGTGGGCTCACCGAGGACGCAGGCGTCCGGCTTCAGGCCGAATTCTTCTATGATCCTCTTCGTGGCGATTCCCTCGTTGGTCTCCTCGTGGACGACTGCCGTAAGGACGACCTCCCCCTCGACATCGGCGGCGGCACAGCCGTAGATCATCGCTGCCAGGGAGCTCTTCATGTCGACGGTCCCCCTCCCGTACATCACGCCGCCCACGACCTCGGCGCCGTAAGGTGTGTGAGCCCAGTTCTCAAGTCCGCCTGGCTTGATGTGGTCCATGTGGGCGTCGAACAAGACTGTCCTGCCTCGGCGTCTCCCCCTCCTGCCGACGACGCTCCCCATGCCGTCGATCGTGACCTCGTAACCGAGCCCCTCCATCTCGGCCTTCACGATCCCGGCTATCGCCTCCTCCTCACCCGAGAGGCTCTGGGTCTGAACAAGCCTCCTCGTGAAGGCGATCATATCGTCTTCCCGATCACTTGGCCGGCTTGAACCCTCCATGGCGCTCTACCCTAACCTATGAGCCTGCCGTAGCGGTCGACTTCCTGCCGCCTGACACGCGTGCTGGTGATCGGCTTACCGTCGTCCGCGAGTATCATCTTCACCACGAACATCATCAACGGTCTCCTGCCCTTCGAGACCCTTATCTGGTTGATCTCCTCAGCCCTCGGCTCTGTCTCCTCGCTGACTATGATGGCCTCAAGCCCGCCGTCATCTATGGTCGGTCCATAAGGGTCGTTGAGGGGAACGAAGATCGCCCTCTCGAGGAGCTCCTTCTCCGCCAGGAAGTCCTTAACGTCCTGAAGCCGTTTCGCGTAGGGGTCGATGATGTGCGGCTTCTTCAGGGAGGCGGCGAAATCGTCGGTCGTTATGCCTATGAGGACCTGGTCGGCGACCTTGAAAGCCTCCTCGAGGAGGACCCAGTGGCCCTTGTGCATCACGTCGAAGGTCCCCCCTACTGAGATCGCCTTGATGCGCTGCTCAGCCATCAAGCCAGCCCCTGAACTTATCTAACCGATCCCCGTTAGGAATTAAACCTTTAGGATTAGAGGTTGATGGTCTCAGGCTATGCCCTTCAGCGCCATGAACCACTTGATCAGGGGCAGCCCGACCACGATCAGCACGATGAAACGGATGGCATCGGCTATTATTCCAACCTTCATCATATCCTTCATCTTCACGAAGCCCGTGCTATAGGCTATCGCCATCGCCGGCGTAGTGCTCGGCAGTGTACTCGGGATCGTCGTCGCTATCGCCGCTCCCAGGATGGGGCCGATCGGATTTATCCCGGCGGCCACTGATATCGATGCCGCCAGCGGGCAGGCGACAGACGCGGCCCCCGTGTTAGATGCGGGGTATGAGAGGAGGAAGCCTATGAGGGAGCAGAAGCCGAATATTGCGAACTCATTCGGGGCGCTTCCTATGAAGTCCCTGAAGATTATGCTTATCCACTGGCTGAAGCCGCTCTTCATCAGTCCTATCCCCAGGGTTATGCCGCCGCCTACGAGGAAGACGACATCCCAGTTCACCGACTCTGAGAGAAACTCATCCCACTTCAGCAGGGGGCGTTTATCGACCCTCACGAGGGGAAACAGGAAGATAGCGAGGGCAGCGGGCGCCGCCTCGGGTAGCAGTCTATTCAGCGTCGCGCTGAGCGGCTCAAGGCTCGGATTACCGAGAGCCATATTTGAGAAGATGCCGGGTATTATCCAGAGGAGGAGCGTGAGCAGCAGGAGGGCGACCGTCGCCTTCTCGCCCCTGCTCACCGGCCCGAGCTGCTGGAGCTCCTTCTTCAAAGTTGAAGGGTCGAAGGGGAGCTGCTTCGTCTCGGGTCTTATAACCCTGTAGACTATGAGCCAGGTTACTATCAGTCCGAAGATGGCGTGGAACGTGCCGACGTAGAACCAGTCGACGAATGAGAGGTTCACGCCGGTGGTCTCAAGGATGACCTTCTTGCCGATGAGGTTCGTCGTGGTGCTCGTCAGGAAGAGGAGGCTGCCGGCGGTAGCCGCCTGGCCGAGGGCGAGGAAGGTCGCCGTTCCGTACCTGCTCCCCTGCTTGAACCCCTGTCTGAGGAGGAAAGCCATGACGAAGCCGAGGACGATGCTCGTCGCCGCCGTCATCGACCCCGTGATGGTGAGGAGGAAGACCGGGAGGCTCGCGACGAAGAAGCCCGCGAGCATCGGGTCACGCGTCTTGCTGACGCTCGCCAGCCCGAGGGCGACGCGCTTGTCGAGCCCCCAGACCTGGAAGGCCTTCGCGAAGACGAAGCCGACTATGATGACCCAGATGAGGGGGTCCATGAAGGGGGCGAGGGAGTCCTTCCAGGTTATTAGGCCGGATAGGCTGAAGAGGATCGGCGGCACGAGGGCGGCGAGGCCGAGGGGTGTCGTCTCGAATATCCACCACGTCGCCGTCCAGAGGAGGACCCCGAGGCCATACTTTGGGCCCGCCGTGAAGGTGAGCCCGACCGCCTTCGCCGCCTCGTCCATGGCGGGGTTGTTGGGCATCAGCACGCAGAGCAGGAACAGGAGCGGTCCGAGGTATAGGCTGATCCTCCTCATCGACCAGCCCGTGTCCTTCTCACCGTTCCCTTTAGTTTCCATCGGAGTGTTCGGTTGAAGACCTCAACGCTCCCTCAAAAACCTTCTTTTCCTACATACGACAACCATCGAACCAAGAATCGTCTAGAAAAGAACTTTTGATATACTAGCGCCTCATCTTTTCTTAGCGTAGTTTGAGAGGAACCAAGAAATGTCCTCTGAGAGATCGAGCAGGATATCAGGATTCTACAAGATGCCCGTCGAGGAGCGGGTGAAGACGATAGCTGATCAGGCAGGGCTGACGCCGGAGGAGCAGAAGCTCCTGAAATCCGGCGGAGGCCTGAGCCTCGACGCCGCCGACCACATGACCGAGAACGTCGTCGGCACAATCGCCTACCCGTTCAGCGTAGCAGTCAACTTCAAGCTCAACGGCAGAGATGTCTTCATCCCCATGGCGGGGGAGGAGCCGAGCGTGGTCGCAGCCGCGAGCAACATGGCACGGATCATGAGGAACGGCCCAGGCATCAAGGTCACCAGCACGCCGCCCGTGATGATCGGCCAGATACAGCTCACAGACGTCCCGGACATGAAGAAGGCGATCAGGGTGCTGAAGGAGAAAAAGCCGCAGCTCATAGAGATGGCGAACGAGGTCGACCCCGTCCTCGTGAAGTTCGGGGGCGGAGCAAAGGACATGGAGCTTAGGCCACTTGAGACCTCCGCGGGCCCAATGCTGATAGTTCATCTGCTCGTCGACTGCAGGGACGCCATGGGGGCGAACGCCGTCAACACGATGGCGGAGACCCTCGCGCCGATGCTGGGAGAACTCACGGGAGCCAAGCCCCTGCTGAGGATCATCTCCAACCTCGCGGACAGACGCACATGCAGGGCCGAGGCCGTCGTCAAGAAGGAGGACATCGGCGGCGAGGACAAGGTCGACCGCATCGTCCAGGCATGGGCCTTCGCCGACGCAGACTCGTACAGGGCGGCGACGCACAACAAGGGGATCATGAACGGCACCGTAGCCGTCGCACTCGCCTTCGCCCAGGACCACCGCGCCCTCGAGGCGGGGGCCCACTCATACGCCGCGAGGACGGGCCGCTACCGTTCCTTTAGCAGGTGGAGCAAGAACGAGGACGGCGACCTGGTAGGCTTCCTCGAGATGCCGATGGCGGTCGGCCTCGTCGGCGGCGCCACCCGGAGCCACCCGATGGCCCAGCTCGCCGTCAAGATACTCGGCTGCACCAAGGCGCAGGAGCTCGGGGAGGCG
>Ga0315291_10002640_pt1 | contig 23376 bp, 12 predicted proteins | sample YL17G12_20_MG_FD_203070 | JGI IMG/M metagenome (GOLD analysis project Ga0315291, IMG submission 203070) | Sediment microbial communities from Yellowstone Lake, YNP, Wyoming, USA - YL17G12_20 | ecosystem: Environmental > Aquatic > Freshwater > Lake > Sediment | place: USA: Wyoming | collected... | reverse complement strand
TAGCTTGGCGCGCATGGCCTCCACAATCAGCCGATAATGCTCGCCTTTCTCCTTCGACCAGTATTTGATCCTTTTTCCCTCGAAGGTCACCCAATCGATGCCCATCTTCTTCATGTTCTCTTCGCCGAGGGTGCCCGCCGCTTTGGCTTCAAAGGCGGTCATCTGGGCCACCGCTTCCCGGGTGTGGGGCCAGGCGATGCCCGCGAATTTGGCGCGCGGGTCGTCGGGCCCCTCGGGATAGAGCATCATCTGCCAAAATCCCTCCACGCCCGGATAGCGCTTTCCGCGAAGCGTGAACGGGGTGGCGGCGAAGTTGGACAGGATTCCCAGCTCGTGCCTTTTCGACAGGATCACTTCTCCCGGCTTCGCCGCCTGCGGCAGCACTTCCCAACTTGCCTTTTGCGCCTCCGGAACCGGCGCCCACCAAGGAGATGGATATCCGCTCCTGGATCCGCGCTGCGCGCCTTGACCGGGCTCGCTGTCGCGCGCAGGTTTCACAACGATCTTCGGCTGCTTCGCGGCGCCTTGTTGCGCCCAGGCCGGCAACGCCAAGAGGCAAGCACACAGGATCGACGCGCGTTTGCAAGTCATAAGTTCAGCTCCGCTGTCTGTCAGCAGAAAAATATCATCGCTTCGGGCGGTCATCTTTCAGCGCTTTCACGATGGTGCGCTTAAGTTCCAGCGGATCGAGCGAGCCCTGCACCTTGTACAGGTACTGGCCGCCGGGGCCGATCAGCACCGTATAGGGCAGCGCCGCGTTCCAGTCTTTGTCGAACGCTTCCATCAGCTTGTACTTGTCGGTGTCCGCGAACATCAAGTTGCGGCTCGACGCCTGCTGCTTGGTGAGAAACCCCAGGACTTCTTTCTTCTCGTCGGGAAACTGCGCCGCCACCGTAACCATCTCGAAGGCGCGCTGGCGGTACATGCGGTTGATGGTCACCAGCTCGGGGAACTCGGTGATGCATGGCCCGCACCAGGTGGCCCAGAAGTTGACCAGACGGAGCTTGTCGGAATCGTTCTTGCGCAGGGCCGCGAGCGCGGCGGCATCCGCCATTTCCACGGAGACCGGCTCCGCCGCGAGCTTCGCCATGTACTGCTTCACGCTCTCGGCTTTGCCGGCCCACTTGATCGAGCATCCGAACGCTTTGGTCTTTTCGACAGCGACCGGCTCCCCGGCGACCAAAGCCTCGAGCGCCTTCCGCAGGTCCTTGACCTTCACGTACTGCTCGCGCTCGCTGTCGTCGATGCGGCCGACGTAGCGAAGCTTGCGCTCGGCGTCAAAGGCAAATGCCTGCGGCGTTGCGGCCGGCCCATAGGCGCGGGCCACGCCCGTCTTGTCGCCCTCGTAGAGGTAGGGGTAATCGAACTTTTTGTGGGCGGCCCTGATCTTCATCTCCGCGAACGAATCACTCAGGTCCGTGTACCCCAATTCATTGAGCCGGACCGAATTCTCGTCGTTCGGGGAGATGGCCACGAAAGCGACGCCCTTGCCCTGGTAGTCGTCGACCAGCAGCTTCAGGCGCTCTTCGTAAGCCTGCGCCGTCGGGCAGTGGTTGCAGGTGAACACGACCACGAGAATTTTGGCCTTGGCGAAATCCTTCAAGGAGTACCAGCGGCCATCGACACCCTCCAGCCGGAAATCCGGCGCTTGGGCCCCAATCTCGAGTGTCTTGACCGCTTCTTCGGCGGCCAGCGCCAGCCAGGGCGCGAGCAGCAGGCTGACGAAAAGGGCAGCGCTTCTTTTGGACATCGTTCACCTCGTTTGGAACCCATTATGAACCACGGATGAACACGGATGAACACAGATAAAGCGGAGGAGGGAGCGGGTGCCCGCGCGGCGGCGCCGTCCCTTGATGGTCCTGCGGCGCTGCACAAGCACCCGCTCGGTCGCCGTGGCGACTGCCCGCCCTAGCCCTCGGCAATCACCTTCGCAACTGGTGTATACTCGCGCCGGGTCAAGAGATTAAGGCCGAGATTTCAGTCGAGGAGGTCGGTTATGCGGCTTGTTGTGTCCTTCTTTCTGGCATTTCTCCTTTTGACAGTTCCCCTCGGCGCGGTGGCGCAGTCCCCTCAGGCCTCGATCAGCGGCATTGTCACGGACGCGCAGGGCGGCATCATTCCCGGCGTCGAAGTGGCGGCGACGGAACTGGGGACCGGCGTCAAGACCTCGACGCGCACCAACGAGTCCGGCTTCTATTCGCTGCGCCCGCTGCCGATCGGCGCGTACCTAGTGGTGGCGCAGCACGCCGGCTTCCGCCCTCATGAGCGCAAAGGAATCACGCTGACCACGGGACAGGCGCTGGAACTGAACATCACCATGGAGGTTGGCACGGTCAGCGAAAGAATCGTGGTCACCAGCGAAGCGCCGCTGCTCGAAACGCGCAATTCCGAGGCCAGCCAGCTCATCGAATCGAAGACCATCGAGGACATGCCGCTGGGCGACCGGCGAGCGATGAACCTGATCGAGATCACCGGCGGGGCGGTGTTCGTCGATTATGACACGGCCTCGAAGCCCAACTTCAGCCTGGCCGGCGGCCGCACACAAAGCCAGGGATTCATGGTCGACGGCGGCACGGCACAGAACATGCGCCTGGGAATCGGACAGGTGGACACCGATCCCCCCATCCAGACGCTGCAGGAAGTGAAGGTGCTGATGAACGCCTTTTCCGCGGAGTTTGGGGGATCGGCCGGCGGCGTGATCATTACCACCACCAAGTCGGGCACCAACCGCATTCAGGGCAGCGTGTCCGAATACCTGCGCAACCAGGCCTTCGACGCCCCCAACTTCTTCGCCCCCATCGTCGACGGAAAGAAGCAGAAGCCGGCGCTGCGCTACAACGTGTTTGGCGGCACCCTGGGCGGCCCCATCCGGCGCGACAAGACCTTCTACTTTTTCTCCTACGAGGGCTCCCGGCGGAGGGACGGATCGGTCCGCACCCTGACGGTGCCGACAGCGCTGCAGCGCTCGGGCGACTTCTCGCAGACCTTTACCAACAGAGGCGTGCTGATACCGATCTATGATCCGGGGACCGGCCGCACCGAGGGTACCCGCACCGTGCGCGATCCGTTCCCCGGCAACCGCATTCCAACCAACCGCTTCGACCTCATCGGGGCCAAGCTCCTTACCTTTTATCCCTTGCCCAACCGCGCGCCCGATGACCCCACCGGGGCCAACAACTTCCGCGGCAACGATATCACCAAGCTGACGCGCGACAATTACCTGATCAAGATCGACCACAACCTGCGCGAGAAGGACAAGTTTACGGCGCGGTATCTTTACAACAGCGACGACGCCGGCGTGAACAGCGTCTACGCCAACCCGTCGGCCGACACCTCCAACGACCAGAAACGCCATCAGCAGTTCTGGTATGGGTCTTGGACCCGCATCCTCACGCCGACGGTGATTAACGAGTTGCGGATCAACTACGGCAACCGGATCAATCATGCGCATTCCAAGGGGCTGGGCGAGAACTGGCCCAGCAAGCTGGGGCTCAAGGGAGTGCCCGACGACGCCTTTCCCCGCTTCCAGCCGGCCGGATACACGCAGCTCGGCTCCAGTACGCAAGACCGGCGGCAGTTCCCGATCACGCAGCACCAGTTCGTGAACAACACCTCCTGGGTGCGGGCCAAGCATACGGTCAAGTTCGGCGCCGAAATCCGACTGTCCCACAACGTGGAGGTCAATCGCACGCTGATTTCCGGCCAGTTCATAATCAACCGGCCCTTGACCGGCTTGCAGGGCAGTTCCAACACCGGCGATGGCGCCGCCGGCCTGCTGCTTGGCCTCCTATCGACTTACAACCAGCGCGGGACGCCCATGCTGAATCGGCACAGTTGGTACCTCTCGGGCTTCTGGCAGGACGATTGGACGGTGCACCGGGGATTGACTCTCAATATCGGTTTGCGCTGGGAAACCGACACCCCCATGGCCGACGCCAACGACCGCTACAACATGTTCGATACGAAAGCGATCAACCCGGTTTCCGGAACACCGGGGGTGGTCAAGTTCGCGGGTGTCAATGGCTGGCGCAAACAAGCCTGGGACACGGACTGGAACAACTTCGGGCCGCGCTTTGGTTTCGCCTGGCGGCCCTTCGGATTGCAGAAGACCGTGGTGCGGGGCGGGTTCGGCGTTTTCTATGCGCACCCGTTCGACCGCGGGTCGCCCACGGCCGCCTCCCTGGGATTTGAGAATTCGACCAGCATCGTGACCACCGGCAACGAAGTCTCGCTGCCCTACTCGCTCTCCGGCGGCGTTCCACCCACACCCACCGACAAGGTCACGCTGGACGATTCGTTCGGGGCCGTGACTCTCTCGCAGACGACAACGACCTCGGTGACCTTCTTCGAGACCACCCGCCGCGCCGGCTACGCCATGCAGTACAACCTGCAGATCCAGCGCGAGTTGCGCGGGCAGACGGTGGTGGAGCTGGGATACCTCGCCAACCTGTCCCGCAAGCTGCCCAGCACCGACCTCTCGCTCAACCAGGTGCCGCCCCAACTGCTGGGGCCGGGCGTGGGCCGTGCCATGCGGCCTTTCCCGCAATTCAGCGACGTCTCGATTGCCAATCCCACGCTCGGCGTTTCTAATTACAACGCCGGCGTGGCCAAGCTCCAGAAGCGCTTTTCCCGGGGCATGAACATCCTGGCCACCTACACGTTTGCGAAGTTCCTGGACAACTGCGGCTCCGGCGGTGGCGTGCTGGGTGACGAGGGGAATGCCTACTCCAACTTCTACAACCGGCGCATGGATTATGGCCCCGCGGAAAACGACATCCGGCACCGCTTCACCTGGAGTTCGACGTACCAATTGCCGTTCGGCAGGGGCCGCGCGTTTTTGGCCCAGCACCCGTTGCGCCACCTGGTCGGCAACTGGTCACTGGGAACGGTGGTCACCTGGCAAAGCGGGCCGCCGGTCACTGTCCGCACGCAGACCAACACAACGCAGGCCAATGCGGCCGGCGCGCAGCGCGCCGACGTAATCCGCGATCCGAATCTGCCTTCCGATCAGCGGACTATTTACCGCTGGTTCGACACCGGCGCCTTTCTCCAGCCGGCGACGTATCAATTCGGCAACCAGGGCATCGGCCTGGTGCGCGCCCCCGGGCGGGCAAACTTCAACTGCTCTTTCATCCGCAACTTCAACGTCGTGGAGGGGAAGCAGTTGCAGTTCCGCGGAGAACTGTTCAACCTCGTGAACCACCCCAATTTCGCGCTGCCCGCGGACATTTTCGAGGGTCCGGGATTCGGCATCATCAGCGCGGCGCGTGCGGCGCGGCAGATACAGTTCGGGCTGCGGCTGACCTTCTAATCCGTGTCAGCAAGCTGTCGACTGGAGGGACAAAACCCAAGCGGGCAACGGTCCAGGTACAAAAACCGGCGCGATTCCGTCAGCAGGCGGGGCGGGCGATGGAGGAGATTGGTTTTGAGTTCCGCCAAGTGGTGGGCGTGGCGATGTTCGTAGACCGCCAGAAGCCGCGCGTTCGCGGCGGGATTCACCTTGACGCTAAAACGTCAAAACGCTACAATGCCGTCATGGCCGTCGCGAAACGGGCAACTGTCTATTTCCAGCCACGCGTCCACCGGGCACTGCGCATGAAGGCAGCCGTTGATGATCGCTCCATTTCCGATATCGTCAACGACGCCGTTGGCCGAGCCTTGGCCGAGGATGCTGAAGATCTGAAGGCGTTTGACGATACCGCGGATGAGCCGTTCCTTGATTTTGAAGATTTTGTGAAGTCGCTGCGCCGCCGTGGAAAGATATAGCCTCTTCATCAGGCAATCGGCCGCGAAGGGGATCGAAGAGATCGGGCAAAAGCGCGACCGGCAGCGAATCGTGGCGCGAGTTTCCGCCCTCGCTGAGAATCCGCGCCCGGGTGGCTGCCAGAAGCTGTCCGGCCTGCACGAAAGGTATCGAATCCGCGTCGGTGACTACCGCGTTGTTTATGCCATCTCCGAGCAGGACCGAGCGGTTCAGGTCGTTAGGGTAGCCCACCGCAAAGACGTCTATCGGGGTGCTGGCTGGTTATGAGTTCCTTCATTCTGGGCTGTTGAACCCGTGCCCACAGGCCACGGTCTGCTGATCCGTATCCATACGCGTTCATCGGTGGCGAACTCCGTTTTTCCCGCATTGGCGATGAAATTGCCTCTATACTGATGGGTCTTTCGCGTACCCGCGCCGGCTCAATTCCCTGCGCAACCTTGTTTTGGGGGATATCACGCAAGTGGGCGAAAAACCGCTGAAACGCACCCCGAAGGCGCCCCGGCAGGAACTGCCGGCTCTTGCGCCGCAGGAACGGGTCAAGAGCTGTGAGGAGGTGGCACTCGGGTTCAACGCCAGCCACGTGATGGTGGAAGCGCTCCGCTGCCTGAATTGCAAGGACCCGGTCTGCATCGCGGCCTGCCCGCTGCGCATCGACATCAAAGCGTTCATCGACCGGCTGGCCTACCAGGATTACGAGGGCGCGTTCGCCAAGATTTCCGAAACCAATCCCTTTCCCGGCATCTGCGGGCGCGTCTGCCAGCACGAGCTGTATTGCGAGAAGGTGTGCCTGCTGGGCAAGAAGCTGATGCCGGTGGCCATCGGTTCGCTGGAGCGCTTCGTGGCCGACATGCACCGGCAGTCGGGCGCGCCCGAGGTCCCCTTCGAGTTCAAACCCAACGGGCTGAAGGTGGCGCTGGTGGGCAGCGGGCCGGCATCGCTGATCGCGGCCTTCGACCTGATCCGCAAGGGCTACCGCGTGACCATCTTCGAGGCCCTGCACAAGTTGGGCGGCGTGCTGGCTTACGGCATCCCCAACTTCCGCCTCCCCCGCGACATCCTGCGCGAGGAGATCGAGCGGCTCCGCAACATGGGCGTCGAGTTCCACACCGACTTCATCGTCGGCAAGACAGCGTCGCTCGATGAATTGTTCGCACAAGGATATGCCGCGGTGTTCCTGGGCACCGGCGCCGGTCTGCCGCACCTGATGGGCATTCCCGGGGAAAACTTGATCGGCGTGTACACGGCCAACGAGTTCCTGACCCGCATCAACCTGATGGAGGCCTACAAGGACGAAGCCGACACGCCGGTCTATGTGGGCAAGCGCACCGTGGTGGTGGGCGGCGGCAACTCGGCCATGGACGCGGCGCGCTGGGCCAAGCGGCTGGGCAGCGAGGTGACCATCCAGTTTCGCCGCGGCCGCGCCGAGCTGCGCGCCCGCATCGAGGAGATCGACCACGCCGAGCAAGAGGGCGTCCAGTTCGAGTTCCTGGCCGCGCCGGTGCGGTTGATCGGCGACGACAAGGGCCTGCTCAAGGAGATGGAATGCATCCGGATGCAGTTGGGCGAGCCCGACGAATCCGGGCGGCCCTCCCCCATTCCCATGCCCGGTTCCGAATACCGCTTCCCGGTCGATACCGTGGTAATGGCCATCGGGCAGAGCCCCAATCCCACCGTGCAGAAGGCCACGCCGCAGCTCATTACCAAGCGCGGCAAGATCGTTATCGACGAGGCGGGCAAGACCAGCATGGACGGCGTCTATGCCGGCGGCGACGTGGTGCGCGGCGGCTCCACCGTGATCCTGGCCATGTGCGACGGGCGCGCCGCCGCCGAGGCCATCGACAAGGCCCTGCGGCAGCAGTACAAGCTGGACGACGTAGGCGTTGTGGCCGGCGCCGGCGGAGATGGCACTGGCGCCGCCGCGGCCGCCGCACAGGCAGGGACGCCTGCGCCGCCGCCCCGCTTCGCCATCCTGGCCAAGCGCATGCTCACCCCCGAGATCGCCTGGATGGAAGTTTACGCGCCGGAAGTTTCCCGGCGCTGGAAGCCGGGGCAGTTCATCATCGTCCGCCCCACGCCGGACAGCGAGCGGATTCCGCTGACCATCGTGGGCGGCGATGCCGGCCGCGGCACCATCATCCTGGTGGTGCAGGCCATCGGGAAGACCAGCCGCGCCACAACCGAACTGGAGGAAGGGCAGGCGCTGGCCGACCTGCTGGGGCCGCTGGGCCTGCCGGCCAACATCGAGAAGGTGGGGCGCGTGCTGTGCGCCGGCGGCGGCGTGGGCGTTGCCGAGTTGCTGCCGGTGGCGCGCGGCTTCCGCGAGGCGGGCAACTACGTGACCGCGCTGTGCGGCGCCCGCTCGGTTTCCCACATCATCCTCCACGACGAGCTTCAGGCGGCGGTGGACGAGCTGCACTGGGCCACCGACGACGGCTCCGGTCACTTTCACGGCAACGTCGTTCAGTTGATGAGGTCGTGGAAAGAGCAGCAGAGCGAATTGCCGGCCGTCTGCCACCTGATTGGACCGATTCCCATGATGCGGGCGGCCGCCGAGGAGACCCGGCAGTGGGGCGTGCACTGCGTGGCCAGCCTCAACCCCATCATGGTCGACGGAACGGGGATGTGCGGCGGCTGCCGCGTCACGGTTGACGGCAAGGTGAGGTTCGCTTGCGTGGATGGGCCCGAGTTCGACGCCCACGCCGTCGATTTCGACGAGCTGACCCGCCGCACCCGCGCCTATCTCGAGAAGGAGCGCCGCTCGCTGGAGCGCCACCTCTGCCGCATCGGCCTGGGTCAGTAACGGCTGGCGGCTTACGGCTGTCGGCTTGCGGCTGGCAGCCAGCGGCGGGCGATCACCAACACCAGCGCGACTTTCAGGACTTCACCGGGAAGGAAGGGGAGGACGGCGGCCTGAAACAGGCGTGCCGCCGGAAGGTGGAGCAGCATCCAGAGCCAGGCGGCGCCGAAGGTGAAAATGAGCGCTTCGCCGGCCAGCACGCCAAGCAGCCTGCTTCCCCGCCGGCACAAGGAACCAACCACAAACGCCGCCAGCGGGTAGCTGAGCAGAAAGCCGCCCGTCGGACCGAGCAGTTGCGCCAGGCCACCGGGCCCGGCGGGCGAAAACACGGGAAGGCCCATCGCTCCCTCCGCCAGGTAAAGAAGCATGGCGGAGGCCGCCAGCGGGCCGCCCAGCAGCACCCCGGCCAGCAGCACACCCAAGGTTTGCCCGGTCAGCGGGACAGGCGTAAACGGCAGCGGAAGGGAAACCCGCGCCAGCAGGCCCATCAGGATGCTGTAGCCCAGCGCCAGCGCCACGCGGCGGGCCACGGCGTATGAGCGAGTCTCAAACAGCAGCACAGCTCTCAAGCGTTCTCTCCTGCGGTCGATTCACAGGTCCAGGGTCCAAGGATCTGGATTGTAGAATAACATGTGCTGAGCGCTGAGTGAAAACTGCCTACTGCTTACTGCCTACTGGATTCAATAGCGGCGGAGCACGCCAATCAGGCGGCCCTGGACCTGCACCGCCTCGGCCGGCAGCACTATCGCGGACATGGCGGGGTTGGCAGGCTGCAAGCGCACCCGGCCGTCAGCCTCCTGGTAAAACCGCTTCAGCGTGGCTTCCGAACCGTTCACCAGCGCCACCACAATGTCGCCGTTGCGCGCCACGCTGACGCGCTCCACCAGGATGTAGTCGCCGTCGAGGATGTGCTCCTCGATCATCGAATCGCCCTTCACCTGGAGGACGAAGACGTCCTTGTTGCCGCTGAAATCGGCCAGCGAAATGCTCTCCGGGTTTTCGACGGCCTCCAGCGGCCGGCCGGCGGCAATCCGCCCCAGCAGTGGCAAGGCGCCGACCCAGGACGCCGGGGCGCGCTGCTCGCGAGCCCGCTTGCGTGCTTCCGCGAAATAGCGCGGGCCCAACTCGATGGAGCGGCTCTGGTGCGCCCCCCGCACCAGGAACCCTTTTTCGTGCAGCGTGGAGACGTGCTTGTGTACGGTGGCCAGCGACGAGACGTGCACGCCCAAGCAGATTTCTTCATAGCTGGGGCTGTAGCCTTGCTTGCGAATGAATCCGGCGACGAAGTCCAGTACATCCCACTGCCGCCTGGTTAGCGCCATGCCTGAACTGTAGGCGAATGAAAGGCGAATGTCAAGCCGGTTCCGGATGAAGTGCGGGTGGCGCGGCGCTGCCTGTCACCAGCAAACCGGCTGCGCTGCTTGGTTGTGAAGGCCCTACCGCTGTGTTAATTTTGGTTGTCTACCCGCAGCTTGTGGGACCCGGCTATGTGACATTGGGCGAGACGCTGGGGCGGTACAGAACGTGATGATTAGAGCCATCAAAGGAACGCGCGACCTGCTGCCGCCCGACACCGAACTGTGGAACCGGGTGGAGGCCGTGGCCCGCGCCGTGTTCCGCACTTATAACTACGGCGAGATTCGAACCCCGGTTTTTGAGGAGACGCAGCTTTTCGCGCGCGGCGTGGGCGAAGAGACCGACATCGTCAGCAAGGAGATGTACACCTTCGAGGACCGCGACGGCGGCTCCCTGACGTTGCGGCCCGAAGCCACCGCTTCGGTGGTTCGCGCCTACATCCAGCACCGGCTCTGGGAGCGGCCCGGCCTGACCAGGCTGTATTACATGGGGCCGATGTTTCGCCGTGAGCGGCCGCAGAAGGGGCGGTATCGGCAGTTTTACCAGATCGGGGCCGAAGCCATCGGGTCGGAAAGCCCGCTGGTGGACGCGGAGATGCTCCAGATGCTGGCCGACATCCTGGAGGGCGCGGGCCTGAAGCAGTACGAGCTGCGGCTGAACTCGATCGGCGATCCGGCCTGCCGGCCCGCGTATCTCGAGCGCCTGCGCGCGGAACTGGGGAAGGTCGGCGAGCAGTTGTGCGGCGACTGCCGGCGCCGCGCCGCCACCAATCCGTTGCGCGTGCTGGATTGCAAGATACCGGCCGACCAGCCCATCATCGAGCGCCTGCCGCGGGTCACCGATTGTCTGTGCGCCGCCTGCCGGGAACATTTCGAGACGCTGCAGGCGGTGTTGCGGCAGCGCGGCATGGCCTACACGGTGGTCCCGCGCATGGTGCGCGGCCTCGATTACTACACGCGCACCACGTTCGAGTTCGTGCACCACGGGCTGGGGGCCCAGAACGCGGTGCTGGGCGGCGGCCGCTACGATGGGCTGTCGGAGGCGCTGGGCGGGCCGAAAGCGCCCGGCATCGGTTTTTCGATCGGCGCGGACCGCTTCGTGCTGTCGCTCGAGGAATCGGGAGTGACTCCGCCCGCCGTCCGGCCCGATGTGTACATGGTGTGGCTGCCGGCCGGCGACGCGCCCGCCGCCGATCCTGCCTTCCGGCAGGCCGATGAGATGGCGCGCCTGTTGCGCGCCGCCGGCCTGGTCGTCGAACTGCCGCCGGAAGCCCGCAAAATCGGCCGCGCCCTGGAACAGGCGGGCAAACTGAACGCCCGCTACGCGCTGATCATCGGCGAAAATGAACTCCGCGAGGGCCGTTATCAGCTCAAGGACCTGGAACAGCGCGAGGCGCGCCAGTTGAGCAGACAAGAACTATTGGAATTCTTTGAGAATCACAAAGACACCAAGGCACAAAGGCACGAAGAAGGAATTCCATGAAATCTTCCTTTGTGTCTTCGTGTCTTTGTGCCTTTGTGTTAAATACTCCACACTGCGATGAAGCTTGATTTTCTTGGCAACCTGCGCCGCACCCACTGTTGCGGCGATCTGCGCCCGGCGCACGCCGGGCAGGAGGCGGTGTTGATGGGTTGGGTGGCGCGGGCGCGCGACCTGGGCAGCCTGATCTTCATCGACCTGCGCGACCGCACCGGCATCTCCCAGGTTGTCTTCAACCGCGACCGCTTCCCGGCGGCGCACCAGCGGGCCGCGGAATTGGGCCGCGAATACGTGATCGCGGTGCGCGGGCAGGTGGTCCACCGCGACCCCAAGACCTTCAACCCCGAGCTGAAGACCGGCGAAGTGGAGCTGGCGGCCGAGGAGATCCTGGTGCTGAACGACGCGCGCACGCCGCCGTTCTCCATCGATGACACCGCCGCGGTCACCGAAGAGACGCGCCTGCGCTATCGCTTCCTCGATTTGCGCAGCCCGCGCATGCAGGCCAACATCGATCTGCGCCACCGCATCGCCGCCGAGATTCGCCGCTACATGATTGAGCAGGGCTTCTTCGAGATCGAAACGCCCTTCATGACCCGGTCCACGCCGGAAGGGGCGCGCGACTACCTGGTGCCCAGCCGGGTGCAGCCCGGCTGCTTCTACGCGCTGCCGCAGTCGCCGCAATTGTTCAAGCAGATCCTGATGATCGCGGGCTTCGACCGCTATTTCCAGATCGTGCGCTGCTTCCGCGACGAGGACTTCCGCGCCGACCGCCAGGCCGAATTCACCCAGCTCGATTTGGAGATGTCGTTCCCGCAGCAGGAGCGCGTGTTTGAGGTGGTCGAGCCGCTGCTGATCCGGCTGGCGGCGCTGGCCGGCGTCGAGGTGAAACCGCCGTTTCCGCGCTTGAAGTACGACGAGGCCATTCGCCTCTACGGCAGCGACAAGCCCGACTTGCGGCTGCCGCCGCTGGTCCGCGTCAATGAACTGTTCTCGGCCGAGGAATTGGCGCGCCTGAAGTTCGATCCCAAGCTGCCCCTGGTGGCCTTCCGCGCGCCCCGCTGCGCCGGGCTTTCCCGCAAGGAGCGCGACGACCTGGCCCAGTTCATCGCCGACCGGGACGCGCGCGGCTTCGCCGACCTGCGGCTGACCGAGAGCGGGCTGGAAGGCGCGCTGGCGAAGAACCTGCCGGAGGCAGCGCGCCGCGTGGCCGAGGCGGTGGGCGCCCAGGCCGGCGACCTAATCCCGCTGGTGGCCGCCGCATTGGGGCCGGAGCCACACCGCGAGGAGATTCCGCCGGTGGGGCCGGCGGTCACTCCCCACGACGCCCCCATCTTCAACGCTGCCGGAGCGCTCCGGCTGCACCTCGGCCAGAAGTACAACGACCTCCACCAGCTTCTGAACCCGCGCGACTTCCGGTTCCTGTGGGTCACCGATTTCCCCATGTTCGAGTGGAACAAAGACGAGGGGCGCTGGATGGCCGCGCATCACCCGTTTACCTCGCCGCACGAGCAGGACATGGACCGCCTGGAGAGCGATCCGGGCGCGGTCCGCGCACTGGCCTACGACGTGGTCCTGAACGGGACCGAGCTGGGCTCCGGCTCCATCCGTATTCACCGGCGCGACGTGCAGTCGAAGATCTTCCGCGCCCTGGGGTTCGGCGAGGAGGAGGCGCGGGCCCGCTTCGGATTCTTTCTGGAAGCGCTGGAGTACGGCACGCCCCCGCACGGCGGCATCGCGCTGGGCCTGGACCGCCTGGTGATGATTTTGGCCGGGGAAAGCTCGCTGCGCGAAGTGATTCCGTTCCCCAAGACCGCGCGGGCCGTCGATTTGATGGTCGATGCGCCCACGCCGGTCAGCGAGGCGCAATTGCGCGAGCTGGGCCTGGCCATCCGCAAACCCATTCGCTCCGAATAACCACCAAGACACCAAGGCACAAAGTTCTTGGTGTCTTGGTGTCTTTGTGGTGAGATTCTGGCCCAAGGAGGAAACGATGGTTTACCTGCTCACTTTGGTTTTGTTATTCAGCCAGGCGGCGGCCCAGACCGCCAAGCCGGCCGAGAAAAAAGCCGAACAGAAAGCGGCGGCGAAAGCCGAGGTTGTTTACGTGCCCGCGAAAGAGGTCGAGGCTTCCATGAAGAAGCCCGGGACCAAGCTGGTGGACACTCCTAAATACTCGGTGATGGCCTTCAACCGTAACACGGCCGGCGAAGCCGAATCGCACGAGGCCGACAACGACATCTTTTACATCGTCGATGGCTCGGCCACGTTTGTCACCGGCGGCACGATCGAAGGCGCAAAGAACACCGGCCCAGGAGAGGTGCGCGGCACCGGCATCAAGGGCGGGAAGACCTGGAAGCTGTCGAAGGGCGATACGATCACCATCCCCAAGGGCACGCCCCATTGGTACAGCGGCGTGAACGGGACCGTCACCTACTTCATCGTGAAGATCCGGTGACAGAATTGTAGCGGCGGTCCCGCCAAGCGGGACCGCCATCCGGAATGCGAACCCTCGTAGCCGTCTGCCTGTTCGCGCTGGTTTGCGGGGCGCAGAACGAATGCGCCAACCTCGCCGTCTCGCCCTCTTCCGATTACGCCTACCTGATCGGCAGCGCGCCGGCGGGCGGCACGTATCGCTGGCTGCTGAACGGGCAGACGTACAAGACGGGCAGCACGCCGCAGCTCTTGCTGCTGCACGCCGACGATTCCCTGATCACGATTGAAGGAAAGAAACCGCTCGACTCGCCCGCTGTGGCTTATCAGCCCGGGCGGTGGGGCTCGGCGCTGGCGATCGAAAAGAGCGGCCTGCTGACCTATGCCCGAGGGGGAAACCTGGATCTGAACGAAGGGTCGATCGAGATGTGGGTGGCGCCGCGCGCCGCCGGCGACGACCCGGTTTACACGCAGCGTGACCACACCCTTTTCCATTACCGCGCGCCGAACGGCGACCGCATGGTCATTGCCCAGTCGCGGACCAACGGGATTCTGTACGCCGGCGGTACCACCGCCGGCCAGTGGCAAAGCGCCTACGGTGGACAAGCCTCGATGCGCGGCTGGCAGATCGGCGAATGGCATCACCTGGCCTACACCTACTCGGCGGCCGGCAACATGATGCGCTTCTACGTGGACGGCGTGCTCACCGCCGACACCAACGAGAAGCAGTACGTGCCGCCGTCGGCCGCCGGCGACCGCTTTTCGCTCGGGGGCGATCTCTCCGCCGTGCCGGCCCATTTCCTGATCGACGAAATACGGATCTCGTCGCGACCGATGGACGGGGATGAGGTCCGCGCCAACGCCCGGCGCTTCGACCAGCCGCGCGACAACGAGGTGTGGCTGCCGCTGGCCGGCGTGCCGGCGGGCGCCAGCCTGGTGTTCGAGGCCACCGCGGCGGGCGGCGCCCGCACCTGCGCTACCGCCGCCTTCCTTTATAACGGCGTTCCGCTGGCCGACGCCGATCCGCCCAGCACCCTGCTCGCGCCCGGCACCACCTCGCTGGCCTTCTCGGTGCATTCCCTGCAGCCCACCTCGTGCGGCTACTCGCTGGGCACGGCGGCCGAGTACCTGAAGATGACCCCGTTCGATGCCGGGCAAGGGACCACGGTCCACCAGACAACGTTCAAGGGCCTGTCCGGCGACACCACCCAGGTGAACAAGGTGTACGTCCGCTGCGCCTCGGAGCCGGCCTACGCGCTGGAGCTGCTGTATCGCAGCCTGCCCCGCGTCAACCCGCAGTTTCCGCGCACCGGAAACCTCTGGGGATCGTCCAACCTGGTGCCCAAGGGGCTGGAATACGCTTCCCGCATCGACCTGTATCTCGGCGCCAGCCTCACGCCCGCCCAGATCAGGGGGCTGCGCGCGCTCAACCCCAATATCCTGGTCCTGACCAGCATCAACACGGTCGAGAATTTTGGCCTGCCCGACGACTACTACCTGAAGGACATCCGCGGAAAAAAGATCGAGGTGTGGCCGGGCACCTTCCGCCTGAACCTCACCAAGCCTTACGTGGCCGAGCACCAGGCCCAATACGCCTACCAGAGGATCGTGGACAGCGGGCTGATGTTCGACGGCTGCTTCTTCGACAACTTTTTCACCAACCAATCGTGGCTGAAGAGCGACATCTACGGGAACCGGGTGCAGCTTGACGCCAATGAAGACGGCCTCGAGGACAACGCGGCGTGGCTCGACGCGGAGTGGAAGAAAGGCGTTTACAACGAGCTGGAGATGTGGCGGAAGCTGATGCCGAACGCGCTGGCCTCCGGGCACCTGCCGCGCCCGCCGCAAACCGAATTCAGCGGCATCTTCAACGGCGACAGCATCGGTTTCATGACCGCCGACGTGCTGGAAGGCAAGAGGCCGTTTCAGGACCTCTGGGATGCCTATCACCAGTGGTGGGAGATTGGCCGCCAGCCGGTGATCACCATGGTGGAATCGTCGCCGCAGGACCAAATCGCCTACGGCTACGACTACGAGCCGCAGCGGAAGATGCCCGCCTCGACACTGGAGTTCGCCCGCACCTGGTACCCCAACGTGCGCTTCGGCCTGGCCTTCACGCTGCTGAACGACGGCTTCTTCGCCCACGAGCTGGGCGACACCATGCACGGCCAGGACTGGTGGTACGACGAGCTGGATTTCAAGCTCGGCTACCCGCTGGGGCCGGCCCAGCGCGTGCCGGTCGCCACGGTCTCGACGGCCAATGGAATCGAGAACGGCGGCTTCGAGGAGCCGTTCGGCAGCACCTGGCGGCTGACCCTGAACACCTCGGTTGGCGCCGCGGCCGTGATCAGCCGCGACACCAGCGAGAAAGCCGCGGGGACGGCCTCGGCCCGCATCACCATCCAATCCGCCGGCCAGGGCATCGACTGGCACATCGATTTCAACCAGCCCAACCGTTCGCTGCTCCGGGGCAGGCGCTACGACCTGACATTCTGGGCGAGGGCCAATGAGCCGCGCTCCATCAGTCTGGCATCGCAGAAGGGCAGTCCCGATTGGCGCAACTATGGCTTGTCGCGCCAGGTGGCCATCGGTACCGCCTGGAAGCAGTACACGGTCACGTTCGAAGCCAACGAAACGGCTTCGGACGCGCGGATTCAGTTTTTCGCCGGCGCCCGGACGGGCGACGTCTGGCTCGACGATGTGCGCCTGGTCGAGCACCCCGCCGACGTCTTTCGCCGCGATTTCACGTACGGCATGGCCTTGCTGAACGGCACGAAACAGCGGCAGGTGATTACGGTAGGGCCGGGCTACAACCGCATCGTGGGGCAGCAAGCGCCCCGTTATCAGTACATCGTCGATGATCTCGCGCCCGATTTCTCATTCACGGGCAACTGGCGCGAAGTGACCTACGACAGCGACGAATGGAAGGCCGGCGGCCCGTTCTACCACGACTGGGGCCCGTCGTGCCATCAACTGGACTCGGGCGATGGCGCGGCGCAATGGGACCTGGCGCTGCGCGAGGACGACACCTACACCATCGAGGCCTGGTGGCCGGCAGCGCCGGCGGCCTCGGGTTGGACGCGCCGCGCCGTCTACGAAGTAATGTCGGACGGCAAGGTGGTGGCCGGCAAGACGCTCGATCAGACCACGGGCGGCGACGAGTGGCATCTGATCGCCACCCTGCCGTTGACCGTAACCGGCAAGCCGCTGGTGCGCCTGCGCAGCGAAGGCACGGGCCCGGCGATTGCCGACGCGCTGCACGTTCGCTCGGCGCGGCGCTACAACGACGGCTCACCGGCTCCCACGGTCACGCTGGAGCCGCTCGACGGCATTATCCTGCGGAAAGCGCCGCCCGCCCCGGCGGCCACCAGCGGCGGGCTGGTGAACGCGGCCGGCTTTGTGGCAGGAGCGCCGCTGGCGCCCGGCTCGATTGCCTCCGTTTTCGGAAGCAACCTTGCCGCCGCGCCCCTGCCTGCCGACAGCCTGCCGCTGCCCACCAGGCTGGGCGAGACCAGCATCAATTTCAACGGCACGCTGCCCGCGCCGCTGTTCTACGTTTCACCGCAGCAGGCCAACCTGCAGGTGCCGTGGGAATTGACTGGCCAGAAGGAAGCTTCCGTCTCGGTGACCACCGGCGGCGGAATCAGCGCGCCCGTGAAAGTGAGCCTGGCGGACGCCGCGCCGGGGCTGTTCAGCCTGGGGCAGTCCGGCAATGGGCAGGGCGTGGTGCTGGACTTGCGCTACCGGCTGGTCGATGCGGCCAACCCCGCGCGCCCGGGCGACACCATTCAAATCTTCGCCACCGGGCTGGGCCCGGTGAGCAACCGGCCGGCCAGCGGCGCCGCCTCGCCCGCTGCCCCGCTGGCCACCACGCTCTCCACGCCAACAGTGAACATCGGCGGGGCTGCGGCGCCCGTCGTCTTCTCCGGCCTGACGCCCGGCTATGTCGGCTTATACCAGGTGAACGCGCAAGTGCCGGCCAACGCCGCTGCTGGCAACTCCGTCCCGGTCGCATTGACCGCCACTGGTGCGTCTTCCAACACGGTCACTTTGGCGGTCGCGCAAAAGTAGGTGTGGCACGGGCATCCCTGCCTGTGCCATGCAGCGCCGGCGTCCCGCCGGCCGGCGGGACGCCAGCGGTACATCGCGCGGCGCTTATCAGCGCACAGCCAAAGTAACTGTGTTGCTGGGGACGCCGTCCTGGGTGATGACCAACGGAACCGAGGCTCCTGGGGTAACGCCGCTGGGGATTTGCACGTTGCCTTGGTACAGGCCGGCATAGCCGGGGGTGAGGCCGGCGTATTGAACTGGGGCGGGCTGGCCGCCAATGACCACCCACACCGGCGTTGTCACTTTCGCCAGCGCCGCGGGCGGCACGCCGGCGCTACATCGTATTTCATGCCCGACCAGAGCCATGGCACGCGGATCATATCTGTTTGGCATCGAAGCGTGCATTACCTTGCCAGGCGCTTGTAGGTGTCGCGAAATGCGTTTCGCACACCACCGACGATCGTGGCGCCGGTCTCGATCTGGGTCTCCCCTTTGTCTCAAAGGTGGTTTCCCATTGGTACTCGACCCGTCGACCGTCGGCGAAACTGCCCGAGCTAGATCCCACGAGCTTGGCCCCCTGCTTCGATACCGTTCCTTGCGACCAATTGCCGCCGGCATTCAAACCAAAGATCTTGACCTGCTTCGAGGCAGTATCCCGCCTACGGCGACTTCGTGAATGTGACAGTAGCTACATAAGGCGCGTCGAAGTATTTAAATGGCCCTGAAACAGGAGTCAGGTCCATATTATCGACCGTCAGAGTGCCTATTATGCTATTGGAACCGATATTGGAGCTCGTAAATGTAAATGCCTGATGATCGGTGCCAAGCGACATGCCAATCATCCCGGCAACTGCAATCTGGCCGGAAGAACCTCCTACCGTGCTCGAAAGAACGTTAAAGGCGTATGTTCCGTTGCAGACGCTGCGGTAATAAAAGAGATCGGTCTCGGTGCCGCGGCCAGAAAAACTACCCGTGAAAGGACTGGCTGAGGTCCCTTGCCCCCCGGTAATCCTGAGTTGGAAATCCACCGCCATGGTGGTATTTCCATGCCCACATATGAGACTATTTGAAGTTACCGTCGCTCCCATGTGTGCCGTGTAGGTGCCTGTGACAGCCGCAGACACCGTAAGTGAAACCGTCTGGCATACGGAGTTGGCTGACAGGTCTATGGCGCATACCTGGAAGGTGCTGGTCCCGGCGGCCGTGGGCGTCCCGGTAAGCTGGCCGTCTTTGCCGAGCGAAATGCCCATGGGCGGGAAACCTACGCCCGAACCGAGCTGGAAGTGATAAGGCGGTGAGCCGCCGGTGGGATTGGTAGTCGGCGGCATTGGCCCGCAAGCCGATGTGGGAGTCGCCGGCTCTGGAACGCAGAAGGAATACTTATACGGCACGCCCACGGTTGCTGGAGGGAGCGTCGCAGGCGCGGTGAATACCAGCGGGCCTGCTGGGGGGGCAGACGTGAAGTTGGCCGTAACCGTCTTATTCCCATCCATGGTCACGGAGCAAGCACCTGTGCCGGAGCACGCGCCGCCGCTCCAGCCGGTGAATGTCGAGCCGGTCAAGGGCGTAGCGGTGAGCCTGACGATAGTGCCGGCGGCATAAGTTGCCCAGCACCGGGATCCGCAGGTGATTCCGACGTCGGAGGTGACACTTCCGGCGCCATCGCCCGTTTTCGTGACCACCAGGCTGTAGGGCCCTTGCGGGTTAGGCGCCAGACTTGCGGCCAGCGGGGCCGCCTGACCCTGTGCAGGGGTCGTGACGTTCTGGGTAATGGGGGTGTAGCCGGGGGCGGTGATCGCGGCGGTGTAGTCATCGGGCGGAATATTCATCACCGTGTTTCCGCTCGCGTCGGTGCTGGCGGCGAAGTCCCCGCCCAGGGTGTCGCCGGAAACATAGCAGACCGATGAGGGTACCGGTTGGTTCTGCGCATTCCGCGTGCTCACGGGTTGGCTAACCACGTTGTTGGGCCCGGGTTGGCCGGACAAGACTACCGAGAGCAATCTCTGATTGCCAAGATCGATGGCGCGCACGGCGGCGCCGCTGACCCAGCTCTCGCAAACCTTCAAAGCCGAACTCATTTTGGGCACGTCGGTGTCAACAATCGCATGTAAAACATCAACCGGGGCCAGAGCTAGCTCTACTCCACTGGCGTATTCCACGGCCTTAAGCGCGAGCCACAACTTGCCCGCGCTTACCGCTTCCGGCCTGATCCACTCCCAGATCTGCTGGGCGCAATCGCTGCGCGAGGCGAAACCGATTTGCCGGTCCCTTAAGGAGATGTTCAGTCCGTAGCTGGAGGCGTAACTGTTCAGGGCGCTCAGCTCCGCGTCGCGCATGGCATCCAGCAGGGAAGGCGGCGGTGGGCCAGGCACGTAAATGCTGTCAATCGACGGTTGCACGGTTGTGGTGCCCGGCAGACTCGACGGGCAGTTGCTCCCCAGCGGGACGGAAACCGGTATAGCATCAGCGGCGCCTCCATCCGACACCATTTGCCTGGCCGCGCCTGCCGCCGTGGGAGCTCTGCCTTTCGGAGCCGTCAAGGTCAGGAAGCGGGTTGGGTAGCGCCCTTGCGGGTCAGTGACAAATAGCGTTGCCAGTCCCTGTCCGGAGGGCGGGAGACCCAGAGCTACGTTAGCCCCCCGAATCGGGTTGCCCGTCATCGGGTCGGACAAGGCCACGGGAATGGACACTCCGCCGGAAGTGACCGTAGCCGCGCCGTTGGAATCGGTGACGGAAACGGCGGAACTCGTGCTGCTCCCGGTCGAGGCCAGTGTCACTGGTTTAGCGCTGGCGCCGCCGATGCCCAGCACGACTGGCACCGCATTGCCTGAAGGCACATTGGCCGGCACGCGGACATTCACCTGGTACAGGCCAACGAAACCGGGCGCCAGACCTGAAAAGACCACGGTGGCAGGAATCCCGCCGATGGTGACGGTGGGGGTCGACATGGTAGTCGAAAGCTGCTCGCTGGGCGCTGGCGCCCCGCTGGACGGCGGATTGCTGACGGCACCCAGACCGGTGCAGTAGATGGAAATATGCTCACCCGGCAGCACCGGCCGCGAGAGGCGTCCCGTCACGCTGCCGCTGGCCGCCGCCAGATGTCCCACGGCGGCGATCAGAACCGCACCCTGGCCGCTGCCGGACTGATCCATGGTAAAGACTCCGGGAGCGGCCGGCCCGCTGGCCGCCGTTACGGTATTTGAAAGAGCGCCGTTGGCAACCACCTGCGTGCTGATACTGCCGCCGGAGATTTCCCACGGCACTTGAGCATTGATCTGTCCGGGCGAGACAAAGATCAAGGGCGCGGCAATCCCGTTCATCAACACCTGGGTACCGCTGAGGCTGGTGGGCAGCGGCACTGCCGCGGCGCTCGTTGTTGCTGCGGCCAGCCCAATGCCGAAAATCGAGACCAGCGAACCGGGCGCCACCGGCGCTGGCGCTGGGGCGAAGCTGGCCGCGTTCACTACGCCGCCCGAGAACAGAATTGGCCCGCTCGCCACCGCCTGATTTACCGTGAAGCTCTGTCCGCCGATCGTCAGCGTTCCCGTGCGGGCGGCGCCGCCCGCGTTTGGGGCGACAGAATATCCGACCGTTCCGTTGCCGCTGCCGCTGGCACCGGAGGCAATCGTTATCCAGGTTGCATCACTGCGGGCTGTCCAAGAGCACGCACTCGAGGCCGTGACCGAGACACTACCGTTTCCGCCCACGGCCGCAACCGAGGCGCTCGTTGGCGAGATTGTGAACGAGCAAGTCGCGCCCACCTGCGTCACCGTGAACGTCTGCCCGGCAATCGTGAGCGTGCCGGTCAGGGTGCTCGTGCTGGTGTTCGGAGCCACCTTGTAAGTTACCGTGCCGGTGCCGCTGCCACTGCTGCCCGAGGTGATCGTGATCCAGCTTGCGTCGCTTGCCGCTGTCCACGTGCAGCCGGTCGGCGCCGTCACCGCCACGCTGCTGCTTCCGCCGGCGGCTGCGGCCGTCGCGCTGGCCGGCGAAATTGCGTAGCTGCACGCGGGGGCAACCTTGCGGACGCGGTGGTTGTCGTCATCGGCTATGTAGAGATTGCCGGCAGCGTCCACGGCCACGGCGGCCGGAACGTACAGCGAGGCGCTGGTGGCTGGACCGCCGTCGCCCGAGAACGCCGATGTGCCGTTGCCCGCCACCGTGGTGATGATCCCCGAGGGGCTGACCTTGCGGATCACGCTGGGACCGCAGTCGGCGATATAGAGACTCCCCGCGGCATCAACAGCCACGCCGCAGGGCGTTACGAGTGAAGCTGCGCTAGCTGGACCACCATCACCCCCAAACGCCTTTACTCCATTGCCGGCCATGGTGCTGATCGTTCCCGAAGGGTTGACCTTCCGGACGCGGGAGTTCCAGTAGTCGGCGATGTAGAGGTTGCCGGCAGCGTCCACGGCCACGCCGGAGGGCGAGGACAGAGACGCACGGGTAGCCGGGCCGCCGTCCCCGGAAAAACCCTCCCTGCCGTCGCCGGCCACCGTGCTGATCGTTCCCGAAGGGCTGACTTTCCGCACGCGGTAATTCCAGTTGTCGGCGATGTAGAGGTTGCCGGCGGCATCTACAGCCACCGCCGTAGGCCACCTCAGCGAAGCCGCGGTGGCCGGGCCACCATCGCCTGAAAATCCCTCCGCACCGTCGCCGGCCACCGTGCTGATCGTGCCTCCAGGGCTGACCTTGCGGATACGGTTGTTGTAGTCGTCGCCGATGTAAAGGTTGCCGGCAGCGTCCACGGCCACGCCGTAGGGTCCCATCCCGGCGTTGGTGGCCGCGCCGCCGTTGCCCGAGAAGGCCTTCGCACCGTTACCGGCCACTGTACTGATGGTTCCCGAAGGGCTGACCTTACGGATGCGGTTGTCGCCGTGGTCGGCGATGTAAAGGTTTCCGGCGGCATCCAACGCCACGCCCGTGGGATAGATCAGCGAGGCGGCGGTGGCCGGCCCACCGTCGCCGGAGAAACCCATTTGGCCGTTTCCGGCCACCGTGGTGATAATGCCTTGGCCACACACGGGCGCCGCGCTGAGAAGCAGCACCCAAACCACGCTGCTGAAACTAGACCTCATCGCACACCTCACTCACGCCTGAGCGCCACTCCAAGCTGGACTGAATTGGCCTCATCGTAACACAGGGACGGAACCCATCCGCAGATTACGCAGATGTCGCAGATTTCGGAATTGGGTCTTGATCTGCGTAATCTGCGGAATCTGCGGATCGGTTTTGGGGGCCCCATGTCAGCCGTGATGAATTGGGGTTTTGATCTGCCTGCATGTGCGATAATCTGCGTCCCATTAAACGAGCGTGACGACCGCTGCACAATCCGACGCGACCGGTCGCGCCACCACCCGCGGCTACCTGCGTTACTGGATCATCGGGCTGGTGTTTTTTGCCACCGTCATCAACTACCTGGACCGGCAGACGCTTTCGGTGGTGGCCCCCGTCCTGCGCGACCTGTTCCACATGTCGAACACCGAATACTCTTACGCGG
>Ga0315291_10002639_pt1 | contig 23381 bp, 19 predicted proteins | sample YL17G12_20_MG_FD_203070 | JGI IMG/M metagenome (GOLD analysis project Ga0315291, IMG submission 203070) | Sediment microbial communities from Yellowstone Lake, YNP, Wyoming, USA - YL17G12_20 | ecosystem: Environmental > Aquatic > Freshwater > Lake > Sediment | place: USA: Wyoming | collected... | reverse complement strand
CAAATAACGCCGGCCCCAAAAGAAAAGCCAATGCTTCAAATAGGTTGGTAGGGTCTAATGGCACGTTTCCTTATCGGTCTGCGTCCCAAAAAGTTGCTAGATAATTTCAGGGGTTATAAGCCATTTAAGCCGGGCGGAGGCGGGTTCAGGGGTTTTCATGGTGAGATACGCTATGCTGCCCTTCGGAAGCATGATCTCCTTGGGCGGCAGGCCGCAAAGGAGAACGCCCATCAGAAGCCCTAAGTTCGGCAGATGGCCGACGAGGGCGATTGACTGTTCGCGTCTCTTTTTTAGCGCTTCAATGACAACCGAAGGATCGACATCGGCATGAAGCCATTCAACGGTTTCAATTCCGACATTCCAACCTTTTGCAAAATAGCCGGCGGTTTCCTGCGCTCGCTTCAAAGGACTTGATAACAAAATGGCGGGCGATTCTGTAGCCTTCGTCACCCATTGTGCGGTTTTTTTTACCGCTTCAACTCCGGAAGGAGTCAAGCTGCGCTCTTCGTCGGGCTTATCAGTTTCGGCGTCACCATGACGAATGAGATATAGATTCATAGAACTCATCCTACAATAACGTAACAATCATTCCCGCGGTCAGAACTATCATCGTTACAATTGTGGCGAGCGTAACCGTATTCCAGATCTTCCCGTTTGTGTAATCGCTCATCAGCTCCTTGTTATTGACGATCACATACATGAAAATCAAAATGAACGGGAGCAGAATTCCGTTGATCACCTGCGAGAACACCATGATAAAAAACAGCGGGAACTTCGGAATCAAAACGACCGCCGCGCCGATGAAGATCAGCGCAGTGTAAAGAGAGTAAAACTGCGGCGCCTCCTTGAAGGTCTTGTTTACGCCGACCTCCCAGCCCAGCCCTTCGCAGATATAAAACGCCGTGGAGAGCGGCAGCACCGATGCGGCAAATAATGACGCATTGAAGAGGCCGAATGCGAATAACCATGAACAATATTTCCCGGCCAGGGGCTTTAGCGCAAGCGCCGCATCGGCGGCCGTCTCGACCCTGATACCGGCTTTGAAAAGTGTCGCCGCGCACGCGACCATGATGAAGAAAACAACGACGCCGGCCATGATGCAGCCGATCAATACGTCCCACACCGCATGCTTGTATGTCTTGACGTCGATCCCCTTCTCCACGACCGCCGCCTGCTGATAAAATTGCATCCAAGGCGCGATCGTCGTCCCGACGATGCCGATCGTCATATAAAGATATGAAGTGTTGAGCTTGAATTCCGGCGTGATCACTTCCCATCCGACTTCCGCCCATGACGGCTTTGCCAAAAATCCGGATACAATGTAGGCGACATAGAAAAGACACGCCGCTAAAAAAACCTTCTCGACCGATTTATAAGTCCCCTTGAGGATGATGAGCCAAACAAAGAGAGCGCTTGCCGGGACGGTGTAATATTTCGAAAGCCCGAATATCTGGAGGCTCGCCGCGACGCCCGCAAACTCCGCCATCACGTTGCCGAGATTTGTAAGAAGCAGCGCCACCATCACATAGAACGTGACCTTTGCGCCGAAATTTTCGCGGATGAGATCGGACAGGCCCTTTCCTGTCACCGCGCCCATGCGCGAGCACATCTCCTGAATGACAACGAGGGCGAAGATGATGGGGATGATCGTCCAGATGAGCGAAAAACCGAAATGCGCTCCTGCTATTGAATATGTTGCGATGCCGCCCGCATCATTATCGACGTTGGCGGTGATGATTCCCGGGCCCAAGACGGACAAAAAGAGGATCAAATTCCGCCACCGGCTGTTTCTGGTTTTTTTCTCTTCCATAGATATCGATAAAATATTCCTCCCCTTTGTAAGGGGAGGTGAGGTGGGGTAGATCTACCTCCCCTAACCCCTCCTTACAAAGGAGGGGAACTTATTTGCCGCCCCACATTTCATCCACCACAACCGCCAAAACGTCGTCAATTGTTATGATGCCTTCCAAGGCGCCTTCGACATTCACGACAGGCATCGCAAAGAGATTGTATTTTGCCATCAGCCCCGCAACATCCTTGAGCGGCGCCCTCACATTCAATGCCGGCGGTTTTTTAAGCATCACATCCGCCATCTTCGCTTCGGGCGGCTCGATTAGAAGCTTCCTAAGCGAGATCATGCCGATCAGTTTTGAATCGTCATCGATTATATATCCGTTATGAATGGTCTCCGCTTTCTTAAGCTCCGTTTTGCGGATGTGCTCCAGCGCATCGCCGACCGTCATATCTTCTTTAAGGGCTATGAATTCCTTTGTCATCAATCCGCCCGCGGAATGCGCTTCATGTTTTAAAAGCTCGGTCAATTCGCGTGCCTTCTTGGGCGAGAGCATGCCGAGGAAACGGTCCGTCTCGCGTATGGGCATCGAGCCCAGAAGGTCTGTCGCTTCATCCGCAGGCATGCGTTCCAGAAGATCCGCCGTAGTTCTGGGATCAAGCTCGTCTATGAGATCCCGCTGCCACTTCATATCAAGCTCCGTCAGGATATCGATCTGGCTCTGCGGATCCAGAGTTTTAAAAAGCGCAGCGCGCTGATATGTATCGAGCTCCATGAGCATCTCCGAGAGATCTGGCGGCGGAATCGCTTTGAGCTGATCCTGGCCGACGTTGAGCTGAATCTTTCCCGTCAGCGGCTGGATGGAGAGCGGCTGGACGTATTTCCACGAAATGAATTTTTCGGCGGTGAGATAGCGTGCGTGCTTATGAATCAGGCGAATGACCGTATCGATTATGCGTTCCCACTTCAGTCGGCGCACCAACCCGCGAATGCCGACATCGACGTGCGCGATGCGAAGGTCGTTGTCCACTTCAAGCAGATGGATATCATTCACCCGCACAACTTTTCGGTTAAATGTATCGACGACCTGCTGATCGAGGATGTTCTTCCTTATCGTAACCTCGGCCCCTTCCCTGTACGAAGCTTGTGTTGCAAGGTTTTCCAAAGGAATCTTAAGCTGAAACTGCCCGCCGGCGTGATGAAGTTCATTCCATGGAATCACATAATATTTCCGGCGAAGAATACCTTTTGAGATGATGAGTGAAGTAAGGCGCGGATAGGCCTCATCTAACTTCGCAATAAAATCGAACGGCCTGCCGATCCAGCGGCCGTGGCGATCCACCACATCCTGTTTGATGACTTCGGTATAGAAAGTGAACATAAGTCGCCCGCAACGTCCATAATTTATGCGCCTATCTGGCACGATAAACTTGGAAAATCAAATAAAATCAGCTCGAAGCTCAAAGGTCGAAGCTCGAAAAAAAACCGCATTCCTTCCCCCTTCGAGCTTCCAGCTTCGAGCCAGCTATAGGACATCTGTGACATCCGGCAGGACCAGATTCGGGCGGTAGAGCCCGACGGCAAGCCGCTCCTTGACGAGATCGATCAGAGTTTTGACGGCCCTCTTCGTGAGCACGCCGCGCTTGGCAAGTATTCTTATTCGGCGCCTCAAATTTCTTGCGTAGGTCAGGCGGGCGGTTCCCGTAGGATCTATTTCAAGACATCCGGCGCTGGAAGGATGCGCCAGAAAATCCAGCGCCGCCTCCTGCGTCAGATCTACATAGTGCTGGCGGTTCTCCTCCCCCACCTCCCAGCGGGATGTTTTCGCGTATAACTTCAGGCTGTCACGCATACTGCGCATCTTTTGAAAGATGAGGATCGACGAAAATATCCGCTTATTGGTGCGATACGAAAAAATCGTCTTTTTGAGGACGCGCTCAAGCAGGAGATCAAAGTCCCCCATCTCATACTTGCTCACTTTATCCATCTGCCTCCACGCCTTTTCGGGCACGCCGATGTCAAAGCGCATCTCCCAATAGGTGTGGGACAGCATCCTTGCGCTGTAGCTTTTTATCATCTTGAACGGGATGTAGTAATTGTGTGCGACCACATCCGCCGCAAGGTGCATGAGGTAGCCGTAAGCAGCCGCACGCTGACGATCGGTTTTGGCCTCCGAAAGGATGAGCCGGCCGATGTCCCAGTTGTGGCAGTGATGCATGTAGCCCGCATACTTTTTGCCGACCACGATGTCGGGGACAACTGCGCCGTAAAGGAACTCGTCCGGAAACTTTTCCATGAGCGCGCGGACGGCAGGCGCGGCAAGGGCAATTTTTGCAAGTGCTGTCATGCCGACGAACATGTGCATGCCTGGGCCCCATGCCTGCGCGGTCTCCGGCAACAGCAAAAAAACTACTGTTGCAATTATGGTGTAGATAAGAAACATAACCCCTGCCTTTATGACGACTATACAAAAGATCATCAAAGACGTGAAGAACCTTCTTGAATATCATGAGCTGATGGGGGTCAGGGAAGTTCCTACGGCTAAAGGCAAAGGGCGAAAGGCCAAAGAGGGGTCAAAGGTCAAAGGTGAAAGGTCAAAGGAAATGCGGCTCAAAGAACTTCGGGAGGAGATCGGCGATTGCACTCTTTGCCGGCTTTGCAAGGGAAGGACGAATCTGGTCTTCGGCGTCGGCAATCCGGCTGCCAGGCTCATGTTCATAGGCGAAGGGCCGGGAAGGGATGAGGACCTTAAGGGCGAACCGTTTGTCGGACGCGCAGGCCAGCTCCTCACCAAAATCATCGAGGCAATGGGATATAAACGAAGCGATGTCTATATCGCCAATGTCGTGAAATGCAGGCCGCCCGAAAACAGAAACCCCGAACCCGACGAGATCGAAACCTGCATCCCCTTCCTCAAAAAGCAGATCGAGGCCATAAAACCCAAGGCGATCATCTGTCTGGGAAAATTTGCCGCACAGTCCGTCCTTAGCACCGGCGAACCGATAACCCGCCTTCGCGGCCAAATGGGCGAATACGAGGGAATCCCCGTCATGCCCACATATCATCCTGCCTACCTTTTAAGGAATCCGGACGCAAAAAAAGTTGTTTGGGAAGATGTGAAAAAGGTGATGAAAATCCTGCAGAGAAGCCACAGAGGCACAGAGAATGCTTAAAATCTGCCACAGAGGCACAGAGACACAGAGGAAACCAAAACTATATTTTTTGTTTTTCTCTGCGCCTCTGCGTCTCTGTGGCGGATTTTACGCGAATTCTGTGTATTCGCCCTCGTCCCCTGCGTCGTCGCTCGATGTCTCTTCAGCGACCACATAATTGCTATGCGCGCGGCTGAAGACCTTCGATACCGATCCTACGGCAACCAAAGCCATTATCAGGACGATTACGAGGTATCTTACCTTCATGCTACCTCCGTCCCTTACCCCCTCTGTCCCCAGGCCTTTTAACAGGCCTCCCATATATATTATCGGCAGGAGGGGCCGAAAAGTTGCGTAAATACTGCATCAGCGGGCAATAAATCTTGTAAATAATTAATATTATTATGTTTTTCTCTGTGTCTCTGCGTCTCTGTGGCGAGATTTTAAATTCTTGACAGAACCTCCCGGCACGTGTAGTGAGTGCAAAATTCAAAAACGCTTTAAATTACAAGTATTTACAACGTTCAAAACAAATTGAACGCAAAATAGGGGGTTTTATGGCAGCAAAGAGCGGACAGGGCATACCGGCCGAACCGGCGGTGAATCTCGAGAAGGAGACCCAGCTGGCCAAGACCGGAACAAAGACTGTCCGGGGGGCTATCAGGCCGTCCTTCCTTAATAGATACCAGCCGAAGGTCACATATTCGGGCCATCCCATAAAGGAGGTGCCGTGGACCCTTCCCTACTGGACAAACTCGCTCTGCCCCGAGTGCGGCAAGACGATACCGGCGCGCAAATTCGCCGAGGGAAAATCGGTTTACATGGAAAAGGAATGTGCCGAGCACGGATATTTCAAAGAGATCCTCTCGTCCGATCTGGATTTCTACATGAACCTTTTCACATTCAGGTTCGGCGACAACCGCGGATTCACAAACCCCATCGTGCAGGCCGAGCTGAATAAAGACTGCCCTGAAAACTGCGGCATCTGCAATCAGCACCATTCGCATACGTGCATGTCGAACATCGACCTGACAAACCGCTGCGACATGGTCTGCCCCGTCTGCTTCGCCAACGCGAACGCTATGGGCTATGTGACCGAGCCGTCTGTTGAGCAGATCAAGCAGATGCTCAAGACGCTCCGCGACCGCAAGCCGGTTCCATGCAAGGTCATCCAGTTTTCCGGAGGCGAGCCGACGATCCATCCGAACTTCATTGAGATAGTAAAAATTGCAAAGGAAATGGGATTTTCCCAGATCCAGATCGCCACAAACGGCAAGAATCTGTCCGATTATGATTTCGCGAAGCGCTGCCATGAGGCGGGGCTCAACTCCCTATATCTGCAGTTCGACGGCGTGACCAAGGACGTCTTCAAGAAAACCAGGGGCGAGGATGTGCTGGAGACAAAGCTTCAGTGCATCGAGGTCTGCCGTAAAGTGGGATTGCGCATCGTTTTGGTCCCGACGATCATTCGCGGCATCAACGATCATCAGGTCGGAGCGATCGTCCGCTTTGCCTGCGACCACGCGGACGTGGTCTCCGGCATCTCATTCCAGCCGGTCTGCTTCACGGGAAGGATTTCGGAAAGGGATCGTCTAAATCAGCGCTATACGATCACGGATCTGGCGCTCGACATCGAAAAGCAGACGAACGGCCTCATGCCGCGCGAAAACTGGTTCGGTCTTGGTGCCACACAAGCGTTCTCGAGGCTCTCTGAAGCGCTTTCGGGAAAACCCGCGTTTTTCGTATCGTGCCATCCCGATTGCGGCGCCGGCGGATATCTCTTCATCAACCCCGATAATCACTGTGACGTGAAGCCGACCACCGCATTTCTGAATATGCGGGAGACGCTTATTGAGATACAGAATCTATCCGAAAAACTGGCAAGGAGGAGGGAGACGTGGTGGTACCGCACGCTCTCATCACTGGGGATTGCGCGTTCCGCGGATTTATTCGGCGGCGTGAAGGCGCTCAAGATACTCAAGGACAAGTTTGACGAATCGAAGGCGCCGACAGGGCTCACGCTTCGGCGCATGATCGGCGTCATGGACGGCTACAAAGACACGAAGAAGGGCCGCGCGCCGGGTACGGAAAAGACAACGAGCTACGGAACACTCTTTGTGGCCGGCATGCACTTCCAGGACCGTTATAACTATGACACGGAGCGCGCGCGCCGCTGCGTCATCCACCAGTCGGCCCCCGACGGCAAGATGTATCCGTTCTGCACATACAACTCGGGACCGTATTACCGCGCCAGGGTCGAGGAGCTCATGCAGACTACCAAGCTTAACGAATATGACGAATCGGGCGATCTGCACGCAAAGTCCGACCGCGGCAAGCGCTTTCTGCCGCCGGCCGACATCAAGGTCGTCGTGAAGGATTACGGCGTCGGAGATTCGAAGAGTTCATACTTCATCCCGGAAAACTACGGATGCTGCTCGACTGCAAAAGGCTAGCGTAAAATTCAAAGCGAAAAACTCAAAACCATAATTCAAAACTAAAAACTTTTAAGTTTTGGGTTATGGTTTTGCACTTTGCGCTTTTCGTTTTGCGCTTTCCTTGGAAAAACTTTCCAAAAATCCTCAAAGAACTCTTTACGATCTTCCAAAAAAATGATATTCGAGCGTTCCAACTTTTACGATGCTTTTTTGAAAATTTTTACAAAGCCCGCCACTAAACCATCGGCGGGCAAGGAGGAAAGGGATGGCGACAGTGTACAATGAAGTGGAAGATCGGCTGATCGAGCAACTGGACGAAAACGAAGCGAATGCGGAAGCTATCGAAAAGGTCCTTGAACCAACAACGACTGCGGAAGCGGTAAAGAGTCAGGTCATTTGCATTGCCAGCGGCAAGGGCGGCACCGGCAAGACGATGATCGCCACGAACCTTTCCGTTCTTCTGGCGCGCGAGGGGCTGAATGTCGTCCTTCTGGACGCGGACTTTGGACTGGCCAACGCGCACCTTCTGATGGGCGTCGATCCGACGGACGATATCTCGTCGGTCATTTCAGGCGAAAAAAGTTTTTCTGAAATCATAGTCGAGGGACCGGAGGGGGTGAAGCTCATCCCTGGAGGCAGCGGCCTTTCCGAGCTCACGTCGCTGGGCGACGAAAAATTCCGCCAGCTCATCAACGACCTGTCCGATCTTGAAACGCTTGCAGACGTTCTCATTGTGGATTTGCCCGCCGGCATCTCGCCGCAAGTTCTGGCCCTTATGGGAGCGGCCCATGAGATGATAATCGTCATCACACCCGAGGTCACGTCTCTCGTCGACGCCTATGCGATGATCAAAACGCTCTCGCGGATGAACGAAAAGACGACTGTCCACATCATCGTCAACCGCGCACAGGACAAGTCGCGCGCGGTGGTCGGCTTCCAGAAACTCTACAGCGTCGTGGGAAAGCACCTGCAGGGCAAGGTGGCGCTCAAATTTTTGGGGTGGATACCGCAGAACTGGTACGTCTTAAATTCCGTGGCCTGCAGAAAACCCGTCGTGCTCCGGCACCCGATGTGTTTTGCCACCTCGTGCATCGGGGGGATGGCTGAAAAATTATTCAAACGCAACACCCATTGGAGAGATCAGCAGTCCAACAACTACCCGTCATATTTTGAGAGGCTTGAACAGATGATCTATGGCAGCGCTTAATTCCGATATGCATCTTTGCCGCGAAACGGCAACACCGCCACTTTCTGAAATCGTAGGGCTTTTGAAAAAACAGCCGGAGGCCATTGAGCCGGGGCTTCTTGCCGTGGACGGCGACCTTTTCATTCCGTCCGTAGGCGAAATAGACCTTGTGGCATTGTCCAAAGGCGGGCTTTTGATGATCAGCACCTTCGGCGAGCTCACGGCGCATCACCTCGGACGCGCCGCAGGCATCAAGCAGTGGGTCAAAGAAAACGCGAACGTCCTTGCGCGTGCATATTCAAAGACCGGTCTTTCCGAAAAATTTCCGGTGAGGATCTTATTTTTGTGCGCCGAAATCGATCCGCAGGCGCAGCTTTTGATGTCATTGATAGCGGACCTTCCCTTGGAAGTATTTCGCTACAGGTGCCTTGAGTCCGCTCAAACGAAGTGGCTCACGGTGGAAAAAGTTGTCATCAATAAAAAATCTGCTGTTTCAGCCAGAAACGTTGTGATCCCCTCTCCCGAATCACTTCTTACAGATGAAGAAATCGGGGAGTTTTTCGATGCTGAACCTTCGGGTGAGCCGGAACAGGAATTCGGCGATATCATCGACCACGACGAAACGACCTTCCCCGGCCCTTATTTCAATTCCTGACCCCCCCTGCCGGATAATAGGCCATATCACTGGAACCCTTATTTCGTATAATTGCTTGTTTTTCTAGCAACTTTTTCTAACTTAGGCCGATTAAGAGGAAGAGGCCTCGACACACGGAAAATAAGTTGCTAGAGGCCGCATGGGAACAGGAGGTTTTTAAATGTCGACGATTTATAAAGATGAAGGGCAATTCGTCCGAGAGCTGATCGAATGCACGGCTTCCAAGATAGATTTTGAGCGCCCGGAGCTTTCTCTCAAAACGCAAGCCCTGCTCTCCGCCCATCCGGCCAAAACGCAAGTTATATGTGTGGCTTCCGGAAAGGGCGGCACGGGCAAGACAATGATCTCAACGAACATCTCCGTGGCGCTTGCATCGAAAGGACTGAACGTCGCACTCATCGATGCCGATTTCGGTCTGGCCAACTCCCACATACTTCTGGGGCTTGAACCGCGCTTTGACATTTCGTCCGTCCTTGCCGGGAAAAAACACGTTGCCGATGTAATTGAGCACGGACCGTTCGGGGTCAAACTCGTTCCCGGCGGAAGCGGTTTTTCCGAGCTTTCGATGATGGACGACGACAAATTTCGCTATCTCGTAAGGGAATTGAGCTATCTTGAAGAGAAGACCGACGTGGTGATCATCGACCTTGCCGCAGGGATAACGCCCCAGATCATGCGCCTCCTAAGCGCGGCCCATGAGATAATTGTTGTCACAACGCCGGAGGTTACATCCCTCATCGACGCCTATGCCCTCATCAAGTCCCTCACACAGATTGTGGAGCAGGTGACTGTGAAGATGATAGTGAACCGCGCCCCGGACCAGAGCCGGGCAATGGTGGCGTTCCAAAAGATATGGAGCGTGGTCAATAAACACCTCTGCGGCAAGGCGTCTTTGATGTTTTTGGGGTGGCTCCCTCAAAACTTTTACGTCCAGAATTCGATTGCCTGCAGGAAGCCGGTGATCCTCAAGCACCCGAAATCCATTGCGGCAAGGGCAATCGAAAACATGGCGGAGAAGATCCACAAAAATTACCGCAGCTGGAAGGGGCGCCAAGTTGACCGCTGGGGCGCGCCCTCCTATTTTGCAAAACTTGAGGCCACCGCATACGTCAGGTGACGGGAAAAAAATGGAGCTCGAACGCGTCACGGAACTTCTAAAAATCAAGCCGGCCGTCGTCGAAAGCGGAACGACGGCCGTCGACGATGACCTTTTCATCCCGTTGGTTGGCGAAATCGACATGGTGGGCGTCAGCCGCGGCCGCCTGATCCTTGCTTGCGTGTTTGACGAACTTCAAAGCAGGCATCTCAAACAGCTTCCCGATATCCACCGCTGGGCGCAGGAGAACTCAAAACTCCTTGAGCACGCTTATCGTGCGAAGGGATTGTCAAAAGGATTTTCAATCTGCATCTGGTATTTGTGCCGGGCCGTCGGATCGGATGCAGAACTGCTGCTCCCGGCACTTTCCGATTTTCCGCTGAATATTTACCGTTACCGCACTGTTAAATCTAAAGGCCGCGAATCGCTTGCAGTGGAACAGTTGGCCGTAAAGCCACAAACAGACGTCATCAAAATCCCCACCAACATCAATTTTGAGCTGAATGAACAGGAGATGGGAGAATTTCTCAAAACCGACGACGAAATCACCTACACAGGCCCTGATCTCAATTCTTAGTCATTGCGAGCAAAGCGAAGCAATCCCATGGATTTCGTGGGATTGCTTCGTCGCTTACGCTCCTCGCAATGACTACTTGTTCTGCATGAACGGTTTCAAGAGATCGATCGGGATCGGGAATATCGTTGTTGAGTTGTTCTCGGTCGCGATCTCTGCGAGCGTCTGGAGATAGCGCATCTGGAGGGCCATCGGATGCGGCTCCATAACCTTTGCCGCCTCGACCATCTTTTCAGCCGCCTGATATTCGCCGAGCGCGTTGATCACCTTCGCGCGGCGTTCACGCTCCGCCTCCGCCTGCCTTGCCATTGCACGCTTCAATTCCTCGGTCAGATCGACATTCTTGATCTCAACATTGGAGACTTTGATGCCCCACGGCTCGGTTTGTTTATCGAGGATTTCCTGTATCAGGTCGTTGAGTTTCTCGCGCGAAGAGAGGAGGTCATCAAGTTCGTGCTGGCCTACGACGCTTCTCAAGGTCGTCTGGCTCATCTGGCTCGTGGCGAATTTGAAGTCCTCCACCTCCGTCACCGCTTTGTTTGATTCCACGACGCGGAAGTAAACGACCGCACTCACCTGAACCGACACATTATCTTTGGTGATGATGTCCTGCGGGGGCACTTCAAGCGTCACTACACGGAGGCTCATGCGCACGATCTTGTCAATCGGCTTGAAGACAAAGACGATCCCCGGCCCTTTGGGATTCGGAAGAAGTCGCCCCAAACGGAAGATGACTCCCCTTTCATACTCATTCAAAATCTTGACGCAGGACAGAAGATACAAAACGATAAATCCGGTGAAGATCATCCAAGGATATGTCATAAAACCCCCTTTTTATTTCGTGACTCGTGATTCGTGAATCGTTTCGATGCACGATTCACGATTCACGATTCACTGACTTTACAATAAGCTTCATCCCCTTAAACTCAACTATTTCAACCTTTTTACCTTCTTGCAACTCACTGTCGCTCTCCGCTTCCCAGAGCTCGCCGTGGATGAAGACTTTGCCTTTCTTGCCGTCCCAGTGTTTCACCTCTGCAATCCCGCCGATGAGGCCTTCCATTCCCGTCTTCACTTTGCGGCGCTGCGAGCGCACGGCAATCGTCGTCAAAAAGACGGCTACCACAAGCGTCGCTATCACAAATGATAATATCACCGGAAGCGATGCTCGCATGAATTCATAAGGCGAGGCAAACAAAATGAGCGAGCCGAAAAACAGAGATATAAGACCCCCGATCGTCAACAATCCATAGCTCGTAACCTTCACCTCCGCGATGAAGAGGATGATTCCCATGACGATCAACGCCATGCCTGCGTAGTTTGTAGGCAGGACCTGCAGGCCGAAAAACGCTAAAATGATGCAGATCGTCCCTGCGATCCCCGGAAACATCGCCCCCGCGTGTGTGAACTCGAAAAGAAGCCCGTAAAAACCCAGCATCAAGAGGATATATGCGATGTTCGGATGTGCAAGAACGGAGAGTGCGTGGAGCCTGAAATTCATTGGCATCTCGATGACGGGAACACCCTTTGTGTGAAGCGTAATCTTTCCCTGCGGCATATCAACCACCCGCCCGTCGATCTTAGTCAGGAGATCGTCCAAATTTGAGGCGACAAGATCGATTACTCCCTCCGATTTTGCCTGCTCCTCCGTGACCGAAACACTCTCCTGCACCGCCGCCAGCGCCCATTTTTCGTTTCTTCCGCGGTGCGCGGCAATCGTCTGCACCCATGCCTTCGTGTCGTTTAAGATCTTCTCTTCCATCGGTGTTGCGGGCGGCTTTTCCTTCTTCTTTTCTTTTTCTTCCTTCTTTCCGAATATTTTCCCCAAAATCTCCTCTATCGATTCGGAAGACGACCTTTTCTCCTCGATCTCCACCGGATGTGCGGCGCCGATATTCGTTGACGGTGCCATCGCAGCGATATTTCCTGCAAGTGTGATGAACACGCCAGCAGATCCCGCCCGCGCGCCGCTGGGATACACATAGACCACAACCGGAACTTCGGAGTTCATGATCGATTTTACGATCGTGCGCGTCGAGGTGAGAAGACCCCCGGGCGTGTCCAGCTCTATAATGAGGCACTCCGCACCATCCTTCTTCGCTTTTTCAATTGATTTGTCGATGTATTCGGCCGTGACGGGATTGATGATGTCGTCGGCAAGCGTTATCACATAAACCGGTTTGCCCTGTGAAAAAGAGCTCGCGGCAAAAATCATAGCTGCGAGCGCAAACGGAACCAGCCAGAAAAATTTCCCCCATTTCCTTGACATGCCCCCAAGCTTGCCAGCTTCACCCGAAAATTCAAGTGTTCATTATGAAATAAAAAAGGACAGTCCCCCTTTTCAAAGGGGGGACTGTCCCTTACATGTGTTTTCAGATTCCTACGGGGATTTCGTAGAGTTCAGCTGCGCCGAAGGCGGGTAATCCGCTGATGGAGGGATCATCGACGGCGGTTTCCTGATCGCCCAAGAACTCCGCTTCATCTTCACCGTAGATTTCATCATATTGGGCATACACAGAGTCTATTCCATCAATCTCGGAAGACTCCGCAGACCCATATGAATATTCCACCTGAGACGACACGTAGCTGACTGCACTTGCAATTGCAGTCGACACATATCGCGGCACGGCCCTTGATACAGCAATGATCCAATCAGACAAAGAACCACTCGCCGCTGACGCTGAAGACCCTTGGGGTGTCTGTGGAGCGGGCGGTGTTGACGGTGTTGATGGTGCGGGCGGAGTTGAAGGACCTGATGGACCACTGCTTCCCCCTCCCCCAGCTCTTCCGGAATTCATAGAATGAATCTCATGTCCACGACTTAAAATCAGCAGCTCAAACGCATCTGATAGCGATTTTGTCTCCGCACTTGAAGGATGCTGTTCTTGCTCATTTTGTGCATCCTCCCATGACGAAAGACGTCTATCCCAAACCGCCTCTATAAGTCTTCCTATCATTGATTCAGCAATTCGTTGATTTCTTTCAGCAGATGAGAGTTGTTGTTGATTCGATAATTGATCATAAAATCTCGTCAGTTCTTTAAGTAATCGAGTCGCAGGGAGGTATGTTTCTCCGTCTTCATAAGAAGAAAAGACCCTCCTCACGATGCTATTCATCTTGTCTTCCAGCTCACCGGACATTTCCGGGTAACTCAAAAGTGTGACAAGATGCAGGAAGAGAATCATTTTACGATCCGAATACGGATAGGGCTCTTGAAGATCCCCAGCAAAAGCTCTCACCAAGGGACTCTTTAAGACATCCAGTGCGGTATTAACGATATAGCGGCGGATTTCGTCCAACGGTTGTTGTGAAGCGGCGACGTTAATCAACGCTGTCATATACTTTACGCCTATCTCACTTAGCCCGCTGAAACCCCTTATTTCCAGAAGCGTTAAAACCCTTTTCACAAGCTCTGTCTCGCCGTTACCCAATAGTAAAAGGAGCGAATTGAAAAGGGCGTTGCCATCACCCGCAGCCTCTTTCAAGTCAGATGATTCGACAAAAACATTCGCGAGATTAAATATCCTATCGATCCAGTCGTGCGGATCATCAGGACGGATTGTGGAAAAAATATCTCTCCTTTCGACAATACTGCGAAGAGCGGATTCCCATCTAAAGAGGTCCACGGGATGCAGGATCGCGTACATCGCAAATTCTTGAAACATGGGAGGGACTTGAGCTTGTCCGTTTTCATCCCAACTGATGAGCTGAACTATACCCCTCATGTTTTTCATGACATTGAAACGGCGTCTGCCCGGGGAACCTTCTGCGCACCCTTCGCCATTGTTTAACGTAGTGCTGAAAATGTTGTAAGGTGAGATCAAAAGACCGAGGCCTGATTCTGCAACAAAACTTTTCCCTGCCAGAGAAGATGTGAATTGCTGAACAAAGTGATCTTGAGGAGCCTGACCGCAAATCTGTTCATACAAATGGGCGCTTGAATCGTAATATTCATTGATGTGATCAGTCGATAATTGTATGCCCTGATAGAAATCCAATATTGCCCTCAGGGCATGCGGATCTCTTGCGGTATCAACAGGATCGGACATAAAACCTCCCTACACCCCTTTATCGCCCCTTCCCGCAAAAAGTTGCGCGGAATTTTGGCCAATTTTACCCAATTCGCACCGCGGGTGCGCGAACGATGTAGCATCCAAATCAACAATCATTACGGTATGTTACAAGAGGGGCACTGCGACTTCAACTGCGCCGGCAGCGGGTAAGCCACCGACGGTGAAGTCATTGGCATCGATTTCCTGGTCGCCGAAATACGCGGTCTCTTCGGCTTCTTCGCCGTAGACATCGGCGCCCCAATCATTGACAGCCGTTATTTCATAGTCAGCCGCCGCAGTGATCGGCTCATATGAATATTCAACAAGAGATGATACGTAGCTAACCGCACCTGCAATAGCCGTTGATATGTATCGCGGCAACCGGGTCATGGCCGTCATCCAGTCAAACGGTCCGCTACTCGCTGCCGATGCCGTTCGCCCGCCGGACGATGCAGGTGCCGGCGGTGTACCCGATTGCGGCGTCGCTGACGGCGTTCCCGAAGTGCCGCCGGAGCCGCGCGATGCCCCTGGATTTCTCGCTTCGGCAACAAATTCATCATAAGTATAGGTCATGCTGCGAATCTCCTCGGCGCGTGTATGACCTATTGCTCGCATCCTTTCCAATTCTGCAATTCCATTCAGAAACATCTCTTTGTGGGATAAGTTTGGCAGCAGATATGCCACGAAGCTTTCACCGGCAACGCCATTACCATTATTCTCCCCGCCATGCTCCCTGAACATTTTCGGGCGAGCTTCAAGCACAATAAAATAGGGGCCGAACAGAACCTCTGACGAAACGTGCATCTGATATGTGTGTTTTCTGCCGTCACGCCCCACGACCGTATCGCTGTATCCATAAAAGGGCAACGGCCTGTGTGGCTGAAAATAATCGGCAGACCGTCCGTCCTCCGACCATACAATAAAATGGGGAGGTAGGATCGCTTGACCCAAGATATGGACGGCAAAATCTCTGATACTATCTGTTCCATATGCCATCATCTCTTTATCTTCAGCCAGTTTATTTAACGCATCCAGGGAATCGGCTTCGGGGGCTTTTAACGGTTGATCATGTCTGAATTGAAACCCTCCGTCCGCATTCCTTTGAATAAGAAGGGGCGGAAAGATCTCAAATGCCAAAGGCTCACCACCATCTTTTAGGAGAACATATCTTGCCGGTTGGTGTAATCCTTCCAAATTATCAAATATCCAGTCTCTGATGCCAATATAGTGGGGTTCAAAAAGGGAATCCTTAATCTTCCATTCGTAATTCCCTTGATCCCAGATTCTTGCATAAAGAATTCTACGGAAAAGCCTCTTTCCATTTGCATAGTTAAATGGGGCGTCTTCAAAAAACTCGATACCGTTATCAAGCGATAGAGTTTTAGGCTCGGGAAGCCCGGTTCTCGGAATTTGATAATCCACCCCATTGTACCTCACCACGTAGTTCAATAAGTTCAAGGCGGGATCGGGCCTGACTAATTCTAGAGGTTTTGGAGGTAAAATGGTTTCGACCGGAGATGCCGCAGGAACCGCTGACGATTCTCTTGCGACAGGAGCTAATGGAGATGATCCACGGCCACCGATAAAAAAGCCGTAACCCCAAGCAATATTTTCACGATTAAGCGTTATATTGATAAGACCCGATCTTTTCAATTCGTGAAGCTCAACAAAATAATCATTTACCGACCTATCTAAGGGAAATGCCGGACTCTCTGCCTCATAAGCGTTTGCAAGATCCTTGGCCAGCGTTGGTAACTCGCCAAAAGCTATTTCCGTGGCACGAGCTATCCAAAACTTGATGTAATCAGACGGCTGCTTAAGCCAATCCATTATGATAATTGGGTCCATATTTACCTTCTACCCCTTTATCGCCCCCTTGCGCAAAAAGTTGCGCGGAATTTTGCCCACGTTCGCACCGCGGGGGTACGAACCCAACTAACCATTGTAAAGTGGTGGTTTACAATGGTTACGTGAAAAGAAAACGCCTGATTTACAAGGAGTTATCAAGCCAAACTGTTGTAACATGCTGTTCGCAAAGTCCGGAGGCGCAGGGCAACTCTTCGAAGGCTCCTGGCTTGCAACCAAGCTCACTAGATTATGTGGGAGCGGAAGGACCTGAGAAGAGTTGGCCGAGAGCCTTCGGGCTTTGCAAACACATACTTCTCACTGAATCGTCTTTGTGGGCGGGATTATATCTACCGATGCCTCTGCCTCGGCGGAGACGGTTTTGCCGTGATCCTTGGCAGCGGTTTTTGGATGGACCACCGTCGGTTTCTTGGGCTTTGTGGGCGGGGCATAACATATGACCTGATTTCTTCCGCCCTCTTTGGCGCGGTATAGCGCAATGTCGGCGTGGTCGATAAGGTCGTCCATTTCACCAACATCATCCGGATATGAAGCGATTCCTGCGCTGATCGTTATCGGGCGGGTTGATTCCCTGTCCTCTGTCGTGAAACGATGCTGCTCAACCAGGCGCCGCACTTTTTCCGCCACAGCGATGGCGCCGTGCTTGTCGGTATCGGGCAAAAGCAGCACGAATTCCTCGCCGCCGAATCTCGCCACCGTATCGACCTCGCGCAAATTCCTCTGGAGTATCTGTCCTATCTGCTTCAAAACTGTGTCGCCGGTCAGATGTCCAAACGTATCGTTATATGCCTTGAAGTGGTCCACATCTATCATGATGAGCGAAAGGTCGCGTAAGAAACGGACCGCGCGCTTCCACTCCATCTGGAGCATCTGCTGGAAATGGCGGCGGTTGTAAACCTGCGTCAGTTCGTCCTTCACAGAAAGTTCGCGCGTCTTCGTGTATAGCTTCGCGTTTGCGATCGAGAGCGCGACGTGGCCGGCGACGAGCGTGAGCATCTTGACGTCGGAGAACGAAAAACTGTTCATTCCGGGCCGCCCGAAGTTGATGACGCCCAGAATTTCATTTTTGAATATCAAAGGCGCAGACAGAAGCGATGCGTTCTCCACCCTCCTCTCGCCCTTGTAGTGGAGGAACCTCTCCTCTCTGCCGGTATCCTTCACATAGATACGCTTTCCGGTCTCGGCAACTATCCCTGAAATCCCCTCGCCCGTTTTGAACGTGGTCCTAAGGATCGCCTCGTTATCGGGAAAACCGCTTGCCACTTTGACAAATAAACTCTCCTTCTTTTCGTCAAATATGAGGATCGCGAATTCGCTGATCTTTAAATATTTTTTGAGCGTGCTCGTGATATTTTCGTAGAGCATCTCCAGATCGATGACGGAGTTGACCTCCTGCCCGATTTCATAAAGGAGCGACAAATCTTTCACGAGGTGCTCGAGCGTTCGGTTCGTGCGCTCGATTATCCTGCTCTTGTCTTCAATCTGCTTTTTGTATTTCAGCTCCTCCTGCGCGACGATGAGGTCATGCTCGGCCTCGATCTTGTGCGCCGCCAGATCGGTCAGGCGCGAGAGCATGTGGTTGAAGCTTCTTGCCAAATCGCCAAGCTCGTCGCGCGAAAGAACGGGAGCGCGTATAAGAAAGTCTCCCTCCTCCGCATGCGACATGGCGTTTGCAAGGCGCCTCAAAGGACGGTCGAGGAAGAAATGCGTGGATACGGTCGCGGCGATTGCAGCAGCTACCACCTGCAATCCCCAGAAGTAGTAGCGGACCTCGACGTCAAAAAAGGTTTTTGATAAATTGACAAGGCCGCGGTTTTCCAAAAGCACGCCCACGGACCATGCGACGAGGTAAGCCAGACCGGTTAAGAGCATTACCCTCACCGGTATTGAGAGACGAACCCCCAATTTGCGGAAATATCTCACAAAATCCCTTCCCAGCCATCTTATCGGCAGATCGTCAAAATTGTTGCGCACTTTTTTCGGCTAAAATCAACGGGGTTTTCAAGCGTTTGGAGTTGACGGAAAGGGCCGAAATATGCTCCTTTGTGGCCGTTATGCGCCGATACCTTATTATTTTCACCCTGTTTCTGGCTGCAAAGGCGGCCTTTGCGGCCCCCTCGGAGCCCACAATCCGCGTCGCCGTCGTCAATACACCTGCCTCCGTTACCATAGAGGCGGACGGCGGGGGGCTCCTCCAAATCAATGATGCCGCCTCAAGGTCCGTCTCCAAAGGACGGATCGCCACAATAGTCGCAGGAGGTGAAAGCGGGCTTCGCGTCAACGGGAGGGCGTCCGGAACGAAAGAGGTGGTTATCCAAAGCAAGGCGGAGATTTTCCGCATCGGCACAAGGACGTTTCGCGGCACACTCCGCGCTGTGCAAAACGGCAACCGCATCATCGTGGTCGACGACATTCCGATCGAAACATACCTTGTCGGTTTGATAAACAGCGAGATCTCCTCCAGCTGGCCGGCGGAGGCGATCAAGGCGCAGGCGGTCGCCGCAAGGACATATGCGATGAACCAGACGGACCGCATAAGGCGGGCGCGCCCCGACTCTTCATACGATATGGAATCGACGATGATGGATCAGGTCTACGACGGCGCGCACCGCGAAGAGGCACATGTGTACCGGATCGTCGAGGCAACGCGCGGCCAGGTCCTCAAGAAAAACGGCGCGATCTTTCCCGCCTTTTATCACAGCTGCTGCGGCGGAATGACGGAGCATGCTCACAATGTGTGGAGCGATGCGGAGGGATCTCCTCCTGTTGAAGACAGATACTGCGAGAGATCACCGAAAAGATTGTGGTCGTACAAACTCTCCCGCGCAGAGTTTCAAAAACTTCTGGCCGCAGCTAATGTGACGATGAGCTCAATAACTTCGATCACAACCGTTCCTCTTTTCGATTCGCCGCGCGTCGATACGGTCGTGGTTGAAACGACATCCGGCACGCAAAACGTCAAGGCGACGGAGCTGCGCAAAATTTTGGGTTACGCCAATGTCAAGAGCACATGGTTTGAAGTGAACCTTGCCGGCAAAGATATTGTATTCAACGGGCGCGGATATGGACACGGGGTCGGGATGTGCCAGTTGGGCGCCAAGGGCATGGCGGAAGAGGGACATGCATACACGGATATTTTAAAATTCTATTATCCGGACGCGGAGATTGTAACGATATATTGATGAAACTATCTGACTTCAATTATGAGTTTCCCGAAGAGTTGATTGCGCAGCGGCCGCTATCCGAGCGCACAGCGTCGAGGATGATGATTGTCGACCGGGAGAGCGGCAAATGGAAACATTCGCGCATAACCGACCTGCCTTCATTTCTCAAGCAGGGAGACGTGCTTATCGTTAACGATTCGCGCGTGGTTCCGGCAAGGATCTTCGGAAATTTAAGGGGCGGAAAACCGGTCGAGTTGTTACTTGTGCAAAAGATCGGCGGAAACGAAAAGTCCGCTGAAAAATGGCGCTGCATCATAAAGCGCGCGCGCAATTTCCACAAAGGCGATAAATTCTTCTTCGGCATATCCGCGACTGCGGATGTCGCCGGCCGCGACGGGGATTTTCTGGTCGTTGAATTTCCCGCGGGCCACAGGCAACGCGCTGTGGAACGCTGCGGCGCGCCGCCGCTTCCGCCGTATATCAAGCGTCAAGGTTATGAAAGCTACGGTGAAGAAGACCGCGAGCGCTATCAAACAATCTACGCAAACGAATCTGGCTCGGTGGCGGCGCCAACCGCGGGCCTTCATTTTTCCGGCGAGCTTCTGGATAGGATCAAAGATTCGGGCGTCACCATTACCAATGTGACGCTTCACATCGGTGCGGACACGTTCGCGCCAGTGCGCGTCGATGATATTAACGATCACAAGATGCATGGAGAGGTCTTTTCGATTTCAGAAGAAACCGCAGAGATGGTTAATCGTGTCAAAAAAGAAGGTTGGCGCGTGATTGCTGTGGGCACAACAACAGTCCGCGCGCTGGAATCATGCGCAAAAGACGGCATCTGCTATTCGGGAAAGAGGGAAACAGATTTATTCATAACACCGGGATACAAATTCCAGGTTGTTGACGCGCTACTCACGAACTTCCATCAGCCAAAATCGACGCTTTTGATGCTCGTCTCCGCCTTCGCAGGCCGTGATCTGATTTTGTCCGCATACGCGGACGCCATAAAAAACAGCTATCGCCTCTTCAGCTACGGCGATTGCATGTTAATTACATAGGAGGGGAAAATGAAGAAAAGGCTCATATCTTTGGCATTTGTCCTGGCCGCAATGCTTATCTCCTCGACTGTTTTTGCATCTTTAAGCGAGTTTGAAATCAAGCCGTTCACGCCTAACGATTTCTACGTGTTTGTAAAAGTGTTTTCCGAGATGCGCGGGCCGCTGCGCTCTGAAATATTAAAGGACAAAAAAACGGACTTTGAAAACGCCGATCCCCTGAAATATGTCGAGAAGGTCAAAAACGAAAAGGACGTCAAAAAGGTGATCAAGGCCAACAACCTCACATGGGATTCATTCACTGGACTTATGGGAAATGTGCTCCTCGGATATTTCAGCATACAATCTGAAAAGACGAGGGCTGCGATGATAAAACAGCTCGCCTCATACGGGTTGGCCATGAAAATGGACCAGATCCCTGAAGAATACAGGCCGATGGTCACAGAAGTTTTGAAAACCGACGCCGGGGCAACGCTTGCCAGTGCCGCGCTGGACTTCGTCATCGAGATCCCGCCGGGAAACGTCAAAATAGCGCGCGACAATCAGAAGGACCTCGACCGCATGTTTTACACGAAATACTGGAAGGATTTGCTGAAACAGGAATGAACTATATCTGTGTTCTTCTTTATTCTGCGGGGATTTCACTGGCCACTGATAGATAGCGAACTACCGCGAGGTCCGGTTTTTCACCCGGATGTCCGGCGGCGCCCACTGCCAGCAGCTTAAATGACGTGAGACCGCCTTCGGCATTAGTCTCCACATCTTCAAGCTTCATTTTCAGAATGGCATCGCCCGCCCCGTAGAAGTCGGTCAGAATAAAACCGTCGGTTCCAAAGTTCGTATCGATGGTGCCGTCGGGCTTCAGCATCACGAGGCCGAAGTCGACGTTCACCCCGTTATCAACCTGCCCGCCCACGATCACGCTCCCGTCAGGAAGCGCGACAATCGCGTTGCCGATATCGCCCAGTGAACGTCCGAAATCAATCTGCACTTTTCCGCCCGTTCCAAACGCCGGATCAAGCGCACCGCTGGATGTTAAGCGGAATATACCGAAGTCGCTCGTCGGAGCGCAGCAGTTCACGTGCACGCCGCCTACCAGTTTGCCGTCGGCCGTTCTGGCGATGCTATAGCTCCAATCCATACCGCCAAAATCGATGTTCACAAATCCATCGATGCCGTCCGCATCAGCGCCGGCGCCGAACGTCGTATCAAGGACACCGTCTGCACTGTAGCGCGCGACTCCAAAGTCAACGTTAAGTGGAGGCGGGGCGCCATGGCTTGCATTTCCGTAGGCGATGATCTTGCGGTCAGGAAGTACAATTATCTCGCGCACACCGTCATCGTGAACCGTACCCCAATCTTCGATGAGAATGCCCGGATGCGCCCCCTGATCGCCGAATGTGGCATCGAGCGTCCCGTCCAGATTGAACCGCGCAAGCACCCATACCGGCTGGACGTTCCAACCGTTGATCGCATTGGCGATGCCGCCGACAAGAATCTTTTCCCCGCCGAGACCATCAGGTTGCATCGCAAGGGAAAATATCGCAGACCAGTTGCCGCCCGCAATGTCGTGCTCTATTTGGGCGTATCCCAAGGGCGCGCCGAAGGTATTATCAGGCGTGCCATCGGCGTTCAGGCGGAAAAGCGTCGCATGCATTCCACAGTCTCCGCCCACCAGCACCTTCCCATCCGACTGAAGCGCCAGACCGTGCAGCAGCCACCACTGGATGCCCCAGAAGGAGTTGCAGTCTATCTCTGCAATACCGTCGGCGTCGAACGTCGGGTCAAGAACACCGTGCTCATCCAGACGGAGCACTTCAATATCGGCATCGTGTCCGTTCGCACCGTCACCATAATATGAGGAGACAAGTATCTTGCCGTCGGGCTGGATCAAAACATTGGAACCATATTCGACTTTACCCAATCCGTTAATGTCGTGCGAGAATTTCCCGCCAGTGCCGAAATCGGGATCCGGCTCAACGGTGAAAACTATTTTTGTTTCCGGCGGTGTGCCGCCTTCCTCCATAGTTGTAAATGTCCAACTGTAGTCACTCTCCATGCCATTGCCTTCCAAATCCTTCACTGCGCCGCTGATTGTGGCAATATATGTTGTTTTATATGCAAGGGCTGATGAAACCGAAAACAGAGCCATCTTCGAATTGGAGTCATACGAGGCAGCCACATCGACGACAATCGCTCTCATCGCATTTACTTCATCATAAGTGCTAAGTGAAAAAGATTGAGAGCTTATGGTCGAGGCGTCCATCTCTTCGCTGAACATAACCTCTATGGTAGGGGTGATCGAAACATCGGTTGCGCCATTGGCCGGCGAAACACTCACGACGTAAGGC
>Ga0315291_10002636_pt1 | contig 23403 bp, 28 predicted proteins | sample YL17G12_20_MG_FD_203070 | JGI IMG/M metagenome (GOLD analysis project Ga0315291, IMG submission 203070) | Sediment microbial communities from Yellowstone Lake, YNP, Wyoming, USA - YL17G12_20 | ecosystem: Environmental > Aquatic > Freshwater > Lake > Sediment | place: USA: Wyoming | collected... | reverse complement strand
TTGATATAATGACGGCTGTGATTGCGGGGTAGAGCAGCCTGGTAGCTCGTCGGGCTCATAACCCGGAGGTCGCTGGTTCAAATCCAGCCCCCGCTACCATCTTGAAATCGAGATTTCCCCTGATAAACGAGGCCCGGCGCCTCGTTCTTCCTTTCAGTCCCTTTATCTTAATTTTGGCGTAATTAGGTCGAGATGGACACACGTGGGTCACACGGGGAGACGTGCGCCTTCACTTTGATACGCGATCCTCGACAGAAGGTATTGGATCAATTTGAATATTTTGGCTATTGACTAGTGGAGCGGAAAATGCGATATTGTAAGTATGCTAAAGCGCACAAGCAAGAAACAAGAAGACGAAAACACCATAGCCGCCCAGATCATAGAGCTAACGACCGGCCAGGAAACAAAGGAAAAGAATCCCGCCGCAGTCGCCCTGGGGCGACTAGGGGGATTGAAGGGTGGAAAAGCAAGGGCCGCAAAGTTATCGGCCCAGAAACGAAAGGCAATAGCCCGCAAGGCTGCTAAGGCAAGATGGAGCAAGACCGCTCAAGCATAGTTGACTTTTTTAGAAAGCTAATATATTAACATGTTTGGAGGCAGGGGGAATCGAACCCCCAACGGCAGAATGCAGAGTCCGGCCTGGGTACCAACCCTGCCCCCCGAGTTTTCATTTGTAATGTGCGGAGGGAGGCGGACTTGAACCTCATGCCCCGCGAGAGCATCAAGCGTTTCTAAGGCGCTGGCCACAACCTTGTGGCTACCCCCTCCGCACCAGATTTTCATTTTTTTCTATATTTCCCGTTAGGCATAGATTAAATTCCCACTCCATCATCTTTAGAATAATCAAATTTAGAATAATCAAAAGGCAATGTCATGGTCTGATTGTATGATGGGTGAATCCTATCTAATTTATCTTTGAAATCTCCCCATCCGTTACTGAGTTTCATAATTGTTGTTACCGACGCCAACAAATCCCGCAGTTTCGGATGACCTAATTCTGGAGTCAGTTTTTGGTGGAGACGATGTTTCAATCTCCCCTTCTCATCTTTTTCCGCCTTCTCTTTTAGCTCTTTTAAAACACCGGGAGCCAATCTGTCATAAATAATATTGTTGGTTATATAGCCAAAATATTGTGGACGCTTAATTCCATTGCTTAAATATCCTATACCGCGCAGTCGGAACATTTGTTCGTAAAACTCTGCGGGGAATGTCTTTACCCAAGGTTGAAGTTCTTTTGCTACGAACGCTTCTAATATTTTCGCAAGGTCTGTCTTAACACGATCTTTTTCGTATCCCGTAGCCGCATCTATAAGTGCGATTATGCCTACGTGCGCAAGACCTCGCATCAAAATGTCTGAAGCGGTAATAATATGTTCGTACCGCTTTGGTATTTCCCCATTTTGGGCCATACTCTTATCGCGGAATTTTAAATATACATCTGCGACCCTTGGGAGCAATGTGGCATCATAACCGACCCCTCTTCCCCCATGTTGATTGCGATAAAATATAGGCTTCGTCGACGACACCAATTCATTTGTGATAAATGGTTTAATGATCTCTGCTTGAAGAAAAAATGGGAGTTCGTCGACCGTGCTTAATACCCCCGTTCCTGACTTGGGCGATCTGGATCGACCCAAAACACGTAAAAAAGTAGCTTGAGTAATAATTCTGCGACCATCTGCCAGGTTTGCGCAGGAGATTATAGTTGTCCCAATTGGGAATTCTCCCTCGTGTGTTGCCTGTGGAAGATTGCCCTCCCATCTAATTAGGGCAGCTTTGCGAGCAATTGCCTTACGCTCTTCCTGGGATAATTTTTCGGCCCTTGCATAACCGCCCCTCGCCTTTCCGACGTTTTTTTCGTCCATAGTTAATCTCCTGTCGCCAATATGCTTGCATTATACCCCTTTTCAAGTAAAAAGCAAGCATTATTATTATTATGCTAGAAAATATCGCTTGACAATGCTTGAGCGGTCATGTATGCTATGGGCATGAACAAGCTGAAGACTGTAATCTACCCCCTTCATTGTTCCACCTGTAAAGTGAAAGTTCGACATTATACCTGGACCGATTTATAGAGGATTGGTCACATTACGAGGCAAATTATCGCCATCCTGAGTCAGTTCTCCCCGGGGCCGGCGGAAGGCCCCGCTTCACTTCCAGCCCCAGCGCTTCCAGATATTTGATCCTGGCCATGAGAATTATCCCCGCCTTCCTGCGTCTTTACTCATGAGGCTAGATTTCGCCGCAAGGCGTCCCTTCTCCCGGGGGCCGTCTGGATCCGGCTGGCCCCCCGCCTCATTTTTCGATATCATTCAAAAAAGAATCGATATCGACGAAATCAAGGTTTTTCCCTTCCGATCTTATGATATATACTTTTCCTAAATAACGTTTTTCTTCGTCTAGGAAATTATCGTTTTGGATTAAGCAAAGGGATATTGGATTTTCAGAATCGGCCTTCCCGCATTTAATTCCGGAAAGAATGTGAATATATTGATAATTATTCGGCTTTCTAAATTCAATCATCACGCGACAACGGCCATATTTCGATGCAGCCGCATGGAAGATAGAATTGATTGAGTATCTGCTCTTATCCATTTCGAATATCTCCTTCCTCTCTTTCTTTAATCCCCGGGCTCTTTGATCTCAAACTGCTCCCCATCCTTCCCTCTGAACTTCTCGGCCTTCTTGAACGTCTTATCGACCTGCCGGATCGGGGGCATGTCGATCTTCTTTTTGGCTAGGAGCTCGGCGATCGTGAGGAGTTGAATTTTCGGGAACTTTCCCCAATGCCTGGTCTCGAAGAATCCGGCGGTCACTGCTTCGGTCCGCATGGGTTTGGTCGGGTCCTCCATCGAGATCAGGACGCCGATCGCGGCCTTCTCTCGATCAACGACGCCGCGGAGATCACGGATGTAATGGGCCATTAGATTGCCGGCCTTGACGGAGATGATGACGGTCTCGAACTTCCCAGGCTCCTCACCCTGGAAAATGATCTTTCCATCAATCCCTTTATCGGCGCCCTTCTTTTCCTCAACCGGCCGCGCGCCTACCAGATCAAGCGCCCACCATTGAAACTGATAGGGCTCAGACTCCGCCAGGGCTCGAGCATCCGGCACACTGACGGGCTCTCCGACCACTTTGAACTGAACCTGATTTCCGAAGGCGTCCCTCATTCGCTGCTTTATCAGTGTGATCGCCAAGAACGTGATGTCTATCCCGATCCAGTGCCGCCTTAGCTTTTGAGCTGCGGCGACCGTGGTGCCACAGCCGCAGAATGGATCGAGCACGATATCCCCTTTGTTACTGCTGGCCTGGATGATCCTTTCTAGGAGAGCCTCCGGTTTTTGTGTTGGATAGCCGAGACGCTCGGCGGCTTGAGAATTGATAGGGGAGATATCGGTCCAAATAGATTGTAAGGGGACGCCCTTGCCCTCGTCCAGATATCTTTTTAATCTTGGGAACCCGCCTCCCGGTGGGAAATAAATGAGACCCTCTGCTGTCCATCGATCCAGCTCGGAATGCGTCGTTCTCCAGTGACGGCCAAGGGCTCGCACACTGAACCCCCGCCAATCCTGTCCTGATTCTCCTTCCGTCGTTCCGGCTCCAGTTATGTTGTCGTCATACCACAACCGCCCATCGGAGTCTTTTCTTTTGAATCGTTTTAAGAATTTTTCATCAAACTTTGTAAAGCCTCCCTCCCAGAAATATCCTTCTGTTTTGCCATAGAACAGAATATGGTCTGCGTTGCAACCATACTTATTCGCTGTGCTATGCGCGCTTGTTCGCTTCCAGATAATCTCATTCAAAAAGTTTTGGGGTCCGAATATCGCATCCATCAACAATTTTAGGTAGTGACTGGCAGCGGGATCACAGTGCAGGTAGATGCTAGCTGTGGGCTTCATAACGCGGCGAAGTTCAACAAGTCGCGGGGCCATCATAATGAGATAGGCGAGCATATCGCACGGGCCAAGGAATGTTCGGAAAGCCTGGAGGCAATCAGCGACCTTTCCACCCCTAGTTACAAGATCGGCATAGATTGCTTCATCCTCCTGGCTCCAGGTCCAGGTGTCCTCGAAGGCGCGGATCTGGCTGGCCGCTTGCGACCCGTTCTTCTCTTTGAAAAGGATGTTGTAATTTTGGCTGCTCTTAAAGGGAGGATCGAGATAGACCAGGTCTATGCTTTCATCGGGAATGTATCTTTTCAGGATGTCCAGATTATTGCCGTAGTAAAGCGTGTTTTCCATTTCAATCCCCTTTTAGTGGATACTTTTATATATCCCTCTAATTCAAAAACTTAAACTACTATATTTTTTCCATTATATAAAAAAAACTCGACATTAGATATATAATTAATCACTGGAGTCTTAGATGCCAAAGGCTGAAATTTACACATGGGACGGGATGACGGCGAGAATTACGAGAAGCCGGCCGCCAGGAGGAATCAAGCCCAGAAAGAAAAAGCCCAGGAAAAAAATTTCTGATAAAGGGATCACTCGTCTCACCAAAAAACAGCGTAAGGCTCTGACGATTTACATGGAACACGGAATGACAAACAAAAGGCAAGCTCTGGAAGCTGCCGGATATTCTGGACTTAATCCGAGTCGGGACATGAAAAGATTGATGACCAGGAAGCCGATCATCGTTGAGCTTGAAAAGATAGGCGTCAATGATGAGAAGATCGCCCAGGTCATAGCCGAGGGCCTTGACGCGAACCATCCGATGAAGCCCGATCTGCCGGATCATCATGCCAGGATAAAATTCATCTCCGAGGCAAACAGAGTCCTCGACAATTATCCGGCGACTAAATTTCAACACGAAGAAAGAATCTTCAACATAAACCTCAGCGAAGAGGACGTGAAGGCGCTCCAGGAATTTTATGAGCTGAGGAAGAACGATGCTAAAGATTAATGCGCCCAGGGACCTTCCTTTGGATCTCCAGTTTTAGCGATTTTGTCCTCAATTTGTCCACACGGATTTTAACTAAGAACCGATTTAGCCAGATCCGCCGCTTGAGCCGTTGACAGGCATTTGGAACGGCGTTATATTACCCTCGGAGGGAGGGAACCTAAATGAATAAAAATGTATTTTTGTTAGCCTTATTTTTAGTCCTTTTTTTAGGATGATGGGCGAACAGGCAGCCGAGAAGACATTGAAGATCCCGGGCGTTATGCGCGGTTATCCCAAGGTCGCGGGCCTGGAAGTGAAGCGGGGACGTCCACCGGCTGGGCCGCCGCCATCCAGGAACGGCTGAAGGGCTGATGCTGGGCCATTGACAAGCTGATGCCTTGGGTTTATATATTGAAAGATCGTCTTTTTTGCCTTAGGGGAGGGATCATGAAAAAATTAATCACTTTCTGTTTCCTTTCCCTTTTTTTAATCTTTTGCGCTAAGGCCCAGGAATTCGACCCGCAGCCGCTAAAAACCGAAATCAATAAACTTGAACTAAATATTTTGCTAGCCAAAGCCGAGTCGGAGAAGTATTCCGGAGGCTTAATAAAAGCTCTGCTCGATTCTCGCCTACAGATTCTAGAGCATACTAAAGCTATGCTTGAACAAAGGCTAGCAGCAGGAAACTATAAGCTTAAAATTAGCTATACGGTCGATGGAAAGGAATATGTCCCGGCGGCCAATAAAGATAAAATCCTCCAAGATATAGAAAACAACGCTCTAAGTGTAACAAAGGAAATGGAAGTCGCTAAAAAAGAAGCCGATCAATACAGTGGTGGTCTTGTAAAGGCCATGAAACTTTCAGCGGTAGCCACGTTCCAGCAACAGCTTGCCATGCTAGAAATGAAACGATGTGCTATAATATTTGATATTCCCCTTTATGCTTTTGTGGGTGGCGGTTCCTCCTCATCCCCCGTTCAAACTCCCACCAAGACAATAAAAGAAACCCCTTTTTCCGAAATTGACGGGATGTTTGACGTTAAAATAACCGGGAAGCGTGTTTTCAAAGCTAATTATTCCGACCATCTCGGCTTAAATTTAGTATTTACCAATCACACTGAAAAAGATATCAAAGCAGTCCAGGGAGTTGTGACCTTTACAGACCTTTTTGATTCAGAAATCCTAACTATACGACTTACCATCGAGAAAAACATCTCCGCCGGACAGAGTGTTAAAAATAGTGATTACTCGATTGAGCTAAACCAATTCAGTGATGAGCATAATCGCCTTAGATCAATTGAAATGGAAAATCTTAAAATGCGGTTTGAAACTCAATCTATCATTTTCAAGGACGGAAGCATCGTTAAACGATAGCATCTCAGCTATCAGGGACGCCTGAAGAGATGAATCCTGGCGCCAAGCCGCCTTAACTTTTATTCCATAACGGGCTATGGATAATCTCAGTAAATATATTTTGGAGGCAACCATGAATCGAATTATTCATAGGAGGTTGATTTTTTTATTGTATTTCACATTTATTGTTTTCGGTTACTCTCAATCTAAGCAGGTATTAGAGACCTACGCAAATAAAATATTGGAATCTCACGGCAGAACATATATTGTCGCCCAAATATCTGTTAATGAAACAAGGCTAAACCTAGCCTTTAATTTTCTTAGATCCAATTCAGATTCAGTATTGATGGGGGATTTAATTGCTTGCGCCGACGCTGCCATACAATTATCAAAAAAAGACTCACGTTTTTCGACGAAAATATATCTATATGATAAGGGAAAAGAATTTGGATTCATTTGGAGGCGCCATTGCGAGGAGGCTCTAAAACTTGGCTCGTTTCAAGAAAAGGGGGCTTATCTTGCGAGCCATATTAAATGAAAATCTTCTTTCTCCGTTGTCCTGACTGCAAGGCATCGATTCAAGACCAGGATCCGGAGGATGGGACCGGCATCGTCTCCGCCAGGCGCGGCCGACAGGGCGATCCGCGCTTTCCGAAGGGCTTTCCCGAGTCTGATAAAGGAAAACAACTAGAATAGAGCTATCGGACGATCTTGGATTCGAGCCAGCGGTTAATGTCGAATTTTCTGAAAAGGACCTTCTACGGATTAAATATTGTGGTTGGAATATGATACTATAATAGAAAGCGAAACTACGGTGAATGGGAATCGAGTTAAAGAAATTAGGAACATCGCCGGGCGCTTCATCCGCGCCGCGCCAGCTGGTCCTGGACGAAGGGCAAGACTTGAATGAATTCTATCAACTGACAAGGGGGAAACCATGAAGACCGAAAGCATCTTGCGGGCAAAATCCATGTCGCTTCGAGCTACGGCTAAAGGCCTGAAACCTGATCTTCTTGACCGCGGACGAAAAGGAAGATGGAATCTCTTCTAAGGAGGACTCGATGACAAAGTTTACAAGCAATAACCTCATGAAGGATGAAAGCATTGTTTACTCTACGAAACTACATTGGATCGTATACCTTCAGGTTATTCCGTTCTTCTTCCTTGCTCTTGTTTCATTAATAGCTGGCCCAGGGATATTGAAATCTTTGGAAACAAAATCTTCATCGTTCTTTATCCTTGGCATCATGCTTATCATTGGTGGATTATTAGATATTTTATATTTCCGCATACTCATCCGAACGTCTGAATTTGTAATCACGAACAAACGTCTAATTATGAAACGAGGAATCATATCAACAAAAACTCTTGAATTGCTTCATTCGAAAATTGAAACCGTCTCGATCTTTCAGGGCATCGGCGGGAAAATCTTTGGATACGGGAACCTCGCCGTAGTTGGGTCGGGTGGAACCGTCAATTTATTCAAGACGATTGAAAAGCCTTTTGATTTTAGAAAGGCGGCCCAAGAGGCAATCAATAAGGCTCAGAAAACTGCATAGCGGCGGGGTCCGCTGAATGAGGCGGGGAAGGCCGCATCGCCAGCCTTCCCGATGAAGAGGATGCCATGACGACGAAATCATGCCTTAGAACGAAGGACGAAGGAAGGCGGGAATAATTCTCATGGCCAAAAAGGGGGAGAAGTGAAAACTAAAACTATCATAAGGTCTTTCTTCTTATTTGCTATTTTCTCCTTATTGCTGGGGCAAGCATGGCGGACCTGCATTAGAGCTGTTGACGGAGATACGCTTATCCTGAATGGTAATGAAACAGTCAGGCTAATCGGAGTTGATACGCCCGAAACTAAGGACCCACGGAAACTTGTTCAGTATTTCGGCGAAGAAGCGTATGGATTTACTAAATCTTTATTAGAAGGAAAGCGTGTCCGCCTGGAGTATGACCAGGAAAGAATCGATAAATATGGACGGACGCTTGCCTATGTCTACCTGGAAGACGGAACGTTTCTTAATGCTGAAATCATTAAGCAGGGATACGGCTTTGCCTATACAATCTATCCGTTCAAGTATATGGAAGAATTCCGCCGTTATGAGAGAGAAGCGCGGGAAAATAAACGTGGATTGTGGGCGGGGGGAGAGCAAAAGACAGTAGTTACAAAGCCGAAAGCCGATGATTCGACGATAGTCTATATTACAAGGACAGGGAAAAAGTACCACCGCGACAATTGTAGCTATCTAAGACAAAGCAAAATTCCGATTACGTTAAAGGAAGCCTGCGAAAGGGGATTCTCTCCTTGTTCCCGTTGCAATCCGCCGCCGTGTAAATGATTAACGAGGAAATATGGCCAGAGCCGAAAGAAAGGGAAAATAACATGACCATTGAAGAACGATTGGAGAACATGGAAAGAGAACTGGGACGTCAGAAGCGGCGTAACCGCTGGCTGTTGGGAGCGATTATCGTATTACTGGGGGGATTGGTTGCAGCTGGGGCGTTTAAGACAACCGTGACCACGGCGCAGGCACAGGGGGCGGGAACGGCTAAGCTAATCAGTGCTAACAACTTCTTTCTTATAGATGAAAACGGCAGACCCCGCGCCGCCCTGTTCGTGGGCAAAGATGGCCCTAGCCTATCGCTGTCTGACGAAAATGGCAAGACCCGCGTCTGGCTGAGGGCGGACAAAGATGGCGTTGGTCTGGGGCTGTATGACGAAAATGGCAAGAACCGCGCCCGGCTGTGGGCGGACAAAGATGGCCCGGTCTTGGCGCTGAGGGACGAAAATGACAAGAACCGCGCCTTGCTGGTCGCGGGCAAAGATGGCCCGAGTCTGTCGCTGGGGGACGAAAATGGCAAGATCCGCGCCGGACTGGCGACTCTAAAAGATAGCCCGACGCTAGTGCTATTTGACGAAAATGGCCAGGGCCGTTTCATGGCGGGAAAGGCAAAAATAATAACGCCGGATGGAAAGACAATTGAATATCCGGAATCTTCTCTGATTTTATTCGGGCCGGACGGCAAGGTTATCTGGAGCGCTAAAAAATAGAAGGGGACGCCCTAACGGCGAAATATAGCGTCATATGAGGGACGTGGGAAGGCACGTATAATTCTCATGGCTAGGATAAAGTATCAAGTAGCCACCGGGCTGGAAGTGAAGCGGGGAAGGCCGCCGACAGGACTGTCACCATCGAGGGCTGATCTAATCAAACTTTACGTTAAGGAAAGCCGATCCGTCCGGGAGGTCGCCGCCAGGATCGGGCTTCAGGGACGCGGCTAAGGCGAAGGACGCGAAAGGCACGGCCAGGGACAAGGGACATGGATAATCAAAAACAAATCGATTCTAGCGCGTCCTACACGGTGCCGGCGGCAAGGGCGAGCCTTTTGAGGCCTTGCAGGGCGGTCCTGGACTCGGATCCATGGACGCGGCGAAGGGAAAGGGCGGGGATGATTCAAAACCATCGTCTTCTAATATTAAGAAGGAGGATTCCAAATGTATGAATTGGGCAACTCATTTGAAAATATTTTGGCACTTATTCTAGGAATCTCATTCTTGCTCCTATTCAGTCTCCTGATTGCAACAATTATCCACAAAGCAGGATACCATTGGGCATGGGTTTTTATATGGTTTGTGCCATTAATCAATTTGATTTTCTATATCATTTTCGCTCTTAAAAAATGGCCCATTCAAGAAAGATTAGAAGAATGTCAGCGAGAGAACCGTGAAATACAGAAAGCTTTAATGGGAAGCATACAAAAAACTGGACAGCCTGAATCAATAGGGCCTTGTAGCTCTTCCGAAGGAGAAAAAATGCGATTAATAAAAATTTTGTCTATCATTTCTTTTATTGTGGTGCTCTCTTGTTTTTATGTAGCCAGCTGGAATAATAAAACGCAATTTGAGACTCTTCAGGTCGTAAAAGGATGGCTCCTCATCGCGGGAGCGTGGATTGCCCTACAGTCAATAGTCACTCTATTCCAGATAGCCAAGAAGAAGACAAGTGAGAGAATCGAATCGTTGGAGAAGGAGGTTCAAGAACTGAAGCGAATTCAAAACTCGAAAGGATGTAAAGATACGTGAAAAGCATGGGCGCCGAAAATTGATGACGCGACGCAGGACGAAGGAAGGCGGGAATAATTCTCATGGCCAAAAAAGGGGGAGGCATGAACATCTCCAGAGATAAAAAAATGTTAATAAAAGAGATTGAAGATTTTAAGTCTAATTCTAATGCATTGTGATGAGCTTTTTAAACTGATAAAAAAGATTCGGAAGCCAATAAATTGATACTTTAGAAGTTAAGATTTTTGAATTTAAAACAGAGGGATCAGATTCTGGTTCGCGTTTCTGGTTCTCTTTCTGATCCGAAGCGGCTTGACTAGGAGCTTTCTCTTCGTCAGAAATGTCTTGGGGTTGAGCATCGGGAAGTCCAGCGACGAAACGCTCAATTTCTTTCTGATCAATTTATCTAATAACATATCCTTGCTGGTCGTTTCATATTTTCTCTTTACGTGATCCTCATGCTATGTCTCTAATCCGAAGTTGTTGATAACTACGATATCGTCAAAGTCAACGGTAGTTGCTATCGCGGCGTCGGGCTGAGCATAGATGCGGAAGTAGCTAAATAGAGCTGCAACTCCGGTCGTCAAACGATTTTTATACACTCCATCGATGAAAATCCAGCAATATAAATCAGTTATGAGCATATCTATTTCATACCACGTATTACTTGCTACAGCCAGAAGATTCGTTACGGTCGTGCCATTCCAATAAGCTATTTGTGCGGAACCAGCCCGGAAATAAATCTGCGCTACTGCGGAACCAGCAGAGTTCAAGAGTTGAACACCACCATCACCCTTATCCTTATTGCTGGTTCTCATTTTGAAACTAATGCGACCACCTCCGCTAAACCCCCAATTATTAGAAAATGTGCACCTTACACCATACTGCGCCTCCCCAGCAACGCTGGTGCATGTGAGCATCTTGTCAGAGCCTGATTTGACGGTCACATTTATGGTTGAAGTCGCAGGGAGGGCGCTTGCGGCCCATGCGCTTAGATCGTTATAGACTCCTTGCCCAACGATAGTCCCATCCGCAAGGTCATCAAACGACTCTCGCATATGACAACCAATGGCCCGCAGAGACCAAGCCCCCGTCCCATCTAAGAATTTCCAGACGCTATTCGGAGCCTTCGGGCATAGTCCATGCAGCGATGTCGAGACATCGAGGTCTGTATTATCATCAGGTGCAGCGCAATCGTCGAGTTTCGGAGCCGACGCCAGATAGTCCGTCCCTGCGACGGCAATGGACAGAACCCCAACCCCTGCCGTGGTCGTGTTCTTAACGATTCCGGTTGCCAACTCACCTAGAGATTGCTCGGCATCCAAGCCGGCATTGAGCTCTTGAACAATATACTTGGCATCTGCCGGCGCACCACCCCCGCCTCCTGCTGCAAATTCGAGGCCATCCTCTGTAGCATTAACCTTAACATACTTCCCGGCTTGGTCAACGTAAGTCGCTGGAACGTCGTCCAAGTCCACGAAACTAGCAACACCTGCTCCTCCTGCCACAAACTCAAGCCCACTCGCATCAGCCTTGACCTTTACGACGAAACCTCCCGCTCCCGCATAGGTGCTCGGGACATCATCGAGGTTAACGAAACTTTCGGCTCCACTCGGAGAAGCCGAAAATCCGAAAGTATCAGCGGTCAAGGCGGCGAGAACATGGCCTGGAGTTAGTCCACTTACTGTATGATCCGCCCCGTCCAAGACATGAGACTGATTATGATGATCGTCTGCTCCGATTCCCGTGTGAGAAGCATGGCTATGGCTCTGAGGATGATGCTGGTCGGCGGTTACTCCATCCAAATCTGAATGATTTTTTTTAGCTATGTCGTCGAGGGAAGATCCAACTTTAGAAACTTCTGTCCAGAGCCATGGTGTATCAGTAATATTTGCCCTAATATGATTATGAAAAGATGGAGGAAATGTCTCCGGCTTAGACCGAATGTTCGCCCAAAACGGTTTAATTAAATCCTCGACTCTTTTGTTGACGTGGATATATTCAACCGCTCCAGGACAGAGAATCGACCTTTTAGTTTCAGCTAAATTTTTGCCCTCTTCCAGAAATTTCTGAAAAGGCGTCTTTTCTTCTTTCATCATCACCCTGAAAAATTCTTTGACACTACATCTTGAGAGGCAGTCAAATCATCACTACAAATTATAGCGTTTTAGTAGAAAAAATCAAGCCTTTAGACGGCGTTTTACTGAACTTATGCCAGGATCGCCCAGGAACGAAGATTTGATCCCACGCACAGGCACGCAAAGGGCGCCAAACGCCTCGAATTTCGCGTCAGGATAGGCCGTAGCGCGATTTTGAGGCCCTCCAAAGCCTTGGGCCAAGGTGGAGTGGGGGACTGGGAATTTCTACGCTAAAGGCTAGGTTCTACACAGCGAAGCCCACGAGAGCTTCTTTTCCGACAAGCGCCGGATTCGGGAGGCCTTACGATATCGCAAAGGCTTTTTTCGTTCGCGCCTTCCATGTGGTGGCTCGCCTTATTTCTATTTCCGATATTGGGTGTTAATGGAAATACAAGGTCAAAAATCGATGTATCTTTCCGCCGCGTTCTCAATCCGGTCAAGGTTATGGAGATATCGCTGAGTCGTTTCGATGGAAGCGTGCCTCATGCTCTCCTGGACCTGGAGAAGAGGAGCTCCGGCCTTTAGTGATTGAGTAGCAAAGAAATGCCGGAAAGAGTGAGCCGAGAGCCTTTTCTTATTTAGCCCGATTTCCCGAAGATAGAGTTTCGAGATCCCCCGGACGGTCCGCGTGGTCAGTCGTTCGCCGGAGTTCCGATCCGAATGAGAAACAAAAAGTGGATCTTCCGGGCCTGTCTTTCCCCGAGCTTCGAGATAATCAAGAATAGGCCGGAGAGCCTTTTCCGTCAAAAGGACAAACTCATCCTTTGAATCTCGGCCTTTACCTTGGACAAAGAGAAGGGCTTCCCCCGCTTGCTGTCGAATATCCTCAATGTTTGCACGGATGACTTCTATTGTCCGGAGTCCTGCCCGGAGCATGAGGTTAATCATGGCGAAGTCTCTCTTTCCCGGAAGGCCCGCCGTATTGATCTGAGAAAGAATCTCCTGAGCCTGTGAAAGAGTCGGAGCCTCTCTCAAATGGCCCGTCGGCTGTTTCACTCCCTTGATCGTCTTTGCGATATCGGGATAAAGCCGCGAACCCTCTAGGAAGGCGAAAAATCGTCTCACTCCGATGAGATAACTATTGATCGTATTCGCGGATAAGCCGCTCTCAACCATGAAGAGTTTGAACTTGAGGATTGATTCCCGGTCCGGCTGCTCGATTCCATTCTCAGCCAGCCAGGAAAGGAAACGCTCAAGCCCTTTTTGATAGGCAACCTTGGAGATCTCCCTCACATCCTGGGAAGCCAGAAACGAAGTAACAAGCTCGGGGACGTTCAACGCCTTGATGATATCGCCCCCGGCCCCGGACACCTTCACAATATCTCTCATCGTGATCCTTTATCTTGCTTGCAATATAATCGTAACCCCTAAAAGACCGATGTCAATACCAGGGTCATTTTATCTTGATCGAAACATCAGGCGAAGACAGGAAATGCTCGATGGCAATGACAACGATCTGGGTCATTGTCATAGAATTCTTCTTGGCTATAGCGATAAGTTTGCTTTTAAGATGTTTCTTTGAGGCCGGTAGTCTGATAGCGATATCATTCAGTCTTGGATTTCTCATTGTTCCTCCAATAAGTTTAAGTTTAATTGTTTACTTGGCCTGATCTTATCCTTTTTCCCTAGCTGTTTCAAAGCCTCGTTTTTTGATCTACACTTCCGGCAGATGTCAAAAGACGTAAGTTCATCCTCGGGAAGGATCGTCTTACAGATCGGACAATGACGGACCTCTTCGCTCTGCTTCTCAGCACCAGGATCAGGAGCCCGGCCCCGGCAATTATGGCAGCGCCCGAGATCGTCAAGGTCCGACTCTGGCCATGACGTGTTACAGACCGAACATTTTTTGACGGTCATTCTTTGGGCTCCTCTTCATCCTTGTAATTCGGACGGGCTAGAATAAAATCAACCGCCTTTTGAGCTCGACTAGCAGCCATGGCGACAAGCTTGGAGTTCGCCTTGATCTGTCCTTTCCATCCGGCTATGTAGGCCGCAGTATTTTGATCTGTCCTTTCGTTGTTTATCCCGGTTTCGCAGCAGAGAAAAGCCGCCCCGAATTCTGCTACAAGCTCCTCTTCCCCGTAGTCTTCGGACCCGAAGCTTGAATTGTCAGCGATAGAGCCCCGGTTTAACCTGGACGGATGGCCGGTTGAATGGGTGAGCTCGTGAAACAACGTCGAGTAATACTCTTCCCCAGATTCAAAGTATTTGAGATCCGGCATGGAAACGGCGTCTTTTGCTGGAGAGTATGAAGCTTTCTGTCCCGGTATGATCTCCGGCTTGGACGGCATTTTGTTGACGACCTCATCGGCCGCAGCGATGGGGTCATTGATCTTCCCCTTCACTTTTTCCGCCGTCCGCTTGGGAAGGATGACGGCCTCTGTCTGGTCCAGGTTGAAGACGTTGTAATAACGCAACAAGAAGGACCTCTTGGGCTTTCCCCGTTCATCGAGCACCGGCTTTCCTTCGTCGTCCACGAGATCTGAAACTTTCCAAAAGACGCAGAGAGAAGATTTCTCACCGGCTTTGATATGTCCGCCATGCTCCGCAGCCTGCTTGTAGCTCATCCAGACCGGAGAGGAGAAAGGAGCATAACCTAAAAGAAGGATATTCATTCCTCTGTATTCCCGGCCCGTAATGTTGAGCGGTGAGCTCCCCGTCCATGGTTTTCGCCATGGGACAGAGCCCTTCTCGAGCTCTCCCAAAATTCTTTCAGTTACGATTTCATAAACGTTCATTCTTTTGCCTCCTTATGCGTTGAATCCCATGATGATTCCATTGAAATCAACGGAGAAGCGGCGGGGGGTCCCGTCCTTGAAGTTCTCGAAAATCTCTTTAATGGGGAGTTCCAAGTCAACCGGCGTCCGATGGAATGACCCGCCCCAGGGATACTTGTTTAATTCCCAATATCCCCAGCCTTTAGGGATTTTCGCCTTCATCCCTTCAATGATGATTTTGTTATTCATGTTTCTTATGCCTCCATCCCAGGTATAGCATGGGTTAGCCAATTGTCAACCATGCTCCCTTCTCCTTTCATCTTAAAAATAAGATATAGAGAGGCTGCGAAGTTTTTTTTCAGAGAAATTCATTGTCCCCCTACTACTACGGCCCCACCCCGGACCCGTGCTCAAGCTGGCGATCCCGGCCCCCCCTGTGGGAACTTTCACTTCGGCCCCCCTCTGCTGAGTCTAACCCCTGCTCTGTATATTTTCATATTTTTCATAAGGGATTTTTCCCCAAATAACTTTATCGCCCAGTTGAGGATTGCCTATTTTTGGCAAATAACCCTCACTCAGCTACCCTTTTTTTGAGCTAGGACGAACGATCGTGCGCCGGTCCATGTCAAGGTAGCCATCGTCTTGAGGATGGGATGTTTTTGGCATAAAACCCTAACTTAACTCCCCTTTTTCGGTCTAATCTCTATATCCCCCTATACCCCCCTATCTCTTCCAGGGAAAGATACGAAAGACGCTGTAGGAGGCCTACTACCGTAGAAAAAACAGGATTCTAGAGCGAGTTATGGACGACCGTTGATAACAGGGGAGGAAGAGGAAAATATGAGAACGCTTACTACATAGTAGGAAGAAGTCTGATAAAGGGACACCTTCTAAGGGAGGATTAGGGCAAACTAAAAAGAGGATGAATATTTATAGAGCTCGAATCTTTTTGCTTTCCGGATCAAACTGAATTTTTCCATATCGCTCAAAATCCCAAAGATCGTAAAGAAAATCCTTTTTGTTAGTTGTCTTGCCAGCTATTGTTTGAAATGTTGTCTTAAGTTCCGTCAGGCTGGTCTCTTTCTTTTCTCTGATGAATTTCAAAACCTTAAACTTTGATTTTGTCCAAGCCAAATCTCTTTTACGTCTTCTTAAAATAGAAGGGCGAACGAGGAAATAATAGACCAGTTCATCACGTCTATAAATTCTATCCAGAAAAGCTTTTATTACAATTCGGATAGACCTTAGCCCCGTCTTATATCTTGTCATTCTTTTTTTCCGCTTAGCCGTTCCCTCTAAATTTTCATCATAGACATAACTGTCCTTACCTGTAATCTCGCACATTATCCTTTGAGCTAAAGTCCAATCATGTCTTGATCTTTTCCCTTCTGTCTCTTTCACTATTGCGGTAGTTATTAGCACAACTCCAAAGAAGAAGTTTTCTATACTTATAGTGCTTCCTGGATGGAAGAATTTGTAAGTATAAAAGAGGCAGGAAGAACAAAGGCAACTTAAGGAGACCCTCGCTACAGCTTTATGTGTCTTCTTATTGAAAAGAACGTCTTTATGTGTCTTCTTATTGACAATATCATCAAATTCTTCTTGTAAATTCCAGGCTTGAATTACTTTTAAGGCCTTTTGGAAATGAGTGTCGCCGGGTGTTTGGACCTTTATATATTGATATTTACCTTGTTTTTCAAGTCGTTTCTTAAGCTTCTCGGGTAATTCTTTGCCGCTATAGGCTCCTTTTTTAAATTCTTTAAAATCAATACCTTTCATACTTTTTCCTTCTGAAACCATCCATCTTTATCACCCTTATAATTATAGCATGAGCGTCAACAACGAAGTTGATAATAAGGAGTTATTAGAATGAATCGAATGAGAAGAAGGCGACTTGATCTTGATATAAGCCAGGCAGAGTTGTCGAAGAGGACTGGGATTATTTATTCAACGGTCTCCCGGATCGAGCTCGGTATCATTCGCGGCACTCCCGAACAGCGAAGAAAATTGGCGCGGATTTTAAGAGTTAGAATTTCGGATTTATTCCCACGAGATGAGAATGAAGATGCAAAACCTATCCACAAATAAAGAATCAAACCAGTCCTTTAAAACTCCGGATCTTTATTTGGCGGCTTTCCTAAATATTCGGGGGCTTATTCTTGATAAATGTGAGACAGAAAAAGGGCGAATCTTTTTCGTTTTTCAAAATAAAGATAACTTAGAGGAATTAGTCAGGGACTACCGAAATGATGCTGCCGTCCCTGTCCTCACCTATAAAGCTACGTTAAGAGATTTTAAGTCAATCATCATGGAAATTCGCAGAGATTTCTAAATGGGAAAAAGAAAATGAGCAAAATATTTGGACGGATTGAAAAGAATTCGGTGGAGGAGATCCGGTTTTCTTTTTGCGAATGGAACGGCAAGGAATACGTAGATGTTCGCGTTTGGATCAAGGAAGATCCCGAAGAAGGCCGCAAAGAGATCCCGACTCGAAAAGGGATTCGATTTAATGCCGAACTTTTGCCCGAGTTTATCAAAATCTTGAGGAAGATGGACAAGAAGATGGGCGGGGAGGGGGAGGATTAAAATGAGCGACCGATATTTCCGAGTATATGTTTCCGACTGTAAACCCTATTCCCGACGCCGCATGAACTTAAATCTTGAAGAATTCGCAGTGACTACCATCCTAGAAGGGGAATCCTGGGAAAGCACGGATAGCCCTCCGGGCGTGATTTATTTTTTAGATTTTGAGAATCTTTCAAAAAGGTTGAACATTAATCCTGAAGTCCTTGAATCGACCGTTAAGAAGTTGGAAAAGATTAAAGAAGCCAGAATGAAGATCCAAAAGGATGGCCGTCATGAACTTAAATTCATAAATTGGGACAAAAAACAGCATCCGTTTCTTTCCCAGAAGAATTATAGGGAGAGAAAACGAAGAGATTTCCAGGCGGGGAAGATTATAACCGGTGATAATCAGATTATAACCGATGATAACCAAATTCAGGATAAGGAGAAGGATAAGGATAAAATAATAGGTATATTAAAAAAGGAAGATGGAAAGGGAGACGATTATCCCTCCGATCCTAGAGATCAATTTCTTTATGAACTCAAAGAAGTTGAGGGTTATCCGTTCGATGAATATCTGGATGGTCAAATCTATGATTATTGCATCAATACTTGGCCAATAGTTAAGCCTGGCCGGGAACTTGAAAAGAAGACCAAATATTGGAAAGAGAATCCAGGTGCTTTAACTTCAAAGGGGAAAGGACCGAGAGAACAGCTTGTTGAATTCTTCAAGAAGGAGGCGGAGTATCAAACTGGAGGGACAAAAAAATGAATCAGCAACGCCTCTGTAAGCGAGAATCTTCTCTATCTCAAGAAGAAGATTTTATTCGTAAACTTGAAGAATATTCCAAAGACCATCCATATCCATTTTGCGAAGAGAAAGAAAAACGAACCTTCGGTTATATATTTAAGCGATGGCCCCAAATTGATTTTGTTTCTATGCTAGAGAAAATATTAGACTATTTAAAAAGACACCCTGAAGCATTGGAACCCAATAAAAAGGATCGACGAGAACAGCTCTTGGAAGAGTTTATATGGAAAGAAATTGAGAGATGGTGGAAGGACTCAGCTTTAAAGGCCGTCGAACAGGAATCAAAAAAAGGATAACGATGGGAACTGATTTTTACAGCTGGAACCGGATCGTCTTGGTGGGGCAAGTTTTTCGCATGACTGAATTATCTAAAGACAGAGCAAAGAAGACTCTGTATATCCGACTGGGAACAAAAGAGGTCTTCCTTTATGGTAGAAAAAAAACTCCGGGTCCTACAAAATATTATCATTTTATAAGGGTCAGCGGATCTCTCGCTGTTTTTTGCACGCAATATATAGCACCCGGCGATCTGATACTTATAGAGGGCCGCCTACGCAACTTCCCAGTAAAAGTAAAAGATCAACAGGTTTGGAAATCTATAGTTTGGGCGGATAAGATTATTACCCTGACAAAAAAAGAATGGCTATCAGAAGAGCGGAAACAGAAGGCGGATTTAGCAATAGATCAATTTAAAAAATGAATCAACTTTTCACCGTCAAAGGTCTGGCCGAATATGCCCAGGTCCATCCTTCGACGGTTTACAAACTCGTTGAGAGCGGCGAGATTTCTTTCATCAGGAAAAGGGGAGTCGGGATAAGATTTCAAAAAGAAGACGTCGATCAGTGGCTAGAACGCGGAAAGGTCCTCCATGAACCCGTCATCCTCCGTCGCTCCATGGCTATGAATTTTCCGGCCGAATCTGTTAGGATAGGAGCGAAAGGAGGCACTCGCGAGTCTATGGTTAGAAAGGCTCGCCACAATTATGGTTTTGGGACTGTGTATTTCAGGAAGACAAAACAGGGGAATGATCGGTGGTGCATTGATTACAGACGAAACGGGGAAAGGATTCGGGAGATGATCCCCGAAGCCACTTGTCGCGAAGAAGCTCTATACGTTCTCCGGAAAAGAATAACAGAGTTATTCGACACACGACATCGACCGAAGCGGACACCCACGTTCCGTTCATGGGCGGATGAGTATCTCACGGAATATGCCAAGCCGCGCAAACTAAGCTGGAAGACGGACCGGGCATACATCGAGGCCAACATGAAACCCTTCTTCAAAGACGTGCTGATCTCGGAGATCACTCCGATCGATATCCGAAAATACATCAAACTTAGGCTCGAAAGCGGCGTCTCTTCAACGACCGTAAATCGCTGCCTCCAAATCCTTCGGAAGATGTTTAACTTGGCTATCGATTGTAAGCTTCTAGAAACGAACCCGATCAAGAAGGGGACGCTTTTCTCCGAGAAGGGGAATACGAAAGATCGAATCCTGACCTATGAGGAAGAGGGACGGCTTCTGGAGAATTGTACGGAGCACCTTAAGCCCATTGTGATCATTGCCCTGAGCACCGGCTTGCGCCGCGGGGAGATCCTATCGCTTAAATGGAGCGATATCGATTTTCAAGGCAAAGCGATGAAGGTCGAACGCGAGAAAGGCGGCTCTATCCCATTTATCTTCTTGACCGAGTCGGTCACCCGGCAACTCGCCATGTTGAAGGCGAAGGCCGGAAAGGCTGAACACGTTTTCGTGAATCCCAAGTCAGGGAAGCCGTTTGTCGAGATAGGGAAGGCCTTTCGCGCTGCCTGTCGGCGGGCCGGAATCAAAGGGCTTCGTTTTCACGATCTCAGGCACACGTTCGCCAGCCGCTTGATCGAGAAGGGCGTTGATATCGTAACGGTCCGAGACCTTCTTGGACATTCATCCGTGAAGCTGACCGAGCGATATACCCACTCAAGGAATGAATCCAGGCGCCGAGCGATCGAGCTCTTAGAGCCCAAATCCGCAGAAGAATGGACACACGACAGACACACGGAGAAATGGTCTGTTCTCCCGACTCCCGTTGTTTCTTTATTTTCAGTGAATTAGGAGAGTGTTAATTTGGTAGCTCGTCGGGCTCATAACCCGGAGGTCGCTGGTTCAAATCCAGCCCCCGCTACCACTTTTTTTCTCAATTCTCCCCCTAAAGATTCATTTTGTATTTGAATTTTATATATTTATTTGAAAGTCTGAATTATTCATGAATTACGTTATCTCTCCCGGTTGTGAATTTGCAGACGGGTGCCGAATTCGGGGACATGACCCAAATTCTCCGGAATTTGGGATCGTGTCCCCCTCGTCTTGAATTCGGCGCCATCTGCGAATTCTCTTCTCGCGGAAACGAAGCAATTTATAAATAATTCAGGAAAGGTGATAAATATTCTTATTATTTTAAGTTTTAATAAAATGGGTATATTTCGGCTTGACCTGCCCCCTTAAATCGCTCCAGGCATAAGGCGAAAAATTATCTGGAAGAAGGGAGCCGACAGGGGGAGGGAGTGGTTTACGCCGGAATAAATCATTCTCAAGATTCATGAAGCCGGAGTGCTTCTCGCTCAAAGCACAACAAGCGGAGACGCCTGCCGAAATCTAAGCATCTCGGAGCAGACCTATGAGCGCCAAAATATGTCAATTTTTCGAGGGAATTTCCGACTCAATAAGTGGGTAAAGGTCTTGAAGAATAAAACTATGCAAATTTTCAGGCATGATCTGGAACGCACGGAAGGCGACAGGATGCTCAACGAGGAAATTGACTGCTTTCTTAGAAAGCGGCTTGGAGAACGTGTCCTATGGCCCTCGAGTTGGAAGCGTAAAGAAAAAGTCCGGAACAGCTTGATAAGTCACAATTTGCTTTCCACAATAAATACATGGTAAGTTAGAAGGAGAGCTATAAGTTAGAAGGAGAGCTTATGGAAAATAAAATGAGGATATTTAAGAGATCTAAATCCGATTTACCGATAGACGTAAGCATAGATAACGTAGCAGATCCTGAAAAAGACTTATTAAATGACATAAGCTTGGGCGGGCTGTCGTTTAAATCAAAGGTGCCGATTCAAGAAAACAAAATCGTCGAGATAACCATGCCCCTGACCTATCCTGTTTTCCAGGTCATTGGGCGAGTCCGCTGGTGCAGAAAAGAGGGGAATTATTATGTTGTCGGGGTCAGATTTGTGATACCAAAGAACGAACTTACAATTGAGGCGGTTGAGGAGATTTGCGATATCGATGAATACAAGAATGAGGTATACAGAAAAGAGGGCCGGATCCTTTCGAGCGAAGATGCGGCTGTAGAATGGCTTAATGCTTACATAAAAGAGTTTAAGAAATGATTAAAGAATCTGAAGTTTGATTTCCGGCCTCAATAACTGCCAACGACTCATAAAAATCAATTTTTCCGCGATTTATCCGACTAAGATTGTGTGGAAAGGAAATCTCTCTTTGAAGCGAGGGCCACAATGAGAATCTTGGTCGTCGAGGACGAAGTGATCGTCGCCAGGGACATCCAGAATATCCTGAGCGACTGCGGCTATCTCGTCACCGGCCTGGCCTCTTCCGGAGAGGAGTCCATCCAGAAGGCCGAAGCTTTGCATCCGGACCTGGTTTTGATGGATATCCGGCTAAAGGGGAACATGGACGGGATCGAAGCCGGCCATAGGATCCATGATAATCTCCATATCCCCATCGTCTATGTCACCGCTTTAGGAGACGAGATAACGCTCGAAAACATCAACCGGAAGAACGGGTTCCCCCGCATCTTGAAGCCCTTCGAAGAGAAAGAAATCGAGAGGGTCATCCAAAAGTTCCTGCCCGGGAACAACAATTAAAGCGCTTTCGCCAAGGCTTTTTTGACATCCTGCCTTTCTTTTGATAAATTCTCCCTGTTCGTCATTATATGTTTTTTTAGATTCTATCCAAAGGAGACCCCATGTTTGAGACAAAAACCTATGCCAAACGGCGCGATCTTTTAAAAAAGCATGTCTCGTCCGGCCTGATCCTTTTCCTGGGCAACGAAGAGAGCCCGATGAATTATCCGGCCAACACGTACCACTTCCGCCAGGACAGCTCCTTTCTCTATTTCTTCGGGCTGGATACTCCAGGACTGGCGGCCGTCATCGACGTGGATGAAAAAAAGGACATTGTTTTCGGCAATGATATCGATATCGAGGACATCATCTGGATGGGCTATCTTCCGACGCTCAAGGACCGAGCCGAGCAAGTCGGCATCAACCAGACGGCATCTCAGAACGACCTTCCCGGGACACTTCAGGAAGCCGTCGATAAGGGGAGGCCTATTCATTATCTGCCGCCGTATCGGCCCGAGACTTTCATTAAGATCGAAAAGCTCCTTGGCCTCAAACCGGACGAGGCCAAAGCCAAATCTTCAGTCGTTTTGATCAAGGCCGTCGTCGCCCAGAGGTCTCTGAAATCCGAGGAAGAGGTCAGTGAGATCGAAACTGCGCTCAAGACGACCTATAAAATGTATCTCACGGCCATGCATATGGCCCAGCCCGGCGTCTATGAAAAGGACATCGCCGGCCGGATCGACGGCAGGGCCATCGCCGACGGCGGCGCCACGGCCTTTCCGACCATCCTGACGAGGAACGGGCAGATCCTGCATAACCACTCTCACCACAACCTGTTGAAGCGCGGAGACCTGCTTGTTGTGGACGCCGGCGCTGAGTCGCCGCTCCATTATGCCGCGGACATCACCCGGACCATTCCCGTCGGCGGCAAGTTTTCGGCAAAGCAAAAGGATGTCTATGAGATCGTCCTCGCCGCCCAGGAAACGGCGATTAAGACCATCAAACCCGGCATTAAGTACAG
>Ga0315291_10002635_pt1 | contig 23405 bp, 22 predicted proteins | sample YL17G12_20_MG_FD_203070 | JGI IMG/M metagenome (GOLD analysis project Ga0315291, IMG submission 203070) | Sediment microbial communities from Yellowstone Lake, YNP, Wyoming, USA - YL17G12_20 | ecosystem: Environmental > Aquatic > Freshwater > Lake > Sediment | place: USA: Wyoming | collected... | reverse complement strand
GGGTTGTGATAGAAAACAGGGTTTTACATCTGACAGTCGAGATGCTTCGCCAGATTCCTGTTTATGACAGGGCTGTAGAGTTGGCAAAAATATTTGCACAACAGAATAAGGGCAAAAAAATAAATGTTGAAGGTTTCGGTAACTTCCTTGCCTCGCAAGATTTTTCCGAATCAGGAAATATACAATTAGTCCAGTCACTTTTCCCTATCGCTGAAGCACTGCAATATTTCATCGAAAATAATCGTGACAGTATCTGGGCTTTTATCCTTAAAAATATTTATAAACCCCTTTTCTTGAAACGTAAGTTTGACTTTATTGTGGGCAATCCGCCGTGGATTGCCTTTCGATTCATGGAACCCTCTTATCAGGAAATTCTCAAAAAACAGATTGTTCATGACTATAAACTGCTTGAAGGACAGGGACATCTGATAACTCATCTGGAAATAGCGGCATTATTTCTTGTTCGGACAGCCGACCTGTATCTGAAACATGGTGGGAAAATCGCCTTTGTACTGCCCAAAAGTATTTTCAGCGCCGACCAGCATGATATTTTGAGGCGCAGGGCTTTCCGCCTGAGCGAAGATGAAGATGCCACACTCTCCTGGAGAGAATTGTGGGATTGTGAGGATGTGATTCCATTGTTCAATGTACCGTCATGTGTTTTAATTGGTGAAAAGAACCAGAGGAATAACGAAAAGGGTCCTATTCCCGGCATCATATTCAGCGGAAAACTTCCTTCCCGCAATGTCTCCCTCGAAGATTCCGAGTCTCTACTGAAAATGGAGCCTGTTCAGTTTTCACTATTCAAGCAGGGTACCCGTAGCTATTGGGCAACAAGTGAGAGTAAAAGCCCTCAGGGTGAAAGTTATTATAAAAAGGATTTTACGCAGGGCGCAACTCTTGTTCCTCGTTCATTCTGGTTTGTTAAGGTTCAGGAATCAACCGTAGGGATTGACCCGAATATGCCGCCGCTTGAAACCGATTCCAGGGCTATCAAGGAAGCGAAGAATAATTATAAGGATATCTGCTTGCGCGGTTGTGTGGAACAACGATTCCTATATTCGACACTCCTTTCAACAGACCTTTTGCCCTTTGGTCATCTTGATTTTCGTCTTGTTGTTCTGCCTATTCTTCCGGAGAGTGAACATTATAAACTTTTTGAAGATAATGAGGAAACTCACTTTCTTGGATATTTCTATTTACTTAATTGGATGAGAAAAGCGGAAGCGGAATGGCAAAAAAGTCGTGGGACGAAAAGCAAAAACATCAGCTCTGTTAAATGGCTCGATTACAGAAAAAAGCTGACTTCCCAAAATCCAAATTCTAAATATATAGTTTTATACAATACATCAGGGACAAATCTCGCCGCCTGTGTCTTGGAAAACAAACCCTATAAATATCGCGTGAAGAAACAACACATGAATATCAAACATTTTATTGTGGATACAAAGAATTACTATAAGGAAACAAATGACATTAATGAGGCATTCTATCTTGCTTCTATTTTAAATTCCCCTGTTTTGAATGAATGGATAAAGCCATTGCAAAGCAGGGGGCAGTGGGGTCCTCGGGATATTCATAAAAAAGTCTTTGAGTTCCCTATCCCTGAATTTAATCCAAAGGATAAGGCTCATTTGCGTCTCGCTGAATTAGGGAAGGTGTGTTCGGAAAAGGTCGCTGATTGGATAAAAAGGGTAGAATCTGAAAGTAAGGGAGGCATTGGAAGGCTTCGTTCAAAAGTTCGTGATTACCTGAAAGAGGAACTTGCAGAAATTGACAAACTGGTAATAAGAGTAGTCAAATAAAAATTGATGGTATTTTTTACTAAATACGGGGACACGGGGAGCGCGAAAAAAAACGGTTTATTCTATTAAATAGCTCCACAGGAAAGACTTATTTCATCCCCGGTCACTTGAAGTTCAGGATGCCGAAATACTGGGTCTGGGCGGGAAAACCACGCATACGCGACCATTCGCTGACCGTTGCCTCTGCCTGCTGGCGCGCACGCCGGATGTTGAGTCCCCACCTGTCGCCCGGTTTCGGATGGTTGGCGTTTATCTCACTGTAAGGGACTTTAAACTCGGCGCTCCAGTAATCCTTGCCGACATTGGTCTTCACCTCGAAATGAAAAGTAAAGAGTCCATCCGGTCCACTGCAGAGGACAGTCCCCGCCGGGTTGACCATGAGCCGGTAATAGGTCTTTAAGCCCCGTCCGGGGTCAAAATAGAGTTCAAAATCGTCATCTGCAAAGACAAGCGGGATTTTGCCGGTGGCGAGCGCCTTCAGCCCCCTCGGGTTGGGTTCCTCCCCCTGCACTCCAACATAAATATTTTCCGCATCGTAGATTACCTTGACAATGGTTCGCTCTCTGGCGGGTGTGCCTTTTTTATCGATGAATAGTCTGTTTATGGCAGGGACATCCTGCCAGGCTGGGTCGTCCATTTTTCCATCGAAGGTGAAGCCGCCACGCAGGGGAAGGGCGGTTGTCTCCGGCGGGCAGAAGAGGAGATTATAGGAGGTGAGGGTGGTTTCATAGCCGGCGCCGTTTGTGTAAGGGGTTTCAATTTTCAATTTCGGGAGCATGCCGCGCGTGTAAATGCCGCGCGGGATGAAAATTTTGAAAGAGAGGGTTGTCACTTCATCAGGGCTCATGGAGAAATTTGCCCCCGGCGGGTCAAGGCGGAAATGAAAATTATCCGTTTCCCATCGGAGGAGATACGAGCGGTCACTACGTATCCTGTTATGAATGGGGATGGGGAGGGTGATGTTCACATCCTGTTTTGAGGTGTCGGGGATGATGGATGTCATTTCCTCAACAAAATACTGCGGGGAACGTTTGTATTCATCCGGAGGGACGGCATCCGGCGGGAAAATTCTGCCATCAGCGATGACAGCGAAATCAATCTTGTCCCCATCCACGGATGTCAGAATAAAGCAATGGGAATAGCCCGTGAGGTGATTCTTGCGGGACATTGAGCCGGAGGTGTTGAGGCAGAAGTAATGAATGCCATCGATGATGCGGTGGTCGTATATGTGCGAATGACCTGTAAATACCGCCCTCACGGGGTAATTTTTCAGGAGGTCATGAACTGGTTTCCAGTCGTAATCAGTGTACATATAGAGCGGTGAATGAAATGCGAGGAAGATTGCCCCTGCGTCCTTATTTTTTTCAAGGTCATCTTTGAGCCAGGTCATCTCCACGGGAGGGATGGTATCCATCTGCTCGTGCAAATCCGTGTCAAGGATGATGAAGTGGGATTTCCCTGCCTTCGCAGACGCTTCGGTCGCCGATGCTGCCAACTCCGCCGAAGCGGCTGCGAAGGCCGGGCCATAGCTTTGGCGACGGAGCGCGGAGTTGGCGTTGTAATCAAAGGAATAATAATACCTGTCCTTTCCCCATGTTTCGCCGTAGAGGGGTTCTGTGGGGGTGGTGGTGACGTCATGATTGCCGGGTACGGGATAAAAGGGCGCTGTGAGCGGTTTAATCTCCTGCCTGAATCTCTCCCACTCTTTTTTGATTTTCTGCCGGTCATAGGTGTAGCCGTTAATCATGTCGCCGCAATGAATGACGAATGCGGGCTTGAGCAGGCTGGTTTCCTTGACGGCGCGGGCGAAGATGTCCGGATTGTCAAACTGGCTGTCGCCCCACACGGCAAATTTGAAGGCGCAAACATCCGATGCAGAAATTGCCGGAATGATAATGAAGATAAAGAAACCGCAAATAATGAATGCACGTTTGCATTTCCGGTTAATCATGCACGACCTCCTTGGTATCGCCCTGAATTTAAGGAACTCTAAAAAAATGAAATTTTACCACTAAGACACCAAGTGTAATAAACCATGAATTCTCCCAGGTAAATCAAAAATAGTTTTTCTTTGTGTCCGCCTGAGGCGGACTGTAGTGCGTCTTATATCTATTGTATGTAATTATTTCATCTTGACTTTGCTGAGTAATCCCAAATTATTGAACCTGATTTTTTCATGCGAAAGGATTTTCCCGCCATGGCGCTTCCCTGCCCGAAACGTCTTTCACTTGCCCGGACGCCAACGCCGCTCCAGAAACTTGAGCGCATTGGCGCAGAACTGGGCATTGAACTCTATGTCAAACGCGATGATATGACCGGACTTGAGCTCTCCGGCAACAAGGTGCGCAAACTTGAATTCCTCCTCGCTGAGGCGCTTGATTCCGGCGCCGATACGGTGGTGACATGCGGCGGTGTGCAATCCAACCACTGTCGCGCCACTGCCGCCGCCTGTGTGCGACTCGGTCTTTCATGCCACCTTATCTTGCGCACCGAACCTCCCAGCCCCCCTTATGACGGCAATCTCTTGCTCGACTACCTCGTCGGGGCAACGTTCACCTTTATGCCCTATCCGGAGTATAAAAAGAGCGAGGAGTTTGATTTTAAAGAGGTGATTGAGGGGCTTCGCAGGATGGGGAAAAAACCATTCTTCATTCCCGTGGGCGGCTCTGTGGCGATGGGTTGCTGGGGGTATGCCTGCGCCTTTGAGGAGACAGTCTCACAGCTGGAGGAGCGCGGCATCAAAAAGGCGCATTTTGTCAGCGCCATTGGTTCTGGCGGGACCCATGCCGGTCTTGTCCTCGGACAAGCCCTCATGCGCCGTCGTGACATCAGCATCACAGACTTCAATGTGTGCGACACTCCGGAATATTTCAGGGAAAAGACCGCCGCCCTTCTGAAAGGGGCAAAGGAGCGCTTCCATCTCTCAATCAATGCGGAGGAGGCGTCCTGTTCCATCATCGGGGGTTATGTTGGACCTGGCTACGCTCAGGCGTATCCTGAGCTTATAGAGACAATGAAATGGGCGGCGCGGGAGGAGGCAATAATCCTCGACCCCGTTTACACCGGCAAGGCGTTTCACGGACTTGTCACAGAGATTCGCGCCGGACGTTTCCCCCGGAAAGACCCCATTGTCTTTTTCCACACAGGCGGCGTCTTCGGCATCTTCCCCCAGAAAAATGAGTTCACCTTCTAAGAATCCATAACAATTTGAGGTCTCTTAATATCACTATAAAAAGTATCCGAAGATGACGCGTCGGTATTTTATTGAAACACATGGTTGCAGTCTGAACTTTTCCGACTCTGAATATATGGAGGGACGTCTGGAGGAGGCGGACTTTCTGCGTGCGGAGACCCCCGAATCCGCCGATATTATCATCCTTAATACATGCACCGTCAAGGACCGCACATATTATAATTTCCTGAACCGCCTCTCCTTCTATGAGAATCTGCAACGGCAAAAAGGCGAGGGGAAGTCTTCCGCCCTGCTCATCGCAGGTTGCATTCCCAGGGCAATGCCGGATGACCCGCACCTTGCGAACCACGCCATACTTGGCGCGGACGCCGTCGGGGAGGTTGCCGAGGTGGCAGAGGCAGTCCTGCGCGGTGAAAAACCTCATCGCCTCGAACCGCTCCATCCTGTGCCGCGCCTTAATCTCCCCATCCGTCGCCGGAACCCGGTCATAGAGATACTGCCCATCGCCCGCGGGTGCCTTGGCGCCTGCGCCTATTGTCAGACCCGCGCCGCGCGAGGCGAGCTGAAGTCATATCCGGTGGAAGATATTGTCCATCACGCCCGGAAGGCGCTTGAGGAGGGCGTGAAAGAAATCTGGCTGACGGCACAGGATACGGGCGCATGGGGGCTTGACTTGGAAAGCTCCCTGCCCGACCTCCTCAGCGCAGTCCTTGCCATCCCCGGAGAGTTTCGCATCCGCCTTGGCATGGCAAACCCGAACCATGTGGCGCAATTCACAGCGCCGCTTCTGGAACTCTTCTCAGACCGCCGCCTCTTCCGCTTCCTCCACCTCCCGCTCCAGAGCGGGAGCAACCGCGTGCTCAAAGCCATGAACCGCAACTATACAGCGGATGAGTTTCTACGCATCTGTGAAACTTTTTACACCCACGATTCCGACTTCAGCATTGCAACGGACGTGATTGCGGGTCTCCCCGGGGAGACAGAGGATGATTTCCAGCAGACCCTGAACGTCCTGGAAAAGATACGCCCTGCCGTGATAAACCGGTCAAGATACAGTCCGCGCCCCGGCACCCCCGCCGCCCTGATGCCCCAGCACCCGCAGGCGGTCATTTCAGAGCGCTCACGTCGCCTGACAGAACTTGTTGAGCGCATCTCACTTGAAAAAAATCGTCGTTGGGTCGGTGAACATTGCCATGTCCTTATTGACGTCTGCAAGAGGGATGGCAGTGTTATCTCACGGAATGATTATTACAAATCCATTGTCATTTCCCTTGCCGGAAGGACGCCGGAGGAGACCGCCCGACTTAAGCCCGGCACCTTTTGCGAGGTTGAGGTGCGTCAGGCAACCACATATCATCTTATTGCGGAACCCGTGAAGTGATTGGCATTCACTGCTCACAGTGGCATTGAACGGCGAGAATTCAGGGCAAAAAACAATTGACGGTGCAAGATGCGGGGGAGTATTTAAAAAATCTGAATGTTTATCAGGTGAAATCTCGAAAGAAGCGCAATTTTTGCTGGGGGTTCGCCAAGCGGATAAGGCACGGGCCTTTGGAGCCCGTATTCGAAGGTTCGAATCCTTCACCCCCAGCCAATTTGTGAAGGCGTGGGCGTGCGCCGTCCGATGTGGCGACGCCGCCCCATAAATGTCAGTATCTGTGAGATATAACCGCCATGATTGATGAAAGACTTGTTGTGGTAAGCGGGAGCGCCAGCAGGGAACTCGCAAAAGAAATCTGTGACTATCTGCACATCCCCCTCGCTGGCTCAGAGATACGGAGCTTCTCAGATAGTGAGACATGGGTGAAGATTACAGAGAATGTCCGCGGTGCGGATGTCTTTGTCATTCAGTCCACCTACACACCCACAAATGACCACCTGATGGAGCTTTTGCTTCTGATTGACGCACTGAAGCGGGCATCGGCGGCGCGCATCAATGCCGTCATTCCCTATTTCGGTTACGCCCGCCAGGACAGGAAAGACCAGGGGCGGGTGGCGCTTTCGGCAAAGCTTGTGGCAAATATGATAACCACGGCAGGCGCTGACCGGGTAATCGCATTAGACCTGCACGCCAATCAACTGCAGGGCTTTTTTGACATCCCCGTCGACCATCTGTATGCCTGGCCCTATCTCCTCAAATACTGTAAATCGCTGAACCTAGATAACTATATTGTGGTCTCGCCGGATGTGGGGAATGTCAAGATGGCGCGAGCCTATGCCGACCGCCTGGGCGCACCCCTTGCAATCATTGATAAGAGACGTCCGACGCCCAATGTGGCGGAGGTGATGAATATCATCGGGGATATCAAGGGGAAAAATGTCTTTCTCTTTGATGATATGATAGACACAGGCGGGACGATTGCCAGTGGGGCGAAGGCGCTTGTTGAACAGGGGGCGAGGGATATTTATGCCTGCTGCACCCACCCTGTCTTTTCCGGCAATGCAAAGGAGAGAATTATCGCCGCCCCCATCAAAAAGGTGATTGTGACTAACACCATTCCACAGGGGGCGGAGGAATTCGGCGGCAAGCTTGAAGTCATCACCGTGGCGCCGCTCATTGGTGAGGCGATTATCAGAATTCATAATTATCAATCAGTGAGCGCACTGTTTGATTGACGGGAATACAGGACTCGCCGGGTATTCAATAACTGAAGGTTTACAATGCGCCTGTGGCGGAGATGCAAAATAAAGGTTGACAGGAGGCATGGCGAGACTTCACCTGTTTTTCCTGTTTTTGTAATGGATTGGCAGTTTGTGCAGTTTTTTAAGAATGGAGGAATAAAAAAAGATGGAGGTATTGCAGGTTGAAGCAAAAGCGCGGACGAAAACCGGAGGCAACACAGGACGCCAGATTCGCGCACTCAAACAGATTCCGGTCGTCCTTTATGGTCACGAATTGGAAAAGTCCATAAATCTCGTAGTGGACGAAAAGTCCTTTGAAAAGGGTCTCCGCCAGGTCGGGGGCGATAATGTGTTGATTGACCTCACCATTGCCGGTCAGGAGGGAAAACACCGGGTCTTTCTACGCGACATCCAGCGCGACCCTGTGAGCGGAAAGATGATCCATGCGGATTTACTGAAAATTGATGAGAGCCAGAAACTCCACTTTTCCGTTCCGATTCATTCCTTAGGTGAGAGCAAGGGCGTCAAGACGGGAGGCATTCTTGACCACTCCCTCAGAACGCTTGAGATTCGGTGTCTTGCGAAAAACCTACCGTCTCATATCGATATCGATGTTACAAATCTTGAACTCAACCAGTCGCTTCATGTAAACGACCTCAAACTCCCTGATGGCGTGGAGGTTCTGACCCTCCCAACGGTTGTTGTGGTTAAAGTAATAATGGCAAAGATGTCAGGCGCAATGGCTGAACCTGAAGCGCCCAGTGAGAAGGCTGAAGAGGAAATGGAGCCGGAGGTAATCGGCGAGAAGAAGGAAGAGGCTGTGGAGGGGGAAGAGAAGGAAAAGGGGAAAGAGAAAGAAAAGGGGAAAGAGAAGGAAAAGGGGAAAGAGAAGGAAAAAGAGAAAAAGGAAAAAGAGAAAAAGGAGAAGAAGTAACGCCGGGGGCATCCATGCATCTGATTGTCGGTCTTGGCAACCCGGGCCGGAGATATGATGGTTCGCCTCACAATCTCGGCTACGAGGTAGTAGATATGCTGTCCGCCTCAGGCGGACTGAAGTTTCGGGCTTCCCTGAGAAGCCTGGGACTTGTGGCGCGCGGGATGCTGGAAGGGATAGATGCGGCACTGCTGAAGCCAACTACATATATGAACTTGAGCGGCGAGGCAGTCAGTTCCTTTCTCCGCTATCACCCTGTTGACTTGAAAGAACTTCTTGTTATCTCTGATGATACCAATCTTCCTATGGGGCGGCTCAGGATAAGGGAAGGTGGGAGTCATGGCGGACACAAGGGGCTTTTATCTATCATCCAGGTGCTTGGGACAAATGCCTTTGCCCGGTTGCGGATTGGCGTTATGCCGCGCGCCGTCGACGAAGCTATTCCGCGTAAGCGGCGGGCGGGGATTGAGGAAGACGACTTGATAAGATATGTCCTCACTCCACTGCGGGGTGAGGAAAGATTGCTTATGGGGCGGATGAAGGAACTGGCGGTGGATGCCGTGCTTTGTTATTTGAAGGAAGGTGTGGCGAGCGCCGCCAATAAATATAATAAGAAAGACCTTATAGCAACTGACACGTCGCGCTGTCGCTGAAGCTATGGTCCAGCCTTCGCAGCCGCTTCGGCGGAGTAGGCAGTGTCGGAGACCTGAGACGGATTAATTCGCCTCAGGCGAAAAGGGAGGTGAAATCGCGTGTCCAATTATGAATGTGTCGTCATCTTTGATGGCCTATTGACGGAGGATGACATTAAGGTCCTGCAAGACCGTGTCCAGGAGGTCATTACAAAAAACGGAGGAGAGGTGAGCCGTATTGACCCCTGGGGCAAGCGCCATCTTGCATATGAGATTAAAAGGTGCCGGGAGGGTTATTATACGGTCTTCTATTTCAGCACTAATGCCGGACTAAAGGTCATCCAGGAGCTTGACCGCTTCTGCCGCATTGAGGAAAAAGTCCTCCGTCACACGATTAACCATGAAATCAAGGTCAAACCCGTTGAAGCCAAGGCTCCCTCCGTTGAGACGGGGGGGCAGGGAGAAGCGGATAATCCGCCTCAGGCGGATGCGGAGGAAAAATCAGCCCCCAGTTCGCAATCCATATCTCCAAAACCCGTCCTGACAGAGATGAAACCTGCTGAAGAGGAAACCACCCCTGTTGTTGTAAAAGGGGAGGCGGCTCCGTCAGAAAAACCCGCCGACTCACCATCCGTCTCAGGCGAAGATACTGCCGAGGCACAGGCGGGTTCTTAAAAGGAGGAATTGCCAATGCTGGAGATAAACAAGGTCTTTTTGATAGGAAACCTGACACAGGACCCCGAAGTTCGTTCCCTTCCATCCGGAATGCCGTTGGCAGAATTCGGTCTTGCCGTGAACCGCCGATATAAGGACCGCGATGGGCAACCCAAGGAAGACACCCTCTTCATTCAGGTGGTGAGCTGGAACCGGCTGGCTGATTTTTGCAAAGACTGGCTCAAGAAAGGGCGACGGGTCTTTGTGGAAGGACGCCTGCAAATGGATGCATGGGACAAGGACGGCGTCAAACATTCTCGTATAAAGGTGCAGGCAGACCGCATCCAGTTTGCGGATGCACGTCCGGTCGAACGGACTGCCGAGGAGCCTGCGGATATGGGTCCATCCGCATCCGCCTCTGGCGGACAACAGGGGCCACAACCCCCCGCAGGCAGCCCTCAGGCGGACAAAGGGGAGCCCACCGCAACTGACGATGACCTGCCATTTTGAATCCGCCTCGGGCGGAAAGAAAGGGGAAATGCCATGCGCCGTCGCTGAAGCTATGGCGCATCGGCGACAAGAGATGGAAAGAACACCTGAAACCAGAACTCCCTCAGGCGGACATTCGCCTCAGGCGGATCAACGCGGGAGGCGATTCCTAAAGCGAAAGGTCTGTTCCTTCTGCGTGGAAAAGATGGAAGTGATTGACTATAAGGACGTCAAGCGGATTCGCAGGTTTGTCACGGAACAGGGGAAAATCCTGCCCCGCCGTATCACAGGCACCTGCGCACATCATCAGAGGATGCTCACCCGTGCCATCAAACGCGCAAGGAACATCGCCCTCCTCCCATTCAAGGCAGGGTAAATTTTGATTAATTGACAATTGACAATTGACAATTATCAGTCTGAGGCGGACTGCCTCATTTTTCGGGTTTTTTCAGCGTTCCGTCAGTATTGAGAAGGTCATAAGGGGTGAGTTTGTTTGTCACAAGATTGACGGCATTGTGGGGAACACTCTCTATTGGTTCACGGGATATGAGATAAATGGTTCCCTCAATTGCCACTTCACGCCCCTCGCGGTTCAAAATCCAGCCCTTTGTATACTTCCCCACAACCTCCTTTTGGTCTACGAGCCATTGATGATAGTCATTCCGCAGGTATCGCCGTCCATCAAGACGGTTCCAGAATTCCAAGTTTTCACCCAAATTGGCATTGTCTGTCTCCCTCACATTTTTCTGAAGATAGTTTGCCACAAAGGCGACTGAACCATTAAGGGCGTCCCTGCTGGCAAAGTCCAGCCTGTTCTCAATCGCGGCAGGTGCCCCGGTTTTCAGGAGAATCTCCTTATCCACATACTTTCCCCACAGGGCTGTCTGATTATGCCATAATTGCCAGGATGCCCTGTAAATAACATATTCAATCGGCTCATCCACTGGGGCTGTCACAAGGACCTGGTTATATGCCTCTAAAAAGGCGCGGGCAAGGAGGATGTTGTTGACCTTCACAGGGTCGCTCAGGATATTATTTGGCAGGATAATCACACTGGGGGCTCTAATGCCGGGAGTGCCCGGTGAAGGCACACCCATAAACGGCGAAACTGTCAACGGCACAGCCGGCGAAGGCGCAGACGGGCCTCCTGATGCGGGTGAAATTCCCGTCAAATCCTTTGGAATTGTGACAGGCTGACTGTTCTTGATATGACGCTCAACAGGATATTTATCCATGTCTATGTTTGTCAGCCGGGGGATTGTCAGTTGTGTCAGGGTGCCTCCGCTGAAGGTGCCTGAGACATCCACCAGCTGGGCGCCGGAGAGATAAAAGGATTCCGGGTTGAAAATAACCCTCTCAGTTGAGGGCATCGCACCTGATGCGGGTGAGACAATCTTGAGTTCCCACCTGTTATAATCGCGGGTTGCTTCCTTCTTGAGGGTGTAACCCTCGCCCTGTGGAATGGGGATGGCAATCTCCTGAGAAGGAACCGTTGACAGGAATAAGACGAGAAACATGACCACAAGAGAGATGAGGTTTCTCATGGGCATTTCATCACCTTTCCAATATCATTAAATAATATTTATAATCCACCCACTCGAGTCATTGCAAGCTTTTTTCAATATCAACGATAATAAACACTGCCTTTCAGGGCAGGGATGGATATCCATTCTGCGGGATGAAATCTTGATATTATTCGTCATTATTCAAAAAATATGAGTGGATACTGCCATAATTATAATTCATAAACATGTATAATAATTATCCCGAATATATAGAATAATAGGGCGAATATGGCACAAGTATAATAATTTTTTTAAAGAAGTATGAAGCTAAAACCCTTTAAAAATAAAATTTCCATAAAAAATGCAAAAAAGTCCTTGACGCGCCGGTGCGCTGTATATGAGAAAAAAATGTAATCTAATGTAAAAGATGGGAAAGACATGGGTGTTTTTTCTCATAATGCTGTCGCTAATAATGTCCTCACCGTTCAGGATGTGGCGGGAATGCTCAAGGTCTGCCCCAGAACCGTCCTGAATATGGCAAAAAGGGGGGATATCCCCGCCTCACGCATTGGCCATCTGTGGCGCTTTGACGAAAATGAGATTCTTGTCTGGCTCAGGGCAAAAAATGGGACGCGTCCGTCCAAGAAAAATATCCTCGTTGGCGGAGAACTGCCCGAATTCATAATGGAGCTCGCCACCCCGGAACTCATCCGGATTGAAAAAACCGTTGCTGACAAACGTCAGGCGCTCGAAGACCTTGCCGCCCTCGCCGTCAGGACTGAACTCGCGCTGGACTATTCCACCTTGTTGAGGTCTATTGAGGAGCGGGAGGAGATGTATCCCACAGCCATGGACGAGGGGATTGCCTTTCCACACCCGCGGCGCCCGCTCAAGGGGTTAGAGGAACCGCTTCTGAGCCTTCTTGTTGTGAAGTCTGGTGTGTATTTTGGCGCGCCCGCCGGAGGAAAGACCTATGTCTTCATCCTCTTTTGCGCCCCCGATGATTCCGCCCATGTGCGCCTGCTTGCACGCCTTGCGCGAATATTTCACAATCAAAGGCGGCTTATCTCGAGAATAAAGAATATGCGGAATCCCGAATCCATCCTCGGTGAACTCATCAGCGCCGAGCGGGAACGGGCATTTGAAATGGAAATGACAACCTCAAGGTAAGGAGTGAATATATGTCCCGACCAGCGACATCCGGGTCGCCGACGCTGCCTACTCCGCCGAAGCGGCCGCGAAGTCCGGATCACAGCTCTGGCGACGGAGCGAGTAAACATCTCAACGGTCACTTACGCTCCATAGCTTCGGCGACGGGGGGCGGTGGCTCTATGGAGACTGAGATGCGCCAGCTTGCCCTCCCACCCAATTTGCTTCACTATTGTAAGACAATCCAGAGGCGATTCTCGAACCCGCTTGTTGAGATGCGCAATGGGGTCTGCACAGGATGTTTCATGGCACTTTCTTCCGGTCAGAGGCAGAAGATAGAAAACGAGACCACCTATGGTGTCTGCGAGTCCTGCGGCCGCATCCTCTATTACGAGGAGCTGTAAGAGTCCTCGTCCGCCTCAGGCGGATTGCACTTTATCCTTTACCGGGTTGAACAACATAGATGGAGTTTATCTCCCACATCCTGAACACCATTGGCAACACCCCGATGGTGCGCCTTGTGGACATGGGCGCAGGAAACGTTTACGCCAAGGCGGAATTTTTCAACCCGGGCGGGAGCATCAAGGACCGCGTGGCGAAATATATTGTGGAGCGCGCCGAGCAGACGGGGCTTTTAAAAAAAGGCTCCATTATAGTTGAACCCTCCTCCGGAAACACGGGAATCGGATTCGCCCTTGTGGGTGTGCGTTGCGGATACCGCGTCATCGTGGTCATGCCTGAGGATATGAGCGATGAGCGGAAGAAGATTATCCGCGCCCTGGGGGCGGAACTTCTCCTCACATCGAAAGAAAAAGGCATCTCCGGCTCCATTGAGAAGGTGATGGAGCTCAAGGCGTCCGACCCCAATGTCTACGTTCCTCAGCAGTTTGAAAACCCCTGGAATCCCGAGACGCACTACCTCTTCACAGCCCCGGAAATCTGGAGCCAGATGGATGGGGAGATAAGCGCCTTTGTGGCGGGCGTGGGGAGCGGCGGCACCCTGGGCGGCGTGGGGCGGTTCTTGAAGGAGAAATCCGCCTTAGGCGGACAGGAGGTCCGCATCGTCGCAGTGGAACCGAGCAATGCGGCGGCGCTCCTGGGTCATGAACCGGGACTCCACCAGATTCAGGGTATTGGAGATGGTTTCATCCCGCCCGTCTTAGACACCTCCCTGATAGATGATGTCATCACCGTGACGGATGAGAGTGCAATCAGCATGGCGCGCGCCCTGGCTAAAAGGGAGGGCTTGCTTGTTGGGACATCCTCCGGCGCCAACGTCTGGGCGGCGATTGAGCTCTCAAAGAGGATAAAACCGCCCAGGAATATTGTTACCGTCCTACCCGACCGCGTGGAGCGCTACTTTTCCACCAGCCTCATCTGACACAGATACTTCGGTCATTCCGCCCGGATTTTTTGTTATCATAAGTCTTTTATCCTGCCTCCGCCTGAGGCGGACTCATCCTTGTTAGATTCTTTTATCCACGAATTTACACAAATCTGCACGAATTCGTCCACCTGAGGCGGATGCGTGAAGATTCGTGGATGAATCCGCCCAAGCGGAATAAATATCTTTTGTTAAAATTAAAACATTGTCCTTGATTTTTTTGTTATCGCATGTTTGATATCAATGTAAGTTTTGACTGGGAATAAAATGGACAAATTGGTGCGTTTGATGCCATATTTGAGCAAAAGGAGGGAAATGATAGGGCATTCCCGGGACAAGGCTTTGCACACGGATGGGCTGTCGCCCGCCGGCGAATGCCAAGCGTTAGGCAAACAAAATAAATATTGAAAAATGGAGGTAAACAATGCAAACTACAAATGTCAAAGAGGAAGCATACCATCTATTAGAGAAGTTGCCAGAGAATGCAACGTGGGAGGATCTAATGTACAAGATTTATGTTCGTAAAGCCATTGAAGCCGGACTTGAAGATAGTAATGCTGGACGAACTACAGATATTAAGGAAGTTCGATCTAAATTTGGGTTAACGACATGAAAGTACATTGGACAGATAATGCAATAATACATCTTCTGGATATTTACGAGTATATCGCACATGATTCACCTATATATGCAAAACTTATAATAGATAGAATAATAAAACGGTCAGAACAGATAGCAGACTTTCCAATGTCTGGACGTAAAGTTCCAGAGTATGAAGCAGACGATATGCGCGAAATGATAGAAAACCCATATCGAGTTATTTATAAAATAAAATCAAACCAAATAGATGTCTTAGCTGTTGTGCATTGTGCCCAACTATTATCAGAAGAAATATAAGTATACATACAATTACCTAACAATTCGCTGCAGCCGACCGCTAAAGGCGTCAAAGGATGGAAGAACAAGGTAATATTGGATATTTTGACATGATTGACATGATTAACAGGATTTATCCGCCTCAGGCGGAGGCATCGGCGGTTATAGTATTCTTAGAATGTGATTTTCAGGAATTCCCGCTTCTTATCGCTCATTTTATTATTTTTAATTGACAGAGGACGGAAATAGGCGGTTAAATTACTTTTATAATGTGAGTGAATTAATTCAAGAAAGGCGTTCCCTTCTCTGAAAGAAGAGAGGCGAATGGGGCTGCGCCTTTAATAAGGAGTTTTCATCTCATGAAGGTTGTAATGGGTAACCGGGAAAAGAAGGTCATTGGCGCCATCCTGACCATTCTCTTCCTTGCCGGTCTCCATTTCATGGTATTCTCCCGCAAGGCAATGGATTATGACCTGACCATGACGGAATGGAGACAAGCCAAGGACGATGTGGAAAAGATTGTTGGCCAGGCAAAAAACCCAAATGAGGTAAAAAAGACCGAAGAACGAATCAACAAAAACAAGGAGGAGTTCAATAACATAATCCGCAACCTCCATATCGACCTCCCAAACATTTACATCGATGTCAGTCCCGAATCCTTGAAAAAACGCAGGACAGAGTTCGACGCATCTATTGAAAGACTCCTCAGCTTTCAGACAAAACTCAAAAATACAAAACTATCATTTCTGGGGGAAAAGGGATGGAACCTCCCGCAAGGGCTCCCGGATAATATCCGGAAACGCCCGGAACGCCTCTGGGATGTCATGTCCCAGCTTCGTGGCATCAACGCTATCCTGAAGGTTATCGATAACCAGGTCGTCCGGGATGAGAAACTCCGTCAATATGGAGAGCTGCTGAAGGAAATAGGGATTGATGAACTCGCCATTGATTCCCTCAGCAAATATGGGAAATCTGTCCCCGTCATTACCCGCATCTGCCATTACCGGCTCATAATAAAGGAGAAGCCTAAAGATTTGAAAATGACAGATGAGCAGATTCAGGAATATCTTCGCATAGAATACCCGGATAACTTCCTTCATGGTTTGAATCGCCAGCTCTTTGCGCTCACGGATATTATTGGGATGGCTGATGCAAACAAGATTGAGGACATAACCGAGGTGCAGATGAATGACCAGCATCTCATCAGAGAGATTCCCAGACCCGGTGAGACTCCGCCGCCTGGCGAAGCACCCGTTTCCTCCATTGGCCCTCCTGACGTCCTTCCCGGGGGAGCACCCACGGCTCCTGCCGGCGTAGTCGAACCTGAGTTGGGACTTGGGGCGCCGGCAGCCTTGAGGGGACAAGGATACCCAATGGGCGGGGTGGAAATGGGGGAACCCCCACTCATGCGTATCGGCGCAACCATGAGTAGACCCACCTTAGTCAGGAGTCAGGAGACGTCGCTTCAGAACCTCATTGCCGTTGGTATGCCGCTCATTATCCGCGTCAACGGCTCCAATTTCAATATCACAAACTTCTTATACACCGTGTGCAACGCTCCCAAGTCGTATGAACTTGACTCCCTCATCATCAACACCATCAAGGAAAGGGAAGGCGTCTTGGATGCTTATGCCTGGGTCAATGTCCTCGCAAGTGTGGAAGGAGTTGTTGTCGACCTGGATACAATCTGGAAGGAGCCGAAAAAGGAGGAGGCAAAACCGGCAGCTCCCGGACCTGCAGTGCCGGCTCCGGTTCCCGGAGTTGTTCCTCCAGCCGCTGGCGCGCCCTCAGGCGCTGGTGTCCCCCCGGCCGCCGTTCCTCCAGCTGCCGCTACGCCCCCAGCCGCCGTTGCAGTTAGACCAGGGGTGTAGAATCTCCAATAAACGGGGGACTCATCTAAGTAAGAAGGTAAGGGTGAACAGGATGATTTCAAAAGAATTGCTTGAGATTCTGGCATGCCCCAAGTGCAAGGGTCCGCTTGATTGGGACAAGGAGAATGATACCCTCATCTGTCAGACATGCCGGCTCCGCTATCCCATAACAGACGGCATTCCCGAGTTGCTTATAGACAGGGGGCAAATAATGTAGCACCGCTTTTAGGATGAAGTATGAAGGATGAATGATGTCCGCCTGAGGCGGACAGAGATTCGGCTTGCGGCTTTTTCATCATAAACGAAACTGACGATGTCCGCCTGAGGCGGATTGGAGGCAAACTAAACATGAACCTCAATATTTACAGGGCAAATAATAATCTCTACATTGATGTCCAGGGACGCGTTGTTCTGGATTTTTGTGAACAGCTGAAAAACACTGCCATTCCCTTAATAGATAAGGGAATCAGCCAGGTGTATGTGGACCTCTCCGCCGTGGATTTTATTGACAGCGCCGGTCTTGGGGTGCTGGTCGGACTGAAAATGACATCCAACAAGAACAAGGCGCGGTTGGTTCTTGTCACTCCCTCAAGCACCGTTAACGATATCCTCTTAGTATCCAAACTCCATAGCATATTTGACATCATGACCGGTTCCGAGGCTGACGTCCTGAAGAAGTCAATAGTAGTCAAGGAGAACCTTATAAAGACCCTGACCGAGGAGGCGAGCCTTCGCACGGGGGCTCCTCGGGAGGGAGGAATCACTGAGGAAGTCTCCATCAAAAAACCGATGCCTGCCGCTCCCTTAAGCATTCAGGGCAAACAAGTCACCCCGGACGCGTTCGCGCCCGGAATTGAGCCTGCGCCCGCCCAGACCGTCCCCCAGGCAGGCAAAACCACAAAGGAACAGGTTGATGAGTGTTGCAGAAAAGCGGTGGAACTCATGCGCCAGGGGGATTATGAAAAGGCAATTGAGCATTATCTTGAGGCAATCAAGATAGACCCCGAGTTTCTACCCGCCTATAACAATCTTGCTATCGTTTACGAAAAACGCCCATCATGGCGCAACAAGGCAATGGAGACATGGGAAAAGGTCCTGGAGCTGAGCCAGTCCGGTGGCGACCAGAAACACATTGACCGCGCACAGAAACACCTCTCCAACCTCAAGACCTCATTTTGAAAAATTGCACAAAAATAAAATAAGCAATTCTTCAGGCTTGATTTTATTCCTTGACGAAATGGGGACTTGTGGGAAAGGAGTTTTATGTCTTTTGCGATGAGATGGAAATTTCCGGGGTGGTAGCTCAGCTGGGAGAGCACAGCGTTCGCAACGCTGGGGCCGAGGGTTCGAATCCCTTCCACTCCACCAGATAAATCGCCCGCCTCAGCTGGGCTTTTCTATATAAATCCTCATGACTGAATTTTGAACAATATAGGGTTGTTCAGGAAGAACCGCCTTCTGACTCTGAAAAATACCGCGCAATCTCATCACGCGAAAACTGTGGAAGGGGGCGCTCCTCCCCTGCCTCCACAATGATAAATCCATCCTCAGCGGGTCTCACCTCGCCAATGCGCGAGGCTGAAATCCGCGCCGCGGCGAGCGCCCGGAGAATCTTCTCCACATCACGCTCCCTGCATGTGACAAGAAGCGCGCCGGATGAGATGAGTCCGAGCGGGTCAATCTTCAACGCCTCGCAAATAAGCCTTGTCTCTTTGCGGACAGGAAGGGATTCCCTGTAGATTCGCGCCCCAACGCCCGAAGCAATGCCCATCTCCCGGAGCGCTGTTGCCACACCGCCCTCAGTCGGGTCATGCATGGCGGTGACATGCCCCGCCTCCAACGCCAGCATGGCATCCATGACAACGCTGATACCGGGACGATGTAGAAATCCCGCCGCCTTCTTCAAAACATCCGCTGGTATTTTTTTCCCCAGTTGCGCCCCGCGCTCGCGCGCAAGAATCGCCGTCCCCTCAATGCCCAGCCCTTTTGTGAGAATAATGGCATCCCCCGGACGCGCCCCTCCGGCGGTGATAATTCCCCGCCGCCCGACCTCGCCTAACATTGTCCCGCAGATAACCGGTCGCGTGACGGCAGATGTGATTTCCGTGTGCCCACCGCAGAGTGTTATGCCCATCCGCCGACAGGCGCGACGTAAATCCGAAAAGATAGAGCGGACAAGACATTCCGCCGCGCCTCCCTCCTGCAAAAGAAGCGTGGCGAAAAACCATCCTGGCATCCCGCCCATCACGGCAATATCATTGGCGTTCACACAAACCGCATACCAGCCGATTTCATCCGTAGTGAAGGTTATGGGGTCGGTTGTGACAAGGAGATATTTTTTTCCTCCAACCTTAAGGGCGGCGGCATCCATACCGACCGCCGGTCCAATCACAACCGCTTTATCATTGCAGGGGAACATCCTGAGCATCCGCTCAAGAAACTCCACCGGCAGCTTTCCTGCGGCAAAACATCCGTCCCTCAAAGACTTGCCCATAGCGACTCCCAGTTTAAAAAGCCGGCGCTCACCCGGAGCGTGACTGGATGTCCAGCCATGTCTGGAGAATAAGCGTGGCGGCAATGAGGTCGCGTTTGTCGCGGCGATGCTCCCGCCTCACGCCCGCCTCGATGAGGAGCCGCTCGGATGCGGCGGTGGTCAGGCGTTCATCCTGAAAAATGACCTCAAGCTTGGGGAACTTGCGGGAGAGGGTCTTGGCAAAGAGGCGGGCGGATTCTGCCGCGGGACCTTCAGTGCCGTTCATGTTCAGCGGCAGACCCACCACCACACGTGCGGGCTTCATCTCCTCCATGAGGGCGCTCAGGCGTTTCCACTCAGAGCCCTGCCCGTCGCGCTTAACAATTTCCAGCGGTTGTGCGGTGAGGGCGAGTGGGTCGCTCACGGCAACGCCGATTCTCTTTTCACCCGTATCAATCCCCAGAATCCTGTCCATATTATTTCTCTTCATCCACGCGGAAGGAGTTATTCACACAAGCCGGCAGATAAATCTCAGGCAGTTAAAGGCTGTTTCGCGCAGATTGGAGATTTTCTCCATCACATTGATTTCGGGATGGATGTAGGGATTGCGGAAATGTTGCAGGCTGATGAGGAGGTCGGCGAATTTCATCACCTCATCATTGGACTCAACGCCCTTCATGCCGAGCGGGTTGTTCACCTCAATGGGCTGGTTCATCTTTTTGTAAGAATAGCTCCGCCCGAAGCAGATTATCACGATGCCCAGCGCCTTCAAGCCGTCCGGCTTGTAACGAATCTCATGCTCCAGGATGCGCTGGAAGGTCTGTTTCACATTGTCAATGGTGAAGTCGTAATCCTTGCCGATGGAGGTCTGGAGGCGGAGGAGATACTGGTGGTAAAAGATGTCGAGGTGTCCCGTTCTGGGGTCAAGCATCTGGCGGATGAGGTCATAGGTCTGGGGACTTGTGAGAAAGCGGGCGAGTTTCTTTTTCAGACGGTATTTTGCCTCATTCTCCACGGCGAAGCTGTAGGAGAATCCGATATTGCGGGAGAATGCGTCGGTTGTGGTTCCGGTTGCCCCCTCAGATGACTGGAAACGGTAGAAGAACTCAGCGGTGAGGAGGGAGTCACGGGAGTCTGCATGGAAATTTTCAAAGTCGGTGAATTCGCGCCCCATGTCGGTCTCAATCTCCTTGAGAAGACCCGCCCGTCCCGGCTGGGAGAGAAGACGAGTTGCATCCGCCTCCGTATCCTGGCGTATCTCTGTTGTGCGCAGGGATACAAGTGCATCGTAAGTCTCGCTCTGGATATAGGGATGCAGATTTTTGCGTGAAAGGATTTCCTCCAGTTTGGCGATTGCCGCCGCCTTGGCGGAAGGCTCCTCCGTCCGCTGACATCTCTCCACCTCGGCAAGGAGGTTGCGGTTTGCCTCATATTCCCCGCTCGCCTGCTCAATGCTCTCATACAGGCGCTGGAGCCGTTCCTCGATGTTGGTTTTGCTGATGACATCGGAGGCGCCGAGCTTGGTGGCGATAGCGCCCTCTTCAAACGTCCCGACAGCGCTTATCATGACAATGGGGAGAAGGGGGTCAATCCCCTTTGCCTGGCGAATGAGGTCAAGCCCCTCCGTCGGCGTGCGCATGCGCAGGTCGGTCACAAGGACATCGGGTTTCTCCGCCTTCAGCACCTCAAGGGCGTCACCGCCATGTTCCGCCTCGCAGACGTCAAAATTGTGAATCATCATATTGCGCCTGAAGGCATCGCGGTAAATCTTGTTGTCGTCCACAATCAAAACTTTCACAGACATGTGTCACCTCAAACAAACGATCATTCTAAGTGAACCGGCTCCTCCTCGGGGATTTCCCTGTGGAGGCAAATCAAAAACTCCGCGCCCCCCTCGGGGTGGTTGCGGGACTGGATTCGTCCCTTGTGAAACTCCGTGATGATTGTATAGACCCAGTTCAGACCCAACCCCTCGCCCTCCTCCTCTTTTTTTGTCGTGAAGCCGAGATTAAAGACGCGCTCAATTTCAAGGGGGGTGGCAAGTTCCCCCTTCTCATTTCGGATGCCATCTCCGCTATCGCGGATGGAGATGACAACCTGGTCCTGCTTCTCGTCAAAAAGCGTCTTCACATTGATGAAGCCCGAAATGCCCTCCGGACCGGATTTCCGCCTGATGGCATCGAGGGCGTTCGTGAGAATATTGAACACCGCCAGTTTCACCAGACGCTCCTCAAGGCGGCACGGCTGGATTTCCGCCGCATAACTCGTGCGGATGTCAATATTCGCCGAGGTTGAGAGACGGAACAGGTCGACAATCTCGCTCAACAGGCGGTTCACATCCGCATACTCAAACCGTGGTCGCTTGATGAAGGAGAAGGAGCGGTAAACATTCACAATCTGCTGGAGGAACATCGTGTTGTTGAGGACGGCGGCAAGGGACTCCCTGAATATCTTCTGCTTCTCCGGAGAGCGCTTAATCTGCTCCTCATCCATGTCCAGAAATGACTTCACTGCCAGAAGGTCGAGCTTGCTGGTGGCGATAATGTTTGTGAGGTCGTGACCCAGGTTGCGTGAAAGGCTGATTGTTGCCTCGCTCTTCTCCTTGAAAATAACCTTGCGCTGGTTCTCAATCGTCTGAAGACCAAGGCGGATTTCATCAGCGAGGAGGCGGTAGGTTTCAAGATACCATTTTTCCGGCAGGACGGAGCGGTGCACATCCGGAATGAAGGCGCAGACGAGGAGGTCTTTGTAATCTTTATCCGCCACGACAATGTCGGTGAAGGCAAAGACCTGGCGCGCAACCTGCTTTATCATCTGTGCGCTGTATTTTATATTCTTTTCAATGAGCGGGATGGCGGGTGTGGCGGACTGGGACAGGATGAGTTCCACCAGCCCCTTGAGAAGTCCCGGGTCCTCCACGCAACCCTGTGTATATTCACCCCTCACCTCAAATTCATTCTCCCCTTTCCGCCTCATGGATAAAAAACAGACCACGTCAAAGCTGAATAGGTTTGAGATGAACGCCGGCAGCTCGGAAAGTATGCGTGCGCCGTCAAGGTTTGTACTCGTGGCAAGAAAATCCTTCATCTTCTGGCTGATGCGTGTCAGGAGCGAGTCTCGCGCAAGATTATTATATTCCCTCTCAAGCAGGGTCTTCGGGCGCTCAAAAAGGAGCGGTGGACGCCTCCGCGCCTCATCCAACCTTCCCACCACACGCTTCACCGGCAAAATCAGAATTCTTAAAATAAAATAATACGCAATGGAAAGAAAGACAATTACAATCATGGCATAAATGCGGTATTCACTGGTCAGCGCCTGGATGCGGGCGTCATCTTTGGGGGTGGTGTAACCCACAATCAGTCTGCCCATGGGGATATTTTTCACGGGGTCGGTAATCTTGAGACTTGTCTGCCCCCTGAAGCCTTTCAGAAAAAGGGAGTTGGAAAGGGTGTTATATTCGCGGAACTTGCTCCTCTCCTCCTTTAACAGTATGCGGTGCTCGGCATCCTCAAGTGCGACGCGGTAAATGCTGTTATCAGCATCCAGGATTTTCTTGACCGATTTCAAAAGGGCGGACTTTGCCTTTTCCCTCTCCTCCAGACCCCTCGCCTCCAGAATCAGGCGGGAGCGCAGGGTTAACTCCTCCTGGTCCAGCGGGAAAAATTCATCCCAGTAATTGACAATGATTTCCTTCTTCTTCACCTGATAATTCTGTCGGTCCAGCTCAATAAGTATGAGGACCAGTGTCACAAGGAATGTGACAATAGAAAGGATCAGGATATTATACTGTCTGAACTTATAAAACAAATCTTCGCCCC
>Ga0315291_10002633_pt1 | contig 23423 bp, 35 predicted proteins | sample YL17G12_20_MG_FD_203070 | JGI IMG/M metagenome (GOLD analysis project Ga0315291, IMG submission 203070) | Sediment microbial communities from Yellowstone Lake, YNP, Wyoming, USA - YL17G12_20 | ecosystem: Environmental > Aquatic > Freshwater > Lake > Sediment | place: USA: Wyoming | collected... | reverse complement strand
AAGAAACTTGCTCGAGCCTTTAGAAGAAATTTCAAGTTCCACAGGTCAAAAATTAGGAATCAAGGTTTCTGTGCGAACGGGGGACACAACAGCATACGAGAAGACAAAGATGCTCAAGAATGCACCACATATTCTCATCACTACGCCAGAAAGTTTGGCTATTTTGCTAGTTGCCCCGAAATTTAGACTGCTCTTGAAAGATGTAAAATGGGTTATTGTTGATGAAATTCACGCTTTGGCTTCAGGAAAGAGAGGCGTTCATCTATCGTTGTCATTAGAAAGACTGCAGAATCTCGCAGGCTACTTCACAAGAGTGGGCTTGTCTGCAACAGTAGCTCCTTTGGAAAAAGTTGCAGAATATCTCGTAGGCATCGACAACTCAGGCCAGCCGAGAGACTGTTCAATTGTAAATGCACAATTTTCAAAGAAACTGGATTTGAAAGTAATATCGCCAGTAGAAAACATAATGGACGTTTCACACGCCGAACTAGAAAAGGCAACATATCAACAACTGCATAACCTGATACAAGAACACAAAACAACTTTAATTTTCACGAATACAAGAGCCGCAACAGAAAGAGTTGTTCATAACCTAAAAACAAGATATGCAAAGTCATATGATAATACTATTGAAGCACATCACTCTTCTTTGTCAAAAGAATTTAGACTGGCGACAGAAGTAAAGCTGAAAAATGGCGAATTGAAATGTGTTGTTTGTTCAACTTCTCTTGAACTAGGTATTGACATAGGTTACATCGACCTTGTAGTTTTGCTTGGAAGCCCAAAATCTGTCTCCAGAGCTTTACAGAGAATTGGAAGAAGCGGTCACAAGCTTCACGATGACATTAAAGGGAGATTTGTTATTGTAGATAGAGATGACTTGATAGAAGATGCTGTGATACTCAAAAATGCAATTGAAAGGCGCATAGACCTGATAGATATTCCTGAAAACTGTCTTGACGTGCTTGCGCAGCACATATACGGAATTGCAATTGAAGGTAAAGAATACCTCGAAAACATATTTGCAACTGTAAGAAGAAGTTACTGTTACAAAAACCTGTCCAAAGATGACTTCATCAATGTAATCAAATATCTGACTGGAGATTATGCGGAACTGGAGTATAGACATGTTTATGCAAAAATATGGTATGATGAACAAACAGGTTTTGTTGGCAAGAAATCAAAATTAGCTAGAGTCTTGTATTCAACAAACATTGGCACGATTCCAGACGAGTCCTTCGTTTTAGTCAAAGTTGGAGAGCAAGTTGTTGGCAAAATAGATGAAGGATTCTTAATGCGGCTGAAAAGAGGAGACATTTTTGTTTTGGGCGGAAATACTTACAGATACGAATTCAGCAGAGGTATGGTGGCGCAAGTAACTGCTGCGCCAGGAAAAGTGCCAACCATACCTTCGTGGTTCTCGGACATGCTGCCTTTGAATTTTGATTTAGCCATGTCGATTCAGAAATTCAGAAGATTAATGGAAGAAAAGTTCAACAGATACAAATCGAAAAGCGAGATTTTAGATTTCATAAAAGAATACCTGTATATGGATGGGCCTGCTGCGAACTCTATTTATGAATACCTAAAAGAGCAGTGGGAGTACGCTTCTTTGCCGACGGACAAGAGAATTCTTGTCGAAAACCTGTTTTTCGAGAGAAAACACTACTTAATTTTCCACGCTTGTTACGGAAGACGCGTAAATGATGCGCTGTCAAGGGCCTTGGCTTATATTTACTCGAAGTTATATCAAATGAGTATCATGGTATCTGTAACGGACGAAAACTTCTATCTGATGTCAAAACAAAAACTGGATGCAAAAGAAGGCCTCAATCAGCTGAAAAAAGAAAACCTGTATGAACTTTTGAAGCTGGCTATCGACCAGACCGATATATTGAAGAGAAGGTTCAGGCATTGCGCCGGCAGAGCTTTACTGATTATCAGAAACTATAAAGGACAGAGAAAAGCTGTCGGCAGACAGCAAGTTTCATCGCAGATTTTGATCAATGCCTGCAGGAGAATCTCGCAAAACTTCCCTATTTTGAAAGAAGCGCGAAGAGAAGTTCTCGAAGATTTGATGGACGTCAAAAATGCAAATAAGATTATTGATGAAATCAAAGACGGCAGTATCACGATAAAAGAGATTGAAACACAAATACCTTCACCATTTGCTCTGAATCTGGTAGCACGAGGTTATTCAGATATATTGCGTATGGAAGATCGCCTTGATTTTATCAGAAAAATGCACACAATGGTGTTGGCAAAAATAGGACTAAAACAAAATGGAAATCAGTGAAGGAATTGAAATAGCTGACCTTGGAATTTACTTGTCTAAGGAAAAAATCCTCATATTTAGCGATTTCCATCTCGGATATGAAGAGTCTCTCAACAAGCAGGGCATTTTCATACCACGGCACCAGTTTGAAGATACAAAAAGAAGGTTGGAAAATTTATTTTCAAAGATAACTGACGTTGAAACAATCATAATTACGGGAGATTTGAAGCACGAATTTGGTACTATCAGCAGGCAAGAGTGGCGGGATGTTTTTAAAATCGTTGAATTGCTGCAAAAACATTGCGAGAAACTAGTTATTTTGAAAGGAAACCACGACGTTGTTTTACAAAGCATGCTGAAAAAGAAAAATCTCGAAGTGAGAACTGCATTCTGTCTTGGCGATTATGCGATTCTTCACGGCGATGAATTGTCACAAGATGTAGATGTGTTAAAAAGGAAAATTTTCATAATAGGACACATCCATCCAGCAATCAAATTAACTGATTCTTTTACATCAGAGAAAGTAAAATGTTTCATGAAAGGAAAATGGAGCGGTAAGACTTTGATAGTGTTGCCGTCTTTCAATCTAATCACTGAAGGCACAGATTTGCTTACTGAGAAAGTCCTTTCTCCATTTTTACAGAAAAACCTTGATGATTTTGAAATCTGGGCTGTTGCCGGTTCCGAAAAAGCATTCTATTTTGGAAACATCAAAAAACTACGGAGTTTTTTGTGAACAGAAAAGCTTAGCTTTTCTAGTTACTAAGAAACTGGCCCAATTTGTTTAGTGCGCGCTCTCCAACATACATTAAAAAGTCCCTGTCCGCATAGTACGTTGTTGAGTTTGTTGTGTTGTAAGTGCCGTTTTGATTATAGTATGTAAGCAGGAACATCAAATTATCTTTTGCAAAATATAATGCCAGGGGATCATTACCGGGAACGCTGTAAATCCCATATATACCTTTGACAGGTCCTACATCAGCCAGATATTGTTGCGTTCCAAAAGGACGCGTGACTTCCGGTTCAGCTTTCTTTAGGCTATCATTTGAATCATATCTTATTACCTGAAAATTCAGTTCTTCATCTTCAAAGGTAAATGTCCACAATGCCAGACCTTCTACACCTTTCTCCAGCAATGCTTTCTTGTATTCCGGAAGAACATCATTCAGCCCATTTGTTTGTGTTAATTCCCAGTCTTTTAGCGCCTTATTGTCTGAAGGATTAAACATTGCCAGCTCGCCAAGATTCGTATTATTTGTTAGCGGCAAATTGCTGTTATTTTGATGGTCTATGTAAAAGAAGTATAAGCTAGCTATGAGCAAAACTATTCCTACGCCAAATGCAAACCATTTTAACAATTCCAAAGAACTCTTCTTTGCTTTAGGCTGCTCCGGTTTTTGTTCATCCATAGACTTGCCCGAAACCTAATCGATATAAAACTTGCGTTTAGGAACTTTTTAAAATAGGCAATTTATCTTATTCTTATGGCTAAAGACGTAGCGTCCGATATTGAGAGGTTTGCTTTAGCAAATGCCTTCCAGTACAATGGAAAAGCAAACCCTAGCGCGGTTTTAGGCAAGATTCTTGCAGGGCATCCAGAATTAAAAAAAGATGTCAAGAAAATCATGACTGAAATAAACAAGATAATTTCTGAAGTCAATAAAATGCCAATCAAGCAGCAGGAAGAAAAGCTCCTGAAAATTTTCCCCGAATTCTTTGAAAAGAAAACAAAGGAAGAGGAAAAAAAGGAATTGCCAGATATGCCAAATGCGAAAGAAGGCAAAGTTGTGATGCGACTGGCGCCATTTCCGTCGGGAGCCTTGCATCTCGGGCATGCAAAAACCTATGGCTTGAATGCGCTTTATGCTGACAAGTATAAGGGCAAATTGATTTTGGTTATGGATGATACGGTCGGTTCTGAAGAAAAAGCGCCGATGGCAGAATCTTATGACTTAATTACTGATGGTTTCAAGTGGCTGGACATAAGATGGGACGGCCCGATTGTTTACAAATCTGACAGACTGGAAATTTATTACAAATATGCTGAAGAATTAATCAAAAAGGGCGCAACATACGTCTGCGAATGCGCTGCTGAAAAGCTCAGAGAGAACAGGGCTGCAGGAAAGGAATGCGTTCACAGAAAACAATCTCTGAAAGAAACTTTGGAGAAATGGAATGATATGCGCAAAGGCAAATACAAGGAAGGTCAGGCTGCTTTGCGGCTGAAAACTTCAATGCAGAATCCAAATCCTGCATTCAGGGACAGAGTCTTATTTAGAATTTCAGACAAGTCGCACCCGCGCGCCGGAAAAAAATACAAAGTATGGCCGATGCTTGAATTCAGCTGGGCTATTGATGACCATTTACTTGGCATTACACATGTTTTCAGAGGTAACGAGCTGAAAATAGAAACTGAGATGTGCAAATTCATCTGGGATATCCTGAAATGGGACTATCCAACAATAACTCACACAGGACTATTAAGAATTGAAGGCGTAAAAATAAGCAAATCCAAAGCACAAAAAGAAGTCTTATCAGGAACCTACTCTGGCTGGGATGACCCGCGAACCTGGAGCCTGCAGTCCTTAAGACGACGAGGAATACAACCGCACGCGGTTATGGATTTTGTCAGGTCAATCGGGCCAAACCAAAATGATATTACGGTCCCAATTGATAACTTATATGCAATAAACCGGAAACTGCTTGACCCTGTTGCCCACAGATATTCGTTTGTGATGGAGGCCGTCAAAATAGATGTGAAGAACGCTCCTGACATCAAAGAAGTTGAGATAAAACTGCATCCTGAAAAGGAAGAGGAGAAGAAAAAAGTTCCAATTGGAAAATCGTTTTATATTCAGAAAAGGGACTTTAATCTGAGAGGCACAGAAGTTAGGTTAATGCATCTTTACAATATTAAGTTAGATTTGAAATCTGAGTTTATATCAAGAGAAAACAAGGATATTCCGAGAATACATTGGGTGCCCGTCGACTTTTCTGTAAAAACAGATGTTGTAATGCCTGATGGTAACATAACTTCAGGATTCGCTGAAAAAAATGTTGAAAAACTGAAAGTTGATGATATAATTCAGTTTGAGAGATTTGGCTTCTGCAGGCTGGACAAGAAAGACAAAGATAAGATCATTTTCTGCTTCGCACACGGTTAAGTTTAAGAAATATTAGGTATCTCTAAATACATGGGAATTTTTTCAAGGAAAGAATTGTCGAAAGAAGAATTAGTAAAATACACTAAAAAATACACAATAATACTCGTCATTTTGACTATACTCTCGTTCATTGTTTTTCCGCTAGGAGGAATAATAGTATTACTAGCAACAATTATTTGGGCATATCGGTATTGGCAAGCAAAAAAAGCTCTGCACGGAAAATAAGCAATATTTTCCGCTATTCGCAATGTTTAAAAACCCACTATAAAACAAGCTATACATTCCGATGATGAATGGTGATGATGGAATATGACAAAATTCGATTTACCAAAAGAATTAGCTGACAAAGTTATTCAAATACTCCAAGATATCAAGAGTTCCGGCAAGATTAGAAAGGGAACAAACGAAACTACCAAATCGGTAGAAAGAAACGAAGCAAAATTTGTTGCTATCGCAGCCGACGTTAATCCTGTTGAGATTGTAATGCACCTACCAATGCTATGCGATGAAAAGAAAATACCATATGCCTGGGTTCCTACAAAAACTGATTTAGGTGCTGCAGCTGGCTTGCCAGTTGGCACTTCCGCTATTGCGGTGGCAAATGCCGGCGAAGCTAGCAAGAAATTAATGCAGATTGTTGAACAAATTTACATTCTCAGGGGCGTAAAGCCTGAAGGAGCAAAAGCTGCTCCAAAAGTCGAAGCACCAAAGGCTGCAGAAGCTTCTGCTGAAAAACCTAAGAAACCTCGCGTTCCTAGAAAACCAAAAGAGGATAAACCTGCTGAAGCTAAATCAGTAGAAGCTGCACCCGTAGTCACAGCATAACTAAAATCGTCGAACCAAGAGCGGTTCGATTTAAGGAATGGAAAAATTGCAGTGATTTTTCCATAATTCTCAAAATGAGCAAACCTAAAGGCGGAAAACAAATCAAGGAAGCAACAGTTGAAAGCCAGGGCACCAAAGAAAAAGCAACGAAATTTATTACAACAACTGAGCAGGCTTTCCCTGCCCAAGTTGTAGAAATCGTCGGTTCTATGGGTACTCGAGAGGGTGGAAGACAAGCTCGAGTTAAAGTGCTTGCAGGTCCTGATTCCGGCAAGATCATAAGAAGGAATGTAGTCGGCCCATTCAGAATAGGCGACATCTTAATGCTCAAAGAAACAGAAATAGAGGCTTCTCCATTAAAGGGAAGAAAGAGATAATGCCAAAATGCACTTATTGCAACAAAGAGTTTGAAAGAGGTACTGGAAAGATGTTTGTCCAGAATACCGGTAAGGTTCTCTGGTTCTGCTCAGGCAAGTGTGAAGCTTACATGCTTGAGCTTGGCAGAAGCAATGTCCGCTTAAAGTGGACAAAGCCAAAGAAAGCTAAAGTGGCTAAAGCGTAACTCTGCGATAGATAACAAGCTTTTTATTCATGCTATTTTAATGGCTTTTAGAGGTGCTTATCAAAAAAATGGTTGCTAAAAAAGCTGCTCCAAAAAAGACGAAAGCAAAAGAAGGACCGAAGGACATAATCGCTAAAGCAAAGCCACAAAGCACAACAGCTGGAAAAAAAGTAGTCGGTGTTATTACACACTTCTTCGACAAGATTTCAGTTGCTGTAATTGAAGTCAAAGCTCCAATTTCGGTTGGCGATGAAATTACGATTGAAGGCCCGCAAACAAACATCAAGATGAAAGTAGAATCAATGCAGGTCGAACACGCAAAAATAAAGACGGCGAAGAAGGGCGACGATATCGGCGTGAAAGTTCCTTCACCTGTCAAAGCAAAAGACCTTGTCTACAAGGTCTAATTTTTCCCCTTTTATGATGCTACTAATCCCTCTAGATTAGAGTCTTGACTCAAAAATCGCCCAACTGTGTTTCTTGTTACCTCAATGTGATATGGATTGAATATCCTGTAAGCGTCGTATTGTTTGCAACTGCCATAGCCTGGCTGCATGTTTTGATTGGTTTCCAAAACTTTCAATTTTTTTAAAACTTTCAATGCAAATAATATGTCTGAGCGGGGAATCCGCACGCCAGTTCTATCCCTGTATTGATAAAGTAAATCATTCATTTGAATAAAATCGCGCGTGCCACTTAGTATTTCGTAGACAATTCTAACCTTATCTATATTATCAGGCTTGTTCACAGCACCTTTCATACTCTATGATATATGCTATCTAAAAATATAAACCTTTCTTCTCATAACGAAAACAACTAGGGTGTTTTCGGAATGGAAAAAATACGATTTTTCCATAATTAGATTTTTAAAATCTGCCTTTTAACAAGAGTTGTGATAGCATGGAACAAGAAGAATACAAAATAAAGCCATTAGAACAGTATGCGGTTTTTCCGCTTGATGTCAGGGAGAGCATAGATTTTAGAACTACTTTACGTGCTCTCAATCCTAAGGGACTTGTCAGCGGGCAACAGCTAACTGACATAATCGAGGCACAGGGCCTAATTGCATTGGAAGAAACCGGCGGGCACATGATTATCTATAACAAAAACAAGAGAGAAGTCGCGCAAGTCATTCCTTTAATATCAACTGCTTAATATGCGGAATTCCTTTGAAGTTCCAAAACGCTACTATTGCGAATGGGATGGAGTACACAAATACCGCACCACAGATTGTACTTCATGCACTTGGTATCGTAAAATAGAGAATTCGGAATTATGCGGCTGGGGTTCTTCGTTTAAATATCTCGTAAGAGCGGATAAGTCGCGCGGATGTGCTTTCAAGAACATGAAGCAGGACAAAGAACGTTCTGTCGTATATTTGGATGAGGTAATTGCCGCGCTGGCCAAACAGCAAGCCGCGTTTGCAGAACAAAAAGCCAAGTTTGATGAGCAGAACCCTCCTTTGGATTCGTTTTCCACTGATTAACTTTTTAAATCGGATTTTACAATTGTTTTTATGAAAACAATACCAAGTTCTGCTAAAGAGCGAAAGCGTTATATAAGGATAAAAGTTGACGCTGATTGGAAAGTCGAGAAAGAGGATGTTTCGAGGCTTGTCATTCAGGCAGGTCTGCAATTTCTCGGCGAGTTAAATATGGCTCGCGCTGGAATTCAATTACTCCCGGAAACGTGGAAGGACAACACAGCTGTTTTGCGTGTTGGACACAAGTATGTTGATGAAACTAAAGCGGCGCTAGCTCTGATAAAAGAATATGAAGGAAAAACTATTACAATCTCAGCAACAAAAGTATCAGGAACTATTGAAGGAGTGAGATATGCAACCTGACCATGTCAGTTGCACAATCAAACGGAGTTTGATGTGAAATGCAAGTATTACCACAACAAGTAATGGGTTATGACCGCGCAATTACCGTGTTTTCGCCAGAGGGCAGATTACTGCAGGTTGAATACGCCAAGAAAGCAGTTGGCGCAGGAGCAATGACTCTTGGAATAATATTCAAGGAAGGAGTTCTGCTCGTAGCTGACAGACGAATCCGCGAGAAACTGTTAATAACCGAATCAATAAAGAAAATTTCACCAATCGACGAAAATATTCTAACAACATTCTCAGGCATGACTATGGACGCTCGCGTCATAGTTAAGAAATGCAGAGTTTTTGCCCAGCAGCACAAACTCACATACGGAGAAAAAGTAGACGTTGAAGGAATTGTCAAATTTGTATCAGATACAGAGCAAGCTTATACTCAATACGGAGGTATTAGACCTTTCGGAGTCTCACTGCTTTTTGCGGGCGTTGACAAAAAAGGCGTACAGCTTTTCGAAACGGACCCTAGCGGCATTTATGCCTGCTACTATGCACACGCAATGGGCATGGGCTCAACCGAAGCCAACAAGATTCTCGAGAAACGATTCAAAGACGGACTGAAGCTCGAAGAAACAAAGAAACTGGCTGTAGATGTTTTCAAAGAGGTTCTGCAGAAGGAATTCTCTATAGAACGACTGGAAGCATCTATTGTAACTGCAAAAGGCATCGAAAAGGTCGACCTCCAGGAATGAGTGAAATAAGATGCCAATAGGAACATTTGCGCCAACTAAAGAAAGGGTAAGTTTCAACCTCGCAAAAATGAAGAAAGGCGGGGAGAATTTTGAAGTTGTTCTGAAAGACCCTGACAAAGCCCTCGAGCTACGTCAGGGAAAAGCTGTTGAAATCCGCGATATATTGGAAGCACCAAAAGTTTTCTCCGATGTTCAGAAAGGCGAAATTGCCGCACCGTCAAAAATGACGCAGTGGCTTGGAACTTCTGACCCCTTTGAAGCTGCAAAGATCATAATCACAAAAGGCGAACTTGCTCTGACACAAGAACAGAGAAAGAAAATGTTTGAGATAAAGAAAAAGAAGATTGTTGAGTATATACATATGAATGCTTCTGACCCAAAGACTGGTTTGCCACACCCTGTCCAGAGAATAGAACTGGCGATGGAGCAGACCAAAGTACAGATAGACCCGTACCAGGCCGCAGAAGCTCAAATCGAGCCGATAATCAAGCAATTGAGAGCTATTTTGCCAATAAGCATGGAGAAATTCAAACTCAAAGTGCTGTTACCTGCAAAATATTCTGGAACTGCATATTCTGCTGTCAAAACCAAATTTGCAATGCACCAGGAAGACTGGAAAAACGATGGCTCAGTCGAGTTTGTAATTGAGGGGCCTGCTGGTGTTAAACCAGACATACTAAATTTGATAAACAAATTAACATCGGGCGAAGCAACTATCACAGATGTAAAATAATAATTATGGAGAATAAAAATGGAAAAACTATATGTAAATGACAGGGACATTGTAGTCCCTGGAGAAATGCTTGCAGACGGTATTGAATATCTGCCATCTGGCAAAGCATTCAGAGACGGAGAAAAAATTCTCGCTAGCACGATTGGAATTGTTTCCGTAAAAGGAAGAGTCGTAAAGGTAATTCCTCTTGCTGGCAGATACATGCCTAAAAGGGGCGATGTAATAATCGGAAAAGTGACAAACATAGGTCACTCTGGATGGACTCTGGATGTAAACAGTCCATACAACGCTGACATGAATATCGGCGAAGCAACGCACGAGTACATAGACCTTGCGAAAACAGAAATGTCAAAGTATTTTGACATAGGTGACTATGTACTTGCAGAAGTCATTACTATTTCTGAAGCCAAATTCATAAAAATCAGCGCAAAACACAGACCCTACCGCAGATTAAACGGTGGAAATATAATACAAGTGAGTCCTACAAAGATTCCAAGAATAATCGGAAAACAGGGTTCTATGATAAAAATGCTCAAAGACATGTCGGGCTGCGACGTTGTCGTCGGCCAGAATGGGCTTGTCTGGATAAAAGGCGTGCCTGAAAAAGAAGTAATTGTTGCAAACGCTATCAAGGTAATAGAAAAAGAAAGCCACAAAAAAGGTTTGACTGACAAAATAAAACAAATGTTGGAAGGAGGTGCAAAATGAGTAAAGTTGGTGCACCTGACAAATTAATTGTCAACGGAAAAAGACTTGACGGAAGAAAATTTGATGAGATGCGCGAACTGACCATAAAGGCAGGCATCATCCCTAACGCTGACGGTTCTGCTCAGGTTGACCTTGGTGGAACAAGGGCTATAGCTGCTGTTTATGGACCAAGAGAAGTCTTCCCCAGGCATCTCTCGGACCCAGATAAAGCATATCTTAACTGCATATATACAATGGTGAGCTTCTCAACACCAGACAGGGCGAGACCTGGTCCATCAAGAAGAAGTGTCGAAATCTCTAAAGTCGTAAAAGATGCATTAGCACCAGCAATATTTTTGGAAAAATATCCAAAAACCGCGATTGATGTCTACATTGAAATCATAAATGCAAATGCTGGCACCAGAACTGCTGCGATTATAGCTGCAGCTGTTGCTCTGGCAGATGCTGGTATCGAAATGAGAGACCTTGTATCTTCAATTGCTGCTGGAAAAGTTGATGGCGAATTACTCTTGGATTTGTTCGAGCCGGAAGATAATTTCGGTGACGCAGACATGCCATTTGCAATGATGCCCAGAACAAAAGAAATAACATTGCTACAGATGGATGGCGAGTTAACAAAAGATGAAATTGCTGAATTATTGAAGATGAATATGAAAGCATGCGAAAAAATCTATGAGGCACAGAAAGTCGCGCTCAAGGAAAAATTCGCAACGGAAAAAGATCTTGCACAAGAGGAAGGTGAATCACAATGAAAACCCTAAAACCATACTTGTCTGCTCTTCTCGGCAAACAAATGAGAGAAGACAACAGAGGAGTATATGATTACAGAGATATCCAGGTTGAAGTAAACCCAGTTGCACGTGCAAATGGTTCTGCCCGTGTCAGAATAGGTGCAACGGAAGTTCTAGTCGGTGTCAAGATGAATGTCGATAAGCCATTCCCTGACACGCCAGACGAAGGTGTATTGATAGTAAATGCTGAATTAAGCCCGCTTGCAAATGCAGAATATGAACCTGGACCTCCTGGACCAGCTGCAATTGAGCTTGCTCGTGTAGTAGACAGAGGCATCAGAGAAAGCCACGCGATTGATTTTGAAAAGCTCTGCATTAGGCCAAAAGAAAAAGTCTGGGTTGTATTTTTGGACATTTATCCAATAAACGATGACGGCAATCTGTTTGATGCTGCATCATTGGCTGCAATGATTGCGTTAAAGCACGCAGTACTTCCGAAATATGATGAAAAGGCAGACCAAGTCCTCTATAAAGAACTGACAAAAGAAAAGCTGCCTATGCGAGTACAACCACTATTGACCACTTTCGCAAAAATAAACGGCTCAACTTTCATTGACCCTACAAAAAGAGAGGAAAAAGCAATGGACGCCAGACTGTCAGTAGCAACTTTGGAAGACGGTCAGATTTCAGCAATGCAGAAAGGCGGTACAGGCACTTTTACGCAAAAGGAAATACTTGACCTCATAGAATTGGCTATTGAGAAGGGCAAGGAGCTGCGTAAGCTTTTAAAATAAACTAATAGACTGGAAGATACAAATGGAAGACAGATACACAAAATTCGAAATCGCACGCATCATAGGTGCTAGAGCCCTTCAGTTATCAATGGGTGCACCCTTGCTGATGAAGAGACCTGAAGACCTCTTTGACACTACAGAAATAGCAAGAAAAGAGCTCGAATCAGGCGTTCTTCCTATTACAATCAAGAGACCAAAGCCAGTCAAGATTTAATTATTTTCTCAATTTTTTATTAATTATTACCACTTCAGCAACCCTTCCTTAATGCAAGAAGGAATTACCTGCTTTTCGATGGCAGATGGAAACTTGATTCCTTGCTCTTTGTAAGTTTTATCAATAAATCTGAACTCTTCAAGCTCTGAGTCGGAAATCTGTGGTATTCCCTGCAAATCTGCTAAGTACGCAGATAATCTTACAGTCGCGTCATCAAAAACCGCTTCCTCCTCAAAATCGCCAAGTTTCTTTATTATAACCGCATTACAATTAAGCTCTTCCTTAATCTCTCTCAGCAGGCATTGCTCTTCAGTCTCTCCTGCTTCAATTTTTCCGCCAAGACTAGTCCAAATATCTTTTCCGGCTTTTCTTACCATCAAAAACTTATTATTATTTATAACAACAGCAATGATTTTGTGAATTAAAGCACTTTTTTTCTCATATCTTTCTTTGTCCCTGCCATAAAACTTATCCATATTTCTTTTGAATGCTTCATCCAAATCAATACCATGCTTGTTTGCTATGCAGCATACGTCAAAAATAATATCGGCTAGTTCATCAGCAACTTCTTTGGTGTCCTCTGCTTTTTTCTTTTTCTTTGGCCCAAATCTATGATTGAGTTCCCTTGCTAATTCGCCAACTTCTTCAGAAAGACAAACCATTTGTTCCAAAGGCGCAAAATATTCTATTTTGAATTGTTTTACCCAATCATCAACCTGCTTCTGCGCATCCTTCAAAGTCATACTTACAAAAATACTTGTAAGTATATATAAATTTTTAAACACGAATAAACAATCTACTGCATGTTAGTCACTGACGTCAGAGCTACCAAGATAAAGAATTCTCGTGGCGAGCCAACTATTCAGATTTCTGTCAACAATGTTGGCTATGGTTCTGCGCCTTCGGGCACTTCAAAAGGTAAGCATGAGGCCGTAGCTTATCCGAAAGGTATTGACTACGCTGTCAAATTTGTAAATTCAAAACTGCGAAAGTCCCTGTTGAAATTCAAATTTAACCGATTTGAAGACCTGAAGAATATTGAGGCAAAACTGCCAAAAGATTTCGGAGCAAATCCTACAATTGCCCTGGAATTCGCGCTCCTGAATGCCCTTGCAACAAACAAAGACAAGCCATTATGGCAAATTCTGAACTCTAAAGCGCGAAAAATGCCAAGGATTCTTGCAAACGTTGTTGGTGGCGGCGCGCATGCACCCAAATTCAAGACTTCAGATATTCAAGAAATTCTTCTTTCACCAAATACAAGAAAAATTGAAAATGATGTTAGAGCAACCTTGGAATTTCATAGCGAGCTTAGAAATCTCCTGAGGGCAAAAAAGCAGGATGATGAGGGCGCATGGATTTCGAATCTGAACTTGAATGATACTTTTGAAATCCTATTAGAAGTCACGGGTTACGAACGTGGTATTGACGTTGCAGCAAGCCAGCTTTACAAGAACGGCAAATACTACTGGAAACACCTCTGGGGTGTTGCCGACAAGAAAAAACAGATTGAAATAATAAAATCCCTAGCAGATGAATATGATCTATTCTATGTAGAAGACCCGTTACAGCAGGAAGACTTTGCGGGATTTGCTGAATTAAGGAAAAAACTGCCTGATGTTATGATTTGTGGTGATGATCTGACAGCTACTAATTTAGACCGGTTGAAACTAGCAGTAAAAAAGAAATCAATCAATGCAATAATAATAAAGCCGAACCAGTGCGGCTCTTTGATTAAAACAAAAGAAGTTTTTGATTTTGCAGTCAAAAATGGCATAACGCCTATTGTTTCACATAGGGCTGGAGAAACCTTTGATGCAACGATAGCACACTTAGCTTTTGCATGGCAGGCTCCTTTCGTCAAGTTCGGCATAGCCCAGAAACAGCGCATGGCCAAGCTTAATGAGCTTATCAAAATAGAGAAAAACCTGTAATTCTGTTTAGCGATAGAGCTAAATTTGTTAGCACTCCCGCTAAGCAAAGCTTAGCGATACGCTTAAAAATACAATTCCAAAGAGTGACTTATGACAGCTACAACTGAAACAGAAACATTGCTTGCACCATTAGAGCAATATCTCGCTTCTGGTATTCACATAGGCACAAAATTCAGAACAAAGCATATGGAGCCTTTTATTTACAAAGTAAACCCAAACGGACTATGTGTTTTGAATGTCCAGGAAATCGACAAAAGGCTGGGTTTTGCACCTAAGATCCTGGCAAAATACAATCCTGAAGATATTCTTGTTGTATGCAGACGTGAAAACGGCTGGAAAGCAGTCAGGGCTTTTGCAAAAATCACTGGTGTTAAATTCTTTGCCGGAAGATATCCTGCAGGCATCATAACAAATCCAAATCTTGAAACTTACTTTGAGCCAAAATTGATGGTTGTTGTTGACCCTTGGCCGGACAAAAATGCTGTTCACGACGGCATTATTTCAGGCATACCAATAATCGCTCTCTGCGATACTAACAACACAACTGAGAATGTTGACTACATAATTCCATGTAACAACAAAGGCTCAAAATCTCTGGGCTTAATATTCTACATTTTAGCAAATAAATACCTGCAAGAACGCGGATTATTGCCAAAAGACAAGCAGATAGAAATGCCGCTCGCAGACTTTGTTGGCGAGTAGTCAAGCTTTTGGTTTATAGGTATTCGGCGGTCTGTTCAAACCATATTTGATGGGCTTGCCATTTTTGAATCCCATTTTCTTTTCAGCGACAGCCATTATGTAAGCCAAGGCCAGTTCCCTATTTGGATTTTTTAACTGATGGTAAAAGCCAATCGGCAACCGCGATTCCCGCACTGGGCGAACAGAAAGAAACATGCTACCTGCCGAATAATCCCATATGTGAATTTGCGAGTCTGTTTGATGTACAAAATCCAACTCGCCGTGAAGAACTTTTACTAACTCATAAACTTCGCCTTCGTGACTCATCATAGCAGTTTCTGAATGGGGGTTAAGCGCCAGAATAAGTTCTGATATGACATACACTTTGTCCTTCTTTAGCGCTTCAACCATGTGCTGTGTTTGTACACCAAATGAAATTTCTAATCCGCCAGGTAGTTTTTTCATTTCATTTGGCTTCTTGATAATCAGACCAAAATTTCTGGGCGATGGTTCGCATTCACTAAGCGGCACGCCTAAGAAATTCTTAACAAGTTCTTCTAAGCCATTAATTTGGGTAACATCAATATCTGCAGGAATGGATTTCTGAACATCAAATTCTTGAGGTACGTAACGTTCTACCATAAAGTAGCTGAAAAATAAAGATTTTTAATCTGTTCGCCCGTTCCACTCTTTCAGAAATTTATTTTTTAGCTAAGTTGCGTTCTTTAATGTATAACTCTACAAACTGAAGCATAAAGGTTTTTCCTTCGTCCGCTAATGTTTTTGCCGTATTGGTGTGCAGATTATTGTATACTTCTAGCCCGTGTGCATATACATCATGCACCATGCTTTCCCATCTTGCTTTAGGGTCATCAAGAGATAACTCGGGAATGTAGTCTTTCATTTTTGCCGTTGGAATACAGAACAAAATCAGGCGGGTTAAGCCGTTTGCACCAAGAGCTTCTATATTATCTGCATCCTGAACATACCATATTTCTCGCTTATCCGTTTTTGTCTTTGTTCCCCAAGGCTTTGTATCATCATGCAGCCTTATTGCCTCCAGCGTTAACGGTATTTTTTCTTCGGGGAATCCAATTTCAGGCAAAACTTTTCTTGCAATCTCCATACTCCTTATTGGATGTTTCACATAAAGAGGATCTTCTGGGTCATAAATGGTATGACCGACATCATGGAGCATGCAGGCAGCATAAACAATTTCTTCATCAACAGATATTTTTTCTCCGTCTATGATTTGTTTTGCAAGATTCCAGACGCGAAGCATATGCTCAATATCGTGCCCTGGCGTGGACTTTTCAAGAATTTTTTCAATAACCTTCTCTAAATCTTCTCTACGATACATATGATTAATCGCTTATAATAATTTTATAAGAGTTTGCTTAGCTGCTATTTTAAACAAACAGCAAAGAAATTCCGAATGCTATTATCGAGCCAGCTACTATCGCTGGCAATGCTGGAATCGCCCTGAACTTCTGCGTCAACAAATAATGGTTTACAAATATACCAACAACAGTTCCTGCAATTATTGCAAAAACAACAAACCAATTTTGGTAAGCCGCCATGGCTGAGACTGCAAAAACGGTTGGGAACGCTATGTCACCAGTTCCGAGCATTATCACTTTCCTGTCTTTTTCCTTTAGTTTCTGTTTGCTAACCTGGTGTATTCCTGTCATCATGGCTGCTGGCTTTTCAGGCACTACGATCGCAAAAGGCGCTCCTACTTTCAGCATGCTCTTGAACCAGGTAACCATGTGTTTTGATTTGAAGACTGCCCAGTAATCATAAAATGAAAGTGCTATGAGTATGATTACAACTGCTGGAATTGGCAAAATTAATCCTAGTTGTGCTGATACTCCTGCAACCGTAAGGAAAATTGCAATATTATGCGTCAGTACATTTGGCCAAACAAATCTTACGCCTACAACTATTACTGCTGCAACAATCGACCAGATTAAAGGCAGGAATGCTGCAAAAACAATTTGCGTGCCTATGAAAATCAAGACTGAAAAGAACATTCCAAAAGACCAGGGACCTGTCAGGAATTTTATTGCCAATAAGATAAGCGCTACTGCAATCAGGAATGCTATCAAGAATGATGAAAGTGCTTGAGTTGTTGGCAATGTTTCAACCTGACCGGTCTGCATCATTATTTTAGCAACCCATATGCCTATGGCCATTACTGCGAGAAACATAGCTAGCTCTGTTCCGAGCATTTTAAACTTAAAATCAGCCATATTAACCCTGCTTTAACGGAGCATTTAAATATTGCTATTTGAGCAGTATACTGATGGCATTTAGTATACCTACACCTACGGATTTGAACAGTTGGCTCTCAATAATCAAGATTATCGTTTCCATAATCACATTGATTTATGCGTTTGATATTTTAGTTTTACATCGTAAGTTTTCAGACCTGGGCAAAGCCATGGCATCAAACGTTACAATCCTTACAGTTGGAATCTTTATCTTGGTTTTGAGTTTGGTGATTGACAGCTTCAATGTCTTGAAGCTAGTCGCAGTAATCAGCCAAATAATTGGTATAGTAATTTTAGGTATATACTTCAGAGGTTGCGTCCATTCTTACATAAAAAAGACGGGCGGCAATTTTCTGGAGAGGTTTAAGTAAAGGAGAAAAACATGGCAAACGATGAAGAAATAGGATTTCACAAAGGCGCGATTTCAACGCTTATAAAAGAAAGACAAGAAGTTGGAAAAATATTGGGAATTGTTGATACATTGCTGAAGGCACATGTCGAAGCACTCAAGAAATTGGGCATAGACATAACAAAGGCGCCAGAATCTACTAAGGAAAAGAAGAAGAAATAGATGGTTAAAATACACTGTTTGGGCGGGGGCCTTGAAGTAGGCAGGAATGCATTTCTAATAGAGTCAAAAGCAGGCGTGATGCTAGACTACGGCACAAAAGTTGAAACTGGCGAAGCACCAATCATGCCAAAATCAAAAGTTGACGGCCTTTTCATAACTCACGGGCATCTGGACCACCTCGGCATGGCTCCTTACCTGCACAAAAGAACTAATTGCAAAGTTTATTCTACTGCTCCAACTTATGATTTCACAAATTTGCTATTAAGAGATGCTCTGAAAATAGCAAAGATAAAGCAAAGAATCGCGCATTACACGCCCGCTGACATCTTTGCGATGAATAAAGATTACGTAAAAATTCAGTACGGCGATGAGATTAAAATCGGTGACATAAAAGTCGATGTCTGGGATGCTGGCCACGCGCCGGGTTCTGCAATGTTTGTCGTGAAAGTTGGTGGCAAAAAAATCCTATACACTGGCGATTTCAATCTTAACCCGACAAGACTTGTAAATGGTGCGCGTTTTGATACTAAAAATATTGATGTTGTGATTATGGAAAACACATATTCCTCGAAAGACCACCCGCCAAGAGACGAACAGGAAAAAGAACTTTACAAAACAATAAAGGAAACAATTGACAACGGCGGTATTGCTTTGTTACCAACATTCGCAGTTAGAGCTCCTGAACTTTTGCTGATTTTAAACCACTTTGGCGCTGACTTTCCTATTTATCTTGATGGCATGGCAAAAGATGCCTTGACAATCATATTAGATCATCCAGAATATCTAAAGCACCCAAAAGCGCTGCACGACGCCGCTGAAAAAACTATCATGCTGTATGAAAATGATGAGAGACTCAACGCAATGAAGGACCCCTGCGCCATTATCACAACTGGAGGTGCGATGGAAGGTGGGCCAATAGTACAGTATATGAAAACCTTGTATGCGAGAGACGATTCATCAATTTTAATGACTGGCTACCAACAACCGAAGACAGCAGGCCGCTATCTTGAAGATACTGGCCGCTATGTTGTCGGCGCAATTGACTTTAAGGTAAAGATGCAGCTTAAGAAATTTGACTTCTCCGGGCATTCTGGAAGAACTGAATTGATAAATTTCGTGCAGAAAGTCAGACCTAAAAAATTAATAGCGATCCACGGCGAGTATTGTGAGAAATTCGCGACAGAAATGAAAGGCCGCTTCGGCATACAAACATACGCACCTAAAGACGGCGACGTAATCAAAGTATGAACGCCCAGCATGCCGCAAATAAAGATTTTTATGACTTTCTTATCTATGTCCTTATATGGTGAAGCAATTAGGCACAGCTGTTAAAAACGAAATTACATACACAACACCTTTTGCCGGAACCATAAGAGACGTTGATAAAGGCGTAAGAAAATTTGAAAAAAATCTCTCCTCAAAATTTGAGATATGCGAGCCATTCGGGCAGATCAACCAAAAATACTATGGCCGAATTTCAATCCCATCTTTCGGAATCTATTATGACATAAGAATAGGTTGTAACGGATGCTATAAACCTAAGGAATTAACGATTTCCGTGAGTTTTTCCCAAAATTTACTTAATATGTACGAAAGCGGGATTAAATCAGAGTTAAAAGATATAGAAAAGATAATAGACAGAACTTTCGAAAAACCAGTTAAAAGTTCCAGCTAAGCTTTCTTCTTTTCCCAGTAGTTTTTGCTTTTGGGCTTTTCTGAGTATTTGTCTTTGAGCATGTTTGTGATGTCTTCAATCTTCTTTGTATCGACTATTGGAGACTGCGGAGTAGCAGGATCTTCCTTTTCCTGCGATTTTTTCACTACGGACTGTAGAAAATCCGCGCTTTGAGCCCGCAAAGCATTTCTTTTAGCGTCTTTCATGCTAAAATCTGAAAATGCAGAACTATAAATTATTATCGGATTCTTTCGTATCTGCCAACAAGCTCTGTTTTAGCTAAGATATGACCTTGCATTGCTTTCTCTACTTGAGCTTTGGTTGCGCCTTCTGGCAGGTCTAATTTCACATCCAAAGCATACAATTTGAAGAAATATCTGTGCTCTTTATCAGGAGGGCAAGGCCCGCCATAGTTTAGGTGAGGGTAAGTTCCTTTCCCCTGTGTTCCAACGCTTTTACCCTCTTGAATGTCCTTTGTTCCTACGGGTATGTTAAACAAAATCCAATGGTCCCACATCTCAATCTTGAATTTCTCTTTTACAAATGCTGGAATGTCCGGATCCTCCATAATTAACACAAGGGCCTTTGCATTTGCCGGAACATCGCTAATCTTTAGCGGAGGAGAAATACCTGCGCCGTCACAGGTGTATTTTGACGGTATTTTGCCATTATTCTCGAAAGCAGGACTTGTTAATTTCATATTTTTGTTTAATACTTGGTTTATTTAAGATTTTAGCTGCCAATCAGTCCTAAACCTTTCAGAATTAATGCACCCATAAGGCTGTACATTTGCAGGGCGCTTACATCCCACACTAAAGAATACTTTATTGCTTCTCCTCTGCTTTTGAATGCATTTCTGGCGCCGTATTTTACGGCATCGTATGTTGCGTAAAAAGGAATAAGCATATTCCAGTCCGATTTTGTAAAACTGCGTGTATCTGAGTTATCAAGTCTATCTTGGAGCGTTTTGTTTATCATAGTTGTAGAGATTAAAACGTGGATGGCGGTTGGCCACTGACGATTAAGAAAATCGCGTTCCACTTAAGGAGGTAAATACCACCACCCACAGCTGCCCAAACCGGAGTAAGGACAGTATAGTATGGTAGAGAAAACAGATTATTAAAGTTTTCGGTAATTCCTTACTGTTTAGTGAGGAAACTCAGGTGGTTTTATATATGCGCTTTAAAAATAGAGATATCATACCAGCTACCGGCTGCGTCTGTTACTGTTTTGCATTCCAGCAAATTAACTATCCTCTTAATTAGGTCAAAATTAGGGTCCATCATAACTGGTGTTCTATTCCAAGTTGAACGAATTTGGATTGGACAACCTCTGTTAAAAACATATATCTCCAGGGACACATCTTTTGTGCGCCAGTAATTCGGTCTGAATTTGGATGCAAACTCCTGGTCCCACTCAGAATTGTTCCATTCAGCATATCCCTTTGTCAAATCAAATTCTTTTGCTAAACCTGAAATCTTGGGAATTTTGTCCACATTAAGAGTTTTCAGCAGGTATTGCATACCCGCAGTGCCGATTCAAGTCTTAAAAATCTAACTTACAAGCCTGATTCCAGGCCTTACAAATTCCTTGCTTCTACGATGCTCTTTTCTCTTCAGAATTGCTTCTATTGCTCCTGATGTTGCAGCTTTTGACTGCGGGAAATTCAGGCCTAAAACTCTGCCTATTGCAGACAGGTTTTCTGGAAGTCTCATCTGCCAGACATCTGAAGCAAAAGAGGCTATTGTAATTGGAATTTTTCTTCTTGCTAATCTTATGTTCTGCATTTCCCTGCCAAGAATTTTTGCCAGCGGGTAACTGGGATAGCCGCCAGTACCTTTGCCAGCATATAAATGTGCAAAACTCAAGCCATAACTGATTTTATTCGCTTGCATTATATTCGCAACTATCGCATTCAAGTTGCCTCTCCTGTACTCTAGATGGTCCCTGCCTCTGGAAGTTGTGATTCCACAAATAATATCTATGAGTGGATTTGTTGCGGCGCTTCTGACAACATTTTCCTCAAATGTCTGCACTGCAATCAAATCAGAATCCAGATACAGACTTTGAAGTTTTTTCAAATCAGAGGCCCTATTTGCCTGAATGAAAGTTCCTATTTTGGTATTTGGGAATTTCTTTTTCTCCGAAGGAAAATCTTTCTGATTTTCCGCGGCCAAGAAAAGCTTGCGTAGTTTTTCTTTGGTTTGTAGAATTTCACCACGGGACTTAAACGGGTACAGAAATACAACCTCAGAATAACCCAGTTCTCTGGCGCGGGCTAGCAATTCCTTCTCGTTATCTTGAGGAATAAGAATATCGATTGGCATAAAACTAGGAGAATATTTCGGGTTTTAAACTTACTTATTTGTTGCAGTGCTTGCCAGTAGCTATGCCAAAAGCTTTGTTCACATCATTCAGTTTCCAGCCGACATCAAGCAATGCTTTCCTTATTTTGTCTTTTGGCACTTCTCTTTCTAACTGACTGTCTATGTACTCAATAAGTTTTTGCTGTCTGAACTCTTCAAATTCTTCATGTACTTGCTCGTGCTGCCAGCCTTTGCGAATCAGTCTGGCCTGTATTGACGAGTGCGGGTGGCCCTCCCCAACTTTTCTTGTCATGTACTCGGACATCCTTTCCTCAGGTGAAGGAACCCTCGTTACTAAAAATCCCGCTTCTATAATAACAGTTACAACCAAAACGCCGATAACAATCCAGACAAACGTTGGTATAACAAAAAGTCTTGTTATCTGCCCGCAGTCTGCAGAGCATGCATCGTAGTTTTCATCGGGCGAACAAATGCTGTCACCGCAGACAGAAGCACCTGCAAGACCAGTAAGACCGGAATAATAACTGATTCCTGCTATCGCTACCAAAGTAAAAACAATTATTGCGGCCAGGTTAAGCTTCCTCCAGTAGCTTTTCATCGAACAAATTTATATTTGAGCATATTTAAAACATTTGCAACTTCGATTTCTTTAAAAACCTAGTTTCTGGTGCTTCCACGATGAGAAGAGAAGATTTAGCAAAAAAGCTGTTTGACGAAAGACTTGTGCGAGTTGGAAAAAAAGGCAATTTCTACATAAATTTCTACTGGCTAGCACAACGAGAGCAACTCCATCAGGAATTTGTATCCAATTTAGCAGATTCCCTATATCTCATAAAAAATCAACACGACGGGAAACTCGATGTCATATTTAACATGCCAGAGTGCAAGAACCTAATTGCTATTTTGGCTAAGGAAGTTGATATTGGCAGATACGCCAAATTTTACAGTAGGTATGGCTGCATCAATGGCTTCTTCAGAGATTCCGATTATGCGATGGTCAGCGGGTGTATTTCCGGCGGTAGCATTTTGCGCGTGGCTGACACGCTGATGCAAAATCGCAATACTCATATCAGATATGGTTTATACTTCGTAGACCTGCAAAACTGGTCTGATGCGCTTCGCAATATGCCTGTTAAAATATATTCAACGCTAACAAAAGCAGATTTAGAAAAAGCATTACAAAATAAATGATTATTTAGCGCCCTGGAATTGTACAGAGCCTTTGCCTGTTGTTGCCAAAGCCCGCAGGGGATTGCTAATCTCTAAAATCTTTTAACATAACTTTATAAACCAACTTTTGAACGAACATATATAATAATATGGGAGATTTTAGATCTGAACGTAAAGGAAGATTCGGCGGAGGAAGCCGTTCTAGAGAT
>Ga0315291_10002630_pt1 | contig 23433 bp, 19 predicted proteins | sample YL17G12_20_MG_FD_203070 | JGI IMG/M metagenome (GOLD analysis project Ga0315291, IMG submission 203070) | Sediment microbial communities from Yellowstone Lake, YNP, Wyoming, USA - YL17G12_20 | ecosystem: Environmental > Aquatic > Freshwater > Lake > Sediment | place: USA: Wyoming | collected... | reverse complement strand
CATCCTCTGGACACAAGACGCCGATTTAGATGGCCTGCCTAACGTCAGATTCACAAAGAAATAGGCTGCCCATGTGGCTTGTTGAACCGAACCAGCGAATGCACTCGAATGTTGCGTGCGTAGCATCGGTGAGTCCTACCGTTAGCACTCGAAAAAGTGGACATATATTTTAAGAGTTAAAGTGTAATCGCACAGAATTTCCGAATCAGCGAAACCAAGTATCAGAAAGTCGAAGATGGATTTTGGTCCGCAACAAATCGGCAAGTGGCTGATTGTGATGGGCGTAATGATAGTAGTGCTGGGCGGCCTGATGGTGCTGCTCGGCAGGATGGGGCTGTTTCGGCTGCCCGGCGATTTGGAATTCGGCTCAAAGAACTGGCGGGTGTATCTGCCCATAGCAAGCTGTATTTTGATTTCGATTGTCCTGACACTTGTCCTGTGGCTCATCCACTACTTCCGCCGGTAAAACAATCCTCTTATCGACAAACAAACCGAAAGTCAAAAATCCGCATAAGGAACCCAATTTTGTATTTGACTACGTGGCTGAAAAATGACTAAATGCACGCGCTTTAACGCGAAGACTTAAAGACAGCAGGTAACTAACGGATAGGAGCAAAATGATGACTTCGATGACTCTAACAGCAAGTAAATCGTCTATAAGAAAAATCAGCAAGGGGTTTATCCTTCCAAGCGCTGCGTTCACAATAAGGCCCAGCCAGGTCAAATTCTACAAACTTTCCGACAAGCCGCCCCAGCCGGGTGACGTTGCGTATGGCGTAATCAGTCGAACCGGGCAGCACTCGTCTTTAGAGAATACTTTGGGGCGGATACATATAATACACGATGGCACAAAGGCGATATTTGTATTCGGCAACAGATACGCTCCCGATTATTATGAAGGATTGATACCGGAGCAGATGACGGAAGAAGTTGACCTCATTGCACGCTCGGGGGTAGTCGGCATCGTTAAGACCAAGAACTCGCTGATAAAAGACCCAACAAAAGTAAAAATACTGGGCTATGTCTGTGATGAGCAAGGCAATATCCTTAACACGCGGGACTATCCTCTTATAAAGCCCAGGCAAATGGTGAAGAAGGAGCCAAGGTCGCCGCTGGTTTTGGTCTGCGGCACATCGATGAACTCCGGCAAAAGTACGGCTGCGGCCGCTTGCTGCTGGGCATTGACATCGATGGGATATAACGTCAGGGCATCCAAGGTCACCGGCACGGCGAGCCTCAAAGACATTCTTCTTATGAACGATGCGGGGGCAAACCCCTACGCGGATTTTACATATCTCGGCTATCCATCAACTTACTTATTATCGGAAGAGGAGCTGCTGGGCATCTTCAATTATCTTGACCTCAAATACGCAAACAACCCGAAGAATTTCTGGGTGGTGGAATTTGCCGACGGCATCATCCAGCGTGAGACTGAGATGCTTTTAATTTCTCCGGAAGTGACATCGAGGATTCACAAATTGATTTTTTGCGCCAACGATGCCTTTGGCGCGATTGGGGGGCTGCGGACGTTGAGGGAAAAGTTCAATCTGGTGCCGGATGCGTTGTCGGGTCTGTGCTCAAGCTCGCCGCTGCACGTGCGGGAGCTTTCCGCCTTTACCAACATTCCCGTATTCAATAGCGCCGACTCAACTGTAAAGCGATTAACAGATATCCTTCTTTGTCCGGATAATAATCTCCAAAAGTGACCACTGCTCTGCCGCTTGTAATTTGGACGAATTTACCCCGTTAGAAAGAAAGCCCTGCCTTTTAGACCCGTTAGAGATAAAATCTCTAAACGGGTTTAGGCGGGGTAAAAATATTATAGTGAGGGTGGGGTTAAAGCCCCACCCGAGCTTTCTAACGGGGTTTACTCGACTTTTTTATAAAATTCCGCCTCGCGGTCGGAAAGCTGCTTCTGTTCAATCATTGTGCGAACTCGCTGCAAATCGACGTCCCTCGGCTGGCCGGCGGAGGCAGAAGCCGTCACGGAATAGTCGATGCCGACGGGAGCGACTTCCAAAAGTTTGTCTATGGAGGTCGCTGACACAAAGATTGCCGCTATGAGGACACTGAGTACAAGAAAACGCCAGAGGAAATTCGCAGGGACAGTGGCGATGTAAGGCAGGGCCTCTTCTTTCGCAACTATCTTGCCTGCATAACGGCATCTGTCGCAGTATATGCAATCCATTTGGTCTTTTGCGGTAAGGCCGAACTCGCATCTGCCGAACCTTTTTGCAGGCAGCAATTTCTTCAGTATCACTATATTGTTAAATAGCGACAGGAACGCCCCCGCCGGACACACGTAACGGCACCAGAATCGCGGATAGAGAATTGCGCCGGCCAACGCGACTATCACTATCAACCACATCGACGCCGGCCAGTTAAGCGACTCTAATCGGAGATTCGAAACCGAAAATCGAAGATTGAAAATCGAGATGAGCGGGTCGGCCGCCAGAGTCGCTCTATTTCTTGAAAGAAAGAATACGGTTATGAAGACGAGGAGCACGCAGTATTTGACAAACCTTGCCTTTTGCATTTTTTCTGTCGGTATCGGCCGCCTAAATCTTTTGGGTATGATGTAACCCAGCAGCTCCTGTGCGGCGCCGAAGGGGCAGATGTAGCCGCAGTACATATTGCCGAAGATTATCACCAGAGCCGGCACGCCGACAACCAGCAAGAATACGCCCGTCAATTCAGCAGCAGGAATGTGAGCAGACAACAATGTCACCATCTGCTCGGTGGAATACTGGGCGTTCAGTATGATGCCGCCGACGACTAAATTAAGTATGAGCACCGCCAACCGGCTCCGGAATCCGCCTTTGTAGGTTACAAGTAATGAAACTGCGAAAGCTGCAATCAGATATATCCCGCGTCTGTCCGGCAGGTAGGCGGCCCAACTGGGTCTCTCTTTCGCTTGTGGCTGGATGGGCCGACCAAGAATTTGTGCTGCAAATCTCCGGCCTGATGACTCAATCGCCGAAAGGACGGCTTTGGAACTCAGTGTGGCGCCCGTCACTGCATCGACACCCGCAAATGGTTGAGGTCCAAAAAGCTGCCGGTCGCTAAGGGTTTGGCGCCACTTGCCGAGAAGTTCAAGGTATGAGGGCGTTTCGTTGGAGCGGATTATATGAAAGCCGAGCAATTTGCCGGCGGCGTCAACATAAACAGCAAGGTTCATCTTTCCGCCGAAGCCGCGGACGTCGGGCGCCAGGTCCTCGGAGCTGAAGATATATCCGCTTACGTTTGCCGATTCATCACGAACAATAAAGTAGCTGACTTTTCGAGCGCCATCAGGAATGACTGCTGAGGCCTGCTCGATTTTTAGTGCGCCTGCAAGGGCCTGGGCTGCCTGAGGCGGCAGTGATGGCCGCAGACGCGCCTCTGTGTCGGCAAGCAGATTCGAGCACACGACAATGGATAGTCCGACACCAAATAGGATGTAGCCCAATCGGCGCAATCGAGACGCGGTCGTATCTGAGACGCGGACTTTTTCGGGTGCGAATATTTTCAGCCCCGCCAGCGGCAGATTGGCCAGGATAAGTGCAATGAATATAAGCAATGTCACCCTCGTTCCCAAAACGGGCACAAGCAAAAGTCCCGTCAATACCGCTCCAAGCGAAGCCCCGATATGGTCTGCGGTTTCGAGTTTGCTGCCGGCCCGGCCTGCGTCAAAACCTGAATCAGCAAGCTGCCTTGCGGCGATTGGGAAATAGCCGCCGCCGCACAGGCCGCACAGAATGAATGCAATTGCAAAAGTAAGATGCGCAGGTTCCCGCAGACCGGCCGAGGTCAGGCCCTGCTCTGCGGCCGGCCAAAAGGCGATGCCGGACAGGATTAGACTGTGCAACAGCACCACCGCCAGTAACAGTATTTCAGCGAATGGGGTTTTGCCGGTTTCTTCCGAAGGGGGGGCTGCCGGCAAATGCCCGACCAAGCCTGCGCCAATGGTCAGGCCCACCATAAATAAAGACGAGATAACTCCGATATGCAGGTATAGCGAACCGAAGACGGTTTGATAAAGATACATCAGGACAATCACTACGCCGATTCCAAGTGCGCCTGCCGAAAAAACCAGGAAGGAACTATCGAAGCTCGATTTGCTGCCTCCGGCTTTTGTTCTCAATACATACACAGCACGCAGGATTATAAGGACAAGGATGGGGACAAGAAAGGCCGGCGGGCCGGCGAGCGCAAGATATTTGACAAATCTGGTGACAGGCGCTCCAGATTGTTTTGCAGCCAGCAATAGACTATACAGGTGCGTCAGCGGCCTGGCGTCTCGATTAACGAGCATACTTTCAGGCAGGTCCGCACCGGCGTATGCTTCAACGGCATTAGCGGCTCGGTCGGGCAGATAAACGGAAAGCAGCGCCTGTGGCGAGAAGACTTCCGCTGCGCCCTTTATCGCAGCGAAACGGTCTCGCAGGGTCGCCGGGTCGCCTGTCAGCTTATCGCTGTCGGATGCAATGAGCCAGGTATCTTCGCCCGGGACAATAACAAATCGCGAAAAGACTTTCTGGAGCGTCAGTTTTGTGGATGCGCCGAGATTAATCAATTCGGTGCCCATAATGTTTTCGCCGCCGCTGATGCGGACGGCCAGTATGCCGCCGGCTCGCAGTGACTGTTTGATTTGGCTGTAGAATTCGAGTGTGTAATAGCGATTCAAAACGGAGCTGGTTGCCTCGGGCAGATTGACGATAACGATGTCGTAAAACTGCTTTTGTTCCGGCAGCGCCGAGCGAATGTCACCATTGAGCCGGTGGAAACGCTCGTCGGAGGCCTTAAATTGAGGCGGAATAAATCCTTCAACCTTCCTGGCATATTCGCTGTCAGGATGTGCCCAGGTGAGGTCTTTGATTTGAGGCAGGTGCAGGAATTCGTAGCATAACCCCAGGCCCGAACCCACGATTAGGATACTGTTGGCATCGGGGTCCTGGCAGAGGGTAAGGGCTATTATCCGGCCTGCATCGCTTACATCCGGCAGGGTTTCACAGGTGCTGCCTTCGCGAATTACGACCCACTGGCCGCCGTACATTCCATAAATGTATTCGGCCTGGGCGGTCTGAAATGAGCCGACGGAGGCATTTTTGGGGAGCAGCTTTGTCCACCTGACCATTCGCAGGTATCGCATTACATTTTTATCCACTCCACTGACAAGGCCGAGGCCGAAAAGGATTGAAACGAATAGAGAAAGTGCGCAAGTGACAAACCCAAGACTGAAGTTTTGAGTTTTGGGTTTTGAGTTTTGAGCTGGGGGCCTGAAACCGGCAAGCGAGGCGACGAATACCGACAAGGACAGAATAATAGCGACCGCAAAGAAAATCCTTGCAAAATTTATGCCGAGGCCCAGCAAAATGGTTGCGCCAAGCCCGCCGGCGAAGCTTCCCGCTGCCTCGAAGATATAGACACGCGAGACAGCGGAACCACCGTTTTCACTGGCCCATCGGCACGCAAGCGGAAAGAGCATACCGGTGACGAGACTTACGGGCGAGTTGACTATTATCGACAGAAGCAAAATGTCCCGGATGGACAGCAGCGCGTGGGCCTCGATGCCGGCAAGCTCGCGGGCCTGGACAATCAGCACAAGCTGAAGGATGAAGGCCGGCAGGTACGCCAGGAACACAAGCTCTATGTGCTTGAGCAGTTTCTCTGCGAAGCGAGTTACCCTGTAAACCAGTATTGCCCCCGCGCCGACCCACAAAAACCACGAGCCGAAAAAGATTCCGACGCTTATATCGCTGCCTTCGAAGCTGGTGAGAAATTCGCGGAAAAGCAGACTCTGGGCGGCTATGGTGAACAGGCCGTAGCTAAATATCAATAACCCCCGGGCGGATTTCATTTTTATTCACCAAAGACAACCGCCTGGAAGACCTGAAAGCTTGCACCTTCTTTCCAGGCATCGGCGGGCAGGCCCGCTTTCAGTGACAGATTCGTGAGCATTTGCTCCAGGTCCCAGCCCTGTTCGGGCGCAACCTGAGGCAAAAACAAGGCCGAGCGGCCATTTTTATAGAGCACGACACCGTCCACGCCGAGCCGGATTTTGTTCGGCGAGGCGATAAATTCGGGCACAGTGAGAGCGGAGATTTCGATTTTGACGTCGTTGCACTCGGTCTCCGCCAGCGGCTGAAAACGCGTGTCGTTGAAGCTGGCGTTAATTGCATTTATCAGCACCGATTTATATAAAGGCCTCTGTGGAAAGATATCGCCTATACAGCCCCGCAACTGCGAGTTCTTCCTGAGCGTTACGAACGCCGCCCGCGGAATCTTCATCGTATCGCTTACCGTTACGCCCAACTGGGATATATCGGGGACGCGTCTATTGGCAATCGCATAACGGATTGTCTTGCGGGCCAGGACCAAAAGTTGTTGTTTGTCCTCATCGGTAAGCTCTGTGCGGGCGGGCTGCGGCCCGGTATCAGCCGATTTTTGCCACGCGCCACAAAAGGCAACGCTGAGGTAACTGACCGAATTGGTATAATCCCCCGCAAGCTCGCCGGAGGTGGTGTAGTGTATAAGCTCGGCTTTCGTGCCCTGGCCCAGCATTGAAAGTAGTATCGCGACCGGCACGCAGCCGCAGATTGTCGCATCGGTTCTGTCCCTGTATTCCAGAAGACCTTTGCCGTCGAGTTTGGCGATATACTCGTAAGCCCCTATATCGAGATTTTTGATTTGCTCCGGAATATTTTCCCTGAAAGGCACGTACCCATAGTTCGGCCCATAATGGGTGAAGTCTGAGCTTGCAACAACAAGAGTCCCTTCGTCCACGAGAGTTTTGAGGATATTGGCGGCCCGGGCAATAGTTTCCGGCGAGCAATGGCCCGCAACAATCGGCACAAGTTTGAAATCTTTTATCTTGTGCTGCAATAGCGGAATTTGTATCTGGACGCTGTGTTCATATTCCTGGGCGGAGGGCACATTCTGGAACATTGGATACCGCAAAAGCTTGTTTATAAATTCCACATCGAGCTGAAGCTGTCCGAGAGGCGTCTGGTAAGCGGTCGCCGCCGGCACGCTGAGGACATCTTCCATAGAGACGCGGTGACTTGGGCCGATGACGACAATTCTTTTGTATTCTTTGGCGATGGATTTTATCCCCATTACTGCGGTTTGGCCCGAGTACTGGTAGCCGGCGTGAGGCGAAATCAGTGCGATGACATCATTTAAGGGTTTGCCCTCTGCCTTCTGGAAAAGCTCGTCAACCTGTTTTCTCAGCGTCTCGGCTTCTGCAGGATACCACGTCCCGGCAATCGACGACTGCAGGACCATTTTGTCCGGCAGAGCGGATTTTTTTGCAGGCGCTTGTGCTGATTCTTCGCCGGGCTCCGGAGTTTTGCGTGCACATACTGCTGAAAGGAGCAGCCCAAAAATGCAGAGAAACGCAATCATCGAAGCAGACAAAAACTTTCTTCTATCTTCTTTTTTCGATTCATTACTCATATCAGCCGCTCCATTTGCCTTGTTTGGAAACGTCCCCCAAAGGCCTTACAGAACCTGGATAGTCTTTGAGTCGAATGGCCCGCACAAATTTTCTTGTCACCCTCGCCGGCCACGAAACACCGACAACAATCACCGCCCCTGTCTTTGCCAAGACCTTAATAAATTTTCTGCGTGTCATTTCCAGACCCCGTAAATTTCTTTTCCGCAATCGGGACAGCGTCCGTCCTTTAAGCGGTTCTGCAGGATGGTATAGCCGCTGCGCTCAATCAGCAACTTCTTACAGCCAGGACAGTACGTATTCTGGCCCTGTTTGCTGCTGACATTTCCTATATAGACGTACTCCAATCCTTCTTCCATCGCAATATTACGCGCTGTCTCCAGAGTTTCCAGCGAGGTTGGTGGCAGACGAAGCATCTTATATCGTGGGATAAACCCCAAAAAATGAAGCGGCGTCTCCCTGCCAAGGTTTGCCCTGACCCATCGAACAAGCTCGCGTATTTCTTCGGGCTTGTCGTTTAACGTCGGAATAACTAAGTTTGAAACTTCAACCTCCACTCCGCACGATTTGGCCACAACCAGGGCATTCTGGACGGGCTTTAATGTCGCCGAGCAAATGTCCCGATAGAATTCCTCAGTAATTCCCTTTAGGTCTAATGTTATTGCATCGACATATTTAAGCAGTCGCCTCCACGGCTCTTCATTTATGTATCCTGCCGTAACAAGAACGTTGCGTATGCCGGCTTCTCTGGCCAGCTTTGAAGTGTCGTAGGTATATTCATAATAGACAAGCGGCTCAGTATAGGTATATGCGAGCGAAGGACAGTTCCGCTGTTTGGCAAGGGCCACGAGCTTTTCCGGCGGGCAAAAGAACGCCTCGCTCTCTTCGGGATTGGCCTGCGAGATTTCCCAGTTCTGGCAGTTTTTGCAGTGGAGGTTGCAGCCGACCGTTGCGACGGAAAAAATGGCGGTGCCCGGCAGAAAATGAAAGAGTGGTTTCTTCTCGACAGGGTCGATATTGGCCGAGCACAGGTAGCCATAGACCACGGTCCGCAGCACACCGTCAATATTGATTCGCACCCGGCAGTCGCCGCTCTGGCTTTGCTCAATAAGGCACATCTTCGGACATAATTCGCACTGCACCTTCATTAAAGTCTGCTTTCAATGGTAATGTCCTATACACCATATTATACACGAAGATTATCACTGCATCCCAGGCTATTACGAAAATCACGGGGAATTCCTGACCGTTTTCTTTGCGTCTTTTGTCTTCTGCCTTCTGGATGCGGACTCGACTTGAGTTTTGCTGCGGCCTGGATATAATCAACCCCGTTAGAAATTGTCTTTTTGTAAATTCAGGCATATTCGCCAGATTTCTAACGGGGTCAATCCTATGAAGAATGCAGTGCTAAGTGAGCTTTTTTCCCAGATGGCTGACATTATGGAAATACTCGGCGAGGACCCCTTCCGCATCAATAGCTACCGCAAGGTAGCGCGAGTTATCGGCGATATGCCGACCGATATCGAGATAATGTTAGCCGGCGGCAGACTGGCGGAGGTGCCCGGCATCGGAAAATCAAGTCTTGCCAAAATTGAAGAGTTTGTGAAAACAGGCGCGATAACCGCACATCAGCAGTTGCTTGCCAAAATTCCGTCAACGCTTTTAGAGCTGCTCAACGTCCCCGGCATAGGGCCAAAAGGCGTAAAGGCGGTCTATGAGAAGTTGAAAGTTACCACCATTGCCGAATTGAAAAAGGCAATTCAGACCGGCGCACTTGCACAGCTTCCGGGTTTCGGCGAGAAAAAGGCGGCGGCGATTGTGAAGGGTATCGACTTTCTCGAAAAGTCAACGGGCCGAATCCGCCTTGACCAGGCCCTTGCGGCGGCGGAAGTGGTCGGTGAATTCTTACAAAAACTGTCCGGCATCGAGAAGATTCAGCCGGCAGGGTCGCTTCGGCGTTGTGCCGAGACCATCGGCGACGTCGATATCCTCGTTGCAACCGGCAAGGGAAAGAAAACCCCGGAGCAAATTGTCCAGGCGTTTACCGCCGCGCCGTTTGTGCAGGAGGTCCTTGCCGCAGGACCTACAAAAGGCTCGGCGATTATCCAGATTGAAAACGCGCCTGTCCACGTTGATGTTCGTGTTGTCCCTGCTGAGAGCTTCGGAGCTGCGGCGCAGTATTTTACCGGCTCAAAGCAGCACAACGTCCGCCTGCGGGAAATTGCTGTAAAAGCAAAGCTGAAACTGAATGAGTACGGATTATTCAGAGAAGATAAAATGGTTGCGGGGCCGATTGAGGAGGAAATCTATCATAAACTCGGCCTCGATTATATCGACCCTCTCCTGCGTGAAGACCGCGGCGAAATCGAGGCCGCAAAGACCCACTCCCTCCCCGATTTGATTGCGCTCGAAGACATCAAAGGCGACCTGCACGTCCACACAGACGCATCAGACGGCAGCAGTGACATATCGCAGCTTGTCGAAGCCGCAAAGAACCTGGGCTATAAATACATCTGCATCACTGACCACTCGCACTCTTCTGCAATCGCAAATGGTCTATCGGCCAAGCAGCTTATCCGGCAGGTCGAGCAAATCCGCAAGCTAAATGAGAAACTAAAAGGCATAACCCTGCTCGCGGGAACTGAAGTCGATATTCTCGCCGATGGCTCACTGGATTTTGATAACAAGGTGCTTGCTGAATTGGATTACGTCGTTGCTTCGATACATTCCGGCCTCTCCAGCCCGCGTGAGAAGGTAACGGGCCGCACACTGAAAGCGATGGATAACCCTTATGTCAACTGCATTGCCCACCCGACGGGCCGGCTTATAGGCGAGCGAGAGCCGATGGATATCGACATCGCCGCCGTAATCAATCACGCCGTCCAGACGCACACCGCTCTCGAAGTCAATGCAAACCCATATCGACTGGACCTCAAAGATACCCACTGCAAAATGGCAATCGAGGCCGGAGTTATGCTGGCAATCAGCACCGACGCTCACAGTATCGACTGCCTTACCTTGATGGGCTTTGGCGTCACGACCGCCGCACGCGGCTGGGTAACAAAAGCCGATGTCATTAACACCCTCCCACCCGCCAAAATCACAAGCTGGGTTAAAACCAAAAGACCAACATAGCAAAGCAAAACTTCTGGACAAAGGCCTGCAGATTTGGTATAATCCTGTACAGTATCGCCGTATAACCTTATGTCTTGCAGGAAAAAAATTTGAAAATTTTGATGACAATTTCTGCGTTCTTACTGGTGCTTGGCTGTACTGCGTACGCAGAACAAATCATCTATGTTGACGCCGATGCTCCGGGAGCAAATGATGGCTCAAGCTGGCAAAATGCCTACAGGTATCTTCAGGATGCTCTGGCAGATGCCGACACTTCACCCAAACCAGTTGAAATCAGAATTGGTCAGGGTATCTATACACCCGATAGTAACTCAACGTACCCTAATGGTACAGGTGACCGAACTGCTACATTCCGACTTATCAACGGTGTGGCCCTCAACGGTGGTTACGCTGGCTTTGGCGAACCAGACCCAAATGCCAGAGACGTAGATAAATACAAAACCATTTTAAGCGGCTCAGGATATAGCTACCACGTAATTACCGTCACTGGTGCTGATGACACTACCTTGCTTGATGGATGTACAATCACCGGAGGAAATGCAGACTCGTATCCGCACTACTACGGTGGTGGCTTGTTTATTGAGTCGGGCAGCCCTGTGATTAGCAACTGCACCTTTGCCGGCAACACGGCAGTTCAGGGTGGTGGACTCTGTGATATCTGGAGCAGGGCAACCGTAATCAACTGTACTTTCTCTGACAATACGGCCACCTATGGGGGCGGGATGACAACCGGTAGCGATAGCACGACAGCAGCCAAAGTAACCAACTGTGTATTCAGAGGAAACTCGGCCACCAACTATGGCGGGGCAATGATATGCGGGGACGCTACCTTGACGAACTGTACCTTTACCGGTAACTCATCTGGTTACGTAGGTGGAGCAATTGCCAGTGACTGCGCCCACCCAACCTTTTACCAATGCACGTTCAGCGAAAACACAGCAGATGAGTTTGGCGGGGCGTTGTATAACTGGGAAGGCGACTGGACAATAATCCAGTGCACATTTATAGCCAACTCGGCGAGCTTCGGAGGCGCAATCTCACAAGGCGATACCGATTCGGTCCTCACGGGCTGCCGATTCATTGGCAACTTCGCCTCAACCGGCGGCGGCATCGCCAACCACGGCTACAGCGACCCGACACTGACCAATTGCATATTCAGCGGGAACTCTGCGGAAATCGGCGCAGGATTCTACAACACCACAGGCAGCGCTCCAAAGCTGGTCAACTGCACCTTCTGCAAAAACTCAGCGAGCCAGACCGGCGGCGGGATGTGCATCACCAGTAACTACGACTTCAGTCCAATATTGCTGAACTGCATTCTCTGGGGTAATAGTGACGGCAGTGGGATGGGACAGTCCGGACAGATAGATTTTCAGGATGGAACGCCAATCGTAAATTATTGCTCAATCGAGGGCTGGACTGGCTCTTTGGGTGGAGCCGGCAATATCGATGCCGACCCGTGTTTCGCAGATACAAATAATGGCGACTATCACTTAAAATCCCAGGCCGGACGTTGGGATGCAAACGAGGGACGATGGACAAAAGACGATGTGACAAGTCTCTGTATTGATGCAGGCGACCCACATAGTCCCATTGGCTTAGAACCATTTCCCAATGGCGGCATAATCAATATGGGTGCTTATGGCGGCACGATAGAAGCAAGTAAATCATATTTCGGCCAGCCGATTTGCGAAACAATTGTCGCCGGAGACATAAACGGCGACTGTAAGGTTGATTTCAAAGACTTTGCGATTATGGCTTTCCACTGGCTCGAGGAAAGATAGCAATTTGCAAAAAGGCGAAAAACGCAAAAGCAAAACCCAAAGATTTTTCAACTTTGCACTTTGACCTGTCGTTTTTCTTTTTAGGTTTTAGCTTTACAGCTATGTCATCAAACTCTGCCAAAATTCTGCTGACGGGTCTGCCGGGCTGCGGAAAAACAACGGCAATAATACAAATTGCCGCTGCTCTCAAGCACAAAAAAATCGCGGGCTTTTACACCCAGGAAATTCGCCAGGGTAATACCCGCAAAGGCTTCCGCTGCAGGTGCTTTGATGGCTCGGAAGGAATCCTCTCTCATGTTGACATCAAAAGCCCCTTCAGGGTCGGCAAATATCGCGTGGACGTCGCCGGCTTTGAAAAACTGGTGGTCCCTGTTCTGGACATCGAAAACACCGGCGCTGAACTGTTTATAATTGACGAGATTGGCAGGATGGAGTGCCTGTCGCATAAATTTGCCGACGCGGTCAGACGACTTTTTGAATCCGAAAAGTCGGTATTGGCTGCTGTGTCACAGAAAGGCGCAGGTTTTATCAGCGAAGTAAAGAATTATCCCTGCGTGAAAATATTTAATTTGAGCCGCCGGGACTGCGATAAAACTATCGCTGAAATCCTGCAAATCCTCCTGGCCGCAAAAGAACTCTTGTAATATACTGTTAAACTGCCGGCAGAAATGAACGTGTGAAACTATTGGTCTCTATCTTGCCAAACGGTGATTGGTAACCATTCAACCAAACATAATCAATAGTAAACAGAAAATATCAATTAAAATGGACGTGATAATAACACTTCCTAATCCAAATCAAAATGGCCCGATGTCACTGGAAAAGATGATTGCCGCCCGGCGGTCCAGACGCGATTTTTCGCCGCAGACTCTTACGCTGGAACAAATCGGCCAATTACTCTGGGCGGCCCAGGGCCAGGGGCCAGGCGGCAGGTACCGCACAAGCCCTTCCGCGGGAGCAACTTATCCGCTGGAGCTTTTTGTAGTTATGGGCGAAGGCCTGTTTCAGTATTTGCCCCCTAAACATTCACTCCGGAATCGCTCAGACAAGGACCTGCGGGCCGCACTTGCCTCCGCTGCCTGGGGACAGGAGTTCATCCAGCAGGCGCCGCTGACGTTGGTTTTTGCCGCCGAGTTCGCAAGAACAACCGGGCGATACGGTCAGCGGGGCATCCGTTACGTCTATATGGAAGCCGGGCACGCCGCTCAAAATGTCCACCTGCAGGCCGAGTCGCTGGGGCTTGGCTCAGTAGCTGTTGGCGCTTTTGATGATGCCTCCGTCGGCAAGGTCCTCTCGCTGCCGCAGAACCTCGAACCTGTCTATATGATTGTGGTGGGCTATTGTCGAAAATAAATGCAAGGCAAATGCCAATGTCACAGGATTGGGCCGACAATACCGCAGAAAAGCTCATAGACCAGCGTCTTTTTCAGACAGGTATCTGCCTGATTCTCGGCGCCTCCGACACAGGCAAAACCACGCTGGCAGAAGCTCTGACAAAGCGATTGGCCCCCGGACAGCCCGTCGGCATCGTCGATGCGGATATTGGACAATCCCACATCGGGCCGCCCACAACCGTTGGATGGGCGCTTGCTGATAGTCATCGCAGCGACTTCTCACAGCTTTCTGCCGCCGGCATCGCCTTTGTGGGCAACGTAACACCCATCGGCCATCTCCTCCAGCTAACCGCTGCCATCGTTCAATGCGCTAACCAGGCATCGAACGCCGCAGAGCTAATAATAATCGATACACCGGGCTTCATCAGCGGCCCCGCGGCCTGTGCCTTATGGTGGACGGTTCAGCGTTTGTTGAACCCAAAGTTGATTATAGCTGTGCAGCGGGAGACCGAACTAATGGACATCCTTGCCGGCTTAGTTCCCTCCGGCTCGCAGCTTGAGTTAATTACCTGTCCGCCGCAGATAAGAACGAAGTCGCCGGATGAAAGGCGAAATTATCGGCAGGGCGAATTTAACAAATACTTTCGCGACTCGACCCTTCATAACATTAGACTCAGTGACGTAGCGGTCCAGACTCACCAGGACTTGAGTCGGGCGAATCTTGCTTCCTGCGTAGTCGCCCTGCGAAACCGGCAGGGCGCCGATGTCGCGGTCGGTCTTGTAAAGGACTGGCAGCGGGATAAAAATATCGCGGTCATTAGAGCTCCGCATCTCGATATCCGAGAGGTTGGCTGCATTATTATTGGGGATGTCACCGTAGAGATTGCCGATGGCTGATATCCAGATAGTTTCCATTGATGGCAGCGCCGGCGAGGGCGGCGGGCAGATACTGCGGACGAGTCTGACCTTATCCTGCATCACCGGCAAAGGATTGCACATCGAAAATATTCGCGCCGCCCGCCGCAATCCGGGCCTTGCCAAACAGCATTTAAGCTGCGTTCACGCCGCATCGCAAATCTGCAACGGACGCTGCACGGGAGCCGCTATCGGTTCAATGACACTTGATTTTCAGCCCGGGTCCGTCCGCGGCGGCGATTATTATTTCGATATAGGTTCCGCCGGCTCGGCAACGCTCGTGATTCAAACTATTCTGCCGGCATTATTTCTGGCCGACAAACCTTCAACGATTACCGTTACCGGCGGCACGCACAATCCGCTGGCCCCGCCGTTCGATTTTCTTTGCGAAACTTTTCTGCCCGCTATCGCAATGGCAGGTTTTCGCGGCAGTTGCCGACTAATAAAGCACGGCTTCTACCCCGCCGGCGGCGGCAAAATCACTTTTGACGTCCAGCCCTGGGAAAAACAGGCGGACCGGATTATCGACCTTTGCCGGACGGGTGAGCGATTTGAAATTCACGCTCGGATATATATTGCCGGGCTTCCTGAGCATATCGCCCAGCGGCAGGAGAAGCTGCTGCTGCAAAGCGGTCTAAATATTCAAAGAGTCGAACGCATTGAGGTGGCGGATTCGGATGGGCCTGGTAATTGCGTAATGCTCCGGCTTAGTGGTGATGGCAGGGCAACGGTATTTACCGCATTCGGAATGAAAGGCAAACCATCTCAGCAGGTAATCAGAGAGGCCGTCAATATGGCTAAAGACTTTCTGGCAAGCGGCGCTGCTGTTGATAAGTTTTTGGCTGACCAGCTTTTAATCTATATGGCACTTTCAAAAGGCGGGTGTTTCACAACCAACCAGCTTTCCAGCCATCTTCTGACGAATATGGAAGTAATAAAGAAGTTTCTCCCCGTGGATTTTACAATCGACCGGCAGAAACAAGCCCATAAAGTCTATTGCCAGCCAATCTGAAACATCCCGAATCTTGTGGTCGGGCTTATCGTGTTTGTCACTCACTTTCGGAGTCTTTCCCAAAAATTCATGCGTCTTGGAAGAAAACTCTTGCTATATCCTCGCCCGAATGTTAAACTCCTCTGCAATTGTATAGGTCGCTGCGGCCCGGAGAGGCCGCAAAAAGGATAATTGTAACTGATGGAGATATAGGGAAGGATAAATGCAAACCCAGCTTAGGTGGCGCACCTTAATCGACCTTTTTCACGACTCTCTCAACAGAATCCAGCCGCCGGATAAACAGTGCCTGGAAATCGTAAGGGCGGAACGGCAGGAAACGCTCACTTTCCGACAGTTGAAAGCGCGGGCAGAGGGCTTCGCCTTATGGCTCATTCAAAACCAGCGCATCCGGCCAAAGGACAAAGTCGCCATCGTGGGCAAAAACCGCATTGACTGGGACGCGGCCCTGTGGGGAGCCATACTCGCCGGCGCTGTGCCGGTGCTGATTGACCCGGAGCGGCCCGTTGAAGGCGTAATAAATCATCTTCTGCATACCGATACCCGCGTGCTCGTTGTGGCAGACGATTATCACGATGCCGAGTCCCGCGCGGAACTGAGAGCGTTTGCATCCGGAGAAGGAATGGGCTTTGTTGAAATGACCGACAACGAGGTCAGCGGTCCTTTGCAAAGGCAGGATTTTGCCGTCGAGAAAGGTGACATCTCTTCCGGGACCGGCCCAGGTAAATTGTTAAGCGACATTCGTGAAAATGTTGAAGGCGGTAACACCGCGGTAATCCTCTGCACCTCCGGCACTACAGGCGACCCGCGAGAAGTGGAGCTTACCCACTCTAATCTTATCGCCAACATCCAGGGCTCCATAGAGAAGGTGAAAATAACCTGCGATGATAGACTCGGGCACATCCTTCCGCCTCATCATTCCTTCGGCCTTGTCGGCAAGCTGCTGCCTTTCTCGGTCGGGGCAACCAATATCTATACAAACAGATACCGCCAGATACCCGAGCTTATCAGGGACAAAAACGTAACTATCTTTGTGGCGATACCGGCGCTATTTACAATGCTGGCAAAAAACATCGAAGAAAATATCGCCAAACAGAAGCGAGAAAGACCGCTGCTCAGGTTGCTTGACCGCTGTTTGCCGCAACTGGTGGGGAAAAAGGTCGTTGAGAAACTGGGCTGGGGCGCGCTTCGGTTTTTCCTCTCCGGAGCTGCTCCCGTGCCGAGATGGGTGCTGGAAGTTCTGTGGAAACGGGGCCTGAAACTATGTGAGGGCTACGGCACCACAGAAAATTCGCCCATCTACGGCTTCAACGATAGTCTCCAAAAATTAGGCTCCGTAGGAAAGCCAATCAACACGTTGCTCGTTAAAATCGTCAATGAAGCAAACCAGACTCTAATGCCTGGCAAAAGAGGAGAAATTGCCCTCGGCGGCCCCTGTATTATGAAGGGCTACTACAAAAATCCAAAAGCTACGGAGGCGGTCATCGATAGGGATAGCGATGGCGTCCGCTGGCTGCATACCGGCGACTTGGGTTTCCTCGACGAGGATGGTGACCTTTACATCACCGGCCGCAAGAAATATGTGATTGTCCTGCCCGGTGGAAAAAATGTAAATCCGGAACTCGTCGAGTCAGTTCTCTGCCAGGCGCCGTTTGTCAAAGAGATTCTGGTCGTGCCCACCATCCATAAGGATTCGGATGGCGTACCGCAGGAGGCCGTCAAGGCCATTGTTCACCCCGCCTGGGACGCAATAGAAACGCATACCAGACTTTCGCACGCCGACCTGGTGAAGCAGCCGGAAGTCCTTAAAAATCTTGTCTGGCAAAATATCAACCGGTGCCAGCAGAAAAATCGCCTGCTCTCCCGTTTTGAAAGAATATCCTCCCAGCATCTTGAGATAGCGATAGAGGAGTTCCAGAAAACCTCAACCGGAAAGATTAAGCGGGAAGTCTATATCAGGCTGTAATGCTGCGACTGTTGTTGCGGGATGCGCGAATGCGGCGGTGAGTTTTTTTCCAATACTACAACACAACTTAACAACTGAAATCGGCCGCCGTAAAGTTGCGCCGTAGTGTTGACCTGCAAGATTTCAACGGGCAGCAGTTACATCATCTGGGGCGGAGGACGTCTGAACGTGTCTTGAGACTTGCCATTTTTCCTGTGGTTTTGCTGCAGCAGCCGCGTTGCCTTTTTCACGTCGGCTACCTTCAGAATGCCGGTCGTTCTTCCGCCTTTTGCGCCAGCCGTGCAGTACGCATAAGAAATGTTTATATGGTCTTTAGCCAGTTTCTCCGCCACCGTCGCAAGAGCGCCCGGCTTATTGGTAAGGTTCACGCACAAAACCTCTGTTTCGTTATGAGGCACATTCAGCTTTGACAGCACCTCCCTCGTTTTCTCCGGTTCGGCAAGAACAATTCGCAGGACCCCGTGCTCTACGGAGTCCATCACCGTCAGTGCTATGATGTTAATCTTGGCTCGTGCGAATTCACCCAACAGTTGCGCCAGAACACCCGGCTTGTTGACCATAAAGATCGAAAATTGTGTCGCAATGTCCATAGCGTCAGCCCCTCAAATATAGTAATTTAATCTGTGCTTATCGCCTTTATAGCACTTTTTCTGTCCGCAAAGAATCTAAAAATCTTGTCCAGATTGGTTATCTTGAAGACCCTGTGCAGTTGCGGATTTATCGCGCTAACCACGACCTCGCCGTTATACGCCTTCAGAGTCGCACGGATGTCTAAAAGCAGCCCCAACACGCCGGAGGAGAAAAATTTGACCTCGCCAAAATCGAATATGACGTTTTTCGGGCGATTCTTTTCGATGAATTCCTTTATCCGTTTGGCAGCAGAGGCGATTCCTTCGACGTCACTGACGCAGGCGGCCTTAAAGGCCACAATTCCGAAGCTGTCCTGCCTGGTTATTTCCAATCCAACTTTGTCGTCCATACCCGGCTGGCGCTCCTTCAAAGCGATTATCTCAAATTCCTTTGGCCTGCCACGATCTTCTGGCTGCTTCATTCTTGCTTATTATACCATATTTATCAATATCAATAATCATTTTTTTTGCATTTTCCCACAGGCCTGCCCTGAGCGTAGTCGAAGGGTTTAGCCCCGACCCCCGACCCCTGCTCCCCGACCCACGACTGGCGGTCGAGTAGGCGTAAAGCCCTCTCATTTAGGCATACTTTGTATTCTCTGTTGCTCCTCTCTTTCGATTGAGGAGTGCCACATTATTCTGCCATATGAAAGACCTTCAACGCCCCTCACAGAACCGGACGTGAAGATTTCCCTCATCCGGCTCTTCAGCAAAACTCACTCAACGGGCGACAGGGTATAGAAGTTGTGCACTATTCGCGGCTGCGGCAGTGGATAACGCAACCATCCGGGTTTCTGCAGCAGTTATGAAGTCTCGGGTAATTCTAAACACAATAGAAACTGATAAACACCCGTAAACACACCCACGAAAAGTGTAAATGAAAAGTATGCGGATCACCCGGCGGCTCTGAAATTGGCAAATATTTTTTCATATTTTCCCCGTTTTTGAGGCAAGAACAGGACTTTGGGAAATAATTCCAGAAAATTATCATTTTTCTCGTTGACGATTATTACAAATGTCATATATTTGTTATGACATACGTAATAGGAGAATTGAAATGACCAAAAGAAAACGACCTGCAATGAGCCCTGCCGAAACAGAAATCCTACGGTTGGTCTGGGAGTCACAGCAAGCCACGGTCCAACAAGTGTATGATGCACTACCTGCAAATCGAAAGGTGACCTACGTAACGGTTGCCACACTCCTGCGCAGACTTGAGGAAAAAGGATACCTCGAACACCGGATTCGCGGTAAGGCTTTCGTCTATGTTGCTACTGCGAAAAAGGAAGAGGTTATCAAGAGGACTATCGGTGATCTCGTACAGAGACTATTCGGCGGCAATCCTGTGCCTCTCATGCAGCATCTCGCTCTGCATAGCGAGATAAGCGACGAGGATATTGAAAAATTAAAAGACTTAGCGAAGAAGAAATAGCTTTAGTTATTTTGGGAGAGATTTCTATGGATACGTACGCAAATCAGGTGTCCGGTTATTTGCTTACTCAAAGCTGGCAGATAGCACTTCTGGCCGTGATTGTAGGACTGATATCACTTGCTCTACGCAACAGAAGCGCTCACGTTCGCTATCTGTTGTGGCTGATCGTTTTGGCAAAGTGTCTTGTGCCGCCCATCCTGACTGTGCCCGTTGCGGTCCTCCCGGAGAGACATTCGAGCCCATCCATGGCGGGGGTCGCCCTACCGGAGGAGCATTCTGCGCCCGAACCCCCCATCTCAGTCGGGGGCGCCACACAACCACAAGAGTTGAAACCTGCGGCGCCAAGCATCCGTGAGTTGATTGCCCTTGTGTGGGCGGCAGGAGCGTTCTTCTTCTTGTTGTGGGTCGGCGGCAGAGCGGTCCGGTATACCGCCTGGCTTCGTGATCGACGCAGGCCGCTTCCACCTGCTCTGCAGGAATCCATCCAAGAGTTGTCGATGGGCTTCAAGTTCAAGAAGTGGCCGACGATCTGGCTGCTTGAGGACATCAGTCAGCCGTTCGTGTGGGGGGTGCTGTGGGGAAGCGTCTATTTGCCGGCCGACTTCGTCGGTTTGAGCGGTTCGGACCAGCAGCGAAGCGTCTTGGCCCATGAGCTTAGTCACATTGCCCGCCTTGACGCGGGTGTCAATCTGTTCCAAGTGATGGCCCAGGCGGTGTACTGGTTTCATCCGTTCGTGTGGTGGTCAAACAGGAAGATACGCCAGGAACGTGAGAAGTGCTGCGATGAGATGGCCATCGTTCACCTCAACACGCTGCCCGAGCACTACACTGGGGCTATCGTGGACGCATTGGTTGCAGAGCGTCGGTCGGCTCATCCTGTCCCTTCGTTAGCTATCGTGGGTTCCGTCAGAGACATCGAGGAAAGGATAAAAACCATGTTGAAACCAAGTAAGAAATTCTATAAGCGCCCGAGCTTGGTGGCCGCAACAGTCGCATTGCTCATAGCCCTCGTGACCATCCCGACCGCGCTCGTGCTCACTGCCCGTGGGGAAGCGCAGCCGAAAGTCCAGAGCGTGGACAAGCCGGCCCAATTACCGAACAAGCCCGCCGCGAACAGCGAAAAACCAGAGCAACCTCGTTATGCGGCCCGGACCTTCAACTCCAAGGTCGCGTTCAACGTCTTTTGTGGTCAGGAGAACTCGCCGGACGGATGGACGTGGCCCGGGCATACACCGAGTGCCGCTCCCGTGGAAATCCCCGCGTGCCAAATTTGGGGGGTGGGGCCCTCGGGTCCGGTGGAAGACTGGGACCTGCTCATCAGGGAGATGAGCCAGAACAAGGTTCCCGGTCTGAGACTGCAACAGGCCACGGACTCCGATTTGAGGCAGTTGGCGGGCTGTGCCTGGCTCGAGTTCTTAGACCTGCGCTTCGACTCACGCGAGGTCACGGATGCTGGCTTGGCCCATCTCAAGGGCCTGACGGGATTGTGGGGATTGGATTTGTTCAGCACCAAGATCACGGATGCGGGTCTGGTCCATCTCAAGGACCTGACGGGATTACAGGTATTGGACCTGCGTGGCACCCAGATCACTGATGCGGGTCTGGTCCACCTCAAGCGCTTGACGGGATTGCAGGTGCTTGTGTTAGACGACACCCGGATCACGGATGCCGGCTTGGCCCATCTCAAGGGCCTGACCGGGTTGCGGGACGTGCGGTTGTGGAACACTCAGATCACGGACGCCGGCATGGAGCACCTCAAGGGCCTGACTCGATTGCAGGAGCTTCGCTTAGGCCGCACCTCGATCACGGACGCGGGTTTCGGACAACTCAAAGGTCTGACCGGATTGCAGGAGCTTAGGTTGGGCGGCACCCAGATCACGGACGCGGGCCTCGAACAGATCAAGGAATTGGCCGGACTGCGGTTTCTGAGCCCGCCCACCAGGATCACGGATGCAGGCTTGGCCCATCTCAAGGGCCTGACCGGATTGCAGGAGCTGAATCTGTCTAACACCAAGATCACCGATTCAGGTCTGGCCAACCTCGCGGGCCTGACCGGACTAACGCAGTTGGATCTACGCGGCACTCGGATCACGGATGTGGGTCTGGCCCACCTCAAGGGTCTGACCCGACTGGAGTACCTGCAATTGTGGGACACGCAAATCTCAGGTGCGGGTTTTGCTCATCTCAAGGGCCTGACCGGATTACAGTCCTTGTATCTGGAAAGCACCAAGATCACGGATGCGGCCCTGGAGCATCTCGGAGGCCTGACAAAATTGCAGTCGTTGGATTTGACCGACGCCCCGGTCACGGATGCGGGGCTCAAGCATCTCAAAGGCCTGTCCGAATTGCAGATACTGAAGTTGTCCAACACCCAAGTCACAGATGCAGGCCTGGAGCATCTCAAGGGCCTGACCGGGTTGGACTACCTGTATTTATCCAACACCTCGGTCACGGATGCGGGCCTGAAGCATCTCAAGGGCCTGACTGGACTAGAGGATTTGCGATTGGCGAACGCCCAGATCACAGATGCGGGCTTGGTGCACCTTGAAGGCATGACCGGTCTGTCAATCTTGGATCTGAGCGGCACTCGGATCACAGATGCGGGCCTCGAGCATCTCGCGGGCCTGACGAGATTGAAGTGGTTGGTTCTGGACGGCACCCAGATCACGGATGCGGGCCTCGAACATGTCAAGGGCCTGACCGGATTAAATGAACTTTACTTGAACCGCACCCAGATTACAGGTGCGGGCCTCGAACATCTCACGGGCCTGACCAGATTGCAGGTACTAGGATTGGGCGATCTTGAGATTACGGATGCGGGCCTGGCCCATCTCAAGGGCCTGACCGGATTGCAGAAATTGTATCTGCACAACACCCAGGTCACGGATGCAGGTCTGGTGCATCTCAAGGGCCTGACCGGATTACAGTTCTTGGATCTAGACAGCACCAAGATCACGGATGCGGTCCTGGAGCATCTCGGAGGCCTGACAAAATTGCAGTCGTTGAATTTGACCGACGCCCCGGTCACGGATGCGGGCCTGAAGCATCTCAAAGGCCTGTCCGAATTGCAGATACTGAACTTGTCCAACACCCAAGTCACAGATGCAGGCCTGGAGCATCTCAAGGGCCTGACCGGATTACAGTTCTTGGTTCTTCTGGACGCCACCCAGATCACGGATACGGGCTTGGTGCACCTTGAAGGCATGACCGGTCTGTCATACTTGAATCTGAGCGGCACTCGGATCACGGATGCAGGACTGACCCACCTCAAGGGCATGACCAGTCTGTCGAACTTGGTTCTGAGCGGCACTCGGATCACGGATGCGGGTGTAGAGCAGCTCAAGCAGAGCCTCCCGAAATTGACCATTGTAAGAGACCCGGCAAAGTAGAGTCTCTCCTAGCTCCTTCTGCCGCAGATTCAGGTATCTTTCGGGGGATTGAAGGATCTCTGTGGGCGGTGGCGACGAAAGCCTCGTTGTGGCTTGGCTGACAGGTCGGCGGGCCGTCCGCTGGCCGCTCCGCTGCCAGCGGAGCTTCATTCGATGGTCTTTGATCCTTGGACATACCATGACTCCTTTCGGGGGATAGTATCCCCTAAATGTGTGTCCAAGGAAACCCTGGGGCGGGGGAAAAAACCGGCCCAAACCCTACAGATCGGGCTAAAAAGGGTGTTAAACGAAGTTTGCTGACTGAGGCAAGTGGTGTGCCAATCGGGCTGGCAATTGATGGAGCAAATCGGCATGACAGCAAGATGGTTGAGGCAACGATAGAGAGTATTCCGGTAAAACGTCCTA
>Ga0315291_10002628_pt1 | contig 23445 bp, 21 predicted proteins | sample YL17G12_20_MG_FD_203070 | JGI IMG/M metagenome (GOLD analysis project Ga0315291, IMG submission 203070) | Sediment microbial communities from Yellowstone Lake, YNP, Wyoming, USA - YL17G12_20 | ecosystem: Environmental > Aquatic > Freshwater > Lake > Sediment | place: USA: Wyoming | collected... | reverse complement strand
CTTCTGAAAATCCGGATTGCCAAGTCCGGGTGAGGATTGTCTCCATCCATCCCGTCGCCCTGGCTCTCGTCAACTGTCTGACATTGGCCCTGAGTTTCATCATGAACCCTTTTCATACTTTCAGATTTAGTAAGAAACGTTTTGCCGACTCAGCTTCTTTTGAGCTCCCGGCTACGATTCCTCTATGATGTCGATGACACGACCGTCATCGAGCCGGCAGCGGTAAGTGTCCTTGATTTTTCCCGTCCGCGGATCCAGGGCCCTTGTTCTCCGGATGACTTCCGTGACCGCGACCCTCCGGCCTTCGATGATCGCGAAGCGTGGCGTCTCGCCGCCCTTGTAGCCGGAATAGAACTCGCCTTTGGCCCGGACCATGGTAGGATTATAACATGTTGTCAAAACCGGGCGGGAACGTCGCCCTTGACATTATCCTACTATTTTTGTAGTATATATGTAGCAACGACGAAAGGAGCTCTCATGAAGCGATTCACGATCCCGAGAGTGTCACACTGCAAAAGCGGCTGCCAACGGGCCTCCCGAGCATGAGGTAAAACGGCTCCTGGAAGCTGACACTCCAAGCAAAGAGGCCACCAGCAAATCCAAAAGGATTCCTCTCTCAGCCCCGTCGGATAAGGAGAGGAGTCCTAAAAAAACCTGATTTATACCGCTACTTTGTCAGCTTCAGCCTTCCGATACCGTACAAATTATCTTTCCCGGAAGCTCCGAGATCGAGAGCCCGTCCCTCCAGGATCGCCTTGATCTGGCTGACCGAAAAGGGCGCCCTTCCGCTGATGAGGCCGAAGGCGCCGGCCATGTGGGGGGCAGCGGCCGAGGTTCCATAGAAGCTACGATCGCCGTAGGTTTGGGTCGTAACGCCGGAAGGCGCCGTGAAATCCGGTTTTATCCGTCCATCCTGGGTCGGCCCGCGCGAGCTATAGGAATGGAGGGCGTCGGTAATGCAGTCTGTGGCGCCCACGGTGACGGCGTAAGGGGAATCTGCCGGAATGAGGATGCTTCCCGCGGGGACATTGTATTCGATGGGAGCTGAGTTGCCGGAGGTAAAAATTTCCAGCTTGCAATTCCGGGTGCCCGAATGCTTATAGATGAGCAGTGCCCAATAGAGGGGCACCGAGGCGGAGGCGCCGACAAACTCCTTCGGCTCGTCGTTACCGTTTTGGCTTCCTGTAGAAGAATCAATAAGGTTCCAGAGCCCACCGGACCAGTAATAAAGGTACAGGTTATAATCATTGTTTGAGCCGCTGTAGCTCGTGCCATTCCATGTCCCCCAGTCATCCCAGTTCATCCAGGCATAACAGCTGTAGCCAGAGGTCATCAAGAGCTCGTCCGAACCGGAGAAATTCATCCGATTATTTGCGTCGGGGTCGGAAAAAACCCCCTCCCAATGATCCTCGGCTGCATTCCCGGCGGAGTTGCACCAGATAATCCCGGCATCATAGGCCTTTTCGACGTCGTCACAGATGGGGCCGGTGCCCTTTCCGTCCCCGGAGTTCCACCAGCCGACGGAATAGCTGATGACTTTGACACCCTGGTCAATAATCCAGTCCACGGCCTGGTGATGCTCGACTTCGGTGCTGAAATTGACGAGGTAGAGGTCGGCGTCAGGGGCCATGTCGTGGACGATTTCGGCACAGGCCGCGCCGTGAACTTCACCGCCTTCGATGTCGTTATCAGCCCGGAACGATTCGACCCTGACGGACGACGGGAGCTCCGTGCCCAGGAGGCTCGCGTATCCCTTAAAGCCGAGGTCAAGAATGCAAACCTTGACCTTCTCCGTGGTTCTATAGGGTGTGACGGCCTGCCAGGTGCCGGCACCCGTCTTGGCAACGCCTTCGCTCGTCAATATCATCGGGAAAGGCTTGAGGGGAAGTCTTAAGAATCTGACCGCGGGAAGCTGGGAGATAGCCTGGATGGCCCCCGGGTGAGCCAGGTGTTGGATGAGATTCTCGTAAGATGTCTCGACTTGGCCGCCGAGAGCTTCGATCTCGCCGCAGATGATGGAGACTCTGGCCTGAAGTCCGGCGCTTCCAAGACTGCCGGAATCCGCTTCGGCAATGACGCGGATATAATCGCCCTTCATGTCGATCTTGTGTTGGGCCGCATATTCCCGGACCTTTTCGATTCCTTCTGCGGCATAGATGTCCGCCATTCGCTGAAGAGCGAAATCCAGCTTGGGATTAAGATCTTCCTGATGTTCGGGCGGGGGGGGCAGCAAGACCGTCCCCTGGGGGCTTTCCTGGACTCTCGCTTTTACCGGAAGGAGCAGGATGACGGCAACGAGCCCGGCAAAAACCAACCATCCATAGCGACGAATTGTCTTATTCATGGTCTTGTTTCTCCTTCAAGTATTAAAAGAAATATTTCAGGCCGGCGCCGAAGACGAGCGCGTTCAACTTTAGGTCAGGCAAGGTCCCTTTCGTCTCTTCCGAAGAAACCTGCTCCTTCATCGTCCACGAGCCCTTGGTCTTGGCCAGGCAATATTTCACGCCGGCGCTGATGGCGATATTGGGATTAACGAAGAAATCAAGGCCGGCCCCGAAATGAAAACCGGAGGCGTTGTCGATGGCTTCTTCCAGATCGATCCCCAGATCGTCCCAGGATTTGACGATAGCCGCATCCAAGGTGAACCTGTTCAGATAATACCCTCCGCCGGCGGCGATGTAGGGCACGATCTTGGCCCCGAGCGGAAAACGCGCCATGAGACTGAGCTGCAACGGCATGATAGCCAGTTTTCCCTTGCTCAATTTTGTCAAGTCATCATTGTCTTTGCTCGTCGTTTGCATCCTGAGCCCGCCGACCTCGATGCCGATGTTTTTAGTGATGCCTAAATAGAAATTGGCGCCAAAGGCAAGGCCGCTGCCGTAGTCCGATGTGCTGGAAGCGCCGACGAATAGGCCGAGGCCCATCTTCTTGAATTCGGCATAGGCCGGTTCCACTCTCTGCGGCTTGATCATGGGTTCAGGTTCTTTGACCTTTTTTACTTCCTTTGTGACTTTCTCTTCTTCAGATCCGAGGACTTCCACCACACTCGCATGGATAAAGCCGTAAACGGTCCTCCCATCCTTATCGATGATTGAAATCTCATAAAAATCGCCGACCTTGTTGGAAGACTCGAGCAGAGTCCCGAGCTTGACCTGAGCGATTGCTGCGCTCGACAAATCGGGTTCCGAGCGGACGTTGGCCGTTTGCACCTTGACCTTCAAGATCACAGACGGTCCGGCGATCAGGCCGACGGCAAGAAAACCGATGAAAATAACGCTTAGCCCAACGATCCTTTTCATTCTTCCTCCTTTGGTTTGCGTTCACCCAATCCTAATTCCGCCAAAGTCTTGGTTCACCTGAACCCAGAGCTGTCTCACCTCCTTTGTTATTAGCAAAAAATAGTGCCAACCCATAATCTCAATCCGGCGTTTTCGTAACACGCTGAAAAAAAATATATTATTACTCCGTCCGATCTGTAATTCGAGATATTTCCGGCTTGCAGGGTTAAAAGAAGGACAGAAATGAGACAAAGGCGGCGAATACACTCCTCCATCCCTTGAATCCCGCCTCCTACCCACGCCGGAAGTATATCGCCGGCCTCTTGGCGTGTCAATAGCCCCGGGAAGCCCCGAAAAGCTTGTCAAGGCAACATGAATATTTCCGGTTCTAGGCAAGCGATGGACGGGCGACGGACCCTTTTTATTTGATGGCCGCCGATAGTTTGGATATAGTATCCGCAAGGAGGCCGCATGAGAAACTCGGTTTGGGCGATCATCCTTCTTTCGATATTGGCGGCCGCGTGCGCAAAGCCGGCCGAAGCACCGCGATCCCAGGCTGTCCTCTTCAAGGACGACATCGACTTCCTGGTAATGCACACAAAGGTTTTCGTGCTTTCGGACGAGGAAGGGAATGCCCGGGTAGCCGTGAACCCCGACCTGCAGGGCCGGGTCATGACCAGCACGGCCGGAGGTCCGGACGGTCCAAGCTTCGGCTGGATCAACCGCGAACTCCTCGCCTCGGGCGTCAACAATCTCCACATGAACGCTTTCGGCGGCGAGGACCGTTTCTGGCTCGGCCCCGAAGGCGGCCAGTTCTCCATCTTCTTCAAGAAGGGCGACCCCTTCGACCTCGACCATTGGTTCACCCCGCCCGCCGTCAACGAGGGCTGCTTCGACATCGTTTCCCGGGAGGAAGGGACCGTCCGCTTCAAGAAGGCCATTCGCCTCGTCAATTATTCCGACGCCGTCTTCGACCTGGTCGTCGACCGCGCGGTGAAACTCCTCGGAGGGACTGAAGTGGCCGCCTTGGGCGTAGCAGCCCCCAGAGGCGTCAAAATGGTCGCCTTCCAATCCGACAACACGGTCACGAACACGGGGGCGAACCCCTGGACGAGGGACACGGGGCTCCTTTCCATCTGGATCCTGGGCATGTTCAACCCATCTCCCGCGACGACCATCGTCATCCCGTTCAAGCCGGGCCCGGAGGCCGAGCTCGGCCCGGCCGTCAATGACGCCTACTTCGGCAAGGTCCCGGCCGGCCGCCTGATCGTCAAGGACGGGGTCCTCTTCTTCAGCGGCGACGGGGCGTTCCGGAGCAAGATCGGCCTTTCGCCCAAAAGGGTGAAGCCTTTCGCCGGGAGCTACGATGCCGCCAACGGCGTCCTGACCCTTGTCCACCTGACCCTCCCGGAGGATGCCGCAGATTACGTCAACTCCATGTGGAAAATTCAGGAGAACCCCTTCGCCGGAGACGTGGTCAACAGCTACAACGACGGCCCGGCGTCGCCGGGCGCCAAGCCGCTCGGGCCGTTCTACGAGCTCGAATCCTCCTCCCCCGCGACCGCCCTCGCCCCGGGCGCCTCGATGCGCCACATCCACACGACGATGCATTTCCAGGGAGATGAAAAGTCGCTCGACGCCGTCGCCAGGCAGGCTTTGGGGGTGGGGATCCAGGAGATCAAAGAAGCGTTCCACAAGTAGACGCAGCCTTCAGGTCGCACTTCTCGTAGCGACCTAGCCTGTCCAGTCAGTCTAGCTTGTCAAATCTATCTAATATCAACGAAAAAATTCATGCTACATCCCACTTTGAGCGGCACTGAATGCCGTCCTCAAGCCCCCGTAGCGGAGGGGGGACCCGTCGGCTTTTTCGACGGGGGGAACCGACGGGACTGGTTCCCCGGGGTCCGGGGGCAGAGGGCGGCCTCAGGCCGCATTCACATTGTACCTTCATTTATTGCGTTCACATTAGGTTGATTAACCTGACTAACTCGTCCAACTCTTTTCCCATTTGTTTGACAGCGCGCGCCGCCTCCCATACAATGTTCCCGTGACAAGAGCAAGTTTCTTACGCCCACCCGGCCCGTTGGGCATCCGTCCTCATCTCATCGGCTACGTCAACCACTTCAGCGGGCTCTGATCCCGCCGCCCCAACCGTTTATTGAGTTTTTCCCCCAAGAAACCCGTTCCCAAGGAGGCATCATGAAAAAGATCGTCATATTAGGCTCTGGCCTGGTGGGCGGCCCGATGGCCCTCGACCTGGCCAAGGACAAGGATTTCAAGGTCACCGTCGTCGACGTCAGCGCCCAGGCGCTGGCCAGGCTGAAAAAGGTCAAAGGGGTAACGACCATCCAGGAGGACCTTTCGGATATTAAAACCGTGAAGAGGATCGTCCAAAGGCAGGACATGGTCATCAGCGCCGTCCCCGGCTTCATGGGGTTCAAAACGCTTCAAGCCATCCTTGAAGCCGGCAAGACCGTCGTCGACATCGCCTTTTTCCCCGAGGACGCGTTCGAGCTGGACAAGCTGGCCCGGAAGAGCGGCGTCACCGCCGTCGTGGACTGCGGCGTCGCTCCCGGCATGAGCAACCTTCTGGCCGCCCATGCCCGGCAGAAGCTGGACGAAGCCATGAATATCGTCATCTACGTGGGGGGACTTCCCGAATACCGCGAGTGGCCCTATGAGTACAAGGCCGTCTTTTCCCCGACGGACGTCATCGAAGAGTACGTCCGGCCGGCCCGCTATATCGAGAACGGACAGCTGGTCATCCGCCCCGCTCTCTCCGACGCGGAGCTCATGAATTTCCCCGTCGTCGGGACCCTCGAGGCCTTCAACACCGACGGCCTTCGCACCCTAGCCAGGACGCTCGATGTCCCCAACATGAAGGAAAAGACCCTCCGCTATCCCGGGCATATCGAGAAAATGGCCGTTCTCCGGGAGACGGGCTTCTTCGACGGCCAGGAGATCGAGATCAAGGGTGTCCGGATCAAGCCCGTCGACTTCACCGCCAAGCTCCTCTTCCCGAAATGGAAGCTCCACGAGGGAGAGGTCGATATCACGGTCATGAAGATCATCGTCGAAGGCAAGAAGAAGGGCAAGGCCATGACCTACACCTACGACCTCTTCGACCGCCACGACGAAGCGACCGGCGTCCACTCCATGGCCCGGACCACGGGATACACGGCTACCGTGGCCGCCCGGATGATCGCCCGGGGCCTTTACGCGCGCAAAGGGATCTCCGTGCCGGAGTTCATCGGCCAGGTCCCCGAATGCGTCCGGTTCATGCTGGCCGGCCTGAAGGAGCGCGGCGTCGTCTATCGCGAAACCGTCAAGACCGAAAGTAGGGTGTGATATACTATCCCATTGTTGTTTCTGATCCCAAGGAGAAGATCATGAAGAAATTCGTGGTTCTATCATCGGTCCTGGCGGTCCTTGCCGCCGGGTGCGCCCGGAAGGCCGAGAACGTCATCCTCAAAGAGGGCACGCCGGCCTACCAGTTGGCCAAGGACCTGGCCGCCAAGGTCCCGTCTTTGAACCCGGCCGTCAACAATGTCCTCATCCGGGCAAAAAACTTCGAGATCACGGCCGCCGAGGTCATTCAAACCTTCCAGGACAACGCCGGGAACCGCACCGCCCAGCTCAAGGACATGGACGCGGGGCAGCTGAAGAGCATCGTCGAACGGAGCGCGATCCAGCTCGGGGAGAGACGACTCCTCCTGGGCGAGGCGTTCAAAGCCAAGGCCAAGGTCCCCCCCGGGGACCTCGACAAGGCCATTAAGGCCGAGTACGACCGGGCCGGCGGCGAACAGGGTTTTCTCGACGCCCTGAAGACGAACGGCATCTCCATCGCCCACGTGAAAAAGAGCCTTGAAGAGCAATTGCTCATCACGAGCTTCCTCGAAGCAACCCTCTCGAAAGAGGCCCAGGTCAAGCCGGAGGACGTCGAGAAGGCCTACGAAGAGGACAAGACCGCCTCCGTCCGGCACATCCTGCTCCTCACCCAGGGCAAGAACGAGTTGGAAAAAGCCGAGACCCGAAAGAAGATCGAAGACATCCTGGCCAAAGCCAAGGCCGGCGAGGACTTTGCCGCCCTGGCCAAGCAGTTCTCCGAAGACCCGGGTTCCAAGGACAACGGAGGGCTCTACCAGGACTTTGCCCGCGGGGCCATGGTCAAGTCGTTCGAGGATGCGGCCTTTTCGGTCCCGGTGGGCCAGATCAGCGGCATCGTCGAGACGACCTACGGCTACCACATCCTCCAGGTCGTCGATCGGAAGAAAGAAACCCGGCCCCTCAACGAAGTCAGGGCCGAGATCGAGGCCGGGCTCAAAAAGAGCAGGCAGGTCGAAATCTTCTCGACGTACATGACCAAGCTGAAGGAAAAGGCCGGGTTCAAGACGGCCGGCTTCTAAGCGGAGGTCCCCGTCGGCCGTCCTTGATTGTCCGGGCCGCAATGTCTATCATCAGGACTGGCCGGCCATGGATCAATGCTCAATCGACGGTCAGCCCGAGGACGTCTGGACGCTGCTTTTCTCCCTCACGATCTCACAACAAAAATCAGGTGCGTTCAGCCGCAGCACAGCAAGGCTATTTCTGAACTCGATTGTATCTCTTTAAAGTTCGGCTATGAGGGAGTGAATAGACAATGTTTCCGTTGATCCCTGTCATTCATTCCTCCTATCCTGGTTTTGTCATTCGCTGACGTCAAGCCCCCGCGAATCGCGCCCGGGTCCTCCCGGGGCGCGCCTCACGCGGCTCAAAGCCTGTTCCTTAGTGACCGGAATACCAATCGCCTCCGGGTCTTGTCGGCGAGGAACGGAGGCCATTCGCGACTGATCTCTTCAAGGATGGAGAGGGATCCCCTTCTCCGGCCTCCTGCATGGTCCCGGCTTATCCATGGGGCGAAGCAGATCGGGAACGGGCACGGCCGCGGTTCCCGGTCCGGGGAGAAGGAGCCGTCGAAGAGGTTTCCGTAGGACCTGGCGCTTCCGGGGCACCTGCGGACGAAACCGCCGATGTCCATGAAAAAGACGTCGCGACCAGCGCCGCAGGCTCTGCCGAAGAACGCGTATCGTTTCGCCACGAAATCCTCTTCGGTCGCATCGTAGGACTTGAGGCGAAAATATTCCTGTTCTTTCTTCGAATACGCCGCGGGATACGTGCGCAACCCGTATCTCCCTCTGAAGACTTTCATGTTCACGACGCGGACGCCGCCCTCCTCGAGCGTCCGGAGGTCCCGGTCTATGCGGTTGAACAGCGAGGGATAGGCGACGTATTCGACGCCGATGGGGAACCCCCGGTCCTGAAAGAACCGGACGCGTCCCAGGAACCGCTCGAGCTTCCCGATCCGCTCGAGCTCGGCGATGTGGAGCGAGGCGTTGATCGTCCGGACCCGGGCGGGGTCGATCTCGTCGGCGAAACGCTCCGACCGGCTCGCGGCGAGGTTTGTGTTGAGGGCGAGGAGGTGGTTTTTCGAGAGCTCCCGGCACAAGCCGAGGACATCGGGGTAGAGGAACGGCTCTCCACCGGTCAGAATAATGAGCCAGGACTGCCCGGTCTCGTCGAAACGACGGGCGATGTGATCTGGAGAAAATTTCCCGCAGAGGGGATCCTCTACCGCCAAGTCGGTTCCCGAACTGAAGCAGTAATCGCAACGCAGGTTGCAGCGCCGGTTCGTTTTCCAGAGCATTACCGGGCCGGAATGGACCGGCCGTCGGCGGACCAGAGCGCCGGACGCGTCCCGGCCGCCTCCCGGAGCTGTCCTTCCTCCCGTCGCGTCCGCCATTTGCCGCAGATACCCTCTCTCCTATCTTATTCCAACGCCGGGCCCAGTCAAGGACGTTGCGAAGCGGCCTTGACGCTCATTACGAATGATGATAATTTCCGTACGCGATGGACGAATTCGACCGCGAACGGGAACTCCATCTCTGGTCGGCCAAGAAATGGTCTTTCGTAACGCCCCCCATGCGGCCGTCGGCCGCGGAACTGGCGTTCTATGAGAAAGCCCTCCTTGAAGCGAGCCTGCCGGAGGGAGCGAGCGCGCTCATCCTGGGCGCGACTCCCGAGCTCAGGAGCCTCGCCCTCAAGCACCGGCTGAGGACGACCGGCTGCGACATCGACGCCGGCTTCTGGCACGCCATGACCCTCCTTCGGACCGTCGGGGGGGAGGAGGAGTTCATCCACGGAAACTGGCTCGACATACCCGGGGAGAGCCGCTTCGATGTCATCCTTGGAGATTGCTCCCTCATGATGCTGAGCTGGGAGGATTGCCGGGCCCTGGTCCCCAAGCTTTGGGCCCTGTTGAAGGACGGCGGGGTCTCCATCCAAAGGCTCCTGACCGCCAACGAGGCGTTGACCCTGGACGACATCGGTCCGGCCATGGAAGCCTACAGGAAGGACGGACAGCGCCTTGCCCTCAATCTCTATCTAATCTTTCTTGTCGAGTCGCTCAGGAACCTGTATCGCCCGGAGATGACGAACCGTGAGTTCTTCGAATCCGCCGTGTTCCCTCACCTGACCCTCGCCGAGATCGAGCTCCAGCGCCCCTTCCTCATCGAAAGGAAGTTTACCTATCCCCAGAGGACCGACCTCGAAGCCCTGCTTGAACGGCACTTCACAGTCGTCCGGACCGAAGAGAGCTTCGGGCCCGGAATATGGGGGGTGGCGTGGATGTCTGTTCTTAAGAAAAAATGACCCCGTTCCACGACGTCCTCCAGGCCGCAGACATCATCCTTTGCGGACGCCGCCCGCTAGACCCCAAAGTGGCGGCCTCGGCCCGGGCGAAGCGTCTCGCCGGGATCGTGGCCTATGCCCGGAAGAACGTTCCCTTCTATAGACGGCTCTTCGACGGGGCGGGCCCGGGATCCTCGGATATCCGAACCCTCGACGACCTTGGGAAGATCCCGGTGACGACGAGGCTAGAGCTCAAAGCGGCCCCGGTCGACGACATCCTCTCCGCCGAGTTCCGTTCTGAGGACCTCTGCGTCTTCAGGACGTCGGGAGCCACGGGCATCCCCCTGGCAGTTTATCAGTCGCGCTCCGAGAACTTCCTTCTCCATCTCGTCAAGCTTCGGACCCTGCGGGCTCTGGGGCTGCGCTGGCGGGATAAGATGATCAAGGTCAGAAACCAAGCTTACACCCGGCGCCCGGCGACCTGGAAAGCCCTCCAGGGCCTGGGCTGGCTCCGCCAGAAGACCGTCGATTCCGGAACGCCGGAAGAGGTGGCCGCCGCCCTCCGCGGCAAGCACGCCGACATCCTGATGGGTTATTCCGGGACCCTGGCCCGAGTCGCCCAGATCTTCGCCGGGGAGCCGGACGGGATGCTCCGGCCGCGGTTCCTCGTCGGCGGCTCAGAGACGATGACCCCATTCCTCAGGGCGGAGATCCAAAAGGGCTTCGGAGCGCCGGTCCTCGATACGTACATCTGCCAGGAGGCGGGGATGCTGGCCTGGGAATGTCCCGTTTCGGGCCGCTACCACGTCGTGGATGATACCGTAGTCGCCGAGGTCCTCCGGGACGGCAGCCCCTGTCGGCCCGGGGAGGAGGGCGAGGTGGTCGTGACGAGCCTCGTTTGCCGGGCGATGCCAATCATCCGCTACCGGCTCGACGACCGGGTCCGTCTGGCACAGGGGGACTGCCCGTGCGGCCGGCGGGGGCTCGCCCTCGACCGCGTCCTGGGGAAGACGCAGGATTATTTCTGGCTGCCGGGCGGCCGAGAATTCAATCCTTGGGACCTGTCCGGGCTGTGGATGGGCCGGGCTCCCTGGCTCCGCCAGTTCGAAGTGGTCCAGGAGAAGCCGGATTCCGTCGTCATGAGGATCGTCCCGGCCGGGACTCCGCCACCGGAGGAGATTGAAGCCCTCGCCGGGGAATCGCGAGGGATCCTCGGGCCGGGCGTGAGATTTCGCGTCGAGTTCCTCCCTGAGATCAAGCCGTCGCCCGAAGGCAAGTACCGGACGCACCGCTCCCTCGTGCGCTCGATCTACGACAATCCGAGGGACAGGGAATGGCTCGGGCCCTCTTGACCGGCCCCGCCTCCCTGGCCTCTACGTTCGTGATTTGAGCACGTGGACGATCTTGCCCGAAGGGGCCAGGGCGGGCTCGGTCCGCTCGACGGAAAGCAAGCCGGCGTCCCGCCACTGGAGGCTCATGACCCGTTCGGCGCCCGAGCCGGAACCGACCGCCTCGAGAAACACAGCGCTCACTTCCCCCGCGTCGAGGGGTCCCACGGAAGGGCTGACGACCAGGCTCAACCTGGGCTTCCCGGCGGAGTCCTCGCCCTCCACGAGCTGGTAGTCGAGCAGGGAGCCGCCAAAGCGCGCGGGGAGGACCTCTTCCAGGACTCGGACGACATCCGTGTCCATGAAAGTCATGCCACCCGATGTCAGTTTCTCGAAGCTCCGGACGCGCCCGATGCGGAGGGGCCAGCCGAGCCCTTCTAGGCGACAGCCGCAGGAACCGGCGAGGACCTGGGCTTCGTCCCCGAGGGAAACGTTCAACAGGACGAAGGGCGCCGACGGCCTCAGCGAGGTGAGAAGCAGGGCGCCCTGCGGAAGCCCGCGCGCGGGCCCGTCGTCTTCAGTCCGGATGACGGCGTGCATATCGGCGACGACGTGAAGTTCGTCGGGGAGGGCGGGCTTCAAACAGCCGTAGCCGATATACCCGCACTCCATGGCCATGAAGCGGGGGACCGCGGCGGCTCCCGTCCGGCGGACGGTTTCGAGCTTCGCTTCCGTTATCGGCTCTCCCCCGATGGAGAATTGGACGCCGGAGAGGTCCGCGCCGGTCTGAGCGGCCGCCTGGCAGATCCGTACGGCCCCGCTCGCCCATGTTATGACGTGGGGGGTCCGTCCGCGTTCAAGGACATGACGGAGCCAATAGACGATCTCCGTCGGATCGTTCAAGGGGACGTACTCCGGTGCCGGGACCCGGGTCCCACGCACCCGGCCAGCCCAGCGCATCACGCGCGCGCTCCAGCGGTATCGCGGATGGAGGCTCCGGGAATCCGGATCGACCTGCGAGAACCACCGTTCGGGCGGGGAGCCCATGGCGCAGAGATCAAGGATGCGGACCATGTCCGTGTTCCCAGGGATCCCCCAGACCGCCGGAATCCAATCAAGACCGTTCCGGGCCTCGAGGGCCAGGAGGTGGTCGACCGCCCTTTCCCTGATGAAGGCCAGATCGATGAGCACCGGAACGCTCGCCCCGCCGCTCCCGCCCGTTTGAGCCAGAACGTGGCGGCCCGACCCGGGATTCCGCAGAAGGGAAGGGCCCGCCCACAGCTCAAGAGCGCCGCGCCGGACGGGCGTCCTTCCCTTGAATTCGTGGATCGTGAGATAGACGCCTTCCCGGAAGAGGCGTCGCAGGGCGCTCTCAAGCCCTTCCTTGCCGACAAGCGCCTCCAGGTCCCCGTACTCGCAACCGGCGTTCCTGAGCAGGGCCAGGTAGGGGTTCCGCGGGCTCCCGTAAAGCGCCGCCCTTGTCAGGGCGCAGAAATCCGCCTCCCGGTTATCCAGGCGCCTCCGGAGTGATCCCAGGGCTTCATCCCGGGTCACGGGCCGACCGAGGAACGAAAGGATATCCCGGAGGAAATTCCACCCGGTGAGGAAGTCGTTCGCCGTAATGAGGCTCATGGGGGTTCGTTCAGTCGGGGCGACGCGTGAAATACCCCGAGTTCGGACATCCTCTGAGCCATTCATGCTTCCCGGCGCGCTCCGACCACTCACCGGCGCGCCGCCGGCGCAGGATGTCCTCGAGCGGGGATCGGGAGAGGTCGCCCAGAGGGGCTTGCCGGTCGTCCCAAATATAATTGCACAGCGTGACGGCCATGTCGGAAGAGACGTAGATCTTATCGATGCTCCCGCAGATCTTGAAGGTAAACCCTAAGCCATCGACGGGCGGCCAGCAGAGGATTTCCGTGGCGAGACGCGTCCCGGCGCGGGCATCCGCCAATCCGCGGAGGGCTTCGTCGACGCCCTCTTCGTCCAGGAACGCATCTAGGCCGACGGCCCTGCCCGACCGGATGAGCGGTTTGATTTGGAACTTGTGCACGCCCAGCTCCTCCGCCAGGGCGTGGCTCGGTATGAGCTGGTCGCGGTTTATCTGCGCCAGAGTGAAGCGCAGGATGACCTTGAAGCGTTCGGCTATGAGCGCTCTGATGGCGTCGATCAGGGATTCGAGGGAGGGAAGAGACCCCCGTATCAGTCCGTAGGCCGCGGGGTCCACCGCGTCGAAGGAGATCTTGACGATGCCCGCCCCGGCCCGTTTCAGCCGCCGGACCCGGTCCGGGTCGAGGAGAAGGCCGTTGGTATTGACCCCGGTATCGATCCCCAGCCGGCGGCACCCTTCGATGACGCGCAGGGTCGATCCGAAGTCGATCAACGGCTCTCCGCCGGTGAGCCGGACTTCTTTGATATCATAGACCGAATCCTTCCGTCCGCGCGCCCACTCCTCCAGCCTCCGGACGAACAGGATGCTGTCGATGTCATGGCTACCGTCCAGGCCGTCCATATTCGCACAGTACGGGCACTGCTGGTTGCAACGATCGGTCATCTTGACCTCGATCGAGAGCGTCCGTTCCTTCGGGCTCATGGGCTTTCTAGCCAATCGCGGCGAGGGCCTCCCGGTTCATCCTCAACGCCTCGGGAAGGGTGTCCAGGCCGCCCAGGGCTTCGCCCGCGGGGATATGGCCCAGGGTCGGGTAAACAAGCGCCCGGCCATCCTCGTCAAGGTCGACGGCCATGACCCCTATCTGCTTGGGGCGGTGGGCCGGGTCCTTGATGAACAGGATGGGGTAGACGGGGACGTCCCCCAAAGGGGCCAGGTAGGCGCTGCCTTCGGCGGCCGTTCCTTTGAAGGCGAGATCGAAGTTCGCGCCTGGTCGCGCTCCCTCCTCGATGCACGCAGCCAGGAAGCTCCGGGCTTTGTCGAAGAGCTCCCCTTCCAACGCCGCCAGGGACTCGGGCGTGGGCGCGCCGAAACGGGCGCGGGCCCGTCCTTCGACGTGCTGTTTATCGAGCGAGAAGCGGACGAGGACGTTGGGCCCCGCGAACAGGCTTCTCAGCCGCCCACGCCAGCCCCGGGATCCAACCCACCCCCCGTTGGTGAAGGCGACGACCCGCGATGAGGGGAGAGTCATGGAGGCCAGGGAGATCATGTCGGACAACGCGGGATGCAGGGTCGGTTCGCCGCCGGAGAGGTGGAGCGTTCCGCGGAAATCGTGTTCCGCTAGGATGCAGACGACGCGCCCAAAATCTTCGGGGGACAGGAGTCCCTTCCGCTCCGGAGAGCTGAACGTCGAACAGGCCGGGCAACGGAATGTGCAGCAGCCGATGATCCGGACAGTGAGCCTCGGATCTTCGTTCCCGGCAGCCGCTCCCCGGGAGCCTGTTAAATCGTTCACGCCCAGCGTCCTTTCGGGCATTCCCTTCCCCCCCCGGCGTCGCCCGCCCTTTTATATCAGAGCAGGGAACAGGGTGTCAATCGCCGCCGGGGTTTTGATAGAAGCGGGAACCCGTGGAAGACATTTCTAAAGGGAGCCGGATCATGTGCTTCCCCATCCGCTCGGCCTCCAGCTTCGCCTTGGTCCGCACCGGGCTGTTAACGTTGAAGCCGGTGTGGCGCCAGGAAAGCCCTCGCTCCGCCCACTCCGGGCTGAGAAATTCCCGGCCGACGAGAAAAGACAGGACTTCCCGGGGGAATATCTCCGCCAGCCGCGAGTCGTCCATCCGCGGGATCTGATGGAAGACCCCCGCCGTGTCCGGCCCTCCTAAAGTCATCAATGAAGGTGGGCAAGACGGCCGGCTTATAAGCGGAGGTTCCCGTCGGCCGTCCTTGATTGTCCGGGCCGTTAGGGTTTATCATCAGGACTCAGGCAGGCCATGGATTATCTCATCATCTCCGTTCTGGCCCTGATCCAAGGGATCACGGAGTTCCTGCCGGTGTCCTCATCGGGCCACCTGGTCCTCGCCCAGCGATGGCTTGGCTGGAATATCGATAACGTTCTCCTCGACGCCGTCCTGCACCTCGGGACGGCTGCGGCGATTCTCATCATCTATAGAAAAGACATCCGGGCGCTTTTCGAGGGCGCTCTTTCCAAGGACGGGGCGCGAAGGAATCCTTCTCTCAAGTACATCGGCTTTATCCTCATCGCCTCCGTCCCCGCGGGGATGGCGGGGATCGTCTTTAAAGGGTTCGTCGAGAGGATGTTCCTTAATGCCCGGGCGGCCGGCGCTCTTTTCTTCGTGACCGCAGCGTTCCTTTTCGCGTCCGGGCTTCGGAAAAAGCCGTCCGCCGCTCTCGACCTGCCGAAAGCCCTCGTGATCGGCCTTGCCCAAGCCCTGGCCATCCTGCCGGGGGTTTCACGCTCGGGGACGACGATCAGCACGGCCCTGCTCGTCGGAACGGACAGGAGGGAAGCGGGACGGTTCTCCTTCCTCCTGGGGCTCCCGGTCATCGTCGGGGCCGCCCTGCTGGAGCTCAAGGACGTGTCCGGTGCGTCCATATCCCCGGGGCTTCTTGCGGCTGCGTTCGGATTGAGCGCGGCCGCCGGCGTCATCGCCCTGAAGCTGCTCTTGCGCTTCATCGAGCACGGCCGGCTCCATTATTTCGGGTATTATCTGGTTGCCCTGGGCCTGGCCTGCGTATTGTTCTTATAGATCGGGGACGCGCAACGAAGGCCGCCGCCCCCGCCGGAAGATACGGCATGAGGACATTGTTCAGCTCCCTGATCATCGCGATGGTATTTATGCCCTGCCATTGACCAAACTCGGGATGGGGACGACCGCGCCGTTCTCCTTGCGGCACTGGGTCAGCTTCTGCTCGATCGGCTACTATCTCGAATGATCTTGTCGATAATGGATGTGCTGGAGCGGCCTTTGAGATAGGGCACGATGACGACCCGGCCGCCGGCGCCTTCGACCTCGGCCTTTCCGACGACATCGTCCGGAGTCCAGTCGCCTCCCTTGACCAGGACGTCGGGGAGGAGCGCGGCAATGATCGTCCGCGGAGTGTCCTCTGAGAACCACGTCAGATAGTCGATGTCCGCCACCGCCGCCAGGACCTCGAGCCGCTCCTTCAAAGGAAATATGGGACGCGACGGTCCCTTGAGCTTCCGGACGGAAGCGTCCGTGTTCAGGGCGACGACGAGGACATCCCCCCGTCTTTTGGCTTCCCGGAAGAGTCTGATGTGGCCTCCGTGAAGGAGGTCAAAACAGCCGTTGGTAAAAACGACCGTTTGCCCTTCGCGCCGGAGCTTCCTGCGAACAGGGACCAGCTCTCTGAGGCTCCTGATCTTGTTCATATGAGCAAGAAACTTCATTTCTTGATCTTGATCGCCGGCGAGAAGCTCCAGGTATGCGGCAGGCGGGCGATGCCCACATCCTTCCTGATCGAAGAGACGAGGAACGAATACAGGCTCCGGTGGTAGTCGTAAGGATATCCGTCGTTCTTGTGGACGGCCACGTCGAGGTAGTAGGTCCCATTGATCAGGTTGAGTTTCTCCATCCGACAGACGACCTTGCCCTCGCCCTGGACGACGAGCGGCAAGAACTCCTCGATTTGGGTGTTCGTCCCGTAACAGGAAACGCCCTTGGAGTTGAAGATGCCGATCCCGAAGACGAAATCCTTGATCGCCGCGGATGAGACCACGTCCATCTCGATGACCAGGCCTTCTTCCGGCGAGAAGACGTGTTTTTCCTGACCCTGGAGGTTCCGGAGGGTCACCTTCCTGATCTCGATCTCGCGCTTCCCCCAACGGTCCTCCCGCCGCTCGTCCCCCATGTCCCGGGCCGGCGCCTTCTCGACCTTCTTTTTCTCGAAGGCCTTCTCCTGCTTCTCGGCGATGTCCTGGAGATAGACGTTGACGACCCGCTTCGGCTCGCCGATCGCCGCGATCCTCCCGTTCTTGAGGAGCACGACCTTGTCGCAGATCTTCTCCACCGTGCCCAGGTCGTGGCTGACGAAGAGGATGGTCTTCTTCCGGCGCCGGAAATCGTCGATCCGGTCCAGGCACTTGGGGATGAACGAGGCGTCGCCCACGGCCAGGACCTCGTCGATGAGGAGGATGTCCGGATTGACGTTGATGGCCACGGAGAAGCCGAGCCGCATGTACATCCCCGAACTGTAGGTTTTGACGGGGGCGTCGATGAAGTCCTCGAGCTCGGCGAAACTGACGATCTCCTCGAACTTCTCGTTGATCTCCCTCTTGGTCAAGCCGAGCATGATGCCGTTGATGAAGACGTTCTCCCGGCCGGTGATCTCAGGGTGGAAGCCGGCGCCCAGCTCGATGAGGGCCGAGACCTTGCCCACCGTCGTGATCCGGCCGGAGCTCGGCTTGGCGATCCCGGCCACGATCTTGAGCATCGTGCTCTTGCCCGAGCCGTTCTCTCCGATGAGCCCGAGCGTCCGGCCCTTTTCGACATTGAAGCTGACGCCGTTGAGGGCGGTCACCAGCTCGTCCGGCTTGATAGACTTGAAGAGGTCGCCCTTGACCAGGGCGCTCTTGAACGTCTGGAAGCGGTGCCGGGCGGAATATTTCTGGTAGATGCGGGAGACGTTATCGACCTCGATGGCGTACACTTAGACCTCCTCCGGGAACGAGTCGCGCAGCCTGTCGAAGACGGTGTACCCGATCACGAAGAACAGGAGCCCGACGAGGAGGGTGGCGCCGAGCTTTTTCCAATGGATGAGCTCCCCGTAGAACAGGCAGCTCTGGTAGCCGCGGATGATGTGGGTCATGGGATTGAGGTTGAGGAGGACCCTGAGGAAGTGCGATTTTTCGATGGTGCTGAAGGAAAGGGGATAGATGATGGGAGTCGCGAAGAACCAGAAGGTCAGAAGGTTGGCCAGGATGTCCCTGATGTCGCGGAAGTGGACGGTGAGCGACGAGATGAGCAGGCTGATCCCCAGGCTGAAGACGTACTGGACCAGAATGACGACGGGCAGGAAGAGCATCCAGGGCGTGATGGGCTTGCCGAAGAGGGGGATGAAGATGAGGAGGATGGGCAGCCCGAAGAGGAAGTGGATGAGGTTGCTCGTCACCGTGACCACGGGCAGGACCTCGGCCGGGAAGAGGATCTTCTTGATCAGGTTGCCGTTGATCATCAGGACGTTGGCCGACTCCAGCAACGAGGAGGAGAACCAGGTCCAGGGCAGGACACCGCAGAATAGGAAGAGGGCATAGAGCCAGGGCGAGCCCTGGAAGGCCGGGTCCCGGGGCTGGATGATGAAGCCGAAGACGAGCGTGTAGACGGTCATCAGCAGGAGGGGGTTGAAGAAGGACCAGAGGAAGCCTAGGACGGTGCCGCGATAACGGGCTTTGATTTCCCGGCTGACCAGGTTCTGGATAAGGACCCGGTACTTCCACACCCCCTTGAGGTTCTGGATCAGGTTCAAGGCGCCGTCCTCCCGGAGAAAACCGCCTCGGCCTCGGCGGTGTACCTCCCGTCCCTGCCGTAGAGGATGAAGGGCGGAAGGACCCGCGTTTTGGGAGAAACGCGGCCGCACTCCGCCAGGAAGAGATTGGCCGCTTCGTCCTCGCGCGGACGAACGGGCCGGACGGTCTTGAGTTTCAGGTCATGCGCGTTCACGGCGTCTGTGAGGTCCTTCCTTCGTTTTTCCGGGAAGATGAAATAGGCGCGTCCATCTTCCTTGAGGAACGTTCGGGTCTTGCGCATTATATCATGGATGTCGCATTTAATCTCATGTTTCGCGACGCTCTTCTCCTCGGACCGGCTGAGTTGCCCTCCGCGCCCCCGGATATACGGCGGGTTGGAATAAACGACATCGAACGTCCGGCCGGGATCGAAGGACCGGAGGTCGGCCTCGACGATCCGGACCCTGTCCTCGAGCCCGTTCAAGGCGACGTTCCTCCGGGCCAGGTCGGCGAGGTCCGCCTGGACCTCCACGGCTGTGATATGCCGGAAAGGCTTGATGCTCAAAAGGAGGGAGATGACCCCGCTCCCCGCCCCCAGCTCGAGGATCTCGTCGGAGGCCTCGGTCCTTATGAAGTCCGCCAGGAGGGGGGCATCCAGCGAGAACCTATACCCCTTCCTCTTTTGGAGGACCCGGACCCTCCCGTGATAGAAGAGGTCCAAGGTCTCATCCTTGTCCTTCAATAGGCCCCTCGGATTCATCCTCGCTCACCTCGGTCATCACAACGACCTCATCGGGCCGGACCTGGACGAAGCCGCCTTCGATCCGGTGGCCGTCCTCCGATCCTTCGGCGCGGTAGGTCAGGACACCCTTGCCCACCGCCGCGAAAAGGGCCCGGTGTCCCGGCAGGATGCCGATATAACCCTCCAGCGTCGGGATGGAGGCCGACTCGGCGTCGACCTCGCAGAGGAGCCTTCGCGGCGTGACGACCTTGAGGCGGAAGGTGGAGGGCGTCGGATCGCTCATTGGGACTGGAGCTCCCCGGCCTGCCTGATGACATCGTCGATCGACCCGGCCATGTAAAAGGCCTGTTCGGGCTTGTCGTCGTGGAGCCCTTCGCAGATCTCCTTGAAGCTGCGGACCGTCTCTGCGATCGGGACGTAGACCCCCGGCCGGCCGGTGAAGACCTCGGCCACGTGGAAGGGCTGGGACAGGAACCTCTGGATCTTCCGGGCCCGGGCCACGACGAGCTTGTCCTCCTCGCTCAGCTCCTCGATGCCCATGATGGCGATGATGTCCCGGAGGTCCTTGTATCGCTGGAGGACCTCCTTGACCCGCCGGGCAACCCGGTTATGCTCTTCGCCGACGATCCGGGGATCGAGGATGCGCGAGAACGAGTTTAGGGGGTCGACGGCCGGGTAGATGCCCATGGCGGTCAGGCCGCGGTCCAGGTTGGTCGTGGCGTCCAGGTGGGAGAAGGTCGTCGCCGCGGCGGGGTCGGTGAAGTCGTCGGCCGGGACGTAAATGGCCTGGACCGAGGTGATCGACCCCTTCTTGGTCGAGGTGATGCGCTCCTCGAGCTCGCCCAGCTCGGTGGCCAGGTTCGGCTGATAGCCGACGGCCGAGGGCATGCGGCCCAGAAGGGCTGAGACCTCGGAGCCGGCCTGGACGAAGCGGAAGATGTTGTCAATAAAGAGCAGGATGTCTTGTCCCCTTTCGTCGCGGAAGAATTCGGCCATGGACAGGGCGGTCAGCCCGACCCTGAGCCTCGCGCCCGGCGGTTCGGTCATCTGGCCGAAGACCAGGGCGGTCTTGTCGAGGACCCCTGAGCCTTTCATTTCGAGCCAGAGGTCGTTGCCTTCGCGCGTCCGCTCGCCGACGCCGGCAAAGACCGAGACGCCGCCGTGTTTCAAGGCCACGTTATGGATGAGCTCCTGGATGATGACCGTCTTGCCGACGCCCGCTCCGCCGAAGAGCCCGATCTTGCCGCCCTTGAGGAACGGCTGGATGAGGTCGATGACCTTGATCCCGGTTTCGAACATCTCGAGCTTCGTGCTCTGGTCTTCAAGCGACGGCGGAACGCGATGGATGGGGTATTTCTTCTCGGTCACGACCGGCCCCATGTGGTCCACCGGCTCGCCGATGACGTTGACGATGCGGCCGAGCGTCCCCTCGCCCACCGGCACCTCGATCGGGGTCCCCAGGCTCACCGCTTTCATCCCCCTGGCCAGGCCGTCGGTCGGATGCATGGCCACGCACCGGACCTTGTTCTCCCCGATGTGCTGTTCGATCTCGACCACGATGTTGATGGGGGCGGGCTGGTCGAAGCCTTCGCTGGTGATCCGGATGGCCGTGTAGATCTGCGGCAGTTCGCACTCCTTGAACAGGACGTCCACGACCGGTCCGATGACCTGGACGACCTTCCCGATCTTCGCGTTTGTGTTCTCCATGTCACTCTCCAGTCATCATCCTGACTTGCTTACTTGGCCAGGGCGTCGACGGCCGTCATGATCTCCAAGAGCTCCTTGGTGATGGAGGCCTGCCGGATCTTGTTGAGAACCAGGACGAGATCCGAGATGAGCTCCTCCGCGTTCCTGGTCGCGTTGTCCATGGCCATCATCCGGGCGGCCTGTTCGGCCGCCTGCGATTCAAAGAGGGCGTGATGGATTTGGCTCTCCACGTAAAGGGGCAGGACCGAATCGATGAGAACACGGACCTCCGGCTCCCAGTCGGGAAGGACGTCCGGAGCGCCCGGGGAGGCCTTTTCGAATCCCACGGGCAGGAGCCGGACGGCCGTGATGCGCGGCGAGAGGATGGACCTGAACTCGTTGTAGATGACATAAACGCCGTCGATCCTGTTGAGGACGTAAAGCCTCATCAGGAACTCCGACAGGTCCTTGACCTCCTCTCGGTCGAGCTTGTCGACCTTTTTCGTAAAGGACCTGTCCACCCTCAGACCGGACCTCTTGAAGAAGTTCACGGCCTTCTTGCCCATGAGGACGAGCCCGACGTTGGAAGCCCCCGACCTCTCCCGGATGAAGGCCTGCGCCCGGACGAGGAGGTTCGCGTTGAAGGCCCCGGCCAGCCCCTTGTCGGAAGTGATGATCACGGCCTCGATCTTCTTTTCCCGCCGTTTGACGAGCAGAGGATGGGCGTCCTCGCCGGCCCAGGAAGCGACCCGGGCCGCGATCTCGGGAAAGATATGCCAGTATGGCCTCGCTTCGAGGACCAGGCGTTGGGCCTTCTTGTATTTGGCCATGGATACGGTCTTCATCGCCTGGGTGATCTGCTGGCTGTTCCGGACGCTGCGGATGCGCCTCCGGAGGTCGATGAGCGTCGGCATCGTCAGTCAGCTTCCTTCTTGAACTCCGCGTTGAACTCGGCGAGGGCCGCACCGATGTCCTCGTCCAGGGACGAATCGATCTGCTTCTTCTCGGCGATCCTGACCAGGATGTCCGGATGGTTCGTCTCGACGAACGCGAAGAGCTTCTTCTCGTAGGCCTTGACCCGGTCAAGGCGGAACTCGTCCAGAAACCCCCTGTTCCCGGCATAGATGATGAGGACCTGCTTCTCCACCGGGAACGGCGAATACTGGTCCTGCTTGAGGAGCTCGGTCAGGCGCTCCCCCCTGTCGAGCTGGGCCTGGCTCGTCTTGTCGAGCTCGGTCCCGAACTGGGCGAACGTCTGGAGCTCCCGGTACTGGGTCAGGTCCAGCTTGAGCTTGCCGGCCACCTGCCTCATGGCCTTGATCTGGGCGTTGCCGCCGACGCGGGAGACGGAGATGCCGACGTTGATGGCCGGCCGGACGCCGACGTTGAAGAGCTCCGGTTCCAGGTAGATCTGGCCGTCCGTGATCGAGATGACGTTCGTCGGGATGTAGCCCGAGACATCGCCGGCCTGGGTCTCAATGATGGGCAGGGCGGTGAGGGTGCCTCCGCCGAGCTCGTCATTGAGCTTGGCCGCGCGCTCCAGGAGCCGGGAGTGGAGGAAAAAGACGTCCCCGGGATAGGCCTCGCGGCCCGGCGGGCGGCGCAGGAGGAGCGAGATCTCGCGGTACGCCGCGGCGTGCTTGGAGAGGTCGTCATAAATGACCAGGGCATGCCGCCCATTGTCCCGGAAGAACTCGCCCATGGCGCAGCCGGCGTAAGGCGCGAGATACTGGAGCGGCGACGGGTCGCTGGCCGTGGACGAAACCACGATGGAATATTCCATGGCGCCGCGGTCCTCCAGGGTCTTGATGATCTGGGCGACCGTGGAGTTCTTCTGGCCGATGGCGACATAGATACAGATGACCCCGGAGTCCTTCTGGTTGAGGATGGTGTCGGTGGCGATGATCGTCTTCCCCGTCTGGCGGTCGCCGATGATGAGCTCGCGCTGGCCGCGGCCGATGGGGATCATGGCGTCGATGGCCTTGATGCCCGTCTGCAGGGGCTCCCGGACGGGCAGCCGTTCCACGACTCCGGGCGCCAGGCGTTCGATAGCCATGAATATGTCCGTCTTGATCGGCCCTTTGCCGTCGAGAGGTTGGCCCAAGGGGTTGACGACGCGGCCGACGAGGGCGTGCCCGGCCGGGACCTCCATGATGCGGTGGGTCCTCTTGACCAGGTCGCCTTCCTTGATCCTGAAGCTCTCGCCGAGGAGCACCACCCCGACGCTCTCCTCTTCCAGGTTCAAGGCGATCCCGAAAACACCGTGCGGGAACTCGAGCAGCTCGTTGTACATGACCCGGTCCAGGCCGTAGAGGCGGGCGATGCCGTCGCCGACCGACGTCACCGTCCCGACTTCGCGGACGTCCACCTCC
>Ga0315291_10002627_pt1 | contig 23449 bp, 17 predicted proteins | sample YL17G12_20_MG_FD_203070 | JGI IMG/M metagenome (GOLD analysis project Ga0315291, IMG submission 203070) | Sediment microbial communities from Yellowstone Lake, YNP, Wyoming, USA - YL17G12_20 | ecosystem: Environmental > Aquatic > Freshwater > Lake > Sediment | place: USA: Wyoming | collected... | reverse complement strand
TGACTCGTGGTTTTTTGAGATTATCCATGTCTCAAACGGGAAACGTGAGGCGAAGGGGAGAAAGGAGAGAAAGGTGTCATTTTCCGCCACGATGCGGACATTTTCGCCCAGTTCCTGATGGATGATGTCGCAAAAAACGCAACGTTCCTTGTAATCGTAATACTTGGCAGCGCCTGCGGTCTCTTCCTGAACCCGTTTCGGGACGATGGGGAGGGCGATGAGCTGAGAATGCGGATGGTCAAGGGTTGCCCCCGCCTCGCGTCCGTGATTCTTGAATATCAGGATGTAGCGGAAACGCCGGTCTTTGTGCAGCTCAATGCAACGGTCGCGATATGCCCAGATAATCTCCTCCACCTGTTTTTCCTCCATATCAGCAATGGAGATATTATGCTCCGGTGATTCGACAACGACCTCGTGAGCGCCCACACCATTCATCTTGTCATACATCCCCTCTCCCATCCTTTTTGGTTGTCCTTCGACCTGGAGGGCGGGGAATTTGTTGGGAACCACGCGAATCCACCAGCCGGTTGTATCTTTTTTGGTATTTGCCGGACGATAGCTCAGGACTTCGGGCGGGGTGTGGGTTTCATTGCCAAAGCAAAAGGGGCATAAGCCGCCTTTCTTCAGTTCCACTTTGGGGACGTAGGCGGAGGGGCGTTTGGCGCGCTCCGTGGCAATAATGACCCAGCGTCCGATAACGGGGTCTTTGCGCAGTTCAGGCATTCACTCACCTCAAACACAAATTTCAACATTTTTAGAGCACAATAAAAAAATCGTGTCTTTAAATGATGTCAAAACATTTTTGTCAAGTTGTGAATTTATATAAATCCATTTTGGTGTTGAATAAAAAGACCTCGCCTCATGAAAAGTTGAGGTCTTTTATGCAGATTTTTAATGGGATTTATTGATAGAGGTGCAAAGAGCGCAGGGGAAAAATACATTCAAAGTATGGAGATTTACTTTTGAGGAAGCACCCGTGAAAGCACTGGAATTATTCCATGAACTCAATCAGCTGGCGGCGACGCGTGGGATGACGGAGCTTGTTCAATGCCTTTGTCTCAATCTGGCGGACACGCTCCCTTGTCACGTTGAAGATGGTTCCCACCTCTTCCAGTGTGCGCGGGAAGTCGTTTCCGCCGAGACCGAAGCGCAGACGAAGAACCTTCTCCTCCCGTTCGGTCAATGTTCCGATGACTTTTTCAATCTGTTCCTGCATCAGCCGGTAGGAAGTTGCTGTGACGGGTGATGGCGCCTCCTGGTCCTCGATGAAGTCTCAAAAGTGGCTGTCGCCGTCCTCACCGATGGGGGTTTCGAGCGAGATGGGTTGCTGGGCGATTTTGAAGACCCGGCGAATCTTTTCCACAGGAAGTCCCATCTTTTCAGCTATCTCATCCGGCGTTGGCTCCCGACCGAGCTCCTGCACAAGATAACGGGAGACACGCGAGAGCTTGTTGATGGTTTCAATCATGTGAACCGGTATGCGGATGGTGCGCGCCTGGTCGGCGATGGCGCGGGTGATTGCCTGGCGAATCCACCATGTGGCATATGTGGAGAACTTGTAACCGCGCTGATATTCGAACTTGTCAACTGCGCGCATGAGACCGATATTGCCCTCCTGGATAAGGTCGAGGAATTGCAGACCGCGGTTTGTGTATTTTTTTGCAATGGAGACCACGAGGCGCAAGTTTGCCTCCACGACCTTCATCTTTGCCTCGTGCGCCTCCTTTTCGCCCTTGTTGACCGCTTCTGTAATTTCACGCAATTCTTCGTAAGTATTCCCCGCCTCCTTTTCCAGGCGCTTGATGACCCTTTGGGCATTGCGAACCATCTTGTCCATCTGGATGAAGTCTTCAAGGTTGAAACCGTATTTCTTTTCAAGCGCCCTTGCCTGGGGGCTGTTTTTCTTGGTGCGCTTCACAATGCGGCGAAGTTCCTCTTCAGAGAGCATCGTCTTTAAAATGATATCGCGGATTTCGCGGTTTGCCTCATCCAGCTTGTCAAATATCATGCGAATCTTGTTCGCACACTGAGAGATGATGTTGAAATTGAGGTCAAGTTTCAAAAATCTCTGATAAATGGCGTTTCGGCGTTTTTCAATATCCGCAAGGATTTTCTCCCTGTCGGAGGATTCAAGTGTGGGGTCCTCGGCAAGGTCGCGTTTTTTCAGGATTTCTTCATAATGACCCAGAATGACATTGATATTATCCAGCACGAACTTTGCCATTCGATTCCTTTCTTCCGGGTCGCTTTCATCCACGTTGGCACGGAGGATGTCATTCAGGTTGAACGCGCCGCTTTCGATGCGCATCTTGAGTTTTTGCAGTTCACTTGAGGTGGCGCTGGCGCGGGAGATTGCCTCCGTAATCTCATGACGTCCCTTTTCAATCCGCTTGGCGAGCAGAACTTCCTCCTCTCGTGTAAGGAGTGGAACCTTGCCCATTTCCATGAGGTAAAGGCGCACAGGGTCATCGATACGGGCGGTGTCCGAACCACTGGGGATAAATTCCTCGCTCTCCCCGCGTTCAAAGCCCTCTTCCTCCTCTTCCTTTTCCAACTCCTGGACAGGGGTTACTTTCTCCTCAGTGTCTGTCTTGATTTTCTCTTCTTCAACCTCAACCTCCTCGGGTTCATCAAGGACATCAATGTTCAAAACTTCAAGCTCACCAAGGATGTTCTCCATATCTTCGGGTGAGACATTCTCTGGCAGGATATCATTAATCTCATCGAAGCTCAGGTGCCCTTTTTCCTTGCCGAGGTCGATAAGTTTCTGGATTTCAACCCTTTTGTGATTCTTATTTGGAGATTTTGCCATGTATTTTCCTCTATCAGATTTTGGGATGTTTAAAGGAAGTTATTCAAAAAACATAAGAATTGTAAGCATTTACTGTCACAGATATTCAAACTAATATATATATCTTTTTTATATATTTAAAATCAAGCATAATAATATAAATTTTTCCCCACCCGCGTGGTGCAATCGCAAAATATTGATAATCATGGAGTTACAGAAGAACCGTTGTTCATTTTCCGGTAGGCGGGTTTTTTATCAAAATAGGTTCTTACGCGTCTGCCATATTTGCAGGGTCTTCTGGTGTATCCCGTCGGTAAGACCGCTTGTGTCTTTATCTGCGCTCATTTCTCTCTCAAGCTTTTGAATCTCCATCACCATATTGTGTCGGCTTTTTGCCTCATGGACGATGTGCAGGCGTTTCAGGATTATGGGAAGCATTTTCCCCCCGGGTTCCTCAGGCATCAGGGTGTCAAGGAAGGTTATCTCTCTCAGGAGCTGCGCCTCTTCTTCCGAGACATGTTCCTCCAGACCGGTGTAATTGCTTATCTCCTGTCCGCCTGAGGCGGATTGAAGGAGGCGTTGGATAAATGCCTTGACAATGGGATTGGTGAGCCAGTCAGGATTGAGCTCCTGCTGGACAGCTTCCCGCAGGTCTGGATTCTCTATAAGAATCTTCAGGAGACCGAGTTCTAAAAGCGGGATGCCTTCCTTTGCCTGTTTGTAAATAACCTCGCCAACGGACTTCTTCATGTTTTCACTTTTTGCGCGTGTATGCTGGATGATAAGTTTCTGGTCAAGTTTCAATTCGGAGGAGAGCCTCATGGTGAAGTCATTGAACATGATTGGCTGATGGACCTGCTCCAGGATTGGTTTCAACATATCAAGGACTGCGATTTTCCCCTCAGGGGCATTGATGTTGAATTTTTTTCTACCCGTTTCAAGAAAGAAGTCTAGGAAGTCTATCCTTTTTTCAATCAGGGATTGAAGGGTTTTTGCCCCGTGGCGCGCCAGAAATGTGTCAGGGTCGTCCTTTTCCGGCAGGACAACCACGCCCACAAGAAGGGATTGCCCGAGAAGGACTTCACATCCACGCAGCATTGCCTGCTGTCCCGCCTCATCGCCATCATAAATGAAGATTACCTCTTTTGTGAATCTCTTGAGAAGCCGCGCCTGGTCCTCTGTAAGGGCGGTTCCGAGGCTTGCCACGCCTGTCGTGAAGCCAAATTTATACAGGGCGATAAGGTCCATGTAACCCTCAACAAGCAGGGCGGGTTGCTCGCCGCGCAATGCTTCCCGTGCCAGGTGTAATCCAAAAAGGACCTTTCCCTTTTTATAGGTTTCGGTTTCGGGAGAATTGAGATATTTTGGTTCACCACTTGTCAGGATGCGTCCGCCGAAGGCAACACAGTGCCCCTGTAAGTCAAGGATGGGAAAGATGATACGTCCGCGGAACCGGTCGTAAAAGCCCCCTTTTGTTTTTCCGGGGAGGATGAGACCTGCCTCATGGAGGAGCTCGCTGGAATATCCATTTTTCCCGGCGGCGGCGAGAAAATCGTCCCAGTTCTCTGTTGCCCAGCCGAGCTGGAAATCTTCACAGAGCTCCTGCTCAACGCCGCGCCGGGAGAGATATTCCCGCGCCTCGACGCCTGCCTTTGTTTCAAGGCGCTTCTTGTAATATTTGAGGGCAAACTCGTTGACCTCAAACAGGAGACGCCTTTTTTTCTCCTTGCTCACATCCTCCGGCGTGGCGCTCAGCTCAGGAACGGGCAGACCAAGGCGGCGGGCGAGATTCTCCACTGCGGAACGGAAGTCCAGACGTTCATGCAGCATCCAGAATTTAATGATATCGCCGCCAATGCCGCAGCCGAAGCAGTGAAAAATCTGCTTTGCGGGGTGGACGTTGAAGGAGGGCGTTTTTTCCCTGTGAAAGGGACAAAGCGCCTTGAAGGTGCTGCCGGTGCGCTTTAAGGGAATTACAGAACCGATAATGTCCACAATATCCGCTGTTTCGCGGACTTTTGCCGCAAATTCTCGCAGACTCGTTTTCATCCTTTTTTCTTCCCATCTGTTCAGTCATATCGGATTTATAAAAATACTAAGCTAATGATGATGTCAATAATTTTATCATTGAAAAAAAATGGGACGCCTGCATGTTTTCAGGATCATGGGACAACCACGCCATAGCATATATTTTCTGGGAATTTGCACGCAAGTTTACCTCATATTATCCTGAACCCGCATTGGTTCGCACATTTTATACGCCAACCGGCTTTCCTGTAGCTGTTCTTTTCAAGGTTCATTAGTAACGAGTTAGTATGATTTATAGGAGAAAGATATTCCTTTCCCGGCATCTTCTGATTGTCTCTTCACTCCAGACACATGCCTGGATTTCCCCGACGTGCGCCTTGTGAAGGTAAAGCATACACAGACGGGATTCCCCGATGCCGCCGCCGATGGAAAGGGGAAGTTCGCCCGCAATCAGGCGTTTGTGAAAAAATAACTCCTTCCTCTGCGTCACCCCCCTGATTTCCAGCTGACGCAGGAGCGTCTCAGCATCAACGCGGATTCCCATGGATGAGAGTTCGAAGGCGCAATCGAGAAGAGGGTAATAAACAAAGATGTCACCGTTCAGACCCTTATGTCCATTGCCGGTTGGCGTTGTCCAGTCGTCATAATCCGGTGCGCGGCCATCGTGTGGCTGACCGTTTTTAAGACTGCCACCGATGCCGATGAGAAAGAATGCGCCATATTCCCTGCAGATTCTATTCTCCCTCTCGCGCGGTGTCAGGTCGGGATATTGCGCTTCCAGGTCTTCCGTGTGGATGAATGTGATATCCTCCGGGAGGGTGGGCTTTATTTCGGGATAAATATGGCAGATATATTTTTCAGTGCGCCGGATGATATCATATATTTTCCGGACGATATATTTCAGGAATTCAAGATTTCTCTCCGCTGGTGAGATAACCCTCTCCCAGTCCCACTGGTCAATATATAATGAGTGCAAGTTATCCAGTTTCTCATCCGGCCGGACGGCATTCATATCGGTGTAAAGCCCCTCACCAACGCTGAAGCCATAATCGGTGAGCATCATCCGCTTCCATTTGGCAAGGGACTGAACGATTTCCACCGGTGTTTCATCAAGCGCCCGGATATTGAAACGGACGGGTCTTTCCACACCATTAAGGTCGTCATTTACGCCTGTGCCAGCACGCACAAGCAAAGGCGCTGTCACACGTATCAGGTTCAATTCAAAAGCGAGATTTGTCTGGAAGAATTCCTTGATGAGGCGGATGGCTTTTTCCGTCTCTCTCAGATTCAGAAGTGGTTTGTAATTCGGGGGGATGAATAAACCCTCTTTCATGGATAGACCTCCTTTTTTAAGGTTAGGATGAACCTGTCAATATTTCAATTCCTTCGCATGTCCCTTAATTATAAATGTTGCCGATAGGGGCGGCGTTCCCGTGAGAAATTCGCTTCTTTTATCCGGCTGACAGCCGCCAACATAAACCATGTATGTCCCCGGCTCAAGGACACATCGCCCCTCATCATCGATTTGCGCCATGAGGCGGGGCGTCAATGTGAAGGACACCATTTTGCATCGCCCCGGTTTCAGGGATATTCGCTTGAACCCACGGAGTTGACGAATCGGCGCCCCCTTGCAATGTTCAGGATAACTCAGGTAAATCTGCGCGACCTCTTCTCCAGTCAGATTGCCGGTATTTTTTACAGCGACCTTGATGACCTGATTTTGTCCCATTTTTATTCCGGGCGCAAGTGTGAGGTCATTATATTCAAACTTTGTGTAGCTCAGTCCATAACCAAAGGGGTAGAGCGGTTCATCCTTCATGTAACGATATGTCCGCCCCTTTTCGCCGTTCATGGCGTAATCTTCAAAGGGTGGGAGCTGGTCAATACCTCTGGGGAAAGTGATGGGCAGTCTTCCGCCCGGATTATACTCGCCGAATATGACATCGGCAAGGGCTGTTCCGCCCTCCTCGCCGGGATACCATGCCTCAAGGATGGCGGGGACATGCTCCTGCGCCCAGTTCAGGGCAACGGGACTTCCGCTCAGGATAACCAGCACGACCGGTTTGCCTGTGGCGCACACCGCCTCGAGGAGTTCCTGTTGTTTCCCCGGTAGATTTAGATGTGACCTGTCTCCCCCCGCCGGTGACTCCGTGGCATCGCCCTCTTCCCCCTCGTAAAGCGAGTTGAATCCAAGCACCATTATTACCGCCTCAGCGCGCTGTGCGCAGGTTACAGCCTCGGCAAATCCACGTGAGAGTTTGCCGATGTGTCCCAGCTCCGCCGTCTCGTTGATTTTGCATCCGTGTGCATAATGAATCCGCGCCTGACGGGCAAGTTTTCGCCGGATTCCCTCTAAGGGGGTCATGTATCGTGAGGGGGTGCCGTTATAATTTCCTAAAAGGACATCGCGGTCATTAGCATTTGGTCCAATGACAGCGATAGATTTGATTTTCCGGGAAAGGGGCAACAACCCGCCCTGATTTTTCAGGAGGACGATGGATTTGCACGCCGTCTCAAGCGCCGCCTTTCTGTGCCTGGGACAATCATTGACCTCATAAGGAATGTCTGCATAGGGGACACTTTCAGGCGGGTCAAACATCCCGAGGCGGAAGCGGGTGAGAAGCACATTTCCAAGCGCACTGTTGATTTCTTCCTCTGTGAGCAGTCCTTCCTGAACCGAATTCAAAAGGGATTTGTATGTCTCGCCGCAATTGAGGTCACAGCCGTTTTTTACGGCAAGGGCGGCGGATTCCTCAGCATTTTTTGTCACCTTGTGATGGAGATGGATATCGCAGACCGCCCCACAGTCCGAAACCACATGTCCCTTGAATCCCCACTCCTCGCGGAGAATTTTAATAAGGAGTGTCGGGCTGGCGCAGCAGGGTTCTCCGTTTGTGCGGTTATAAGCCCCCATCACGGCGGCAACATTTGCCTCCTTCACACATTCCTTGAAGTGGGGGAGATATGTCTCGCGCAGGTCTTTTGGACTGACAACGGCATCGAAGGTGTGACGCCGGGATTCCGGACCGCTGTGAACGGCAAAATGTTTCACCGTGGCGGCAGCTTTCATGTATCTTGGATGGTTGCCCTGAAGTCCCTTGATGAAGGCAACAGCGAGCCTTCCTGTGAGATAAGGGTCCTCGCCATAGGTTTCCTGACCGCGTCCCCATCGAGGGTCGCGGAAGATATTGATATTCGGCGTCCAGAAATTTATGCCCTTATATATGCCGCGGTCGCCCTGACGGAGCGATTCGTGATGCTTTGCACGCGCCTCATCAGAAATGACCGTTGCCGCACGATACATCATATCAGTGTCCCACATGGCGGCAAGTCCGATAGCCTGCGGAAAGACTGTTGCCGTCCCATTTCTTGCCACGCCGTGAAGGCACTCATTCCACCAGTTATATTCAGGAATCCCGAGGCGTTCAATGGCGCACGAGGCGTGAACCATCTGGGAAATCTTTTCCTCCAGGGTCAGCCTTGAGATGAGGTCGGCGACCCGTTCCTCAAAAGAAAGCGAGGGGTCCATGAATTTGTAAGGTGCTGGACTCTCCATCATGTCCCGTCTCCTGATTATATGGGTTAAATCAATTGGATGGAGACGATAAAGGATGCCGCTTAAGGATTGCAAGTTTAAACACCGTTGTTCACGTTTTTTATTGAATATTCCACGTCGCAGGACGCTTAATCTTTTTCAATTATGACAGGAGAGGGTGAGGCTGTTCATGAAATACTCCACCGAGGATGAGTGGCAGGAGAGATATTTTGGTGAGGCTTATCTTGAAATCTATGCCCGATTGATGTATGAGAGGAAAAAAGTTCTGCGTGAGGTGAATTTTATCCAGAATGCCTTGCATCTTAAAAAGGGCTCACGCATCCTTGACCTCGCATGCGGCTTCGGGAAACACCTTATTTTTTTCCTGAAGAAGGGACTTTGCGCCTTTGGTCTGGATATCATGCAACCCTATCTCAGATATGCCATGGAGAAAATGCCTGTAACCTTTCGGAGAAAACCACCCCTTGTCATAGGGACGATGACCCGTCTCCCTTTTCAGGAGGAAACCTTTGAGGCGATTGTGTCCCTCTTCAACAGCTTCGGCTACCGCCCCATGGATGCGCCTGACCCGGATATTGCAATTCTCAGGGAGGTCGCTCGTGTCCTTAGAACCGGCGGGCAATTTCTCGTCGAAGTCCCCAATAAACAACCCGTTGTCAAAATGGTGCGCACAACGCCGCAAACTATCCAGTGCGGCAGGGATTTCCTGATTCACGAATTCTGGGACTACGACACGCAGTGGAAAATCCTCTTCAACAGGACATACTTCAATATCCGTGGCGCAATAACAGAAGCGGGTTATTGCCTGCGGCTTTTTACACTGAGGGAATTGACATCCCTTTTTCAAAATGCCGGACTCGGTGTTCGGCGCATCTTCGGCGATTATGACGGCGCAGAGTATGACCGTGCAATGTCCCCCATGATGCTTGTCATAGGGGAAAAACCCGGAACGCAAAGGGTGAAGGCTTTGTCCCATGGAAAACGGCAATATTAATAAGGAGTATGCCCACTCCATTAATGACAGGGAAAGGGAACGTTTCGTGAAGGTCCCTTATAAGAACCGCATGCTTTTTCTTTCCCACTGCATCATAGCAGAGCAGAAGGATGAATTGCACCGTTTTGCGGAAGGACTGGGTTATAAGGTGCATGTGGTCGGCGGGGGAAGCATTGTGCTCAAAATCATTATGAAGGAAAAACCCGAGGCGGTGGTGGGAATTGCCTGTGAGCCTGAACTCACTATGGCTGTGGAGAAATTGGATTTGCCGCTCCATGTGGTGCTCCTCGACACTGATGGATGCAAGGATACCACGGTGAATGTGGAGGAGGCGAAGAGGGTTATTTCCCTTTGTGAAAAAGGCGAGGAATTGGATTCAAAGGAAAAAAGTGATAAGTCATAAATATCTCATCTTAAACCAGCGCCCATCCATCACCATCGTATCAGGTTAATATTGGCGCCAATGGGGGCGCTGAGGTCTATGCCGCCTGCAAGGGTGGCGCGCATCTCACCATCAATGAGAATCTGCACCTGCTTGATTTCGGGGACATTGAGAATGATGGTGTCCACAATGCTGTAAGCCGCCAGCATTTCCGCCATGAGTCCTCCGTGGAAATTCTGCGAGAGCTCCTTTGAAAAATCCACCACCAGTCTGTCCTCAAGAATGTACATCGCCCTGAGGGAGACATTGGCAGGCAAGACGGGTTCGAAATACCTGCTTGTTGGCCCTTTCATCAGGCGGGTCAGGAGCCGGTCAATCCTTTCATAAGGTGTGAGACTGCGCGAGAGTTCAAGCACCTCCGCGCTGAGATGGCGTCCATTGGTGGTGAAGAAAACCCTGGCAGTATTGGGCGAGGCGGGCGCCTCCGTCGTGAGCAGGGTCTCCTTTAGCGCCTGGGAGAAATCAACCCTGGGCGAGGTGTGCGGTCTGTTAAAAAGTTTGTTTATGAAGTAAAGCCCGAGGACGGTAATCACGACCGCCGCCATGCCTAAGCTCAAAAGTAAGCGGGCGAATTCCCCGCGAAATCTCTTTTCTCTATCCGGCATGGAATATAATGTCCGGAGTATGGTCTATCCGCCTGAGGCGAAAACCCGCGTTTCAATCAATCTGGGCGCGTTGCAGTCTTCCACTGTAATCAATATACACTGATTTCCATTCCGTATAGGTGTCAAGGACGACCTGTCCGGACTCGCGGTGCCCATTCCCGGTGTTCTTGACGCCGCCGAAGGGGAGTTGAATCTCCGCACCGATGGTTGGAACGTTAATATAGGTGATGCCCGCCTCAATATCCCGAACCGCCTTGAATGCGCGATTCAGGTCACGGGTGTAAATGGATGAGGAAAGGCCGTATTCGGTGTCATTCAGGGTTTCAATAGCCTCCTCGAAGTCTTTGACGACAAGGATGGAGACCACGGGTCCAAATATCTCCTCGCGGGCGATGCGCATGTGGCGCCTGACACCTGTAAAGATGGTTGGGCTGAAGAAGAATCCGCGGGCGTAAGGTCCATCCGTCAGGGGATTGCCGCCAAGGAGCAGTTGTGCGCCATCCTCCTCAAGTCCGATTCTGACATATTCCGCCACTATCTTCAGCTGGTCGTTGTTAATAAGCGGTCCCATCTGGGTCTTTTCATCGAGTCCATTCCCGACACGTATCTGCGAGGTTTTTTCTTTGAGGCGCTTAGTGAATTCCCCGGCAATGGCTTTGTGTAAAATCAGGCGTGACGTGGCAGTGCAGCGCTGTCCGGTTGTGCCAAAGGCTCCCCAGAGCGCGCCTTCAAGCGCCAGATTGAGGTCGGCGTCATCCATGACAATCTGGGCATTCTTCCCACCCATCTCAAGAGAGCAACGCTTCAATGTTGCGCCGCACCTCTCGGCAATTATCCGTCCCACCTGCGTGGAACCGGTGAAGGAGACAAGGTTTATACCGGCATGTTCAAGCATTGCCATACCGACATTTTTTCCGGAGCCGGGGACAAGGTTGATGAGTTTTGGCGGGACGCCCGCCTCAAGAAGGATTTCCATAAGCCTGACCGCCGTGACGGGGGTGTCGCTTGCCGGTTTCAAGACAATGCCATTGCCGCAAATCAGTGCGGGGAAGATTTTCCATGCGGGGATAGCCATGGGGAAATTCCAGGGAGTTATCATGGCGCAGATGCCGGCAGGCTGCCTGATGGACATGCCAAACTTGTCAGGGAGTTCACATGGCACAGTTTCGCCGAAGAGCCGTCGCCCCTCGCCAGCCATGTAATAAGCAGTATCAATCCCTTCCTGCACATCGCCCCGCGTCTCAAGAAGGATTTTTCCCATCTCCCGGGTCATCAGGCGGGCGATTTCCTCCTTTTTCTCGAGAAGGATGTCGCCTGCGCGCTTGAGAATTTCGCCACGTTTTGGTGCGGGCGTGAGTGACCATTTTTCCTGCGCCTCACGCGCGCTTGCCACAGCGGCGTCCACCTCCTCCTTTCCGCAGGAGGGAAATTCCCCAATGATATCCTTCGTGTCAGCGGGGTTGATATTGACAATCGTTCCCATAGAGCCGCCTTCCACCCACTCCCCGCCGATAAATGCCTTATATTTTGTGACCATAGCCTTCTCCTTCAAGAAAGTCTCCCCAGCCAACATCCATCCAATGAATCATTGATAACTTTCCCGCCCGGTCAACTAAAATGTGTCTCAATGTTCAATATTATAAGGTTGTAAATTTCAAACAGCCACAGGGTAACCCCCGGAAAAACACTTGACGCCCTTTATACCTGTCCTCAATTTATTTCTACCTGTTGTGTGAATGATTTGCGAGTTTTTTTCAGCTGGAATAACGTGGTAGAAATCAGTGTCATTGTGCCCTGCTTTAATGAGGCGGGAAATGTCCTTCCGCTGATGAAGGAATTAGCAGAAACCCTTCGTCCACTCGGTCGTCCCTTTGAAATTTTGTATGTGGATGATGGCAGCACGGATGAGACTCCCGCCCGCCTCGCCGGCGCCGCCGAACTTTATCCGGAGCTCCGCTTCATCCGCCACAAGCGCAATTTTGGCCAGAGCGCCGCTTTTATGACGGGATTTCAAAACACCACCGGCGATATTATCATTACCTTGGATGCAGATATGCAGAACGACCCCCATGACATTCCCGGACTCCTTGAGGAACTCAAATCATGCGACATGGTCTGCGGGATTCGTCTCAAACGCCATGATACCTTTATTCGCCGCGTCTCGGGGCGGATTGCCAACCGGGCGCGCAATATGTTTTTGAAGGATGGCATCAGGGATGCGGGCTGCGCCTATCGCGCCTTTTATCGCCGTGTCCTTGTGCAATTGATTGCCTTCCGGGGATTACATCGTTTTTTGCCGACCCTTTGCATCATCCACGGGCTCAAGGTTCATCAAGTGGAGGTCAATCATCGCCCGCGAACCAGCGGCACCTCAAAATATGGCATCGGGAATCGATTATTTGCGGGCATTTATGACCTCTTCGCCATGAGATGGTATCGGAAGCGCCATTTTTCTCCCCGGAGAACTGAGTCCCATGAGGGTTAAGGTCAGCCGTTTCATCTTTCAAAGCGCCGAAAGGCGTCCATATCTAACTGTGACAATCATTGTTCTTTCCATGATACTCCTGCCCGCATGGATTCGTCCATTTCAACTGCCGGATGAAGGGCGCTACGCCGAGGTATCGCGTGACATGCTTGTGAAAGGAAACTGGCTTCAACCGGAACTAAATAATGTCCCGCACCTTACGAAACCTCCCATTTATTATGCCTTTGCGGCGGTTTTCATGATGATATTGGGGCAGAACCTCTTTGCCGTCCGCATGGTCTCCCTGATGGCATTTTTATTCGGCATTTTTGCCATAGTCAGGTGGTCAATGAGAAGGGGAGGGACCCGCGCAGCCGCCCTGACCGGGTTGATTGGCGCTACACTTTTTCAACAGGCGGTCATGGGACAGTTCGCAGACCTGAACACACTATTTACCCTGTGGTTGATACTTGGACTCCTTTTATTTTACGAGGCAATCGAGAACCCGAAAAACAGAATAGCATGGTATGGCGCATGGCTGTTTTTTGCGCTTGGTTTTTGCACCAAGGGACCGCCAGCCCTGATGGTAATCCTTGGCACCATTATCGCTTATCGCCTACTCTCCGGAAGGGCGTTTAAGATTCCGTTTTCTCGCTGGTTTTGGGGCGTTGCGTTATATCTTATAATCTCCCTGCCCTGGTTTGTTTGGATATTATCGAGGCATGGCAAACTGCTTCTTTCCTTCTGGGGGATGGATATTTTTGAAAGAACCGTTGCAGGCGGGCGAGAGTCGCGAGGTGTGCCGGGGTATTATCTTCTCGTTTTTCTCCTTGGGGGTGCGGCATGGTCATTTCTGGCGCTGTATGAAATTATCAAAAAAATCCGACAGGGAAAGGGTAAAATGGAGTGTATCGTTCCCAAGGGTTTACTGGCAAGGCTCCGTAAGGGATTGGAATATTTAAAAGCCCTTCCGCCAGCTCAACTGTGGCTCGGATGCTGGTTTGGTGTCACACTCCTCTCATTCACCCTCCTTCTTTCAAAAATGCTCAGTTATATCCAGTCCGCCTATCCCGCCTTTGCACTCATACTGGGACTATATTTTGCCGGAAAGGAGAAGGAGCGTTGTGACAGGCGACTCCACCTCACATTCTCAATATCCATTGTTCTTATAATTCTTATCCTCTGGGGCGGCTCATTTTATGCCTCGCATCTTGTAAGGTCGGAGCACCCCAGAATGATTTCCAAGGCGCTGGCAAGAGATATTGAGGCGAACCGGATTGCCCGTCGCCTGCGCTCTTTTCAGGACAAGTCCTTCACCCTGATGCAATATCGACAGTTTGAAGAGGTCTTCAATTTTGAGGCGGGACGCGATTCGGAACTGCTCCGGAGCTATGTGCACTATGAGTGGAAGTCGCCGGAGAATGTGGGGGAGGGGTTCAAAAGACTGGAGAAATGGATTGACAGGGGACAAGCCATCATCCTCATCATGGATGCAAGAGAACAGGATGATTCCATAAAAAAGATTCTTGCCAAACTTCGCCCCGTCTTCATTGGACGTTATTACCTCTTTTATGTTTCATCCGGCTTTGGTGGTTTGAAATAAGTGAAATAGTGGACAATTGAGAATATAGCGCGAGATTACCGGATTCTTATTTTGCTTGACAATCAAGTTATATCACACGAAAAAAATTCGACCTTTTTAATATCTTAGTTTTTTGCCTTCTTCCTATTTTTGCAGGGTCTGGGGAGGTTTATATGGACATCATCCTTGGACTTGTCCCTTTGATTGGAGTGATGGGGTTTTTATTTGCCATTGTCACCTATTTCCTGGTGCTGAAATATCCGACGGGTGACGAAAAGATGCGCGCCATTGCGGATAAAATCCACCTTGGCGCTATGGTCTTCCTGAAAAGGGAGTACCAGATTATTGCCATATTCATGGTTGTTGTTGTGCTCGCAATTGCCGCAACAATCAAGGTGGAAACTGCCATTGCCTATCTTTGCGGTGGACTCTGCTCAATGCTTGCCGGTTATGTCGGGATGAATGCCTCCACGCGGGCGAATGTGCGCACCTGCCAGGCTGCCAAGACGGGCGGCACACCACTTGCCCTCTCCGTTGCCTTCCGTGGCGGTTCCGTCATGGGGATGTCAGTTGCCGCCCTTGGCGTCATTGGATTGGGATTGTTTACGTATTTCCTGCACAAGAGTCCGGCAACAGCCCCGCTCATTATCAATGGCTTTGCGATGGGCGCTTCATCCATCGCCCTTTTTGCCCGTGTGGGGGGCGGCATCTATACGAAAAGTGCGGATGTTGGTTCCGACCTTGTGGGAAAGGTGGAGGCGGGCATACCGGAGGATGACCCTCGCAATCCGGGCGTCATTGCGGATAATGTTGGCGACAATGTTGGAGATACCGCCGGCATGGGCGCCGACCTCTTTGAATCCTATGTTGGAAGTGTTGTGGCGACAATGGCAATTGGGGCAACCATGGACAATGCCCTTAGGGTTGTCTCTCTACCCTTACTGTATATCACCATTGGTTTGATTGCATCCGCAATAGGGATTCTCTCAATGGAGTATCTCAAAAGGAAAAACCCCCAGACGGCTCTTCGCTCGGCGACTTATGTCAGCGGCGTCCTTTTCATCATTGGCGGATTTATTGTGACGAAGCTCCTTCTCGGGAGTCTCAATCATTACTGGGCAGTTCTTGCAGGGCTCATCTGCGGTGCGCTTATCGGTGTTGAGAGTGAATATTTCACCTCAGGCGCGCCGGTTAAAAGAATTGCCCATGCCACCACCGCCGGTCCGGCTGGCGTGGTCATCACAGGCATGGGTGTGGGTTTCATGAGCACACTCCTTCCCATTATCACCATCTGCATTGCCATAGGAATTGCCTATCACTTCAGCGGGCTTTACGGCATAGCGATTGCCGCCGTGGGGATGCTTTCCACCGTGGGTATTGTAATGAGCACCGATTCCTATGGTCCCATTGCGGATAATGCGGGCGGTATCGCCGAGATGAGCGGCGCAGGCCCGGAGGTTCGTAAGATCACGGATAAGCTGGATGCGCTGGGGAATACCACAGCCGCCATCGGGAAGGGTTTTGCCATCGGTTCTGCCGCCCTGACCGCCCTTGGACTTTTCGCCGCTTATCAGCACACCATCTCCACCGTATGGCTTGCTTCGGGTCATAAGGAAATGAAGATTGACCTGACCGATGCCAAGGTGGTGATTGGTTTTTTCCTCGGCGGTATGATGCCTATGGTCATCACTGCATTGACAATGGATGCGGTGGGACGCAGCGCAAATCGCCTTGTTGATGAGATTCGGCGTCAGTTCAGAGAGATTAAGGGTCTTCTTGAGGGGAAAGCGGAGCCACAGATTGATACGTGTGTGGACATTGTAACTAAAGGCGCCCTGCGTGAGATGATACTGCCGGGTATCTCCGCACTTGCAGTTCCGCTCATTGTGGGCTTTGTCATTGGTCCCGAAGCGCTGGGCGGGTTTCTGGCGGGTGCAACACTGGTCGGGGTATTGCTTGGCATCATGATGTGCAACGTGGGCGGCGCCTGGGATAATGCCAAGAAATGGATAGAGGAGGGGAATCTTGGCGGGAAGAAATCAGAGGCTCACAAAGCGGCTGTCGTGGGCGATACGATTGGTGACCCTTTCAAGGATACCTCCGGTCCCTCCATGAATATTTTAATCAAGCTGATGAGTGTTGTAGCGCTGGTGTTTGCGCCGGTCATTGCGAAGGTGTTTATGTAATAGTCTCCTGATTTTCAGCGTCGATTCAATGCGCGGGGAATTCTCGCCTGACAAGGCTGATGGCTTCCTCGCGCGTTTTTATTTCGCCATCCAGTTGCGCATCCTGCACCCTGTTCAGGATTTTCTTGAAGAGCGGACCGGGCTTGTAACCCTCTTTTGTGAGGTCATCGCCTGTGAGCAGAGGCGGCGGGATAATATCTTTTTTCTCCCTTCTGAATTCCTCCAGTTTATCAAGGCAAAAATAGTAGTTTTCCAGGTTGCCATGGCTTGCAAGGCAATCCGCCCGGTGCAGCTCAATGTCCTCCTCGATATTTGGATGGGAAAGAAACTTTTTCAGTGTGCTGAGCTTCATCTCCTTGACGGAGAGGAAGTGCATATGACGGGCTACAAGGTCAATGATGGCTGTGCGGTCGGCATTGGAAAAGGCAAGGCGCCGGCAGATATGCTCCGCCATCATGGCGCCGGTTTTGGTATGACCGTCAAAACGGATGCGCTCACCCCTGGTCATGGTTGGGGGTTTCCCGATGTCATGGAAGAGACAGCCAAGCACCAGAATAGGGGAGGGATGGCGCAGCCAATCAAGGGCGAACCTTGTGTGCTCAAAGCAATCGCCTTCGGGATGAAACGCCTCCGGCTGGGGCACATTTTTCAATGCCTGGACTTCCGGCAGGATTTCCCGGAGGAGACCTGAAAGCTCTAAGAGGATAAGGGCGGCACCCCGGTTGGGTCCGGTGAATATCTTTTTCAGCTCATCACGGATGCGCTCAGCGCTGATATTTTGAATTAGAGATGCGTTTTTCCGAATGGCTCTGAATGTCTCTTTCTCAATGTGAAAGGTGAAACGTGTGGAGAACCGGATTGCCCGCAGAAGGCGAAGGGCATCCTCGCGGAAGCGCTTCTCCGCCTCCCCGATGCAGCGGAGGATTCCTTTTTCAAGGTCATTCTGTCCATTGACAAAGTCAAGCAGTTCTCCTGAGACGGGGTCCCAGAAGAAGGCATTGATGGTGAAATCACGCCGCAGGGCATCAGACCGGACGTCCGCAAAATGCACCTCGCTGGGATGACGATTATCCAGATAGGCGCCGTCAGAGCGAAAGGTCGCCACCTCTATCTGACAGTCATCCACAATCACAACCACAACGCCGAATTGAGCGCCTACGGATATGGTTTTGGGGAAAAGTTTGAGGATGACCTCCGGCGGGGCGTTAGTTGCGATGTCCACATCCTCAGTTTCCGTATTCATAAGTTTATTGCGCACACATCCGCCAACCCAGTGTGCCGCATAGCCGGCGCCCTGGAGGGTTTTTGCCACACTGAGCGCCGCCTTTTCCATCGGTTCATCTATGGGAAATTGCTTTATCATTTCCAGCATAACATCCCCGAATTGTTTCCTCTTTGAAGTGAAAGGAAAATAATGAACCCGCCGGGTATTAATATGACGTCCTTCGGTGGTTTAATATCTGTCCAGGCGGCAATGGGATAATACGAATAATCGCCATCGGAGTCAATATCATTAGAGATGCCGTCTTGTGTAATTGTAAATGAGTGAATTGTGATGCGGGGGAGGACTTCATAGGGATAGCAGCCCTTCTCCGGCACGGGATATTTTTTGCGATAATCAATGAAACGCAGGGGTGTATGAGATTTTTCAAGAAAGACCATCTGGAAGTCGCTGTCATAGTAAAATATATGCGGTGGGTAAGGCGCGCCGCCCACAGGCCAGTCCGAGGGCTTTTTGACATCGGGGTGCAAAAAATTCACATCGTCCTTGCAGGTGAGAGGGTCTTTTAGCCGAAGGACCTGGCGTGGTTCAGCAGGCATGGGATATTTAAGGTCGAGCCATGCGGCGACCTCTCCCATCGTAGCGGGTGTGAATCCCTCCGGCAGACTGGAAAAGAATCGCTCATAATAGTCGCACCCATCCTCTGTCCATGAATCATGGTCCTCCTGATGTATAGTCATGACCAGCATGTCATTGAAGTTTTTGTTTTTCAGGAATTCGCTGGCAATGCGGTGGTAATAATCGTCCTGGTGCCGGGCGATGGATGTGCAGAGAATGTCATCCACGTCTGTGGAGAACATGACAGCGCCGCTTGCGCCGCCGGGGACATGGACAGTGTTAATGAGGTCTCTGAAGGTCCACTGAAAAATCCAGATGGGGCGCGGGTTGCGCCCCGGCGTTCGGAAATTGGTTATATCGGGGCGATAGGGATTCCAGGGACACCCGCCATGAAACATGCTTGTGTCGCAGGTATAATGGTCAAATCCCATGCCCCAGAGGGCATTCATGCCAAGGGCTGATGCGGCATTTGTGAAATTTGTCCCGATGCTCCCGATAAACTGGTCAATCGCCACTGTCGTGACACGTCGCTGGAAGATTTCCTCCAGAGAGGAGATACCGTTTCGCAGAAGTTCAAGCGTTTCCTCATAAGTCTTTTCAATGTTATAATTCACAGGATTGAAATGGCTGAAGGATGAGGGCATGAAGGCAATCTCATCACCATTCTGCCTGCATCCATTTCTGAAGTAATCTGTTTGTTCCCGCGCCGTGGGCGGGTCGATAAACCATGTTATGGGCAAATTGCAATCATGCAGGATTCGCTCCATCCTGGTCACATGGACAAAGGCGTTCCCGCTTTTATCAGAGCCACAGCAAAGGTGGTGAGGGAGGTTATTCTGCAATGATGGGTTCCAGCCGGTGTGATAATTACATGAAAGGGCAGTAATCAGGAATGCCTCTTTTTCTGAAAATACACTCAGGCGGATGGAAAGCATTCCAGTTTTTGTCTTGAGTGTCAGGATACCCCTGCCGGTTTTCTCAGGTTGAAAGATGAGGAGTCCCGAATCTGCGGCAAAGTTGACCCGGATAAAGGATGGAGATTTATAGACGCCAGTGATGGATAGTTCCCTGTCTAAAGAAATGCATCTCTCCCGTCCGACTATCATTGCGAAAAACTGAGATGGCTTCATAAAGCAATGTCTATAACTTAGTATTGGTAGATGCTCCCCCCGATATATTCCCGCATCAGTGAGTTCTTCGGAATGCAGGAATCATCATCAATCGCCGTCACGCTGTTCAGAAGTTCATATACCCTTCGGGAGCGGATCAAGGCATCATAACGCTTCGGCAGGTCTTTATAAGCATTGTAAATCTGGTCAATGTATTTCCAGAGATATTTCTTATGCACAGGCAGTTCATAGGGGAGCGAACCGTTGAAGATGTAATTTGCCTGATGAAGGTAAGGAACGATATATTGCATTTCCGAGTTGCGGACATAATGCCAGTGACCGACGGTCATTTCGGGTGAATAGCTTCTGCACCAGGAATCACGCACCATGCGGCGGAGCATCCTGAGGTCAGCCCATCTGACGAACTCCCCGTTTGTGTCTTTAATCTGGCAGAGCGCCTCAATATACATCTTGTATTTTGATTCCGCCGGAACGCTTATTGTCATGGGCTCATAAAGACCGTGGAGACTATCGATAAGGAGGATGTGGTCATCATCGAGGTGAAAGGGAGTGGTCTTTTTTTCGCGTTGTCCGGTTTTAAAATTATAAATCGGCACCTGGATTTCCACACCCTGAATCAATGCAAGGAGATGTTCATTAATAAGCTCAATGTCTAAAGACTCCGGTCTTTCAAAATCGTAATCCCCGAATTCATCTTTTGGATGCTCTTTAAGATTTTTGAAATAGTTATCGAGGGCGATGGAAGAAAGGGCGATACCCTCCTTCTCCAGATACTCCCTGAGTTTGAGGGTGGTTGTTGTTTTTCCGGAACTTGAGGGTCCTGCGATGATGACAATGCGAATCTCATCTTTTCTTTTTATAATTGATTGTGCAAAGTTTCCAACCTCATCATGATAGACCTTTTCCGCCGCATCGATAAGGATGGGCAATGTGCCCCGCCGGACATGTTCGTTCAGATGCTCAACCGTTTCGCATCCGTAATCCACATTCCAGGATAAGACATCCCAGAGAACTTTGTATGGGATGGTGTCCGGAAGCTTTCCGCTTTTACGGCCTTCACGGAGACGGGCATGTTCACTCCTGTAATGGGCATAGGCGCGAGCGGTGGTGTGATGGCCATTTTTCTCAAGCACCATGATGACCATGTCCTGAATCTCTTCCACGGTGGGTTTCTCACCCGGCTCAAAAGTCTGATTGAGGGCGATTACCACCTGGTCGGAAAGTTCCTTTGCCCTTTCAATGTTCTCGCCACCGATGGACCTGGCGGAGCGGAAAATTGCATCCGTTATGCGGTCCTGGTCAAATGCCACAAGTCTGCCATTGCGCTTGTAAATATGGGTGATATGATTATCAATAGACATGACACCCTTCCTTTTTTGAGTTCCTTAATGATTTTCGCGCGCATTTGTATAAAACAAGGTGTGTATGATGGATGTTATGCAGGAGGCAAGTAAAGAAAAAAAATGGGGTGCGGCTTTTACTACCGCACCCCATATTCAGATGTTTCCGTTAAAGCGTTTGCCTTACGGCGAATAATAGATCACCGTCAGCTGTGGGTCATAGGTCGTGCCGGTATACTCGCGGGCACTGAACACTGACTCATATTCCACTGCGGAACTCTCCACCTGGTCCATTATCTGCCACCCATAGTTGGTGTAAGTCCCCGCTACGAAAGCCGCAACATCACTCGTAACACCCCAAGATAGCCACACGCTCAACGTTGTCCCCGTGGCTATAGTGCTTGTGGGGCTACCAGCAACGGCAGGCTTATTGGTCCAGTCAATGGTGGTCTCCACCCAGCTCGCCGTAACCCGGTGCGCGTCATAGTTCCGAGAGGCTGGAAGCGTCGATGTTGAGTCCAAATAAAGCCTCAGGTTGGCTGACAGAATGAGCGCAGTTGCAGGAATGGAAGAAACATCAAACTGCACAAAGGCGCGGTGGTTCCGGTCAGGATTCCCTTGTTGAGTGCTCTGCACTGACAGAGTGGTGCCGGTGCCCTGGTTGCCAGAGGGATTGCCCTGGCTCACATAAGCATCAGCCCCCGGCGTAAAGGTCACAATAGTGGCGAAGTTCGCTGTCACGCTGATGTCAGCCGTCACGTTCATGTCCATCCTGGGGTTTTCTGTGCTGCCGTCACTCCAGTTGTAGAAGACGTGTGTTCCATCAGGAACCGCCGTCACCTGCGTGCCGTTTCCATCGTAATCAACCGTCTGCGGCGTCGTGCCGCTGATTGAGCCGCCCGTTCCTGCCGTATAGGTCAGAGTAAATGTGTCGATGGCGAAGTTAGCAGTAACGCTGATGTCAGCCGCCACGTTCGTATCTATCCGCGGATTATCCGTGCTGGCGTCACTCCAATCAACAAAGTGATAGTTCATGTCAGGAATCGCCGTCACCGTAGTGCCGTCATCGCCGTAACTGACCGTCTGCGGCGATATGCCGCTGATCGTGCCGTTCGTCCCTGCCGTATAGGTCAACGTGTATGTGTTGTCGAAGTTCGCAGTCACGCTGATGTCAGCCGTCACGTTCGTATCTATCCGCGGATTATCCGTGCCGGCGTCACTCCAATCAACAAAGTAATAGCCTGTGTCAGGAATCGCCGTCACCGTAGTGCCGTCATCTCCGTAATTGACCGTCTGCACCAATGTGCCGGTGGTCGTCCCGTTCGGCCCAGCAGTATAGGTCAGTGTGAATGTATCGATGGCGAAGTTCGCTGTCACGCTGATGTCAGCCATCACATTCGTATCCGTCCGCGGATTATCCGTGCCGGCGTCACTCCAATCAACAAAGTGATAGCCTGTGTCAGGAACCGCCTCGACCAGGCTGCCGTCAGCGCCGTAAAGGACCGTCTGCGGCGATATGCCGCTGATTGTCCCGTTTGCCCCCGCTGTATAGGTCAGCGTATATGTGTTGATGGCGAAGTTTGCAATCACGCTGATGTCGGCTATCACGTCCGTGTCCGTCCTGGGATTGGACGTAACGCCGTCATCCCAATTGACAAAGTGATAGTTCATGTCAGGAATCGCCTCGACCGGCGTGCCGCTTCCGCCGTAATCAACCGTCTGCGACGCCGTGCCGCTGGTCGTTCCGTTCGCCCCCGCCGTATAGTTCAGCGTGTATGTGTTGATGGTGAAGTTCGCGGTCACGCTGATGTCAGCCGTCACGTTCAAGTCCGTCCGCGGATTGTCCGTGCTGGCGTCACTCCAATCAACAAAGTGATAGTCTGTGTCAGGAACCGCCTCGACCAGGCTGCCGTCAGCGCCATAATCGACCGTTTGCGGCGATATGCCGCTGATTGAGCCGTTCGCCCCCGCTGTATAGGTCAGCGTTAATGTGTTGGGTACGAAGTTTGCAATCACGCTGATGTCGGCTATCACGTCCGTGTCCGTCCTGGGATTGGACGTAACGCCGTCATCCCAATTGAGAAAGTGATAGCTAATGTCAGGAATCGCGGTCACCGGCGTGCCGCTTCCGCCGTACTCAACCGTCTGTATCAGCGTGCCGGTGGTCGTGCCGTTCGCTCCCGCCGTATAGGTCAGCGTGTATGTGTTGATGGCGAAGTTCGCGGTCACGCTGATGTCAGCCATCACGTTCGTATCCGTCCGCGGATTGTCCGTGCTGGCGTCACTCCAATCAACAAAGTGATAGCCTGTGTCAGGAACCGCCTCGACCAGGCTGCCGTCAGCGCCGTAATCGACCGTTTGCGGCGATATGCCGCTGATTGAGCCGTTCGCCCCCGCCGTATAGGTCAGTGTAGATGGAAGTGGCGTTGGTGTTGGTGTAGGTGTAGGCGTAGGTGTGGGCGTAGGTGTAGGCGTAGGCGTTGGTGTAGGC
>Ga0315291_10002626_pt1 | contig 23450 bp, 11 predicted proteins | sample YL17G12_20_MG_FD_203070 | JGI IMG/M metagenome (GOLD analysis project Ga0315291, IMG submission 203070) | Sediment microbial communities from Yellowstone Lake, YNP, Wyoming, USA - YL17G12_20 | ecosystem: Environmental > Aquatic > Freshwater > Lake > Sediment | place: USA: Wyoming | collected... | reverse complement strand
TGTGAACACGGTCTCGGTGCAGCTCTCGGTCAACGGTGGGGCATTCGTCTCTGACCCTAACCTGGTCAGCTTCGTCCTACAGACGTTCACGATCCCTAACCTAGCGGTCTACCCTACGGGCCTGCCTCTAGAGTTTGGGGTCAACACGATCCTGATCCGTACGATCGATATTGTCGGCGGTGTTTCGGCTACATCGTCTGTGCTCGTGACTCGGGTAGAGACAATAACTACCGATGGCATAAGGATCCCCACGGGGATTCGACTCCACAGACACAGAGATTCCGTTGACTTATTGGTTGCCGTTGCTGTTGTTCCGAATGCAGTGGCTTCGTTTCAAGGTTTCAACTTTTACGCCTCTACGTCCCCGGCGGGGGCCACAGGTTATTTCAAGATCAATGAGAAGCCCGTAACGTCTCCGACTGAGTACGAAGAATCCGACATTCTAGCCTACGATGACTTGACCGTATGGGACGTAGACCCTCAGGCATACGCGATACGTTTGAGAGTCTCTGAGGAGGACCAGTTCGGGAACGAGCTTGCAGTTCGGTTAAACACCACCCACGACAACACCGTGCTGGCGGGTAAGCTGCGGTTCACGGGGAACCTCCAGAACTACGAGTTCGAGAACTTCGTGGTCTTTACACACAGACGTGCGGGTAGTCCAGGCACCACTAACTCAGCACAGTTTGCCAATGTGTCCGATAGCGACCCTTTGTACTATGTAGTCACTGGGATCTACTTTGATCCCACCACCAATACGGAGATTGAGACTCCGTATTCGCAAGAGGTTTTAGGGGCACCTCTGATTATTGATACGACAATTCGAGATCTGCCTGGTAGGACTCAGGCACAAATCGTTACAGATTACATGACTGCTGTACTGCGGGTGAACGCGGACATTTCGTTGATCCCTGGTTCTGTGACCCGTGACGTGGACATTGATCCGTTTGCCTCAGAGGCTGAGCGTATCTGGTTCATGCTCGACTTCGTGCACCGCAGTCAGAGCTTCTTGACGCTATTGGCCGTTGACAACGTGAGTGGTAACGGGGTTTCGGATCCCGTTGCAGGTAGCGCATACAAGCAGGCTATTAAGTCGGCTTTAGGTCTGGGCACCAATTCGTCGGTGCAGAATCTCATTGACCAGCAGTTCGACAAGCTGGCGGCCAACGTCAACAAGACTCGTCTGCCAGGGCGTCAAGCTGTAGGCACCCTCGTGGTTTACACTGCAACTCGTCCCACTAAAGACTTGCAGGTCCCGGCAGGCACGTTTGCAGTCTCAACGGCGGTCTCAGGGTCTAGTGCACAACGCTTCCGCATTGGGGGCTCATATGTCATGTCCAGCGCCAATGCGGACTCCTTCTATAACTTCAATGAGAAACGTTATGAGTTGCGGGTTTCTATCGTTGCTGAGCAGGCTGGTTCAGCCGGTAACGTCCCAGCCGGGTCCATCAAGACGCTGATTGGGATCAGCGGTCTGCAAGCAATCAACGAGTCTGCCACAGTCTTCGGTGATAATGTGCAGTCCAACGCGGACTTGGCAGCTAGCTCGATGCTGGGGTTTGCCTCGGTTGATACCGGCACAGAGACGGGGTACGCCTCCACCGCTGCCAACAAAATCGGCGTCATCAAGACCGAGATCGTCAAGAGCGGCGATCCGCTTATGATGCGGGACTACGATGACGTTCGTAAGAAGCACATTGGCGGCAAGGTTGACGTTTGGATCCAGGGCGTGCAGGAACGTCAAGCCCAGGATAAGTTCGCCTTCTCATTTGAGATTGCTCGCGACACCCGTTGCCAGATTATTGACGTCACCAACCTGATCTTCAGGGTCCTGGACTCTCGCGTCACCCTCACGACCCCGATCATTGAGATCTTGAACAACCCCTCCCAAGGGCTAGGTGTCCGTAATGCGACCCTCGGACTGGACTACGACCTGACGGGCGTCTCGATTTTGGATTACCAGACGTTCAAGCTCAACACCAGTATTGCCCAGCCCGCGACGGCAGTCGATGACACCATCCTGGCCGACTATCGGTTCCGCGTCGTGAACCAGTTCTTCATGACGTTGCAACCTGTGCGTCGTGTCGTCTCTGTGGTGGGTGAGGTGTCGGGTGCTCTTGACCCTTCCACGCACTACGAATTGTTCAAGACCGACGACCCGCTGCTTGACGGTGAGAGCACGATTGCCCGGAACTATGTGGCCATCACACCATCTGGCGGCATCCCCAGTGGGGATACAATCACGGTCAACAACGAACTGCACGTCATGATCGGGTTCGAGCAAGAACCATTGGATTCAATCGGCATCAACACCGCTACGATCCGGGTGTTCAACGAACAGCGTACCATTGAGTTTGATCCCCCAGGATCTGTGGCCCCGGACTATGACATCATCCAGGGCACCCCAACTACCCCTGCTCGTATTGTTCTGACCTCTGCTTCCAAAATAGCAAGTGGTCAAGAAGTCTCGGTGGACTATGTTCACGATGAGAATTTTACAGTCACGTACGTCATCAATTCCCTCTTGCAGCAGTTGCAGGCCATCTTGAACGTCAAGCGTCATGTGACCGCCGACGTGCTGGTGAAGCAAGCGATCCAGAACGACATTGACATCGAGACTACGGTTCAGCTCAAGAAGGGTTCTTCCAAAGCTCTTACCGACCCGGTGATCCGCAACAACGTTTCGCTGAACCTCAACAAGAAGGTGATCGGCGAAGGTGTGGCTCAGTCCAACGTGGACGCGGCGATCAACGATTCCACGGGCGTTCAGTTCAATGTCTTGCCGATGGCCAAGATGGCTTACGCGGATGGTTCCCACAAACTGCGAGAGTCCGTGCTCTCTACGTACCACCACCTGAACTCTCTTGATGTGGGCGGCAACATCGCGTACATCTTGACCAACTCGTTGGAGTATCCCACCACAGACGGCGGTGGGCTCTCAACGGAGCACAAGGGCGTTTTCCAAGATGATGAGGTCATGGCGCTTGCCGATGACCTCAACCTGGTGTGCTTCGTGACGAACCAGGCGTTCATCATTGGTGCCGGTGGTGCAACCATTGCCGGGTATTCGGACGACGCCACCTTGGCGCTAGAAGGCTTCTTGCCCAACGAGTACGTGCAGGAACGACTCCGCAGAACCGCCAACCACATCGTGGTGTCGCTATTGGGTTCTGGCCTTCCGCCGGACAACCCAGAGAACCACGCTTACGCGGTGTCTTATGTGATCCGAGGCGACTCGGGTTCGCACGACATTACTGTGTCTCAGATGGAGATCATTTCGTTAGGGACTTTCACTATAACGTATGGGGGTGTCGAATGAGATTGTTTAACGAAGGTCTCACAAAGGTAGCTATCGCAAAGAAGCTTGGTACCAATAGGGTCACGGTTAGGCAGAGACTAGCAGCCTTAGGGGTGGCTCATGGCTAGATTCGTCTTCGACCCAAGTCGTTTGAACTCTACTATTTCCCAATCGGGGAAAGAGTACAACCTGCGTCTCATGCAGAGGGCGCAGACCATCTTCTCCACCCTCTTGAACTTGATGCCGTCGAACTACGTGTCGGCGATCCAGGGCCCCAACTACACTCAAGCTCTCAAGGCCGTGGCGGTAGAGTTGGCCCGCCTGGAACTTGCGCTCGAAGACGTAGACCGTGACCGTGCATTCGCCACAACACGGTCCGATTTCCTGTGGTCCATCGTGGGTTACTTGGTGTTGGTGAACAGCAAGTTACCTGAACTTGGGTTCTCAGATGAGGAATTCCGTACTTTCTTCCTCAACCTGGTCCGCATCTACTTTCAAGGGTCCATACCCGAGTCCATGTCCGATGTGGTTGAGCTGTTCCTCTCGGGGGACATCCAGGTTACTGAGCAGTTCTTGCTCGTCCGTAAGGGTGCCAGTGGGCTCGACATCTCAGATGAGTTCGGGTTCACCGTTGACTACCTGGTGCCGCCCGGCGGGGGCTTCCCACCCAACATCTTTGAGGCGGACTCTGCTATTCGGCAATTGCTTGACTTGGTGCGTCCAGCCCACACGCTCTACCGCATCAGGTATATCTTTAACGATCGGTACATACCTAATGACACAATCGGGAAGATCCTAGACGCCATGCGGTGGCGGATGGGTATCTACCACTACGACGATTTTCGTAGTTATTGGACGGGTATTCGAGACCGAGACCGTCTTGGAAAGAAGGTCAACCAGAGCGTAGTCGGAGAGGATCACACGCACGACTTTTAGAAACGCTTTGGTCTCTAATGGTAAGAATACAGTCCTGTGAGCTTGTATGTGCCGTTTGCCATGGACTCAGGACTATACTCCGACGTACTAAAGATCCTGAAATCCTCGATTTTGCTGCATCGTGGAGAAAGCAATGACTTTTGACGATGACTTCTGATCTATCCCGGCGTGTAGCGCAGCGTTATGTCACAGCCGAGCTGCTTACCAAGCAGTGGCTGATGGGTGTGCGTCGTGGGTGGTTATCGTTGCTCAAGCCCACCATTCACGATTGGCCGGACGTATTCAAGGCCTTCGATCGGCTGATCGAGTTCGTGAACAACCTCGAAGAACAAGTGCTGTTCGTACGCCGTGGGCCGTACACGACTTCCCCGCAGATGAGTGAGGGGAAGGAGCTACGAGAAGCCTCCAAGCGGCTGAAGGACGTGCTGAACGATCTGTACAGCTCCGCAAAGTTCTGGCACTTGCAGGCCACGGGCAAGCCGGGCGACCCTTTTGTGCAACGCAAAGATGACGGCGAGCGGATGCTCCAGATCTACAAGGATAACTTCGCGGGGACCCTAGAGGTCCACGTCAAGACCAAGAAAGACTTCGCGAAGGGGCGGTGGAATGATACGCGCTCTGCGGGGATCACAGAGCTGTTCGACAAGATCTTGGAGATCCTGAGGGCGGACGCCAAGCGTCTTGACGACGCGATGCAGGCCGAAGAAGAGCATGGGATCTCGGTGACCCGCGAGAACTTCGCGGAGCCTGCGTTTCGTGAGTTCTCGTTTGGCCGCATGAAGGTCATCGTTATTGACCCAAGCGCTACCGGCACTCTCGTGAAGGAGTACGTCCGGGCGCTTGACCGGGCGCACACGCTCACTTCCCAGAAGGGCTTTGGCAAGCTCTGGTACGGCGTTGTGTTCCTCAAGTCATCCAAGTACGAGAAGCTCACAGAGCAAGAGACGGCGGAGTACGCTGAGTACGGCTACGAGCAGATGGAAGCTCGCTCTGGGATGTATCACTCGGGCGAGGATAACGTGGTGCTTACGACGCCCCCGAACGACGCGGAGCGGGTCATCACCCACGAGCTGGGGCACCGCTACTGGTTCAAGTTTATGACCCCTGCGAACCGGGCGCGTTTCAACGCGGCGGTCGTCACCAACCCTTCCAAGAAGGTTAGGGACCTCCCGTCGGGTCCGCTCGATGACGAGGGCCGGGAGAAAACGGTGTTCCCGGTCAGCACCTACGGCCGTAGCTCCATCGAAGAAGCGTTTGCCGAGGTGTTTGAGCGCTACGTCAGCGGCGGGGACATGGATCGCGACCAGCTCCGCACGTTCAAGACCCTCTTGGCCTCTGAGAAAGATTCACTAACACAGCATGTAGTGGACCGCTACCTCCATGCTCGTCAACAGTAACGGAACCACGCTCGAAATCCTGTTCGGGAGCCCACTGGGCCTCCAAGGCAGCACCATTCCGTCCAACTACCAGGTGCTCGTTGGGGAACCCGGGGCGGTCCCTGTGGGGGTTCAGTCAGTCACTCCGCTCTACACGGAGTACCAGTCCGGGGTCGGCTTCGTAGGGCATTCGGATGACGGGGCCCTACGGGGTTCGGCAACCTTCCGGGCTGAGGCAGACTACTTGACGCCCGGCTTTCAAGTGAGGGCTGCCATGCGGGGCCAGGCAACCCTCACGGCGTCCCCTGCCTACGTGCAGACGGTCAGGACCCGAAGGTTCACCCCTACGGGTGTTTACGCTCCAATCAGCACCGGGGACTACATCTCGCTCCAGAGTGCTGCCAACAACATCGCGTTCGCCCGGGTGCTGGACGTCCACCCCGACGGCACCTTGATTCTGGATCGTGACCTTTTAGCTGTGGATCCCGACAACGGCTCCATCGCTTGGACCCACACCTCAGCACTTGAGGGGGTCTCACTAGAGATCAACAAGCCCACCAACGGGAAGCTCTACACGGCAACCGTTCATGGGCTCCAGGACACCCTGGGAGCCCCCTACGAGGACTCACAAGACTTCACTGCGGTGTCGGCCAAGCCCCAAGTGGTCGAGGCTGTGCAGCTCGCTGAAGGGCAGCTTCTCATCACGTTCTCGGACACGATGCGGGTAGACTTCGCCTTGTTGAGCCCAAACGAGTACGAGGTGACGGGCCCCTCGATGGTGCTCGTGAAGACCGTTCAGACCGTCACACCCCAGCAGGTTATGCTCACCACCGTGGGGATGGGTACGGGGGCCTACCAAGTCACCGTAAATGCCACAGGAACCCCGCACGATGTGGCGGGCAACCCTATGGACCCCGTGTTCAACATGGCCATCTTCACGGGTAGCCCGGCGCTGGCTTCACGCTCAGTCTACGTGGACAAGGGCCCAATCACTAAGCCCACGTTGGTGATCCAGACGGGTGCGGCGGGACCCGGGGCTCCGATCATCGGACAAACGGGCCTGTCAGCGAGCATTTCGGGGTTTGGCTCTGGGGTCGCTACCGTGACGGGCTTGTCGGGGATGACCTCAGGTTCGGTAGGCCATCTCTTGGTTCTGAGTGGGGCCGCGTCTGCGGGCAACAACGGGACCTTCCTGATCAAGTCGTACGTGTCTGCGTCGAGCGTGACGGTTTACAACAGCTCAGGGGTGGCTCCCGACGTCAACGATGGGTCGATCACTTGGACTGAGCACTTGGCCTCGGGAACCATCAATAGCCCCACGCAATTGACGCTGCCCACCGCCAACATTACGGCAGCGCATGTGGGGCTCTACCTCACGTTGACCGGCTCCACAGTCAACGACGGGACCTTCAAAATTACCCAGAGAGTCTCGGCTACCGTGGTCAAGGTGACGGCAAGCTTCTCGCTTCCTGACCCCGTGAATGGGACCATCGGTTGGCAACTCCAGGACCCCCGGAACGGTGAAATCGCGGATAACCCCACGGATGTGGTGGTCCGGGTCAATGCCGTTCCTGTGATCCCCGACGCAGTGATCGGGCTTCTTGGTCAGATCGTGCTCCCTATGGTCCCGTCCCCCACCGATACCGTGGACGTGGACTACTGCTGGGTCTGCAATCCCGTGGTGGACTTCCGGCGGCTCAACTCGCAAGAGTTTCGGCTCAACAACTGGAACCGCGACAACGGACGACCCGCCGATTCATCACGGCACAAGTACCGCTACAACAATACGCTGATCCAGACCGATACGTTCTTGAGCCTGAGCCCTGAGGAATTGACGGGCACCGCTACGTTCCCAACGAGCGTGACACTCAACGATGTGAATGGCCAGTTTCTAACGACCATTCAAACAGCGTCGTTTGTGACAATCACCAGCGGACCCAACAGTGGGACACGCAGACAGATCGTCACCGTTTTCAGCAACACCATGCTGATCCTAGATGCCCCTATCTTGAGTTTGACCGGGGGCACTTATCGGATCGACCCCGTGGATCTCAGGGCTGAAGTTGCGCAACCGCAGCAACGGGATCTCAAGTACCGGGCCTACGAGCGGGCTTACTCGGTTGCGCTCAACGACCCGAACCTTCTGCTACTGAACTCGCCGAATCACCGTATCGCGTTCCCGCCGATGGCTCGGCAGCTCCAGAGCACGTTCGTCAATTACCAGGCCACCGTGCTCCCAGAGGCGGATCCTGTGGCCCCCTGGGAACGGCACGGGTCTGGGTCCGCTGTCATTGCGGGTACTGACCTCGTGGTGGTGGACGCCTCGTCCGGGCCTTCCCTGACGGGCAACCCCATCTTCTGGTCCCAAACAATTGACCTCACGTTTGACCATGTGTTCGCCATTGCATGGCGGATGATGATCAATGCTGTGCCGTTGCCCCAAGGCGTCTTTACGGGCATCGCAGCGGGCTACTCGGATGACGAGAAGGCGGTAGTGATCGGCTTCTTGGATGATGGCGGGGTCAAGAAGATCGGCGTTCTGAAAGCGGGCGCTGGTAACGACCCATCGGACATCACGGCCTGGACCGGCGGTCTTGATGGCTCGGGAAACCCCACGGGTGTCCCGATGGATCTCGACTGGTCCATCCTACGCAGCTACCGGGTGTTCAGGGCCAGAACGGGGATCATCACCTTCTACGTGGATGGGTCCATCACGCCCTCTCTCCAAGTGGTCCCGGATGACCTGCCGTACCTTGAGGAACTGAATGCCCCGTTCAACGAGCTGCAAGGGTCGTTCTTTGGATCTCTGTCTCGTGAGGCCGAGAACACTTCCACGTGGAGCTTCGTTCGCTACACGGCGATTCCGATCAACCCCAAGCAGACCGCTCCTTCGATCTTCGTGTCCTATGAAGGCACTACGCCCCCGGAGTCAGCGTCGCAGCCTTGGACCCCCGTGGGCTTTCATGGAACCGAGACCATCATTGCGTCTGACTTCTTGCTGTTGGATTCAACGAGTGCCACGGACCCTGTGTTGACGATTCAGACAGGCTCAACCGGGACTGTTCTCGATCACACCACATTGTCTCTGCCAACAGCTTCCCTGACCTCCTACATGGTGGGCTTGAGCATCAGGTTAACTGGCACGACAGTTAACTCAGGGGTGTTCAGAATTACTGAGTTGCTCTCATCTACCATAATAAAGGTAGCTGCAATTCTAGACCCCTTTGACGCCGCCAATGGTGCTATTTTTTGGGAGGTTTTCAATCCTGACGTGTCTGGTTTGATCAGCGGGGACTTCAAGGGCTTTGCTCGAATCGAGCCCTTGCTGGCTGAGTCCTTTGACACGGTGCTCGATGTGAATGTTGCCTTGAGGACGTTCACTCACGGGATTACGCCCAACGCGGTGATGGCTGCGGTGGATGACGGGACACGCCTCATCCAACTGAGCCTATTCCCGGACAAGGCGGCCCCGAAGTTCAGCTACGGCGGCCGGTCCCTGCCCAACCAATTCGCCCCTTATCTGTGGAATCAATCTGGTGGTGAAACCCCGACGATGGTGGGGCAGTACCTGCGGATCGCGGACTCTTCCACGCTTGACGGCCTCGTGTACTACCTGGACGACCTGGCGTTGGTCACGTCGGCCAATCGTGTCGTTGGGTCACTCACGGACTACGCGATAGAGTTCCGGACTCAGGTCCAGAGCTACACACCTGACATGGTTGGGTTCGCGGGCGTCATGTCCTCGGTCTACGATAGCTCGCGGTCCGTGGGAATCATGCTGGAAGACGTGTTGGGGACCCGGTACGTCACGCTTCACTCGGACGGCACTCCGGTTGTGGGCGGCCAATTCGCCTTCGACTGGTTTGACGGTAAGTTCCATACCTACCGTGCTGTCAAATCTACGGGTGGGAACCTTGTGACCCTGTTCATCGACGGGATCTTCGTAGGGTCCACGCTCTACAGCAACTTCACGGTTCCGGCCCCTTCGATTACGGGTCTTGTGTCATTTGGCTCGGCCACACCACTCAGCGTCCAAGCTCAATCTTCGGCGTTGTGGGCATACGCTAACTTCTGGCGTATCAACCCAGACTACGCCTCAGCGCCTCTCGATCCCACGAGTTACCGGCGGTACTGCGGCCTTTGGAAGGGCTACGACTCGGATCAGTTGACCGGCTACCACTTGCCGCTTCGTACAGCGGGCCGAATGGCACAAGTGGCGGGTAACGTCCTCACCGATGCGAACCAGAACTTCGTGGCCAGCGGGGTTCTGGTCGGGGATCGCATCGTAATCGACTCTGGGCCCAACAAGGGCGCTTACGATGTGGCTTCAGTGGCCCCCACCATCCTGACAATTTTGGGTATGTTCCCTGTGCAGCCCTCGGGCGTGGTCTACCGGGTAGTGTTTGAGACCGATTGGTCCACACCTCACCGGTATCGCATCGTGAAAGACCCCGGGGGCGGCGTCTCGGTCTTCTTGGACACGAACCCTCTACCACTCATCCACGCAGATTACAGTGCCGTGGACCTGCCTCCGAGCACCTCGGGTATCGCCTGGACGGTTTCGGGTGCATTGCCCTCGATCCTGTGGGGCGCTTTCGACCCCACCAATGTCTCTCAGACCTCTTGGGATTACGTCCGGTTCGGGGCAGTCCGGTCGGTTTCGGAACTCGGGATCGTCCCGCATCACCAGGTCTTGAACCAGCGCAACGTCATGGCTTCGTTCGAGCACCACCGGACCAACATTCCGCACGCCCACACGGACTTCTGGTCGGAGTCTGAGGGGATCCCGCCGCAGACGGAACCTGATCTGCTCCGCGATCCCAATCTCGTGGCCTACACGTTGCTCAACGACTCGACCCCGTTGGTGCCTTCGACGCAGACCTACGAAGTCCGGAGCCCAACCCCTGTGTTGGTTTCGACCGTAGGGCTCAACCGGCCTGAGGACGTGCTGGGCAGCCAAGCCTTCCTGCTCAACAACGCATCGCAGACGATCCAAATCTTGGTTCCTGACGACGTGCTCTACAACTGCTTGCAGGTCATCGAGAGCGACATCGGGGATCCTAACCTGATCTTCCCGTTCGATGATGAGTGCCAGCCAAGCTTCGGCCCGCTGTTCTTCCAAAAGGAAGTGTGCCTCACCTACGACGGCTCGGTGCTGCCTGAGAATGACCCGACCGCCGCATCCCCGTGGACCCGGGTCAGTGACGACGACTCGCACCAGTTCGCCTCTGCCTTCTCGGGGGTCTTGACCTACGGGACCGACGCTACGGGCACCCGGACCACGTACCGGAACAACTCCCCGTTGCCCGACTCCATCGGGCTTGAGACTGAGGTGAAGTTCCGACTCAAGCTGCTCCTGGACTCAACGGGCGGCCTCGGGGACTCACAAGTCCGTGTCGGTTTCTCCAGCCCGGGTGTGACGGTGGGTCTGGCCTTCGTCACGACACCTCTGGGTGAACGCTACGTCCTGGCGGTGGACCTCAACAACGGGCAGACCTTGGGCGGTATCCCGTTCGACTTTTACGACGGAAATTATCATGACTACCGCTTGGTGCGGACCCCTGGGTTGGACAACATCCGAATCTTCATCGATGCGTGAGGTAGGGTATGGCGAAGCTTTCGATCACATTCGATTCCCATGCCCCGGCGGCAACTCTCGTTCGCATTGATGATGAGGTTGTCGGGTATATCCAAAAGATCCAAGTGACCCCTAACAGCACAACCATCGGGTTTCCGGCAGTGGGTAAGCTCTCCGCAGAAGGCGAGCAACATGTTCAAAGTGCCATCGACCGGCTTAACCAGTTTGTGTCATTAAAGGTCGTGAGGGAATGATCATGCCCAGACCCCTAGCAGTCAAAGTCGCAGCTCGATACACGCAAGCGATCCTCGAAGGGATTGCGCGAGACGTAGTTTCATACTCAATCCAGAAAGCTTTGGAGAAAGTTAAGCTTGGTAAGCACCTGAAAAGTGTAGTGGTCCCAGATGCCCCAAGTGATCACTTTTCAGATGGTAAAGAATTGTCGTCGGATGGGGACTTAGGCTACGCTTTCACGATTCACTACCCAACCAAAGCGGTGACCACTTTCTCATTTGAGGTTGATCTACAACCTACTGAGCTTGAACAAAACATACGTGTCGAGCTTGATGATGACGAGGGTATTTCGTCGGAGCAAATTCAGGCAATCCTGAAGGGAATTGACACCGCTGGTATGTTTCGATCAGCTACGCCGGTTATACCGAAAGACGGGAGTCGAGAGACTTCGGAGATTCTAGAGGACATTGAAGCACGAGTGGAAGTCCAGCAAAGAACTGAGGCCTACTCGCATGACGGGCCAGTGGAGTTGGCGGAGTACCCTACTGTATACCTTCGTTGGGACGCGCAACCTACCAAGCAGGAGTTGAAAGCTCAATCGCAAGGCTCCGGGTTCAGTTACAAGGTCCTACTTAGAATTGAGTGGGACCTCAAACCGAGTGGGTGGGCTTTTGATGCAGACTTACGTAGATACAACAAATGGCACCCACTTAGACTTGCCGTTAACCACGGGCCTTGATGACTGACTTGATCGGACCATACGGTAGTGGCGAGTACGGATCTGGACCGTATGGATCGGCGTATCCTCCGTACGGTATTGAGTCCGCCACCGCTCTATCTCCGACTCTGGTCAGAATCCGGTACACGGCTCTCTTTGATGCGTCTTTCCCGCCGCTCTTATCCGCAGCCAATTACTCGATCTTCCCTTCGTTGGTCGTCCACACGGTTATCCTGGAGAGCGCCCAAACCGTACTGCTGATCACAGACCCACAGGTCGAGATCGTCTACACAGTAACGATCTCGGAAGCCAAGGGGTACTTTGGCCAACCCCTGGATCCGAATCTCGATGAAGCTAACTTCCTGGGTGTTCCTGAGGCCCCAACGTTCTTTGCGGTGGCTACCCGTAAGAATCGCGTCCGTGCAGTGTTCACGGAAGCGATGCTTCAGAACTCGTCTCTGACCGATCCGTTGCAGTACGTTCTCACGGACCTGGACAACAACCCCATCCCAATCTTGACCGTGGGGGCGGAGCAAACATCGAACGTTCGCTCTACGGTTTTGACTCTTGGGACGGATCTTACGGATGAGAGGCACTACCGGCTCACCACGTTGGGCGGCATCATTACGGCGACCCTCAAGCCACTCACGCCTGACACCTCAGTATTTCAGTTCGTAGCGAACCTGCTTACTACCGCGATCCCGGTGGATCAGTTTTCGGGTGAGGTACAGAACGGCCTCTACGGGATCCATGGTGGACTCGTATTCTTCTCACCCGCTCTGGTAAACGCGGCTGCCAATTCCATCATCCAGGTGGAGGACGTGTCGGTTTGCACCAAGGCTTACGACGAATACCACTTCCCGCAGCCTTTGGATCCCCCCGTACTGTTCACACACGGCGCGGGTGTTGGGCCCACTCCAGTTGTCACAACTCTCAACTCGACAGCCGCACTTTGGGCCAAGTTCCCACGTCTTGTGGATGCTCGATTTGACCTGGAGCTACTGCCCGCTGATACGGTAGAGGCCCCTTCTGATACTTCTGTGGTGGTCACCATGTCGGAGACTTGGGACCCGACGTACATATCGCTGCTTAACTCGACCAGTTGGCGCACGTTTGATGCAGACGTGCCCTACACAGGGGCTGTCGCTAGCATCACGGCCTTTGCTGCAAACGAGGTTACCCTGACTGGGCTGGTAGGCATGACGGTCAACTCGGTAGGCGGGTTCCTGAAGCTATCCGGTGCCAACACCCCGGGGAATAACGGGACGTTTCGGATCACGGCTTTCATTTCAGCCGTTTCAGTAAAGGTTTTCAATCCACTTGGTGTAGCCCCAGACGTGAACAACGGGGCGATCACGTGGACCAAGCCCCCAGCTTTCATCACGGCCAACAACCTTGCGCCAATCCCCCCAGGGGCGGCTTCGGTCACTACCGTCTTGTGGCAAGCGATGCAGGGCAGTTCGACGTTCGGGGCGGATGCAACGGTCCTTTGACTAGTTTCCTTATGGACCACCTAGTTCGGCAAAGAGACTGTCCACCTTGTGGACCGCCAGGAGATGAAGATGAAAGGGATCGAAGCATTCGGGAAGGCTAGTGAAAAACCACCCGCCTTCGCTGTACGCAGCGTGAACCAGGAGGATTTCGGTTACTACATTCGCGGCGATGTCTTCTTTACGCTTCGGGATGGCCAGACTGGCGAGATTCAAGAGGAGCGTGCGCTTCGGAATCTCGTGGTCTTGGATGCCTCGATTCTGATCGCCCGGCTCATGAAGGACCCTGCGGAGCCCCCGCACGGTATCTACGCTCTCGCGGTAGGAACGGGAGATGTGGGATGGAACCCCATGGCCCCACCGGCCCCGACGGCAACCCAACGTTCGTTATACTCAGAGCTGGCCCGCAAGACATTCGCCAACACGCAGTTCATTGACGGGGCTGGCGTTCCTACCGCGATCCCCACAAAGGTCGTGGACTTCACCACCACCTTCGCAGAGTCCGAGGCGGTTGGCCCGCTCGTGGAGATGGGCCTCTTGGGCGGCAACATCTCAACCAACATGGCGGTCAAGAACCCGGTGCTCCCGCCAAACGGGCCGTACAATGTAAGTGTAGACCTTACCTTATATGACACTGAAGTGAACTACCTTACATTTGCTGTAATTAATAAACCGCCTACATCCACCTTGACGATTGTGTGGCGCTTGAGTTTTTAGGTGTACACGCCTGTCATGAAAACCTGCACAAAATGTGGTCAGGCTAAGTTGCCAGACGACTTCGTAAAGAACCGTCGTGGGTGGTGTTGTGCTTGCCCCCACGCCTACGTCCAGGTTCTAGGCACGTTGCCAGATAGCCAGGTAGCCGCACGGTTTAGACACCATGAGGAGAGTGTTCGTCTTGAACGTGTAGCTCTTGGGATCCTTAGTTTTCGAGAGCGGTGCGTGTCTCGTTTAGAGGTCAATGGGGTTCAGACAAAGCTCTGCACGAAGTGCATGGATCGCAAACCTTTGACAGCGTTTCCCAATGCTAAGTGTGGAGACGGTTTTGCGGCTGAGTGCAAAATTTGTCGCGCCTCGCGTGTACAACCCTCTAACCGGGAATACCATGCGCGTAATTCAGAGCAGTACGCCGAGCGGTACAGGGCCAATCTGTTTGAGAATCGAGTGCGGGGCGCTGCGCTTACTGCACAGCGTAGACACCAACGGTACGTTCTGATCGACAGCCTCAAGAGTGTGCCTTGTCTAGATTGTGGGATCACCTTCCCACCTTGCGTTATGGACTTCGACCACCTGGATGGAGACGCGAAGGTCTCTAACGTTAATAGGTTAGTCGGGTCCGCTCCATGGGACGTTGTTCTAGCGGAGATCGCCAAATGTGCGTTACGCTGCGCCTGTTGCCACCGCTTAAAGTCCTGGGTATCTAGGACTAAACGCCCTGAGGCAAAACTCTCGAAGAAGCGAGAATTAGTGCGCTCTCTCAAGGCCAAGCCGTGCGTTGTCTGTGCGAAGTCCTTCCACCCTTGTCAGATGGACTTTGATCATGTGCGGGGGGTCAAACGTGGTGAGGTCTCTCAACTAACGAGCCTGTCCCGGGAAGAAATTCTTGAAGAGGTGGGTAAGTGCGATGTGGTCTGTGCTAACTGTCATCGCATTAGAACCAATAGTAGACCCCAAGGAAATCGTCGCCTGTCTTCAGAAGGGGTAGTCCGCCATGCCTAAGAACTTTGGGCCAGCCGTCTCCGGGTACTTAGTTCCAACCGGGAGAAGTTTTGAAACTGTCGTCTATCAAGCGGGCAAGCCTGTTTTAGATAGGGAAAATAACCTTCTCCAGGACGTAGACGGTGGGGCCGCCCAAGACGTCTTGCGGCGTTCCACGCCCTCGGGTTGGATCTCTGATGATTTCACCAACACTTCGGACCCCGTGGGGGCCATCTTCTCACCGCTGCCTGTGGCGGAAACGATTGAGATCCCCAACGGCCTCGTGGCTCACGTCAACGGTTGGATGCTCAAGATCCAGCACACTGGTGTCACGGGTTCCAACCAGGTCTCCCTAAGTTCAGGTCCAGTAGGGTCTGGAGCACAGCGTACCGACATCGTGGTGCTTGAGGTTTGGCGTCGTCTAGTTTCGGCCTCCCCGAGCACCGACGGCAAGTCCGCTATGGGGCGCATTTGGCAACAAGGTAACGTTGCCACAGACCCGGCAAACGATGCAGTTTTGAACTACCCGGACGACATCCTAGATGTCAACGTTGGGTCGGAGACGACCAAGCGGGTTCAGATCCAGTACCGGCTTCGTGGTGTTCAGAACGTCAACACTTTCTCATTCCCCTACGGCCTTGACGACCCGGCGGTAGTGGCGAACTCGGTGCCTCCGAGTGCTGCATTACCTGACGGTACCGCGACGGTTTTCCCTTACGTGAATCAGTCGTCCGCAGGGGATCCGGGCCTTTGGATCGCCGGGGACGGTAATCCGGCCAACACTCTGGGTACCGTTGATGGGTACATGTACTGTATCCCACTCTTGGCCGTGTTCCGTCGGAATCAGACGGCCTTTGATCGCCGTCTCAATCAGAACGGTGGGGTAGCTTCGCCTGGGCCCTCGGACCGTCCGGATGGCCTTTTTCAAGACATCTTTGCGGCTGAGGACATCGCGGACTTGCGTCACGGCGTGTCCCCCACGGGCTGGTCGTACGCGGAGCTTCTGGAGAAGGCCACTAACTCCATTTTTGATAATTCCATTCGTTCAGAGATCACCGACACTTCGCCCTTCGGTGGAGGTTGTCGTGGCACCACGGTTCTTGTGGCGAATGAGATTGGCATCTCGGCGGCTCACGGGGGTGTGTTACCAGACACTGGGATCACAGGATCGGGGCCGCTAGTAGGTGAGTTTGACGCGATCCGTAGGCGCTTCTCGGATCGTTCAATGTTTGAGCCCGTGACGGTAGTGATCCCTCCGCCTGGGGGTGGTTGGGTCAATGGGGCGGTCATCAACATTGATCCCACAGCGCTCGCTGTGTACCCCTACCCGGCCTTCAACTGGTCAAGCTACGCCCCAGCCACGGTGCGCTTTCTGGACGTTTTGTCGGCCCGCTGGGCGGGTTCTGCGGGGCCTCTCAAGAACATTGACGCGACCCCGCACATCAAGACCGTCACAGACTTGGGTGCCGCACCTATCCTTCCGTTGACGGTCACGTTTGGCACCACCGTGACGGCTCTGCTTCTCACGACTGAGCCTCTGTATGTGACCCTGCTTGTCGGTTACCCGACTGGAGTTGGTCTGGCGAATACCCCGATAGCCGACTACGGGGCCAACTCTTTCGCGGTCAACAATCCGGCTCAGTTGCCAGCGCTAGCTCCCGTGAGCTTCTCTGCCTTTACCGCTCAGGCGTTGGACTACGCGCATCGGGAAGTCCAGCTAGAGTACACGACCGTAACGCTGACTCTCCTTCTTCGGTCGGATTCTGTTGGTACTTCGCTACAACTCCCGGAGCGTGCTCAGGTTCTTGTGTCGAGTGCTCCGACTGCTGGGGTGCTGACTGCGGATGGACGCAGCATCACCATTGCAGCGACCCCCAACACAAACTTCACGATCATGTATCAAGCTCGTCGGCCCATGCCGCAGAACGATGAGCAAATGGTGATCTACTACCGGACTGCCGCCCCTCAGATGGCTCGTAACGCCTTGTTGAGCGGTAGTTTGACGGTAGTACCCAAACTGGTTGGGCAGAAGATGTACGCCTTGCTGACGGGGTCAGGCTCTCAGGATGAGGGGTACCCGTTCTCTCAAGCGTACGTGCAGACTGGCGGCATATTCCCAAGCAATCTTGTGGTGTACTCGGGTGAGTCTGAGTTATCGGGCCGTTCCGATGTGTCGGTGGCTGACTTCAACGCAGAGACCGGTATGTTGGCGTTGCCTGTGTACGTGCCGATGGTTGCTAACCCAGAGTCTTTGACTCTCACACGGGGGCTTGGCGACATTGACATCGAGGGGCGGACCTACTTCAAGACGGTTCCGGCTGGGTACATCCCGAATGCGTACGCTCAGGATTTGAGTAGCCCAGATCGGCACAAGGATATTTTGCCGCTTTTGGCTGAGTTGGCGGTGGATGGCCCGTTGGGGCACCGAGGGCAGCTCGTCCTCATCCTACTCCTTCGATACGCTCTCTTTGATGAGACGAACGGTGTGTACTTCGACGCTGACCTGAACGCGAACACAACGAGCGCTTCGGTGTTTCGAGTCAAAGGGAATCTGCTTACCAAGAGGGCTTCGTAATGCCGTCTACACGCGACCCAGTTGCAGTTGTGAACCCTGGCCCGGGCCGCCTCCCGGCCAACACCGTTACGTCCAGCGCTCTCCTGTTCCCTCCGGGGGGCGGGGGTGGTGCAGCGTTGACGGCCCACATTACGGATCCCGTTGATGCTCACCAGGCCTCTGCGATTGGGCAGGCAGGGTATGCGGCGGTTAACGCTACCTGGGTTGAATCCGTTGCCGGTGTGGGTGGGACTCAGAACGCTCTTACGAAGCTATTTGACGCAGCCAACGCTCGTCCTACGTGGGTCTTGGATGCCAACCCCGCTGAGAAGGGTGACTTCGTTGGACCCAACGCTCTCATCAATGCCTATGCTGCGATCGGTACGCACCGGCCCATTATCTATCTGCGTCCTGGCGTCTACAACTGGACCAACCCCGCCCCGTTTGACGGCGTGACGATCATCGGCGCTTCGTTTGCTGGGCTTTCCGTTTCCAGGATCCAGAACTTGGCGGGAGACATGGTGGTCGGCATTGCCTCCCACTTTAGTAACGTTGAAATCAAGCTCTCAGGCGATCTGCTTTTCCAAGGTGCTTTCAACCTAGGTTTTAGCACCTTCAATTCGGTGGCCACTGATGTCAGTGGTGACATCCGAATCCAGAATGTCGGGAACATTCTGGATAACGTTGTAGTTACCGGGGGCACGTCGCAGTTCTTGGCCGTGCAGCAACCCGGCAACACTTTTAGGAACTGCCAGGGTTATCAAGTGCGTCTGCAAATAGCTGCGGACTACACGAAGATGGACACCGTGACTTCAATCGACCCCGTGAAGTACCCAGCACTTCCTGCGGTTTTTGTTGAGACTAGTCACAACATCTTGTCTCAAGTAAAGGTGGCCGATGCACCTGCGGGTGGTATATCCGTTGCGGGTAACCACAATAACGTAACGGATGTTACGTTCGACGGTGTGGCAGGACCTGGGTCAGCCACCTTGGTTGATATCCAGGGCAGCCACAACCTTCTCAACGATATTTCCCTCAACAACTTGACGGGACAGGGGAATCGGCTCGTGGTCGTACGGGGTACGGGTAACCATATCTCTAGCCTTAGCATCGAGAATACTGTTTCCCAAGTCCCTGATTTCGTTTCCTTGGGTGGTACGAACAACAGCATCGAAGGGTTGACCATTGACGGTGTGTCCACCACCCTGTTCTCGAACCTTCTTCAGTTCGATGGCAGTTCGTGCCGTGTGTCGGGTATGCGTGTGACCGCAGTAGATGGTTACAACGCTCCTATGGTTAAGTTCTCGGGCGGGGGTAATGGTAACAACACTTTGGACGTGCTAGCCGTGTCGGGTGTCACGAGTCCCGGAGCGACGTTATTTGGCGTGCTCGCTTTCGAGGGTCAAGGCGATATTGCTAGAGAGGTCACCATCTCTGGGGTGCCCAATCAGCCCGCACTAACATCTCTTGTGACGTTCTCCAATTCTTCGCTTTCTTCCGTTGAGCATTTGCGCATCACAGGTTCCACAGCGCCTGCGGGAATTCTCATATTCCTTAGCGGCACGAGCAACACTTGCAAGGATGTGAGTCTCGATGCCATTGGGGATTTACAGGCGAATTTCAAAGCCATTCGCATTACGGGGAACAACGCGACGCTGAACAACATCCGGTTCAACGGCATCTTGAGCAATACGGGCGCGACTACGTTCCCTCTCATTGAGGTCTTTGGTACCAACGTCCGGATTGATGGGGTGCTGTTTCAAAGCATCGGGACCGCGAGCGGAATCACGGTACCACTCATCCGCGTCTCTGGGGGCCACGGCTCCATTGGTAACATCAAGGCCGATGGTACGGTCACCACTTTGAACTGTGGTCCAATCATCTACCTCTCGACGATCACATTCGGGTACCCGTTGCGGATCCATGACGTGCATGGTGACAACTCTGCGCTCAGCACAGAGAACGCTTTCCACTCGACGGCATCTGGGATCTGGACTGTTGAAAACTCTTACTTCAGTTCTCGTGGTGCCGGATCGGTAACGACAAGCGCCACGGTCTTCGTGGAGAACTGCTCCGGGTTCGTGTTCAAGAACGTTTCGATCATAGCGACCCAAGGGCATGCAGCGGCCTTTCCGAATGCAGGCGGGTCTCTTGAGAACGTGCTGATCTCGGGTCTTGATCTTGGGGGGTCCTCAGGGGCAGGGCGACAACTCTTTCACGGGTACGGATTTGTTGGCGCTCTTGTTACGCTGCCCCTGGTGCTTCGGGACTGCACCATGGAGTATGGTGCCTCCAACTGTAACCCCACCATGGGTACTGGAACGGGGGAACCCGTGATCTTCTTCGGTGGCTCGGGCGGGACAGCGGTTGCCAACCATGGCTCAACGATCATCGATGGTTTGACCATTACCGCCGGAGGTTCCGTTGTAAACCAGCATCGTGATGGCTTGATTAGGGTTGACATCGCGAGTCAAGCAGAGGACGTGGGAACTGGGGTATACAAGAATATCAGCATTGATTTGAAAGAGATCACTTGGTTCGCGACTGGGCTAACCCGACTCGATCCATGGGTGTTCGAGATAGTAGGGGATGGTGATGATGTTTCTATGGCCCTGGTTGAAAACCTGAGCATCAAAAACATTAAGGAAAGCAACTTCGTTGATGCACGTAGTATCGTTTTTGCGGTTGGGGTTAGAATCAATGGTTTGACGGTAGATGGACCATCTACCGGCGTGCATGGGACAAGTGGTTTCCGTTCAACTCTGGTTGATCTGACCGAATGTATAGCTTCTAACATTCGCATAGGAACCCAGCAAGGGATCAAACTTAATGCCGGTGCGGGGGCCATTGCGTACCTGGGCCTGACTCGTTCCAAGGTGGATGCAGTAAATGTCCTAAGCAACGTAGTCGGCTCCATCTTTACCTATTTGTGTCGTATGACTGGAAATGGGCGGCTAACTTGCTCGCTTTCCAACGCGGTTCTTACTGACCTTACCGACTCAACTTGCACTGGGGCTGGTATTGACATAAGTGGTGGCACCATTTCGGATGTTTCCATAACTATAGATGGGATCTTATCTTCAACGATTGGTCTTAGAATTTCCAGTTCATTCGGTGCACTGGTCTCTAATCTCTCGTGCCTCACGTCACGTGCGGGCATCGCCGGACAAGAGTGTCTACGCATCACCGATTCACAAGATGTCGTGATACGTGATTCCATCTTCTTAGCCGAGGGTGGTCGTGCAGGGCATGTCAACGACTCGGGTGTAACCCTAGAGAGAGTGACATTCAAAGGAGGTGAAGTTGTAATGTCGGCAGGCACCCAGCTTTTCACAGGATGGGGGCATGCAACTACAAATCCCATTTCACCGCTGGCTATTCGGGACTGCGTGATGGAATATGGTCCAGCCAACTGTGGCAACGGCACAGTTGGGCACCCCGTGATTTTCTTGGGTGGTACTCTTGGCGCTTCCATTGCCGATCACGGCCCTCTAGATGTCAAAGGGTTAAAGATACGTCCTGGCAGCAGCATCGCTTTGTTCGGTCTTGGACAACCACGAAACACAATACTCGCTATGTCCGCTGCCGCTGCATCGGACGAGACCGTTCGTGGTCTCGATTGTACGTTTGACGACATCTCAATCGATCTAGATAATGTCAGGTGGATTGCCTCGGGTGCTGCACGATCTACTTTGATCCCTAGTTTGGGGGCTCAATCGGCAGCGATTGTGGAGGTAGCTGGCTTCCGCAGCGTAGCTACCTCCCATAAGATCGGTGCAGTTTGTAGGAATCTACAAATCACGGGAATTCGAGAGTCTAGTGGCCCCGCCATAGCTGACCTTAGGTTTCTCTTGAATGCAGAAGGTGTGCGGTTTGAAAATCTACTCATTCTAGGCACCAATTCCGGGGTTTCCCATGGTTCAGGTAGTTTTGATGCCGATGCGTTGAGCCTAGGCCAGTGCGAGGTAGCTGGCTTACGATTTGGTACAACCCAAGAGGGTCTCCCAAGGGTCAAAGGAAACAAAGTATACTTGGCTGTTCTGGGTAGTCATTTGAATGATGTGGATATAGGGGGAATCCCCACCCTTAGCGTGTGGAATAGTCTCGTAAGGACCAGTCAAACTCTTTTGGGTGGTGGTACCAGCGAGTTCACCTCTAGAATTTCAAAACTAACGTCGGTGCAGTTCGTGGCCCCCGCTGGAAAGCTACTGGACTTGGAGTTCGGGTGTGATTTATTTGAGACCAGTAATGTATCTCAGACAAGCGCCTTACCTTCGGATTTTTTGCGTTTGGGCGGTCCTAGCGGACCCGGTGGTCCCTCGACTCGTTGTATAGGTAATAATCTCATCGGTACCGCTCCCGTGGATGAAGTCCTTGTTACGCTAAAAGGCCAAGGTACTTCCTTCTACGGGAACAGTATAACGAGTACTAACAGGTGCCTACTGGTCACAACCGGCTCGGCTGATCAATGCGTCATTTTCGGTAATGTCCTTACGGGGTCCGATGGTGCTCTTACAACCCGGATTGATGCGACTCTTGGGTCAAAGAATTCTATCACTGGTAATACACTGTTGAACACGGGCGCTGGTGGGTCGGATATTGTGATCGGCGGCGGTAGCGGTAGCCTTGCAGCAAATAATACCCTAGCCTAATAACGCGCGTTACGAGTTGAGTAACCCATGTCCACCCACTACCAAATAGACCCCTTCACGACCAACGGCGACATCATCGATGTCGTGACCGCTGTCTCTGGCACAACGGAATCCACGGGTTCAGTCATTATCCGGATCCCAGATGGAGTTGGGATCCACAGCAACCCAGCAACGCTCTCGGCGCTCTTGCTTGCGAAGTACGACGGGCTCTTGGCCTTCTACGCAGGCTTCACCCAAATCCTGGGCGATGACTGCCAGGACACCCTGACCGTAGACCTGCCACTCAGTTCGAGGCTCCTGGTCAGCACAGGCTTCGTCAACCATTGCCTTCTGGCAGGCGGCAACTACTTCTCGTCTACCTTCCTGGGGGCACTCGTACCGGCTCCCACGCAGTGCGTGTTGACGTGGGAAAGCTACCGCTTCATCGACGACGACACCAAGTCCGAACGTTTCACTCGCAACTACGACGAAACCTCTGACCTGACGTGCCTCGTGAGCTTCAACGGCGGCGCAACCTACTCAGCGACCACCGACGGGGCTGTCCTGAACATCCCCGTGCCGGACCAGGGGCAAGACCTCAAAGTCCGGTTCACGAACCCTGCTGGGTACCGGGTGTACCTTGGGTCGTGGGCACTCATCTACTAGGGCCGCCGGTTTCAGTGATCTTCTGATAGCAGGTGTACCTATCTAGGAGGGACTGTGAATTGAACACGCACGGTAGGCATCTTCTCGTTGAGTACCTGGGCTGCAACCCCGAGGCACTCAATAATGTGGACCAGATTCAGGCGTTGATGGAAATGGCAGCGGTGGCTGCCAAGACCAACATTGTCTTCTCGAAGTTCAAACCCTTCATCCCGCAAGGGGTTTCAGGGGTTGTGGTGGTCGAGGAATCGCACCTGTCGATCCACACGTGGCC